>Ga0307518_10000124_pt1 | contig 53963 bp, 70 predicted proteins | sample 25_EM_MG_FD_203889 | JGI IMG/M metagenome (GOLD analysis project Ga0307518, IMG submission 203889) | Populus trichocarpa ectomycorrhiza microbial communities from riparian zone in the Pacific Northwest, United States - 25_EM | ecosystem: Host-associated > Plants > Roots > Unclassified | place...
TGACATTGTTTACAAATGTTTTCTTGCAGCCCCCGCTGGGAGTGTGAGGGGATTAAGGTTATGCTGGGTTTGAATTATCCACGTGCGATTATATAATCGTCCATCCACTCAGAATTTCACTAAGTCTCGCGCCCCTCTCACTCCCAGCGGAGGCGTGAAGGAGCCTGGCCGCTGCTGAGAGTGTGAGGATATTTAAGGTTGTGCTGTGTTTGAATTTGTGCATAGCCACTCGGAATTTTCCACCACTACCGTACTAGGATGTAGCCTCACACTCGAAGTAGCGGATGGGAAGGAGCCTGCAACCTATCCCTCTTTTGACAGTGGATATAGCCTCGCTAGACCTCGCTTAGGGTCAGTCAGTTTCATGATGCTACGAGCTCTTATGTTGTGCTACTAGTCACGTGATCGATCCTTGACACGTCAGAGTCACCTTCGCGTAACTATAAATCCACAAGTTTTGATACATTTGTTCTGTGACTATTGTGCGTTCGTTTACTTGGTTGGTTACCTCTGACAGCCAGCGATGCGTCTCCTACCCTCGCTTGCACTGGCTATCCTCGCTCTCCCTTCCTTTGGGTTCGCCCAGGGTTCTGTCGGCGACATTCATAAAGTTAAACACGACTACCAGGTTCGGAGTGATATGAAACGCGTACGCGCTTCATGATGTGTATTGAATAATCTTCCAGAGCGATGTGACTCGTTTGCGTAAGATCGTCGTCAACAGGTTCGCGCATTTTCAGACTGTTCGTTGGCTATGTATGCTAACTTCACTTACCTTGCAGTCTTTATTCCAACAGGTGCAATTTACTTGTCTCGCAGCTGTGGTACCTTGGCTTACATGATACCAGAGACATTTTCCTCCGAGAGCTGATCTCCAATGCCAACGATGCTTTGGAGAAACTTCGCATAGTGGCCCTCACCGAGAAGGATGTTTGGGACGGTGCTTCACCCCTGAATGTCACTATCAAGGCTGAACCCAACCCTGGTGGTAAGGGAGGGAGAATCATCATAACTGGCAAGTATGCATTTAGACAATCTTATCAAAGAACTCATGAAATGTATCAGACACGGGCATCGGGATGAACGCGGAAGAACTGACAACCAATTTGGTATTCAATATTAGCTGTGTTCAAAGCAAGAGGTTAATATTTTGTTAGGGCACCCTTGCTAAATCGGGCACATCGGACTTCGTCCCTAAAGTAGAGCGCCAGGAAGGTGGTGTCAATGGTAACCTCATAGGCGCCTTTGGACTTGGATTTTATAGCAGGTACACTTCATCACCGAATTTGGCTACTTATACTAACAGTGACCATTGCATAGCTTCCTTGTCGCAGACAAAGTCACTGTAGCGTCTGTTCCACCCAAATCCCCTAAAAATCCCAACCCAATTCAGAACGTGTTCAGCTCATCTGCTGACGAGAGTTCCTTTGAAATATATTCTGATCCACGCGGCAATACCCTCGGGCATGGCACAGAAATAACATTGGACCTAAAGTCGGACGCTTCGGACTATCTTCATACTTCCAACCTTATCAAACTTATGTATGTCCCCATCTACTTCATTGGAGACTGGGTTCTGATATACAATATAGCCACCAGCACTCTTCTTTCTCCACATCCTTCCCTATTTATGTCTGGGATGAAGTCGAAGTCGAAGTTCCTTTGGAAGATGATGCATCAGGAATTGTCATCGATACTCCAGAAGATGAGGAGGAGGCCGTCGTAGAGGACGCGAACCCAACAGATTCGGCACTCAAGACAAAGAGGGTTCTTGTTGGAAAATGGGAACACATAAATTCCCAACCCCCGCTGTGGATGCGGTATGTATTCGTCAATTAACACCACGAATATCATTCAACCTACAATGTAATCTCAACAGTGATCCAAAGACTGTGTCAGATGAGGAGTATGAGTTGTTGTACCAGGCTACATTCAAGGACTTCCGCAAGCCCTTAGCGTGGAGCCACTTCACTGGCGATTCAGGGTCCGGCGTCTCATTCCGTGCTATGATATATATTCCCTCCCACATGTAAGTCGAATTCTGTTCGGGCTGATCCCTGAAAGTTAAGCCTCCAATAGTGATGAGGCTTTTCTCACTAAATCTTTGGAGCCAAATGCGAAGGACGTTAAACTACTGGTCAAGCATGTTTTTATCACTTCTGATCTTGGTGAATACAGTTTGCCCAAATGGGCTAGCTGGGTTTGCGTCATCATTGATGGTTTGGCTGCACCGCTTCATAATTAATAAATGACTGACGCATCCTTAGCGGATGACCTCCCATTGAATGTTTCACGCGAGACTTTACAGTCAAGTGCTTTCTTGAAACAAATCAGGGGTATCGTCATCCGACGTTTGATTCAGCTCTTCACGAAGATCGCTGAAGATGATGATGATAAATTCGCTGAGGTTCAGAAAGTATATCGTACTATACTCAAGCTTGGCGCAACAGAGGACGAGAAAAACCGCCAAAAGATGGCTTCGCTTGTGCGCTTCAGCACGAACCAACGGAACAGTACCTCATTGGATGACGTAGGTATTCAGTTCGGTTAGGAGTCCACATTTCTGATTGTCGTGCAGTACATCAAGAACAAGAAACAAGGACAGAAACAGGCATGTACAGCCAGTACGGTGTTGGTGAATGACCAGTTATGTGGCCCTGCAGATATTCTATCTCGCTGATATGGGAAAATCCATCTCCCATCTTACTGGCAGTGTCTTCGTTGAGAAGCTCGACGCCCGTGGTTACGAGGTTCTACTTCTCAACGAACCTTTGGATGAGATTTTGGTGCAAACATTGCGTACATGGAGGTAAGTTTTATTATTTTAGTCATAATAGTGTTCTTACATGATGCAGGGGCTTCAAGTTCCAGGATGTTGCCAAGGCGGGTCTGGTGTTTGGAGATGGTGAACATTCTAGTCAAACTTTACGAGTATTGCCTTACCCACCCTCCTGGCAGACACTGAGGAAGATAAGGAAACGATGGCGGTCTTGGGGCAGAAATACGCCCCCCTGCTGGAGTGGCTGAAAGTCGAGGCTGATGAAGTTGTCAGGGATGGTGAGTCACACTAAGATGGATTGTCATCAACGTTACCTTTGGAATAGTTGTTCTTTCTGACAGGCTTGTGATCAGCCCATGTGCTGTGGTGGCAGACAGCACTGGTCTCACGGCCAACGTTCAGAAGCTAATGAGTGGGTGGCCCGGTTTACTTTCATATTATTGTCGATTCAAGTTGGTCAGGTGCCACAAATCGTGGCGGGGAACGGGACGAACTCATCCAGGCAATGATGAGAAAGCAGAAAGTATTAGAAGTTAACCCTCGCTCACCATTGATTCAGGGGCTACTTCACCGTGTCGAGCAAATCGTTGATGACGATGAAGGAAAGGACCGTGATTTAGAAGAATTGCGAGAAGTTGCATCGATCCTCATTGATGGTGCCCTTGTCCGCTCCGGCTTTGACGTCGCAGACTCGAACAAGTGAGGCTTTGCAAAACTAAAGGACATCTTGTACAGATCTGACGGGCTGACGTTAGGTTCCTTTCTCGAGTCGATCGTGTACTAAGACGCTCATTGGGGGTGTCCGAAACGGCACCCACGGATGAGACGGTGAAGCCTGCACCACCGATTGACCCAGAAATACCAGAAATGGTTCCGGAGGACGAACAGCATCCGTTCAACCCACCAGATTGGATTGATGAGGAGCGGTTGAAGATAGAAGTAGAAGAGATCGATGAGCAAGGGAACGTTATGCATGACGAGTTGTGATGTGGATACATAGATACCTCCGAATACCTTAAGTGAAGTACATAGATGGTTTGTGTTGGCAGTTGTAGGGGTCCCTTACTAGCATGGTGTTGCTGTGTCACGTGCAGGCGGGTGTTAATTTAATAACACTCCAGCTGTTTCCGCCAACTTTCCACACGGAAACAGCTCCATGCAGTCGTAACCAACACTTTCTCCAAACCGTACGCATCTGTTCGAAGGTGTCATAACATTTGTTGGACATGGTGAAACCGGCACCGTTCTCTCGCCTTCAGTTGGCGGCTGCGTTAATTGGTGAGTAGGCCAACACACCTCGAAGACTCACAGCGCTTAAAGCCGCGTCCAGAGTATGACAATGACCCTTCTAACCCCAATGTCCCGTTTCGCTCTGCTGAAGACAGTGCCATTTTTGCTCATTTACGACGCAACGGACCCAGGAGAAGTAAAGATTACCTTGGGGTTAACGTGCCGAGCGAAGTCGAAAGTGAACCAGCTCAGAGGAGGTCAAGGGGTTCTTTGGGTGCTCTGCGGAATCCATTCGAGTCGGCAGACGACGACGACGACGAGCCGCCCGAAAACGATGGCTTGGAAGTAGATCTTACTTCGTGGGGATTGGATGCTTTCGTGGAGAAAGACAAGAAGAGCAAAGGTAAAGGGAAGGCGAGATCTCAAGAGCTACCTAATCCCCATACTGCCCCGTCTTTGGGACAGACCCGTAGCGTTACTGGAGAAACAGTACGCAGCAGAGGTGCGCGGTCTATGAGCGTTGGTACCCTTAATAACTTCGGTATCGGTGGGGTGTTCCTGGAGGCCGAGCAAGGCAGTGGGTCGGATAGTCTCGGGCGGGGTCGTTCATCAGTGGAACTTGACCGTATGCAGTTGGCGCAGCCCCCTTTGCAGCGCCGTCGTGCATCGACTCATGCTTTAATCGAAAATCTCCCTGTTCAATCCCCTCTTCATTCAGTGCCCTTTCCATCTATAAGGTCCAGGTCGCCAGGTCATGAAGAGGCTCTGCGACCAGTCTCTTTATATCTAGATCTGCAAGGCGACCATACGCAGAACCGACTCAGCGCAACTTTGGACTCAAAAGCCTTGTTAAATGATGTCACCGACGAGGAGGGTGTCCAGCCTGCGGTTGTGTACTCTCCCTCTCCTGATCGAGCTGACCACAGGCGAACCGCATCAAATGCCAGTATCGGATCCTTGGCATCGAAGAACGTTCTCGTGGATGGCAATCCATTCGCTGTCCGCCCCCCTTCCCCCTCACGGTCTTCAAGATTCGACCCCAAAGTTTGCACTCAGTCTATGTCCACCGAGCCAATGGATGCTCGGGCATTTGTTGATGAGGTGGAAGCAGAGTCTAGTCATGATCGACCCTATTCGACAGTTGAGCTTCTGCGGCCCAAAGTTCTTGTTATGCCTAGCCCCTTACAGAGCACAGCGCCGCCACCACAACCACCTCAACCAGCTGCGAGACCGCGTAGCGGATTCGTGACGTCCACCGATGGTCCCCCTCTTCCCCCTGGTGCTCGTTCTGCTCGCCCGTCATCGCAGGTGGAACTGACTGCAGCTCCCGTGGCGTCTAACTCGTTTACTCCCAACCCTCGCGCAAGCCTGACATTGTCACAACTTGCTTTCCGAAACGCGCTTGTCGTCGGCGGCCAACGAGATATCTCCTATGCCGATATTGATAGTCGCCTTCCACGAGCGGCACGAGAAGGAGAGCAAGTAAAGTTCGAGATAGAGGAAGAAGAACCAGAGGAATCACCTCCGCCTGTGTCAGTACCCTTACCCCCTGCCCCCCCACCCACGGAAATAGAGTTGAAACGTCCCGCTGGCAAGCTCTATGGTTGGAGTCTGATCGACAATCTCGAGCATAGAAAAGCAGAGATGAAACAAAAGGCTCGGTATGCGAAATCGCTGTTCACTTTCTTTTCGCTCACACTTAATTTCCAGAGTCTTCCGAGGTGACCATCGACCATCGATGATGATTCGTGGACAGATTAGGCGTTCGGGAACTTTGATCGATCCCGCGACGCTTGGCCGGCCTCCGTCGCAGAATCTTGAAGCTGTGACACCTGACTTGGCGAGGCGTAACTCTAGTGGTCCATTGGTCGATCTGAATGGCAAGAAGCCACCAGCCCTCGGCGCTTCAGCGACAGAAGGACAGTTGCTCCAAACTCGCTCGGTCTTTGGTGTCGATACTATATGGGATCGCGAAATGATTAAGCTCAAGGAGATCGAGGCATTGGAGAAAGCCGAAGCCGATGAGAGAAGACTGCGAGAGCAGGCAGAAGGGGGACGCCGTGGAAAGAAGAAAAAGAAGGGGAAATTCAAGACGAAGAGGGATAGCGGATCATCTACTGGCCCAAGCCCATCTCCAGGCATTTTAGAGACTCATACCTCATATTTTCCTCCTACCCTTCCTGACACACAGAAGCCGACACTTAGCCGCTCCGCTGCCCATGAAGGCGAAAGCGATTCAGGCGGCGAGGATGACCTTCCACTTGGGCAGATGCTTAGCAAAACCGAGAAAGCCGTAAATAGCTGGGTGGCAGCTTCCACAGACGAGGATGACGGCCCGCGACGAACAACTGGTGTCGGCCCACGCTATCCAGTTAAATTCAAGGCTCCAACCCTTCAGAATCATAACAATGGTGAAGACAGCGAGGAGGATATTCCCCTTGTTGCGGCTGCAGCACTTGCTGCCCAGAGGGCTGGTCAAATACCACCGTCAAGGCCCCATGACTATGACGACGATGACGAGGATAAGCCTTTGGTTGCTGTGTTGAACAAGGGTAAACTATTGTCCCCGTCCTATGACCCTGACAACATTGCCACTGGTCCCCGAGCTGTGAAGGACGATGACGATGACGAGCCCCTCGGCCTTCGTGTATGTGCGCCAATGGCATCCCAAGCATCACTTGCCTACACCGGCAGTGATGACGACAAACCACTCGCATTCCATCCTGAACAACAGCGCCGTACTCAGTATCAAATGTTGGCACAGATGCAGCAACAGCAACATATATTGGTGCAGGCGCAAATGCAAAATAACATTTACTTCGGTGCCCCCGCAATGATGGGATCTGGATTCTACGGCGCTCCGATGGCACCACAACCCATGATGATGGGAGTCCCCATGACCATGCCGATCCCTCCCCCCTCCCCGCCACCGCTACAAGACCCTGCCAAATTCGGCCGCGTTGACAGATGGCGACGTGATGTCGCTGTTGAGGGCTCTGAATAGTTAATTTTGATTATCACTCAGAGTTCATTATATCATATCTAGCTTGTGCTGCACTCTCGATAGCAGTCTTTTATCTAGCAAAATTCACTCGTTTAATGACATGGCATGCAGAAATACATTGGTAACTAGGAGCTGAAATGATCGTCCGATAGATCTACTGGGAATATACTGTGAAGCATTGCAGTACGGATCCGTGTGAGTGATTAGGGTACTGCAGAATCGCAGGAGTTATAGTACGATGAACAAATCGGAGGGCTCAAAACAGATGAATGGATAAGTGAAAGTAAAGGACAGACTCATCGTTAAAAATGACTACAGCTATGGTGGTGTAAAGCGAAAGCGCGACACGACAGCAGGAAAAATAATAAAAAGCCACCAACAAACAGACAAGGTTCATGAAGGGTTCGTAATCCAAAGTCTACGCCTGGGAACAGTAACGATGGAAACTTCTCGCCTTCCCATCTCTTCCTCGATTTGGCGTTGCCGAGTATCTTCGTCAATGTCATCATCATCATCATCCGTTTCCACTGAACGGGGGCCCATCGGTGTCATCGATAGGTCATCATGGACCGCAGCACGATATGGAGGATGATGGAGATATGGACCTCGGGTATCAGTGGAGAAAAGGTATTGTTCTGTTCCCGCCATTGAGAGGGGACGAGAACCAGGTGTGCCTGGAGGGATTACGGCATGAGGGGATTCTGCACGAACACAAACAATAAGGGTGGTGAGAAGTGACTTGGCGGGACGGCCACGCCAGGCGAGGAAGAAAAGTGCAACATAGAAAAGTACCGTCCACAGCAGGAACACAACGAACAGTGGTATGGGCGCGCGGTGCCAGAGGGCGACCAATGACAAGATGCAGAGTCCGAAAACGATGGTATGAAAGAATGACCGTACACACAACTCCAGTGGTGACGGGAGTTCAGCAGCATGCCGGGGTGTAGGCACAAGCGCACCAGTACTGCGCATGTCCGTGGTGTTGGGTGTCGAGCCACTCGCAGTTGCATGCATTCTTGTGCCATGGGCGTTACATTCCAGGTGATTCTATAATATAACAATGATTCGAAAGACACATAAACGAAACGAGATGTCAGTGTCAACGTTCTAAGGACGTGTACTGAATAGTGCTTACCCCTATACTGCGACTCCGTCGCCGCTCCGACCACTCTTGGTCGCTAAAACCACGAGGGGTGACGGGTACGCGTTGGTAGGCATCTATATTCGGATGGATGCCATTGGTACTAACCCGTCGAGTGCGTGCGGGGCGATTCAATACCTCAAAGGCTCGTTGAGGTCCAGCGGAGCACACTGATTCACTGTCACTGGAAGCTCTGCCTGGGGTACTACGGCCCCCCAGCCAGAAACTTGACCCACCCCAAGAATGTAGCCTCGTTCGCGGCGACGCAGGAGAGGATGCAGAATGTGGCGTTTGTTGTACTGAAGCCAATTTTTCTGCCGTATCCACGGAATTTGTTCGAGATTGGGATGGCGCAGCTTCAGAGCTGACCGCCACTTCCTTTCGAGGGCGAGTGCATGGTGTCCAATATACCAGAAGGCATAGCAGAGGGAACACAACATAAAGCCCAATGGACAGTACAAGACCCGCAACACCATGGGTTGTGCGAAGCAGTGAACTAGATGTAGTACGCTTTGCAACCGACGAGCTTGCCCTGATGGTCGTGAAAGAGGTGACAAGGCTACCGACACCGAGTCCATATGCCACCAGGGCGAAGAGGACCGATGAGTATAGAAAGCGCACATTGCGCTTAATTGGCGGCTGTGAGTGTATAGAAGGAAGCGCTAGACGAATAAGAAGGATCGCGGGAAGAACGAGAGCAACCGATAGTGGTGCAAAGAGATTGTGAACGAAAGAAACATCGTACTGATAAGAAGATTGGCTGTATGTCGGGGAAGTGGCTGTTGGCGCGGCAGGTGTGGATGTTTCCAAGCTAACTGCACAGTGTGTCAAATATTGGACAGTTACTCCAGCTCCGTTGGCATTGATACCCGTCTGGAGACTGCCAGTTGGTGCGCCCCAAGACGCATTTGAAGAAGAGAGAGAGCCGTTGTAAGCCCGAAGGATCCAGACCTCGTTCAAATAATTGCCATTCTCGTCCTCACCGCCAAAGACGATAGTATCCGCAGCAAGTTGGCGATTGCTACCGACAAGTGCCTGACCATACGACAGTGCAGCTGCCCCTTGACGAGGAGTGGGATAAACTGGGTCACCAGAAGTGCCTGGGTCCCCCGTAGGGAGGACTCTACTCCAACTTCCTGTTTGAGTGTCAAGGATTGCCACTTCACCTTTCTGAAGGCCCCCTTGATCGTCCCAGGAGGATGAGTTAAAGGTACCCAATAGTAGGAAAACTTGTGTTTTGAAGTTGGAAGATGTGGAGAGCGGATTCGGAACCATTGCCGCGCCATAGCGAGGAGCAGGACAGGCTTGCAGAGCTATTTCATTCGGTGAAGAACCTGTAGTAACGACATAGGTGTTACTCTGGGCACAATTTTCATCAGATCCGGTAGTAGCGTTGCAGCCGCTGACAGAAACGATAGAAGAGCCGAGGACTGTGGATGCTTGATTTACACTGTAACCCGGGGTGGTGCCGATTGTCTCAGCTGACCAACTACCGAAGGTATTGTTGGTCGCAAGATTCGAGGAAAGTGTTCCGGTTACCCTGAACTCCCAAACGTCCGTGAGGGGAAACATGGTGGTACCATCTGTTCCACCAGTCATGTAGAAAGTTGTGTTGGTGGAAGCTGCGTCTGCAGGGGTGCGATAGTCCCGGCCGCCCGATGCACTCCATCTCGGTGAAGGGCTACCAGGGGAAACAATGACCTCTGACCAGAACTGATTTATGTAGTCAAATTCCTAGGGAGAAATGAGGGGAAACGCCACAAATCGGCCGAGGATGACTCACCCAGGCGTCTGACAAGGCTTGACCCAAGCCATTTTTTCCACCGATGACAAGATGGGCATGACGGCTGCGACGAGAATGAGATGAAAGACATAGTGATCGATAGAAAAGAACGCACTAGCTGGACGAGAAGTCATCGCCGCTGATGGCCATGTACCTTGCGGGGGGTGATGTTTTGGGTAAATCTGATTGACTGGTTGGAGTTGACCATTGATTGGTACCGAGATTGAGACTGTTGGGTGCAGGGTTAGAGGAGGGGAAGGAGATAGAACAATGTCATACAGAAAGGTCTGAGCAGTTGGAATACCACTTGAAGCCTGGCCGCCGAAAATGATGAGGTTGCGTGTTGTGTCGTCATAACCGATTGAAGCATATTTGAGAGGAGGTGCGGGAGAACCCTGGAGAAGGCCAGTGATGTTGAGCCACTGCAATGGGGGAACAGGCGTGGACGTTGAGATTGACTGGGCATGAGATTGGGAGAGACAAGAGAAAAGGCAATGAACTGCGATAACCCAAGAGAGTCTGGACCGTCGAGCCATTCTACGTTCTGGCGACAGGGCGACGTCGTTCGCCAGCAGGCGATGTGCCGTCGTGAGCGGCGTAGGCGACGAGGAGACACTGACGGACTGGGAGCTGTGCAGTTGCTCACATGGTTTCCTGGTTGGGAAATCACAACTGGACCTACAACTTTGTACTACTACGACATCGTCTACATGCTCGCACATCGTCTGTAAGCCCATCTGACCACCCAAAACGTCGCGAACCCTCTGCTCCGTCGTGGGTGCCTTCGTGTTCCTCCGCGGAGTTGTTGCATTCTTCCCTTTGGACATACACAAGTAATCACCTATTACCTCCTTCCGGTATGTCCAAAGCATCCATTCGTCACCAAGGTCCTTTGACGTTGTCCCAGGCCGCTCCAGCCTCGGTCACTATGCATAACTATGGCTTCGTTTGTCCACATGCATCCACACCGTTTCGCGAAGAGTGCACCATCATTTTGGAAGAATAGAGTTTGCTTCTCGATTGTCTTCTCCGACCAATTGGCCTGCATATTGTACTTAGACATGTATGGGAGGGTTTTTGTGCTCTATATGATTAGCGCCGTGCACGTACCAAGGCGACGATCATGACGAGTGATATTTGGCAGTCTGCTCAGACGAGGAGGTCTCGATCACGTGTCCATTGGACTCGCGCGCCTCCTCAGCCCACGACAAGATGTCCTCGCAGACAAAACGCACACTGACGGATGAAGCACACACAGCGAGATGTGCCTATGGGTTTCAGAGAAGGGACGAGTGAGTTGCGGGAACTTCAACAACCCAACTTTTGGTCCTTACATTCGTGATTGTAGTTTGCCATCGGACTACACGGCCAGCATCCGAAATGCATCTATGCGCGCCCGAAAGAGTCAGTTCCCCTTGTATGAATGACACGATGTCGCTGAACGCGTTTGACGCGTGCTTCACCATGTTTCATAGTGGTCATGGAGGGCTATCGCAGTCCACCTTCTTCGTCAACTACACAGCAATATTCAAGCCCCGTGAAAGAGAGCACGCCTGCCAGCCCAGTCGTCTGTAGCACACTTTCTGCCAATGAGGTACTGCGCCAGGTGTTCCCATCAACAACCCCCGGTTCCGGTGGATATATACCACTACCCTCGCCGTCTAAACGCAGACACAAGGTGAAACCTGATGTTGTGAACGTGGACGCGCCATCTGTTGATAGGCAGTCTACGGATCAGGATGAAATAATGGAGGATATTAGTGGCGGAGAGAAAATGGATGTGGAGCGACCCATAAAGCCCTTACGACGTTCTGTCCGATCCACGAAAGTGGAGTCATCGCATTTGATTCCTCACCGCCTCTCGAAGACTCCTGAGGTGACGGATATAAACTCGACACAGGAGCTGGATATTGCAGCATCCGACAGTACGGGTCATAGTGAGGATGTTTTCCTCGAGCTGCAATCCAATACAGCCCCTCAGTGAATACCGACATAAACGATCGTTCCCACTTTTTAGGTAAGTTGGGTGGGTTACTTTATTGCGCAGCTTACAGATACTTCCGAATACAGTAGACAGCCTGTGGTTGTTTCAACCCCAGAACGCAGAGCTTTTAACTTATTGTCCTACAGGTGCATCACCAACACCTGATTCTAGATATAAAACCCCCCTTTGTTTGTATTTCTGCTGTGAAAGGTGCTTTCTAGTCTCGATACGAGCCATTCTAGGAAACCGGATAAATCCGAGGCACGTCGTGCGTCGTGCTTTCAGGAAATGGTGACATACTACTCGGGATCATTCACCGTAGCAAAAAGACCGTAAGCAACGGTTCCGTTAACGGAGTTGACAAAGTCACACGAGTGCAAAGTGCGCTAATTAGAAAACCCTTGCTTCAACTGTCCTCACGTTGATCTGACAGGAGCCTTGTGGTTAGTGGAAGGATGATGGATACGTAAGACATTTCGCTTGCCGTTTAATCGATATGGACGTCGGACCCACATTATTGATATTTGTTCGACACCCGCGCTGACCCGGACCCCCACCACTTTTCCCACAATTGGATTTGATCACCTTTCAGGTCAAGGGCTATGTTTTGTTCTATCTCCCGCGAGCATTCAGCCCAGAAGCCCGATGGCAAGAAGTCCCTTTTCAGATCTCCGACAAGAGATGACTGTCGAAACTGGGAAAACTGGATATAGCCCTTGATCGCGTGTTAGTTATATCTATGAGCACAATTTCCTCCGGGAACAACTAGCTCTTTGCCTTAAAACCCCCTCCCAAATCTGACAGTAGCCCGAAAAGTTGTCTCCCATTATTATTCTGTCCACTAGTATCCAGGGCGTTATGTCTTCGAGTACGTCCTTGCCACCATCGGGTCCCGAGGAACATTTCGACAAAGCGAAGAAACATTTGTGGTAAGTCCCCTCTTCATCCAGAGTCGGGAGAATGTCACTATACCTGGGCTTTCATATGTGACGCGCCCATCGCCCATCACGATGGACAGTACCGAGATGGTCCTGCTGTCCGATGTCTTGCCTTTCCTACATCCGCTTATCGCTCCGCTGACATATGCTGACGCCACATGTCTCCCCCGCCACGTCGGTGGCATCAACTTGGTGATTTTACAGGGCGTCTGATCCTTCGTCACACGGCCAAAGTGACTTCAATAACAGGACGGACCACAGGGAGGCCACGGAGAGCCGCACGCTCGATGACATCGATTGCCACCTGGGTCAAATAGGTACTCCCAGCGGACCAAGATCCCCTCAGTCGAAAGCGAGGCCGGAGCCCCCGGAATGTATCTTCAAGGCGCTACCTTCGTGCGTCAAATTTCCCTCCTTGCAGCGATCATCTGATCGGAATGCGCGTGGAACGCATTCGCTGCGTACAGGAGGAGTCAACATGTTCTGCCACCGCTTTCGCGCGAGGGGTTCAATTTCGATCAAGACCGTCGATTGCCACCACCACGGTGCTGGAACATCACGGAACACTCCCCACTACGAGAAAGACCGAGTACCAGGTATATGTGTTTTTCCCCTTTCTCTAAATGTATGGAGCACAGACTAACATGGTCACCAGTATCTGCACCAGTCCATCTTTCACACCAGAAGAGCGGTCCCGAAATGAAGGTCGCCAACCACGACCTTCATACCCTTCCCTATCGGTCTTTAATTGCCCTACTGCGACCTACATGTGGCCTAGTTTTCAGGCTGCATCGCAGATGAGGCATCCACCCGTCATTTACGTCAACTACGACAACAAAGAGCCCACGCGTTCAGCGTCAGTCAGCTCTGTGTCAAGTCTTCACAACTCACCCATTATCCCGTGCGTGCTTCGATGATGCTGTTCATAAAGATGCTAAAATGACTTGCAGTTCACCAACGGCCATCCATGCTGAGCGTTTGGTGACGAATATGCTCCCCAGAAAGCGCAGAAGTTCCTCGCCCGATGAACGGTAGGATAAACGCACGCATTTCTTTGTGTTGGCACATCTAATCAGCGTTGCTTGTCAGCCCAACGCCCACTTTCAGGACACTTGTTGAGCCGCTAAGGTACCTCATCGCCTAGTTTCTCGTTCGTTGGCTGACATTTGAATGACAAGACATGTGGTTCTCGCGGACAGAGATGCCAGTCAAGTCTCTTCACCGAGACTGCAACAGACTGACGGTGCTTCGCAATTTCCACGAGGCCAACCATCGAGCACTGTGATAACTCGCCATGTGTCGCCTAATTCCGCATCCTCCGAGGACGAACACAAGATGCCGCGCGATGACAGCCCCCAAGTCAGCGAAACAAGTGAACGCTCTTTAACCGCTGGACCTGTTATTCACCGACCGCCTGCAAAGGGTGACGGAGAAGCATGGGAAAGATATGCGAAACCAACACTGTCCGAGGATGGAGCCACGCGGAGGTGGCAATGTACATGGACGACGACTGAATCTGGGAGAACGACTGATTGTAACTACACGTCCAAAAAGCAGCTTGTCAAGCGCCACGTCGAAACCACGCATTTACGGTTCAAGTAAGTGGAAACCTGACGTCAACGGCAAAGGGTGACTCATTGTTCCGCAGGCCGTTCGTTTGTGAAGTGTGTAAGAAGGGCTTCCCACAGAAGACATCCCTTGATACCCATATGCATGGACAGTGCGTATTAAAATTTCTTATTGCATATTTACTGTGCAGAACGACCCCCCATTAGTACTGGCTCCACACCTCATGCCTGTCGCTACCAGTGTGGGATGTCGTTCAAGGATCCAGCGCGCAGACACCGTCACATGGTTGAGGAGCATGGCTACGTTCCGAGGCAGTCGAAAAAGAAGCACAAGATTGGGCAGCCTGTACAAGAAATACCAGACCAGGAGTCTGGGAAACCACGGAATCTGGAATACGGGGAACAATGACAAGCAGATTAGGACAAATCGGCCTCCCTCATGACACTTATTATACATGGGAACTGGACGGAGTATGTTATTTATTTTGCATAATAATATAAGGGGTATTTCATTTATCCGGGGAGAAAAAAAAAAAAAGACGCCAGACCATCGGTGCATTGATGATGGTGGTTGGCCTGCGATCATATACAAACTTACAGACAGGGCAAGATTGGCGCGAAGGTCATTAATAAGGATGATGCGGGCCGGGTGTGGGCAAGACCAGGACTGGAATCCATCGGTGGAAGCTGGGCTTGCATTCCGTCGATATGAACAAAGAGCGGCAGCGACTCGATATTTGCCATCCGGAGGTTTCCTTATCTGGAAAAAAACAACACGGCCACCCCCGTGACCTGATTGACAGTGCGGCACGTCGGCACGCGCAAGATGCCTTCTCCTCCGCTCCTGGGCAGTCTCGCCGTCCAAGCACCCTCGCTCAACCCACAGCGGGTCTATGTGTCGTCGTCGACGTGTCAGAACCTCAGCCTCTTCAAAGGTCCCGCTCATCTATCGTCTGCTTCGTGCGCGGCTGATTGAGATTCCCCCCCGAAGACCTTCTCAGAGAGTATCGCAGACTAGATGACACGATTACAATGCGCCTCAACCGCTCCAACGCGCAATTCCGAGATCGAGATCGTGCAGGGAGCACCTCCACAGGCAATGTGCAGGACATGGCCTGTGAGTACGTCTGGAAGGAACTAATTGGTACGGCATTCATCTCCCAGATCCCCTGGAGGTTGTTTGACAAACGATGGCGTTAGAGAACTGGAAGCGGAGAACGGAAATTGTTGACTATTGCGTGAACGTCGTAGATCAGTCCACGAACGAGAAGCGAAGGGCTCTTCACGGGCTGCAGGGCGATGCCAGGGCCCAGAGGAAAATGCAAGCAGAACTATTTGCCGAAGAGGTCAAGGTGAGAAATTCAAAACGTGTTTCATTACCGTCATTAACGGCTTCGACGGTTTGGAATCAAGAGAAACCAGATTCACAACGAATTAGCGGTTGAAAGGATCATACGAAAGAGATCGCTTGACGGTAGGTTTCGTTCTACGCATCTCCAGTACATGCTTTTTACATGCATCCATTCCACAGCATTCCAGTCACGGTGTCGATATTTTACTCCCCCCCGGAACGACGCTGAAGCTAGGAAATGGTGGGACGCTGCACAATCACAAGAAGCACCGTAGGGCATTGCTCCTCGTTGTTTTAATCACCCAGGGCGTAGCCTGTCATGAACGTGCAGACATCCGCCTTATTTCCTCCTCTTTTACTTTTTTCGCCAGAAACACCTCGATAGTGCAAGTGTTTCCAGTCGAATAGACAGCCTTACGTAACCATGACGCTATCTCTCCAACCCTTGTTCTGTTCCACACAATACCCACACCACCAATGTTATCTCTCCTCTCGATATCTCTGTATCTTGTTGCTTTTGCGCAGGTAGCACTGCTCCGATCAGTCCAACGTGGTTCCAGTTCCCAAACTGTGTTTGTGAACGATGTCAAGGTGCCTGTCGTGCTGGGCGTCATGTCTCGCTGTCCAGACGCCTTGCTTTGCGAGTCGGTGTGGGACCGTGTATTGCAAAGAGTTGGTGACAAGGTGAACATTTCCTTGTCTTTCATAGCAAGGTGTGTACGCAGCAGACCAAGTTAGGGGTGTCTATTGACAAATTTCGAGGCTAAACCCATCAGATGAAGCTTACGGCGTGACGTGCATGCACGGCGTGGAAGAGTGTGCTGGAAATGTGCACGAGTTATGCGTCGCTAAATACCACCCCACATCCGAGTGGTGGTCCTTTCTCCAATGCGAAAATTACCAGGGCAGCGACGGCGTGGGGTTACCTGAAACAGCCGCCAAATGTGCCGAGGCTGCAGGGTTCGAATGGGAAAATGACAAAGCACACCAGTGCGCCGGAGATAACGGACAGGGGCTTGAAGGAGCTCAACTGCTTCGAGAAAGCGTCGGCACGACCCTGCAATTGGGGATCAAGTGAGTATTGCAGACAGATGTTCGATAACCAGTGTGTTCATGCTCGAGCACAGGAAAAGTTGCACGATTATAATAAATGGGAAGCAAGTGTGCATACATGACGGCACTTGGTACGAGTGCGAGGTGCATGGTTTCCATCGTCTAGCGGAGATAAATCTCATATCGAATACAGGGTGGACACACTCCAGCAGACTTCATCAGGCAAATCAACGAGGAGTATGAACATCTAAACCGTGCAGATTAGGGGGAAGCGTGTAGTATACCTGCTCGTGTCGTCCGATCAGTGTTGAGAGCCGGCGCAGGAGCGAGATTCACATCCATCACGACACCGCAACACATATGGCAGTCACTTTAACCTCCAAGGATCAATTCGTACACGATGACCACCAGGTTTAGCCCTATCAGGGGGACTTGCGGCGATACCTGTATTAGCACTCGTTTTCGTAAATACTCATTTGAAACATGCTTACTTCGCATGAGGGTCCGCACTGCACTAATGAGGTTTATTATGCGGACCTTTACGCCGACATCCTGCTGGCCGTAGCCGTAACCATTCTGGTCGAAAGGCTGCTGGTATCCAGCACTGGGGTTATGGGGCTGGACAGACGACCAGCCGACTGCAGAATGTGGGTGAGAGAGATGGGTGGGTAAAACCAGAACGCACTCCGTGCAAGGAAACGGTCTTCGCTTAGCACCGCCATGGCATTGATCAGGAGCAGAGCGACGTATATGATGGTGCCTATAGTGAGCATCGTCGTGGTGGGGGTCTTGAAGTTGGCCAAAAACGTGTACACGGTAAGCTTGTGACAGCCGTGACTCCGAGAAAGCGTGACAACATTCGTGTTTATGCAGTCATTCGCGGGCAAGCTGCATCGAAAATGTCTCTGACAGCGTGGTGCAAGGTTGCAGGAGGTCGTCTGCACAGTCAGCGGTCTCAGATCGTATTGGCGTCTGGGATACAATGGAACGGCCGGCGCAGGTGGGCTCCCTCTATTCTACAACTTCAATTATATATCCGCTGACCTTCCACAGTGCAAGCAGTTTCAGTCCTTTGCAATGGATACAGCAGAAATTCGCTCCTTCTGTTCGCAAATCTGCCGTGCCAGATGCCCCGAAACAAGAAACTGCCGATCTGAAATCTGCTCAGCAGGACGTCTTTGTAGAGGCCAAGGAGGCCGACGTCACGACAAAAGAGAAGAAGATGAAAGCCACTGATGCACGGACGCAGGTGGCCAAGAAACCACCCGCTCGTGAGGTTTGATTGTCCACGCTTCTTCGGAAATTTTGCGTTTGAAAATGACCTTCGGACTTAGCACAAATACTCCACGGCGAACTTTAAGATCTCGCACAGGAAACTGAATATGATTGGGAGACAAATATCCGGAAAGCCCATTGATCATGCCATCATGCAGATGCAATTCAGTGAAAAACGTGCAAGCAACCGGATAAAGAGCATGCTTGTCACAGCTAAACTTCACGCGACGGTCTACAAGAACATGGATTCATCAAAGCTAATTGTCTGTGAGTACTGCCCCATTGCTCCACCACGGTATCTTTTGGAAACATTAAACTGACACTTCTGTGATTACTATGCTGCGCCAACTTGATATTACTTTGACAGCAGAAGCTTGGGTGACTAAGGGACCGAAGCAGCTCAAGCGAGTCGAGCCCCGTGGAAGAGGCAAGTTTGGCATTCGTGTCCATCCAGATTCGCGAATGCATGTGGTCCTGCGGCCAGGCAAGACTTATGAGCAGGTTAGAGCGGAGCAGCGAGAAAGGCGGCTGAAGAGGATTGTTTCGGCGGGTCTGGTAAGGGAAGATGTCCTGCTAAGAAACCCTGCGTCGTTTTGGCAGTGGTAGTCGTTGAGAATAGATTATTATTCTTTTACTTCCAACTACCAGTAACTTCCATAAAAGGTATCATGTATCATCCTCGGCGAATGAACACATCGTGTTCACACGAAACCACCACGAAAGATGCTACGGCGCTGGCGAACCCTCTGCTTGCTCTTCGCGGGCTTCCTACTTCCCTCCTTTTCTCTGGCAGGACCCTCTTTTGAAAATACAGCTATTGTGCGCACGATTGACCTCGGTGGGTCGCTTGTCCACGTCAGCACAACATTTGCCATCAAAGCCCTCGAAGCTGGCCAAACCGTGTACCATGTCGCCCTTACAAAAGGAGAGCAGGAAAAGACTAGTTGGATCGAAGCGAGGGTCAAAGGTCTGGCGAAGCCCTTGGCCATAACTGACCTTGGTGAGGACGAGTCCGGGTAAGCGACTCTGCGTTCCGTTGTACCCAAGATCTAAACATTGGTTTTAAGTGCTGCCCATGTGATCGCAGTTGCCCTGCCAACCCAGGTTTCTGTTAATGGCACCCTCAACTTGGTTCTCGAGTCAGTCCAAACTCATGCGACGCGTCCATTACCGCAGCACGCCACGCAAACCGACCCTCAATTCCTCAAGTATGAAACAAACCTCTTTGTTCTTAGCCCGTATGATACACTTGTTCAGCGTACTAAAGTCAGGTAAGTCTAAATCATCTCAGTTCTTGCATACCACTGCTCACATTTTGCTAGATCACCTTCACCCAACATTGTATCTCACTCCACTCCGGAGGGAGTGGCCGAGTTTGCTCGGGATGGAGCTGTAACCAAGTCAGGAGCGACGATCACATACGGTCCTTATCACAAAGTTCGGGCCTCTGTTAATGCCGAGTTCATTACCAAACATCAGCAACCCATTTCCGTGCACTATCACTTTGATCATCCTGTGCTAGAGGTCAAGAAGCTCGAACGCTCTGCGGAAATCAGCCACTGGGGTGCCAATTTGAATATTGAGGACAAAATCCACCTCTACAACTCTGGTCCCATGTAGGTGTCCTGAGGTTTCGACTGCGCCAGGGAGCTCATGATCGTAGCCTCAAAGGTCATTTCTCTCGCTTGGGGTACCAGAGCCAGTCATACTTTGGACGTCTACCACCGCACGTTCTCAATCGCTTGACTCTCCACCTTCCACCCGGTGTGACCAATACTTATTATTACGACTTGAACGGTAATGTATCCACCTCTAATCTGCGCGCAGCACCGTCTGTGCCCAAAACAAGCAAGGCAAACCAGTACAGCATTCTTGAGATGCGTCCCCGTTACCCTCTTCTTGGGGGGTGGAACTATTCGTTCACTCTTGGATTCGACACTCCTTTGCAAGACTCGGCGAGCTGGGATGCGGTCAACGGCAGGTATACTGTCGCCATCCCAGTGATGACATATATCCCTGGAACTGTCGTAAACGAGGCGGAAGTCAGAATTATCCTGCCCGAAGGCGCTACGTAAGACATTGTCCGACTCATTGCACAAAACTGACTGTGAAACACTTATTAGGGATATAGAATTCACCTCTCCTTTCCCTGCACTTTCCAGTAGCATTTCCACTCATATAAGCTACCTTGATACTATCGGTCGCCCCGTTGTCTCCTTCAACTACAAGGATTTGACTGACAAGCACACTGGGATGATATATGTAAGCTATTGTCATTTCCGTTCGCTGCAACTGAACATTTGTCTAGGTGGCTTATAAGGTTCCACTTTCCGCACACCTGCGGAAACCATTAGCAGTAGGAGCTGCATTCTTCAGCTTGTTCGTACTAGGCTTTACTGCCAAGCGAGTAGATTTAAGACTACACAAGAAATGATGTACATCCCTTTACAATTGACAGTTTTCTTGTTAGTATTCAACACGTGAGTCAGGGGCTATTATGTATGGAGGTTGATTATGTCAACCAATGTCAGTTGGTTAATGCATTAATGAGCTGTTAACCAGAAGATGCTTCGCGAGCAAGGTAGAAAAGCTCTCCTGAGCGCCATAAAACCGTCTTTCTCGAATTCACAGGTGGTCACCTCTGTTCCAGCGGGTCATCAATCTACCAGTCATGCTAGGTCCAGACGCCAGCCTCTGCTCTTCCATCGTCCTCTTCCCGAGTCCAAATACAATGATGTTTACAGGCGTTCCACCAAACCTGTTCCAAGACGGCCCCCAGCCCACCTCCTGGCGCGGCCTACTCAAATACGGCCCCTTGTACCAGAGACCGAAATTTGCATAGATCCCGCCAATTTTCCTTTGCCGTCACGTTCGACTAATGTAGAGCGGCCATCTCAAATATCACCCTCTGCACCGGAGCCCGAAATTTGTATAGATTCTACCAATTTTGCCCCGCCACCACCCTCGGGCAATGCAGAGCGGTCTTCTCATCCACCTAAGGACAAGCGAAGTCCGCCCGTGAAGCTGCTTAAGCCGTACGATCTTGCGAAAGAAGTGCATCAGATGTGTGGTCGAGGAGATATCGATGGTGCTATCCGTCGCTTGCAGAACACACCAAGGGATGCTCAGAACACGTCCGTATGGAATACAATGATATCCCATTGTGTGCGGGTTGGGAAGTATCACCGTTCATTTGAAGTCTTCAACGATGTAAGCATGATCTAGGATTGCGTAGGTGTCGCACTCACCGAAATGTACAGATGAAACGCAGGGGGTTTTCGCCCAATGTCGCCACGTACTCTACCTTGCTCAAGGGTCTTACTCGGGTCTCAGATTGGTCCAAACATCCCAAACAGCTCACCCGCGCTCATACCCTTTATGAATATTATATGAAGCACATTGAGTCTGTCAAGTACCACGAACCAGGGAACACTACCGAATTAAGTACGGCGCCTTTGGTCTCCTACTTGGCTATACTGGGGGAGGTTGAGGATCGACAAAAGATCTTCGATGTGTTCTTTGCAATGGACTCCGATGGACCGTTTGTTCCGGACAAATTCTTATTCTGTGCCATGTTCGACGCCATTGCTAGGTGCCAGGAAGTAGCTCCCACTAGTAGTGAGGCGTCGTCCCTACCCAACCCGTCTAAATCGGATGCCAAGTATGTCTGGCTTCAAGTTGAAAAATTTGCACAGAAGCTACCGAACTTTGAGCTTGACTCCCACGTTATTGCGGCTGGCATCCGAGCATTGACGCGCGGTCGGTCTAGTGATCAAACTCTAGCCCTCGACATTACCACCAAGTATCTCGGCCTTGCTCTGCTGGGGGAACGAAAGCCTCTTCGTCTCTCCAGGTTCCTCACTCCCTGGAGCCTTGACGCAGCGCTTACCCTGTGTAATACCATGCAACAGTATCCGCTTTGCGTGTACTTCATGCGTCAGGTCGTTGAAGGACTCGACCTTGAAAAACGCCAGATGCGTATCATCGACAGGGGTCACATTCAAAAACTTTTACGCGCACACGCTGCGCTTGCAAGACGCGGATCGCGGAATGAATCTCTACCGGCCCTTGAAGCCTTGGAATGGTCCCTTGAGAATGACACTGTCTACGACATTCCCAAACTACAGCCAAACCATCAAACTTACCACCTTCTCTTTATGACTTGTTGGCGTAATGCGGACTGGGCAAGAGCGATGCGCGCCTTCGAGCTCATGACTGGTGTCCAAGCAACCTCCTTCCCCGAATCAAACGAGGGCCAACAGCCCCCTACTACTTTGACGCGGTCTGCAAAGAAAAATATCCCTTCAGATTTGGCAACGATGTCGTTTATCTTGCGAACTGCCCTTGCCACCAAGGAGGTTGTACACTATCGGCAAGCAATGTGGCTTGCTGACTACGTCAACCTCGGCGCGATGCTCGAGAAGAAGGCAGACATTTTCTATCGCACAAGGGTGGCCCAATCACTCCTCCCCATCATCGCACGTCTTGAAGGCGAATTGCCTGCAGAGACATTCCGCAAGTGGAAGCACCTACGCATCCAAGCTGAAAAGGCGCTGCGTGACAACGAGGAAACTTCTGTACGGGATAGGAGATCGTTAGGAAGTTCTTGGAGTTTCGAGGAAGCGGATGATGATGCTAAGACGACCAGACGCAGCAGTGGTCAGGATACATAGATCACCTCAATACTAACACATGAAGTGGACGAATGACAGTGATAATTGAATGCTACGAGAGGTATTATATACAATGTATTGCTAGGTAAGACCTAACAAGTCCGTGGTAAATGTCCGCTATGTCATCTCTAACATCCATAGCGTACTATAAAAACGAAAGCGCTATTTGTCGCAAGCGCAGCTTACGCAACAGATTTTGGGCGTTCTCCAAAGCGGGATTCGCCTTTGAATGCGGGAGATGGGGGAACGAAAAGTGTGTCCTCTGTCAGAGCCATTGACACAGGCTGGTAAGTGTGGGGGGCGGCCTCTGGCGCGCCTGAATACCTGTTAAAGGAAGCGTTATCCATGGGCATGGGACTAAGCCGGCCTGGCGTCTTTCGTACTCGAACAGTCTTGTTGCGACGCCTACACAGTAGAACAAAGCCAACGATTGTGAGCACGATCAGGAGGAGGGCGTTCAACGCCAGGACGCCGAGCATTGCAGGGAGATATTTAGCCAGTTTGTCGATGGTATTAGCGACTTCAGTCGAAAGGGTAACCGTAGTGTCTCCAGTGCCATCGTTCGAGACATTGTAAGTGATATTAGTCAGAGGATTTCCACCTCGAACAGAATGGAACTCGGCGGAGGCTTGGTTGGGGTCGATTAGTGCTAGCATCTGGACATAGGGATCGCCCATTTTGCCTGAAGAACCGAAGTCACCGAAGTCGTAAAGAGTATAGATAGCGCGGAGGACATTGTCGCCAATCAACCAATCACTAGGGAAGGAATACTGATTAGCGAACAGATCAAAAAATGCACGGTTGGACCCAGCGACATACAATTCTCCCGCTCCAACTGACACCGACTGCGGAACGAAAGATCCTACACAAGTGTTTGGGTCACCTGGGGTTGAAGGTGTGACATCGAGTGGGTGAATGGGAAAGATATGGTTGCTTCAGGATCTTCAGAAAGCGAGGACAGGGAAGCTATAGAAGCGACATACTCGATTTGCAGAGCCATGTCTATTTCAGCATTACAAGGAACAACCCATTGTCCAAGGCTTGAATCGTATTGTGCACCAGCAACACCACCGTAAATTGCCTTACAAACGTCGACAGGTGCATACCTGTACAAAAGGCATGTAGACGGGCATTACGAGAGGGGTAGAGACTCACGTGTATGATGTTCCACTGTCAAGCAGCACAACCGCCTTGCCTGATGGCACCCCAGAAACGGTCGACGACACGCCGGTGGTTTGTGTCCCAACAATGAAAGAGTCTAAAAGCACGCTCCATCTCGTGGGAGAGGAAACCGGCCAGGTAGGAATCATGTTAGTGTTGGTCACATTGGCGTATTGTGGAACGGTTTCTCCTATTATATGCCTATTGAATGAAGAGTATAGCACGTCGATAATACACACCAATTGAGAAGGTGCCCGAAACGCCGTCGCCATCACTAGAACTATCAAGAGAGAATGCGATGAAGTTGGGCTCGCTCGGATTATCCTGAAAAAGATTGTAAAGTAGCGTTCGTCCAGTTGACACTCCAGTTTGATTTAGGACAGCATCAATAGTTGAAAGGGAGGTGAACCCAAGCCCCAGAATTCCTTCTGCACCATAAGACAGTGCCGGGTTCTGTGCCGATGAGACGTTCAAAAAGGCTTGTTGGGTAACGGATATACTATACATTTGTCAGGGATAGCTCCGCATAATGAAAGGCTCTTACCCTGCGAACTCCGCAGAGGCATATGCTATTTTACCATATGCCCAACCAATGCCATACTAGGTTTGCGGTGAATTTATGGCTAGCTCTATACAACAGCGACTAACCGTGAGGTTTTGAAATATCGACTACAACTGGTAAATGGATGGTACGACCAGATAAACGTGTACACTTACCGTCGCAGTGGCAGTAGGCAAATGTGAATTTGTAGGTATGACCCACAGGTCTGAAACCCATTGTTACCTGAGCCCTGAGACCCAACAGGAATGGCTAACCTGAAGACCCTGTGTCAAGCTGTACAGGAAATTCTACAACGGTGTTTGTGATTCGGGCAGTTCACTGATCTATTCGACTTACGGACGCCACCAATAGTAACCTGTGGTTCAATTAAAACGAGTATCGAGAACAAATGTGTTCCAAGCTCACATTGGCAATATAAATGAGGTCTTGAACGTCACTGCGCAGCATTTCAGTACGGCGGTGTTAAAACGGGGAGGTGAAAGCAACCTTAATAACAGTGTGGAGTTGGTAGTCGAAGAAGCAGCCAAAACATGAGGCTCGACAAGCTTGGAGGATGGATTCGAAACGGAGACTGAAGTTCCACCGCTTCGCCGATAGAGATTTGACCGTGTAGACCGCTGGACTGGAACATTTATGGCCACAGAAAAACCAGCCAAGGCTATCAAAGAAAGGACCTGTATTTTCATTACGCAGGGGCTAAAGGAGCGTCAGCCTGAAAGGAGGGGAAGGCAAGAACGAAGAAACAGAGGACCTCCGCAGCACGTGCCTGTATATGTGTCACGTGCACCATGCTTTATATATATTCCCGATCGGGACTTCAAGCTTCAAGACGAGCCTAATGAACGATGGCGCCTGCTGCTACAAGAAACTCGATAATTCGTCTTATAAATGCTGCGCAGCATTCCTCTTGTCCATGTCATGGTTGTAGATCGGCATCCCATGCTCACTTCCCCGCATTTCACCAGCTCAGGAAACTCGCGACACCGGTGAACGCAGTGGAGAAGGAATACGCTTTCGAGGTGCTTTGGGGCCGGTTTATCATGTAACCTTAGTACCAATAATTTGTTTCAAGGTGGCCGCATCCAACTTGAGGTTCGGAGAAGGCGTTACCCGTGAAGTTGGAATGGATCTCAAGAACATGAAGGCTCGCAAGGTTTGTTATTGCCACTTGTTCATGTGCTATGTCGCACTCATCCTATCTTACTTCAGGTTGGGGTCTTCACGGATCCGGTGCTGTCCAAGCTGAGACCAATGCAAACGGTATGATCCGGAAGGTACCTTCGTTTGACAGTCGACTCAGCGTGTATCGATCACCATTAGGCTATCGAGTCTCTTGAGTCTCAACAAGACCTTCCCTTTGAAATATTTGACCAAGTAGTTACTGAACCTACAGAGGAGAGCTGGCGAAGAGCAATCGACTGGGCTCGCGAGCATGACTTCAGTCACTTCCTCGCGTGCGTACATATACATGTCATCAATTCCGCCATTGACCCCGTTTACCGCAGTGTCGGAGGAGGGAGTGTTATCGATACTGCCAAAGCAGCTAATCTGTACTATTGTTGCATTTCCATGAACAGCTGCACTGCTGACGCTTGTCAAGATTCACGGTTTACAAAGATGCCGACTTAATGGACTTCGTGAATGCACCCATTGGTAAGGGTCTTCCCATTGACAAGTCCCTCAGACCCCTCATCGCAGGTCAGTATTTCCCATGTTTCTGCTCAAGCATTCCCCATTAATACAATTTCAGTACCGACCACCGCCGGAACTGGATCTGAGACTACCGGGACCGCCATCTTTGATGTGACTTCCCGTGAATTTAAGACTGGTATCGCCAATCGTGCCCTCAAACCGGTACTCGGCATCGTGGATGCCGCAAATACGGAGACCTGTCCGACAGAAGTTCATATTAGCGCCGGTTTGGACGTGCTTTTTCACAGTTTGGAAAGTTATACAGCCATTCCGTAAGGTTACTTTACACAGTCTGCTTCCTTTTCACGTTGATTCATGTCAAGATACTTGGAGCGTACGCCTCGTCCTCTGAACCCGATTCTGCGACCTGCGTACCAAGGAAGCAATCCGGTGGCCGATATCTTCTCTCTATGGGCGCTTAAAGCGACAGTAAAATATCTTCCTCGTATTGCCAAGGACAAGGGTGACCACGAAGCTAGGAGCCAGATGCTGCACGTCTTTTTCGTCACTATAGAGGGCTATTTTTGACGGAAATTTTGGCATAGCTTGGCATCGTCCTTCGCTGGCATTGGGTTCGGAAACGCTGGTGTGCATTTATGTCATGGGATGAGCTACCCAGTAAGACACCTTGCCGTGTTGCTAATGACGAACTCTTGCACTCACTTCCCGCAAGATTTCAGGTTTGAACAAGAAAGGACCGAAATACAAGCATCCGGGATACCAAGTCAATCACCCCATCATTCCCCATGGAATCAGGTCCGTGTAGCTGTTGACATTGATCTTGTTACTGTACTAAACTGCCAACACAATAGTGTTGCACTTACAGGCCCCGCAGGTATGTCCAGAATCTGGTCCATTTTTTATTACTTACCGTGTCATGGACAGTGTTCCAGTTTACTGCCCCTTCTTCCCCTGACCGTCACCGCGAAGCATTGGCTATTTTCAATAATACAACGGTTACTGATCCGTCTATATCCAGCATTCCTGACTCCGAGATAGGTGCCCATTTGTACGAGTCAATTGCACGCTTCCTCGATGGCGTCAATGTACCTCGTGGTTTGAAGGCAGTAGGTTACACCAAGGATGACGTGCCGAGGCTTGTTGACGGCACGATCCCGCAACGGCGTGTGCTAGACCTTGCGCCGAATATTGGTGACGTCGCTGGTGAAGATGGTCGGGAACATCTTACACGCATCCTGGATGCATCACTGGAATATTGAACTATGAGAGTGATAGATTTTTTGTATTATGATCACCGCACGCCTGTTTAGTGTACACAGAGTCAGACAGTCGCAAATTTCCATGTATGAATCACAAGTTGCATTCAACCCCCAACAAATTCAGACAATTGAATGGCCAGAGGTCTTGAGGTCTGCTGCAGTTGTAAGTACTCTACATACGATTACTCACAAAATGTTCACATAATTATGTAAAGTGGCAGTGGTGGACCCTTGTTTGGCAAGAGCCTTGGGCCTCATGCACCATGGGTCTGAGCCACCCGTAATGTGTCCTCGCTTTTGGCTCACTTTCCCTTGTCTCCTCCTGACCGAAAGCCTTTCTGTACTGACCTCGATCGCTCCCAACAGCCAGACATGGTGCACTCTCCCCAAGCCCCCCTAAGGTCGAGTCAAGACGACGATCCGCGCCCTAGGGACCCATGCCCTGTCCCCAGCAACAACCCTGCTACTCAATATTCTATCCTTGAGAAGCTTGGAACCGGCAGCTTTGGTGTAGTCTACAAGGCTATGCACAATGAAACTAAACAGATTGTCGCCATTAAGCAGATCGGTACGTCTCTGTAGCTGACCATGCTCGTCGGCCATTCAAAACTGTTTATTGGTCGACTTGCATTAGACCTCGAGGAGACGGACGATGACATTCTGGAGATCCAGCAGGAGATCGCCAGTCTGGCGCAGTGCGATTCGGAATATGTTACGCGATACTACGGCTCTTTCGTCGTCGCTTACAAACTCTGGATCGTCATGGAGTATCTCGCTGGTGGCTCATGCCTTGACTTGCTCAAGGCGGGTGCGTTCTCCGAAGCCCATATCGCCGTTATATGTCGTGAGCTCCTCCTTGGTCTCGACTACTTGCATTCAGAGGGCACCATTCATCGTGATATCAAGGCTGCCAACGTCTTACTTTCCGCCACTGGAAAAGTCAAACTTGCTGACTTCGGTGTTGCCGCACAACTCACGAGTACCCTCAGACATACCTTTGTTGGAACACCTTTTTGGATGGCCCCGGAGGTCATTCGTCAATCAGGTTACGATGCAAAAGCGGATATGTGGAGCCTCGGAATTACGGCGATTGAGTTAGCAAAGGGCGAACCACCTTTGGCAGAATATCATCCTATGCGAGTCCTTTTCCTTATACCGAAAGCAAAGCCTCCCGTATTGGAGGGAAACTTCAGTGGGGCATTCAAGGAATTTGTCTCATTATGTCTCACCAAGGATCCGGAAAACGTGAGATGCACGGTATTGGCTACTGTGTGCTTCCTCATAAATTTCACAGCGTCCTACCGCAAATGAGCTTCTCCAGCATAGATTCATCAAGGGAGCTAAGAAGACATCCTACCTTACCGAACTTATTGAACGGTGCCAAGAATTTCGTGCCCAGGCGCCACAAAAAGCGCAAGCGTATCAGCCAACTGTTCGTGGAAATATGGGTTGGGACAACAACGACACAATACGTAGCGATTGGAACTTCGATACGGTCAAATCCACGTCTGTGATGGGGACATTTAGCAGCGCTGCGAAGGATCTCATTCCAGAAATGGACGATGGCGATATGTCAGAAGAACTGTCTATTTATGAAGAAGATCAGTCGATCGATACTGGAAACGCTGTCTATGGCGGCTCGGCTTTTGGTTCCGTCGAGGCTAGGATCAACCAACATGCCGCACATTCTACAATCAGAATCCAGGTTGTCCGTGATGATGAAGATCCTCCTTTCCTCAGTGCATCTGCGGATTTCCTGGGTGAATCCTCTGTTGAAAGTCCTAGCCCTGCTACCCCCCCGCCAAACAAAGCCGAGGCCCTCGGTGCTCCCCCTGCTTACAGTACTTCTATGCGGTCTCCAAGGCGATCGTCGTACGCTGCAAGACACAAAACAGCCGGCTCTGGTACTATCATGCGTGAAGCCGACCTCGGCACTGGTTTAGATACCATCCGTCCAGTTAAGAAAGTCGATGCCATTGGTTCTTTAAAGTTATCAGCCGAGTATGTTGGGACAACACGTGGCAGAGAGGATGTGCCTTTGTCGCCGACGTCATCGAAAGAACGGACAGGCATCAAGCGGAGAGGCAGTGAATCTGAAAAGGCTGGGAGGGCAATGATAGACGATGTTGTCCTTCCTGTTCTTCAAAATGTATGGTTACTTCGGTCATTTATTGCAGGATCTTCTAACCTTTGGCAGGCTATTCGCGACGACATGGACGCTAGGGAGATCGAGTCGCTCAGTATGATAACTCGGGGATTTGCAGAGTTGCGGGAAGTGAATCCGGCTCTCTCTTACAGTGTCATCCTCGATATCCTATCCGGCATCAACGAGTGGGTTCTCCTACTTTTGTGCTTACATTCTACTTTCTGATTCGTATGAACCAGAAATCCTGCTGTACGTCAACACGTTCAGACTGCCCGCGGACTTTTCCCGCATAAGCGGATCATCCGCAAGAGTGAAATGACTGCCAAGGGGCTCGTTGTTACCGAGGTCCAAGAAGACATTCCCACTTTGCCAGTAGACTCTGGAGCCTCTTCATCGGGGAAGACGGATGATACCGCTGCCTCACAAACTCGCAAGTCCCCTATCGCTGAGTTGTTATATATGCGCTGGCTTGAGGGCCTCCGGATCAAATGGCCAAATATTTTGTCATCGTGATCAGTTCCCCCGGAACTCGGTATTGACGCTTTACTTCTGGCAGTACATATCCATGTATAGATTCCCCTATGCATACATGCGCCCGTAACATCCACGTATACCTTCTAGGGGAACGACTACCTTCCTGTACGAAGAGACTTTGGCTTAGAGAGACTGGTTTCTTACGATAGCTCCTCTGTGTTTGGTTGTACAACACCTTGCATCTGTATATTTACACTCACTAAATGCCTATGTCACCTGCAACGTTCTTAGTACGCGATATTCCACAAAAGTCGGTCGCCCTGCTCGTGGCAGGTATGAAGTGAGGTTGAGAATATAGAAACCTATAATATCCACGACATACGTGGAATACAATGTACCAATAAGATAGCGTATTGTGATGCAGTGTAGTGATGGGTAAAATGCTAAAAAGAATTCTGCCAGAGTTCTGCTAGCCTAAGCCTCAAATTTCATCTCCAAGGAGAATCACGACTGCCGTGAAAATCACCAACGAGACCAACACCATAGAAGCCGCACTGCGGTGTGTCGCAGAGTTCTTGTGATTCGGGGGGTTGGGGTGTCCTGTCGATTGGGCGATGCGAGTGCTAGAAGAACTATGCCGAGGCTCAGTCAACGACATGCAAGAGGAGTGCGTTACTTACATAGGGAGGGTGAGAAAGGGGGGAGGACGGACCGAGACTTCCCCGATTCTGGCTGGCGCAACTGGAGAAGTCGCGTTCCAAGAGTTCTGGTATGCATTGACTCCACCCATTTGAGCAACCGACGCCATATGCCAACCATTGCTGACCATCAAGTCCCAAGCATTAATAAATGCCTGAACTGATTGATCGGAAAGTTCGTGCTCGAGGATGATGAGGCCGGGGTTCTTGGGTCCTGATATCAACGGGTTATTTTAGTCGGCGTTGATGGAAAACATTGACCTACCAGTTAGCCAGGTTTGCATCTGAGTAGCGATCTGGTCCAAACTGGTAAGAGGGACGGGGTCCGAGAGACTCCAGTCATTGGTACTGAGATCGGCCAGAAGAGTCAGTCAGTCAGTCAGTAGATGACTAACGAGAGGACCTACTCCTGGTTCCAAATCACGGTGGTGAGGCCGAATACTTCCTTCGCAATCGCGCGGACACGGGTGTCAGAGTCTCCATAAGGTGGCCTCCAGTACTTAGGCACACGCCCACCGGTCGAATTGTGGATGATCTGCATGGTCCATCCTAGCTCCGCGAGGACTTCTTCGTTCGTCTTGGTGGTCATGTATGGATGAGTCCATGTATGCACGGCGATGTCGTCTTCGTTGTCGAGCCACGCCGTCTGGAAATAGTCATGGTACTGTAGGATGTTGGAGCCGATGAAGAAGTGGGTAACGCGTTGCTGCTTTTCTTTGAGAAACTGGTATAGTGTGGGAGATGGCTATGAAATTGTGAGCAAAGCCGACAAGGAGAAAAGAGACGAAGGAACACTGACCGGCAGGGGACCATCATCGAAGCTAAGACTGAGAGTCCCTGGAGGTCCATCCCAGATGTCGCCTGGAATTCTGCATTGGGCGGACGAGGAGCACACGTTGGGACTCATGGGATCATAGCCATCGGGGTACGTGGGGCTAGGACCACCCATGGTGGTGACGGGAATATCTGGGATCTTGCCAGCCGCAATGGCTGCATGGAGAGCATCGAGCCAAGCCTGAGGCATGTTTAACATCGATACCGGATCTGTAGGAAAGCCTTGGGCCCAATCTGACACCCAGATGTGAGCGGGGAGTGGAAAGGAAAGGAGAGGCGGCGGCGTACCAGGAGATCCAACGAGAGAGTAGGTGATTCCATCGTTGCTGCCTGCACGTTTGAAGAGAGCGTGAACTGAATGGTTTTCGTCGTGGTACCATTTGCTCGCAAGGTGGTGGTCAGCGTGCGTTGCGCCCTGGCCTACGACACCGGAGACGATAGCTTGTGCGAACGAGGCAGCGAGAAGCAAAGCAGAGGCGGTATGGCTTAACATAGTATTAGGGATGTGTAAACGAAAGAAGGGTGGATATAGGCTGTCTGTGCTGGAGATGACGGGGGATGGAAGACAAGAAGAGGCAAGGACCAAGAAAGTCGCGAGTCGGCATTTTATACTCTGTTTCCGCCGTGTCAGCCGCTGCTGCCTCCTCCGACATACCAAGTTAGATTTCCTTTTTGGTATTTTTCAATCGACAAACAGGGGTCGGCCGTGCGGAAGGAAAACAAACACACTTGCCTGTCAAGCGGCTGGAATCGACTTCTGAATTCCAGCCCTACTATCTCAAAACTCAGACCAGTGTTAGCTTCCCTTAGATTTAGTTATGCACCACCCACTTTGCTGAGTTACTCTATCCTGGCAAAGCGTTCAGCAGACATGGTTAAAGACCGAGAAACGATACATCACACCTCGCATCTGACATTGATGTGTCCAGGGAATCTGTTATCCATGTAGCATATTAATGTCAACTGACACTTCGACATAGTACAACCAGATATAAAGCGAAAAGCCACATGGCACCCTATGTTGTGGCCGCAGGCGCTGGCGACCCATTCGCAGACTCTCCGCGTAGAGCACTCTTCAAGATCAGAACGCCTCCCTTCAACTGCGCGACCTCCTTCACCATGGCAGTAAACCTTGTCTTTTTGGCTTCGCTCGTTAAGTACGGAGTAAAATGTTGGATGCAGTCCCGCGTGGAAGCGTTGGGCGTACTCTGCAACCACTCAATCAACATCCTCTCCTCCAGTTCCCCATCGATAGGACCTGGCGGTAGCGGCTTTCGCTTCTTAGGCTTCGGGGGAGCCGTGCCATTACTAGCTGCAGCGGAAGAAGCGGTGCCACTATCTTCTGGCGCCTTGCGCTTGTTTGTAGATGGTGTTCCACTGACGCCCTTACTGACGCCGGCCACTGGGCTAGTGGCACGACTACCAGAAGGGCTTGCAGCTCGACTGGATGTTCCAGGTGGACCGCTCAATGGACTGTTCCCTCGACTGACATTAGGCTTGGGTGCTTTCGGACTAGTTGCTCGCTTTGCAACGACCGAGTGGCCACCCATTCCTGAAGTTGGCGCCGGTGAGACTGCGCGTGACGCAACGTCGGACCCATTCGCTGCACTACCGACAGTAGGTTTGGGAGAAGGCTGCTGCGAGGCAGGGCGACTCTTGGCTTGCTTTGGCTGCGGTTGAACAACAGGCTCATTAGACGCGACCGGTGGTTCCTCCTCCTCCTCGTTCTCGTCCTGTTTCAAACATCTAGGTAAAGAATATACTGACGCATATAACTGAGACTCACTGAGCTTGCATATGGGTTCCGTTCTTCGTCGCTATCATAGGCAACATTCTTTTCCAACTTACGCATTAGCTTCTTCAGAGACTTGCCGTCCCTTGTTAGTTGACTGTCACCGTCCTCTTCTTCTTCAGACTCGTCGATGTATCCCTCACGTTGCTTGTTGGCCATCCGGTACTCCCGTTTCAATCGTTCCTGAATGTGGACAAATCAATCAAATTTTCATTGAATCGAGTGCAACGCACCTCAAGTTCCTTTGCCTCCTCGTCGTCCATGTCGGCAGCTTCATGCTCGTCGTCATCTGCGACATCGTCTTCAAACAGCTGCTCGTCCAGATGACCTTCACCGTCATCCTTTTGGGGATGGCGACCAGGCCCTTCCCCATCCTCTTCTTCAAGACCACGTGAGCCCCTGTTCACACTCATCAAAGACCGTCCCCCAGGCCCCCGACTCTGTGTAGCGTTGTACACGAGTGGTGCACCTGTGACAATCGAATCGGGGTCGGCTTTAAACATAGCAGCCGTCGCTGCAGAGGGACCCTGGCCATTTCGTCGATGCAGGAGCCAACGTTCTGGGTCCTTGTTTTTCTGTATCCTGGCCATCTAAGAGGTGTCAATACATATACACGTATCGAAGAAAATATCCGAAACATACTAGTGATTCCGCTTCCTCTAGATCGGGAATACGATGTTTGGGCTTCTTATGGAACTTGTACCACCGATGTGCAGGAACGAATTTGAAAACATCTTGTAATGCAGGCATAAAAAGGGCGTGTGTCTCCGCCCTGGACACTTCCTCCAGTTGTCCGACCCAAACCTCATTTCGTCTCGCATCCTCCATGACCCAGGGGTATCTTTCCTCCTTCCTCAGCTGCCGAACATCCTCCGGAACTTTGAAGACCTGGCGCGTTTTCCTCTGCATCTTCTTCTTCCCGTTTGCGGCCCCCTTTCCCTTTTGTTGGTTGTCTTTCGGGGTTCCCTCTCCTGGAGTATTGCTGATGGGTCGGCCATCTGCATCCACCATGACAAGTTTCCCATCCAAACCTATGACAGGCTTGCCATCTGGGCCCAACATGGGGGCAACAGGCACTGGAGCCGACACCGTGTCCGGCTTCCTCAAATCCCTTCGGTTTAGTTTGATAGGTGCCTCCCAAGTTGATATGTCCACCATTTTCCGCGAATCGAATCTCATTATGTCGTACTTCCATCCATTGAGCGCAGATGACATGAGTTTATATTCCGAGAATTCGCCTTCAGGGAGTTTCGTGCTGTCACAATCAGCGTCTGCTGGGGCGGGCGGCGGTCGTGGGGGGAGGGATTTGCGGGGTGACCCGGGCGTAGGTGTACTTTGTGATCCACTGGGAGGGGTAGCAGATGGCTCCTTCTTGATGACAGGCTTCTTTTTGTGAAAGAGAAGTGACTCTGCAGACCTCGGAGGCATGTCGACGGTAAATTCAGTAGACGGCGGCGAAATAAACGTTCCCAGGAGAGCGTGTACAGAAACCTACACAGCGTGGAGAGCTCGTTAAGACGGTGGTCTCACTGGCAACATGGAATCGTTCTCCTGGGAGAACAAAGCAAAGGACCGCCTGGCTATTACGTAACAACAGAGTCCCCTATCACACACGCTCTCTCAACGTACAGGCATCTGCGGATACGAATGGTGGGTAGTTGTGGGGATGAATGACTATGTACATGAAGCCATGATGGAGGGAATCATTCATAGAAAAAGAAAAAATGCCCGTAATCAAAAAAACTAGCACAGACTTCCGACATAACACAACATGGAAAACGAGTGGTGCAAAAGAACGAAGACATAGCACTGACAGAAAAAAAACAAAACTAGGTGGGAGGTGCTTCGACCCTGCCCGTCGATAGACTGGCGGTACCATTACTTGATGGTTGCTGGTGAGGGGGACCGCCACCGGGTTGGTAAGCATTCTCAGACGACGACGGTCGCGCCTGAGACTGTTGGTGCTGGGGCGGTGGTTGATGCGCATGAGGCGGAGGGGGATGTGACATAGCGCCGGGAGGTGGAGGGTATGGTACTGGCCCCTGACTGTAGACAATAGGATGTGGGGGGCCGCCTGTGCCAAAAGACGGTATGCCCTGTCGTACGCTGTCGAGTTCATGCCTGAGCATCTCAATCTCGCGAGCCATTTCCTGGTGGCCTTGCTTGAGGGTTGCCACAAAGTCAATAGCTATGGCAGCATTCAGTTTCATCCGCTACAGGACAAAGGGCGTCAATTACCTTTACTCAAAATTTCCCATTTGCTCGCTTTCATGCCACGGTCAGCGGGAAGCTGGTCTCTGAGTTCATCGAAAAGGTCTTTCATTTCTTTGCGCCTCTTTCTCTCTGCTAGTTTATGGGATATTCGAAGCTCGGGGGAGCGGGAGTACGGAGTCGTTCCAGGCTCCTTTGGTGGCTTGAGGGTGGTTGTTGACGACGGCGGAGCCGTAGATGGCTCTTCAGCCGGGCCTGCGGTACCTGCCTGCGCAGCTTCGCGCAACTGGCGAGAGGGGGGGCGCGACCTGGAGCGTACATTTCTGGTTGGACCGACAGAGGGGACAGCGTTTTCGGGGACGGACATACGTCTGTCCGGAGAGAAGGACATGGGGGACATGATGGGCAATGGTAGAGTCTGAGGTTCGAATGGGCGAGCGTGACTTTGTATATTAGGGTCTTGCTGGCCATCCGGATGTTGTGTTGCAGGCCACGCGAAAGTCGCCATGCTACCAGATGTTGTGGGTGCGGACTGGCGTCCATGTGGTTGGTCACCGGAAAACCCCGAGGTATAGCCACTGGATCCGTTCGGGAGAATTGCGGGTAATGAGTCCCTTCTTTCGTGCAGCCACCATTGGTTGCTGTTGCCTATGGGTCCTCCATTCACAGCGGGCCCCGAAACCATCGCGCCTGCATGTACCGAATGCCGTCGGTGGTCGTATATGCTTAGTTGCGATATTCTATGGGCATCCACCGTGGAACCTCTACGCTTGGGGGCACGGCCATCGAGATCCATACTGGTGGAACTAGGTATTCCGGGACCAGCCAACTGAGAGTCGACTTCGTCGCCCGTCATCGCCTCTCGGTCTGATGACATTTTGCGTTTTGTTCCATGCGGGTGCTGTGAATCTGAAGAGGTCTAAGGTGGACAGTTAGATGGGAAAAAATTCCAAGCGACAGGAGACTGTCTCACCGCTATTGATTGCCGCCTTGAGTTGCTAAAATCGCTGTCATCCTGGTGTCGCATGCTCATGCGCGGCGACCCTTTGTCGTCCGAGCGTGTCTGGTCACCTAAACTCAGATGTCCTAGGTGGAACGATTCACAGTCTGGACGAGTAAGACCAGATAGCACGCACTAGAAACGCCGTTCGTGTGAGAGGACGTGTGGGAACCCAATGCGCTCTTGCCATTGGGGTGGTGGCCGTAATCCCTGTCGGGCGATGGCGAGCGTAGTATCTTGCGCATTTGTTTGCTGGAGGGTTCGGAGGTGCTGTTGGCAAGACTGCTGTCGCCAAACACGTAGTTTGGAGACGGGCGCGGGCCTATAAAGAGGACGATGTGAGTGGGTGCGCAGTAGATGGGATAGGCATCGGTACCATCTAGCTGACGGAAGACGGACGAACCGGCCGACACTGCATGGAGCGAGGGATCTGTTACGGAGCCTCTCCGCTGCTGCTGCAAGAGATCGAGCGGGGGGAGAGAGATACCGGGAGAGTGTCTTGAGGCATCTCTGTGGGCGTGTGCTGGGGTGTGGTTTGAGGACGAGGATGGGTGTGGCTTTAGGTCGTACTTCATGGTCGCTGCCATTGCGGTCGATGCGGGCATGAGAGAGACCCGCGATGGGGGATGAGGAGAGGTCAGAACGAGGGGATGTGAAAGTCGACGTTATACAACGACACAGTTTGCCATTTTCGGTGCTGGACAACGTGACTAGCGGGGACACACGTGGCCACCAAACTCTACCCAAAATGGCTTGAACCACCAAGTGTACTCGTTCTGCTAGATCACTGCCTACCCTCCTGCACTGCCCGCTCAATTGTACCTTGATACTTTCCGTCTAATCGTGTCCTGCAAAGCACCTCCTGCTGTCTCTCGTCCAGGTCGATGTTCCGGATATGTCTTGTCTTCATGCTGTTCCGCGTCGTCCTCCCCGATTTCCCCCTGCTCGTCTCCTCCAGCGCCATCCGCTCCAGATCGTCGTCCACCATCACCATGTATCTCACCCAAGGTATATAGTCCAGGAACACGCTGCTCTGGGGCATGAGAGGTCCAGGTGGTTGGATGATGTCCTGCAACGCGCCTGTGATCTCAGATTGATAGACCACGCGAGATCGGAAGATTTCCGTCTCATCACGCGTTAAGCTAGCCGCGGGGTTGATCGACGTCGCCGTCGGATCCGTGGCCAGTTCCTCGTGTACACCACGTGAAAGCCGGATGGCGTCCTGCGCAATGAGCTCATCGTGGTGGGCGAACACCAGCCCTTGTCTCGTGTCCGAAAGGGGGGCGTCCATCAACAGCAGACTGTGGCCGACCTCGTCGTCTGCCGTGGGTTCAGTCGCAGCGAAGCTTAGGGCCTGGACAACTGCAATCAGCAACTGCGGACAAACACAGCTCCTCGTGAAGGCATCACCTCCGGCGTGCGCAATGGCGTCCTGCACAGGTTGCTGTTCACGAACGAGAGCAAGTCAGCGTGTTGGCTCATTCGCCGCCACAGATGGTGTTCAGTTGATGGCAAACGAGTGGCATTGGATTCAGCGGAAATTGGTTGACCTGATCGCCGAACGTGTCCTCTCGCCTCGCGAGTGCCTTGAAGCATGTCTGATGTTGATCCACGAGCCGCGCTGGAGCAGAGCATTTGCAATTGAGTGATAGTACGCCGTAGATCGGGGCAAGGCAGTGGCTCGGTTCTTGGATATAGGGGCGATTCTGGCATGTCTATTCCGTCTATGGTATGCGTTGTTTCATACAGTGCCATCAGGTCTTCGCGTGGAACAAGCCAGCCGTCTGCGAGCGTCAAAGACTGGAGGTAGCCAACCGCCACTGGCGGCGGACAAGGCTCGAAAACGAGGACGGTCTGCAATGGCAAATTTGCATGGGGAACTAACCGCAGATCTTCCCAACACGCCGTTAGAAACATGCACCGAGAAATTCATTCGAGCAACGCTCACCGTTGCAGGTCATTACAACGGGCCTCTTGCAGTCTCGAATGAGGTTAACGACCGCAGGCCAGAAACTTGTGTCGTCCTTGAACAGAATATCGACTTCTTCCAAAAGCACGAGCGATTGCCGAACAACAGACTTGCGCCCGCCAGCTGTCGGCTTCGGCGAATACGAATCCACGTCTGTACTCGAGTGTTCCCGTGGTAGTCGTGGAACGGTCATTGCGCCCGTGGCATCAGAACAGCGATCACTCTCTATGTCAATGGGGGTCCCTTTTGATCCCCTCGTCGCTGTCCCTGCGAAAGGCTTAGGTTCCCCCTTACTCCCTTTCGCGAACAGGGCGGCAAGAGGCGCTCGCGACTCTTGCGCCACCTTCATGGTCCTCCTGGTCGAACGCTCCTGGGCTACCTGGATAATGTGATTCTTCCCCACGTCGCCAACAAGGAAGTCCAGGCTTGCAGCGCTACGTCGGCCAATTCCGGGGTAGACCTCGAAGACGTCCCAGCCCAACTCTTCGGCACATGCATAAATCGCGGCTGTTTTACCACATCCAGGGGGACCAGCTATTAGCAGCGTATTGGTCACAGTATCAGGAAACCCATTGTGCTCGTGTTGACTGTTCGCATCACACAATATACGGTTGCTGTTGGCTGGGAGCTGCTCGGGTTCGGAGAGCACACTTCGCTGAGACGGTGGCGCCTCTGTCCCACGAATTCTGGATAACGTTTGCTGGCAGAAGGCAAACTCGTCTTCTGTCTCTAAGTGCGCAGCATCAGGCCAACCTTCCTCATCCCCGTCACTACACACAATAAAATCGTCAAGTTCGTCGTCTGAGTCTAACCTTCGTTTTTTTCGGCCCCGCGTGTGCGCGACCTCGCGGATGACACGTGGACGCTTCCCCCCTCGTGGTTGTGGTGCAGTGGTATCGCACTTACCAGTTTGCTTGTTATTAGTGCACTGGCTATTCATCGACCCAGGGTCTGCTGTCTGCTTATCTTGCAACTGCAGTTCCAGCGTGCGGAGCCAATTTCGCAAGTATAACGCATGTTTTTCGTTGCCTAGCACCTCCTCCGCACGCTTAGGCCGAAAACGATGGACCCACATCTCAATGGACATATTGGGTTTCGGGGAAGTTGAGAGTGGTTGCGGGGTGGTATTCGATGACTGTAAGTGGTCCCCTTCTGGCTTACTTGACAAACGGTCACACGGCGTCCATAGTTGGCTTGTACCAAATGCGTCAGTATCGTCGTGAGTATTCTGCCTGAGGAAGTCCAGCGAACAGTCGTCGCATCGAGCCTGGGAGCGAGAACAGCTTTTAGTTTGTAGTGGAGGTCCAGATGCCGAATAAGAATGTTGCAATCCTCGTACGTGCTGCGACTCTTCGTCGGGGAATGGTGGCACGTTCCCAGAGTCCCACCGAGTACGCGTTTGTGATGCCAGTTTCCACTTAGGAACATAGAACGCGGTAGACTCGTCCGTGCAAGCTACGTCCGGACCAAAAATGGTCGGGTAAGCATCCAGACTCGAGGGTGGAGGTGGAGAGGACGCTTGGTGGGAGCTAGGGGTTAGGTGACTGAAGTCTGAGCGAGGGGACGTTTGAGAAGACAGCGGGGGTAGCTCAGCCTCTGAAAGCCCATACTCTGAGGCGGTGCCGGCCTCATCGCCGTCGACGTCAATGATTTCAGGGGGAGCATCCTCTCGGTGCGGCCTGGTGAAGATCGGAAACAGTTTGCCAGTTGAATGTCCTGTGTTTCATGGTGGTGGAGTTCATATTGACGCGAGAATAAACGCACCTTGTTTTGTTGTCATGTTGAGGATTCTTTTCGGACGCAGCTCTGAGGTCTGAGCCTTCGAGTCTGCCCGGAGCTCTGGAGAATCATCGTCACTGGAATCTAAGCTAATGTGAACGACCTCGGGGGAGTTCTGGACCAGTAGCTCTGTCTGCGTCACAGAGTCCTCGTGTGCGTCCGGACGAACGTTCTTTTGGAAATGATCGCGCAGACTTGTCTGGCCAGATGTCTGCAGTGAATGGCAAGATTAGGTGGTGTAAGGCTTCAACGAGAGCGGTACCTTTGCAGCTCGTGTTGGCCGTCCCCTTCGTCTCTCTGGCATGGTTGCGAGCAGGGAGAGTGTGCGATCGAGCTGTGAGTACTTGAGTGGTTAATGGGTATGATCGGGGTCTGCCACAACTTCTCGAGCGCGTCGCCTTTGTCCCACGCGTGCATATCGACATCCCACTCGGTCGCATAACACCAAGGACCCTCTTGCTCATCCAGATCTCGACCAGGACACAGGTCATGGACCCAAACAGCACGCAATCGCCCAAGAAATCGAAAAAGGAGAAGAAAGAAAAGGAAAAAGAGAAGGATGAAATCATCATCCCTCTGGAGGACCTTTCCCCCATTGCAAAGCCTCTAGCACAGAAAAAACTGGTAAAAAAGCTGCACAAGACGATAAAGAAAGGTGTGTCTGCTGCGCCAACGCATTTCTATATGCTGATGCCATCCTGGCCCACAGCCTCCAAGGCCAGGCAGGTGAAGCGTGGTGTCAAGGAGGTGGTCAAGGGCATCCGCAAGGGGGAGAGAGGGTCGGTGACCACCCAGGTACTACTACTCATCAGTGGAGCTAACCCATGAAACTGTAGCCTGCTCATTCTCGCTGCTGATATCAATCCAATCGATATTATTTCACATCTTCCCGTCCTGGCGGAGGAAGCACAAATACCCTACGTGTTCGTGACATCAAAAGAGGAGCTTGGCCACGCGAGCTCAACAAAACGACCGACGAGCTGTGTCATGGTATGTCCGGATCAGAAGCGGAAAGGTCAGAAGGACTCGGGTGGTGGTGAGGATGATTATCGGGAAGTGTACGAAGAGTGCAGACGGGAAGTAGAAAAGCTCGACACCAGAGTGGTTTTCTGAATATTCTGAATATAATGAGGCACCAAGTGTTGTCCGACCGACTCCCATCGTCGTAAATCAGCCTCCTTTGAGGTTACTTGTAAAGGGGTTGCTGTACGGTGCTGTACAAGCGCGACCCGATAAAAATTCGGGTCTGCCTCTTTCACACGTCATCGACTTCCTGGTTCCATCCCAACCAAACCTCTTTGGATCTGCTGCTAGCCATGTCTGCTCAAAAACAAAAAGCTGCCTCTGCCATCAGCCCCGCATCGATCAAGGAAACCAAGAGTACAGGCTCCGTTGGCAGCAAAGCCTCTTCACCTGCTCCGACAACTGAACACGCCTCCACATCCTCCTCCGCGAAACCAGACAGGGCCGCGTTCGAGGCGGAAAAGGCGAGGATCCGCTCAGAGATCGATGTACTACAGGAAAACCTCGTGCGCTATTTTCTTAACTCAAATGTCGCGAGAACCTGACACGTCTTGCACAGACCGCGATTCGCGAGAAATTGGCACAGGCATCCAAAACGAACGCGAGAAGCGACGAAAAGGCTGCATTGCAGGCCGAGCTTACGGCGATACGTGGTCAACAATCCGATTCCAAGTTGTCCAGAAACAAAATTCGCGAACAAATCGAGAGCCTGCAGGACAGTATACAAAAACAGGTACATATTGTCACCCAGATGTGGGCTTCTACTCGTTGCTGATGCAGCTATCTCCTCCGCCAGATCAAGGCGCTGCAGGCAGCCCAGGCCAAGACCCTATTCCGGACTCTTGCCGAGGTTGACGCTCGCATCGGGTACGTGTCTGTACTTTCGACATCTACTCTAGTTTACCCCCTCCTTTTTTTAGGACTCTGGATAAACAGGTGGAGTCTGGAACCATGACGCTTGCGGATGAAAAGCGTGCGATCTTGGAGATTTCTCAAATTAGACGGAACCGGAAGACCGTAGAAGGATTCCAAAGCATGCAAGATGCCATCGACGCTGACCGTCGTGCCGTGGACGACTTACACAAGCAGCTGAATGATCCCGAGTCAAAAGCCAAGTCTGACCGTTACGAGGCTCTCCAGGCGAAATTGGATGAGATCAAGAAGGAGGCAGATGAAGCGTATGCTCGCCGTTCCAAGGTCATCGAGGAACGTAACGCGATACAAGCTCGACTGAACGTGCTGTACGACGAGAAACGCGAAAAGGCACAGCAATACAACGATGCGAGCAACCGGTATTGGACCAAGGTGAACGAAGACCGTGCTCGCAGGCAGGAGAAAGCTCGCCTTCAGCGTGCACAGGAGGAGGCCCAGAAGAAACTTGAGACGGCACAACGCTTGCGCGAGGAGGCGGCCTTGCCAGCCTTCCAAGCCCAAGTAGAAGACTGCCAAACTCTCATTGACGCCTTGTCTGGCAAGACGGGCACCAACGTTACACTTTCTTCTGTATCGTTACCCTCAAAGGCTGCCGTCGCTGGCGTGGCTGAACTCGAGCTAAGAAAAGTCGATGACATCAGTGATGGATTGGTAGTACGCAAGAAGAAGGGAGAGGAAGAGGAGGCATACTTTGTGGGGAAGCAGAAGAAGGGCAAGAAAGACAAGGCAGCCAAGGCTGAGACCCAGCTCAACCTTCCGCTGCCCGTACTCCGGGCACTGCTCTCCCTTTCAATACCAGCTCCAACCGGCCCCGACGATGTTCCACGTGTCATCGAGGACCTCAGAACCAAGAAAGCCTGGTTTGAGGCCAATCAGGCACGCGTTACCGCGGAGAACGTCGCGAAAGCAGAGGCGGAGATCCAGCGTCTCACGATCGGGACTAGGCACGACAATGACTTTGAGGCATCCACCCTGTCTCGCGTCGAGTCGCCTGTGACTGCTGAAGTGTCAGAACCGCCGACACCAGTCGACAGCGCAGAACCTGATTCCACCGAGCCCGATGGCGACGTGATTGAGGTGGAGGCCCACGATGAACGATAATATATCAGGACGGATGTGCATTGACGGGGGGTATCATGATACCGTATCTTACAGACGGCAGAGAGTAGACTTACTAGCTAGACCATACCAACAAGCTATAATGGATGGAGATGGGGAATGAAGCTCATTATTCAGAATCGGATCGAGACCTATACAATATGTCAGAGAATACGGAAAGCGAACGTCTGAAAAGCAAGGAATACAGATACGTATACGGCGCGCGAGCTGATGAATAAATGACAAAAAGAAAATATTGACATGTATAACTAGCAGATTATGCCGTCTGCGAAACCCAAGGGCCCAATTGGTATAGTTTTGGCGAGACTCCTGTAAATTTAGGAGGCAGTCTCCACTTTAATAGGTTCGGCCTCACGCTCTGGCTCTGCGGCGTTGCCAGGTGCTAAGCTCAGGTCCTGGGAGGTGAACGACGCAACGTCGAACGTGTTGGCTGTAGCGTAATCGGAAAATGAAAGACCAGCTTGATGAACAGAAGTTATCGAATCGTCGGGAGGAACCGATGTAGCATCCATATAATTCAATCCCCCGTATGCATCAGAACCAAATCCCGGGCCTGACGTGTCCAGCGCGCCAGTAGGGAACGGATCCTGTTGCAGTGCGGCCAGCATGCTCGATGTCGTCGGCGTACGATTGATTGCATGCTGTTGAGACCGGGCCTCCATTCCATTAAAGCTTTCTTGGCCGGCCATGGGCGAAAGAGAGAAAAACTGTTGTTGTATCACAGGCTCCACGGAAGCCGCCACGGATGTCGTGGACAATGCAACATTCCTCAAGACATTGACCGCTATCCAGTCACTTTGCTCCATGAGTAAGACATAACAAAGGGGGGAGTACATGGATGCACATACTCGAGGAACAATTTCAAAATCTGGAAGGCGCCGAAGGCGGGGTCGCTCCTAATTGTCTAGGGACAAAATTAGCATGCAGACAAAGACCACAAGTGACGAGAATGCTCACGAGGTCCCGCATGACCTGGCTGGTGACGTATCCCCACCGAATGAGGATGCTACGCGAACTCAGGGTGCCTCTGTCGTCGCTCGTACCAATGCGTTGCTCCATCAGTCTCTCGGTACACTTGTCAGCCCATGCCATCACTTCTCGAACTGGCTCGTTACTCTTCATCAGCGAGTCCATCATGGCGACAAACTCGACCTCGAGAAGCTGGACGAGATCCTCGTGGCGACAGTTGCATACCAGGGCGGACTGGTTCCGGACCGATTCAAAGTCTACTTTTTGCCATGAGCGACGCATTTCCGCGAGCTGTTTATGGTTTGTCAAGACAGTATTAAGGGCTTGTGTAACCTGGTAGATATCCAAGAAGCGCACTGAAGAAGCGTCAAAAGTGTTGAACGGAGATTTAGACACCGTACAATACGCACAAACAAGGTGGCCGAAGCGCGCCCCAAGTTCCACCTTTGGTTCAACAAAAGTATTTCCATAACCTTCCAGGGCCATAAGTAGAATCTTCTCCATTTTTGTGGCAAATTGGCGGAGGCTAGTCATAGAAGAGGGGGGGATCGGAGATAGCATTTGCGACCGGAGGAATTCGAGTATTTCCTGATTCAAGCGTCAGAGCAGTTGGGGGGGCGTTGTGCTCATCAATGGCTTACATCGTAGACGATTGCGTCGGCTTTGGCTATCAAGCCAGCTATGGCGGGTGCATGGACAATCTCGCGGTGGCTGCCATTCAGAGTGGACCAAAAGTTGCGCAAGTTCAACTCGAATTGATCGAATCTGAAAGCGCGGACGCAGTCCAGAACGTTATCAAGATGATCCTGGAACCAGGTCCAAACTTCTCGAGCGGCGATGCTCTGAGGGGAAGCAGAGTTTGTTCCGACGGCTTCTTCGATGGGTGGGAAGTGAGGCATATGGCGGACGGATTGATATTGCTTTGTTTGCACGAATGAGCCGTTGGCACCCAAGGACAAAGTTGGTTGTGAAGCAAGATTGGTGTCCGGCTGGCTTGCATGGCGACGGATAGGCGCATGGCTGGGATATGCATTGTTGCGGGCGGCAGCTTGAGCCTGAGAGAGAATGTTGCCAGTTGTTGGAGTTTTGTCGCAGAGCTCTTCGTAGGGAAGGCTACCCTTGAGGTCGCCAGAAATCACGAGCGAGTTGCGTTTGGAGGCATTGGAACCTTCTGAGTCGTCGTCCTCGTCCTCGTCTGAGCGCTCCTCGCCCTTGGTGTTATTCTCTGTGGACTCCTGTGCAGCTCGAGCAGCGTTGATGGATGACTGCCCGGCATTGTTGTTGGATTTGCGGATGTAGTCCTGCAGGAATTCGGCCTCTGTCGAGGTCGCTGGACGGATACCACAGTCTGTTGCCGCATAGTTACCCGTCAGTGAAAGGCGCCCGATCACGGAGAGGGAGACAATAGAACACGCACAATGATATTTGCTATTTCCGCGAACGCCGAGACGACGTGTCTTGATGTTTGGGAAGCAAAGGCGGATCGCTTTTCCGAGGGTCGCGGTGTTGATGTGAGGGATGCCATACTGGTCGCAGACACGACGATAAGAGAAATAGAGGCCCTGGCGGGGGACATTGCCATCGGGATATGGGGCATAGTTGGCGGTTAACCTTGTTCGCGAGAGGGTGAGGAAGGGGGCACCAGGCAAAGGAGGGGGGGAGGGCTCACCAGGCCTGGACAAAGATTTGCTTTGCTCTGTCGGATGCGCTGGTGGTGGTAGCCACGCGGACATTGGCAGCGAGTTTTTCGAGGCTGTGGTCTGGGCTGATGGACATCCTGCCGAAGGCGCCTGTTGCATGGATGGCATCTTGATGGTTTGTAGACATCGGTTGGGCGTGGCCGTACATGGCGGTGGGATAGTCGGACGAGCTGCCGAGGAACATGGAGATGTCGTCTGTTTCGCTTGAGGAGGAGTGCACGCTCTCTGTATCGCGGGGATACGGAGAGGCAGCGGCGCGGGCCCTGAGATGAGACTGGCGGATATGGGCCTTGAGAGACGGATGGCTGCTTGGAGAGGACTGGCCAGAGGCGAGATCGGTGTGGCTGAGCGTATACGCCGCGGAGGAGTGGCGCACGGGGTCTGCGGGGAGATAGGCGAGACGATAAGGATCGTCGGCGGGGGTGGACATGCCAGCGGGTAGACGGGGGGCAAGGCCCTGGGACGAGTGGGGGCGAGAGCTGGGTGCGGAGGACGAGAACGAACTTGAACGAGAGGGTGGGTGGTTCAGCGGCAGATAATCGAAGGAGATGCTGACGGCCGTCATACGCGCCGTGGAAGAGGAAGAAGTAAGGAGAGTGAGGAAGACGGACCAGCCGACGACAGAATGGAAGGAAGAAGAGAGCGGCGGTCTCGGTGGCCGCGAGTCGGCTGGGCGAGGAGGGCGCGACGCTGGAGAGAAGAAAACAAGTCGATCGCTGGCTTTGCACACAAGAGCTTTGCTATGAGCACGGCGGGTGTCAAGGCAACGCACGGGAAAAAAAAGAGCGCACATCCTAAAATTATGTACTATTATATTTTTTTTTTTTTTTCCATTTCCCACAGAGGCGGTACGACTACGAGCCCCCGACGTACAGGAACCTGCGGAACCGTGCCCGAAGCCCCTCCTCGCTCCCGCGCCCCAGTCGCCAGCCCAGCCCCGCCCACGACCCCACCGTCAGGTCCTCCAGCGCGTACGGCGCGTACGACGACTCGTGCACCGTCTCGTTCCTCAGCACATCCGGCAGATTCGCCAGCGGGATGAGCGGCTGTGCGTCTGCATCTGATGTCTTCACGCCGTGCAATCTCGACAACGAAAAGGTCAGATATTCCAGCTCATACTCTGGCTGGTCTGCATCCAGCTTCGGCATCCAGTACTATATCCCCCGCATCAGTCACCCATCCGTTTCATGTACCAAAGCGCACCTGTGCATAGCCAAGCGGCGTCCACAAAGAATTCCGCCTCGACGGGGGGTCGACAGAACCCCCCCACGTAACCCCATCGTGCCTGTTCCCTGAATTTCCATGACGATGACCCCACGCAAGCCCGCTTTCGACATCCTTCACGAGAGTACCCCTCAGCCCGCTCGTGTTGTACGCGTACGCCCGAAACGTCGGTACGTACGGGTGAGGCACCACCGACGGATTCACATTCACAACCACGTAGTTGCTGTAGTCCACCCCTGCTCCCGGATCTGGCAGCATCGAAAAGTCGGTCATCAGCGTGTCAAATAGCGAACCGGCGTAATTCTTAGGCTCCACCATCCTTGCCCTGCCCCCCCGGAGATCTTCGCGTGTAATAAAGTAGAACTGGTTCAAAGATTAGCCAGCACCCTACGTCCTCGGTACAATATACCCTACGTGATCGGTGTTAAGATGCTGTGGGTTTGCAATGAGTAAATATGACTCCTTGTGCAAATGTTAGCCAACTTACACCGAAGACATGTCCGAGGATCGTGTCTTGAAATCTGAGGCTCAACTCCGCGTACATAGTATACTGCAACGTCCGTCAAACCCAGCGCCGCAAAGCGACAGCAAAGCAGCCCACACATCGCGGATAGTAAAGACCATCCGTGGGTGGTACATGGCCTGACGCAGTTAACACAGCTCGCCACAAAGACCATTGGACACACCTATCACCCACACCTACGCGTCTCATTGGTTCATGGTTCTGATGCTAACCGGCATATTACTTACCTGCATCTGACGTGAACGGAACACGGCCAACTGATCCTCCAGCCATCCAAATTGCTGGTTTCCAGGATCGTCGTCATCTTCCTTTGCGCAACCCTGAACAGCTATACGGCATGCCATTGAAACGCGAGTATCACCGCTTGTAGTGCCATGTACGTGCCTTCATTAGAAGCATAAAAGTACATCGTGTTTAGGCTGATCACAGCCAGTGCATCTGGTATCACTTCCACAGAAAAGTAGCCGCCCCGAACGAACGACGCTCGTGATTCAGCGGGTATAAAATGCTGCCATATGCTGGGGTACCCATGAGTTTCACCAGATCTCCATCTCGCTGGATAACCTACGATGAGTATGTTCGCGTGATGTCGTTGGGTCCTTCAGACACGATCAGCGGTATTCCTTAGCAGGTAATAACTCAGCTCACCAGAAGCGAGTGTGTTCTGATCGTGATGTGGTCAGCCAAATACATAAGGCCAGCGAAGACACCTTACATGGGCTAGTGCAACCGAGGCAGTCAGAAGTGAGCCAATAAAGAACAGGAAAGGTCCTGGTACCCACGCCAAATGTCATTGTTCCCTGTTCAAGGACAGAGAAGGATATAATCGGTCTTCCTCCAAGAGGTAACAATACAGCTTACCTATGGTGGGTATCACCGGGATCCCCTTACTGGAGAACACTTGTTCCATTTTTCGCGCTACGGCCGAATTGAGTTCATAAATCTCGTGGAGAGGGCGTGGGATGTCATCATCACTGTCGTGTCTTGTGACAACATTAATAGATGGACAGATGAAACCGCCAATGTCTTGCCTGGCACTATCCCCAGTCCCTGAGAGCGTCTAAAAATGCAATTCAAAAGAACAAAAGGAAGGGGCGCACAGATCACAAAGTCTATCTCGTTGCTCCAGCGTTTATCTAGATGATCGAGAGTCAAGTTCGTCAGCGCAAACGGGGAGTCGCATTCCCTGCACAGGGCGGAGTCACGTAAGTAACCACCACGAAGATGCGAGAGTAGGATAAAAGACGCGCTTGTAAGCTGTTCCGTAGTACCCGGCAGGACGCTTCTTGGGTGTTCCTCTATGGCAAGCAGTCGAAGGTCGAGACCCGGGCTTGTAGTACGGATCGGGATGCATGTCGGTGATATGCAGGAACCGGCCATGGAGACGGCGATTCTCTGCAGCAATTGTGAGCCAAAGTGCTCAATTGGCATGTAACGACCCAACACACCGATTGTCTGCAGGGGTGCATCGAGCAACACCTGAGCCGGGGAAGCAATGGCAGAGGAAAAAAGCCCTAGTAGCAGCAGTAAGACGGGTAGCATGAGTCGGTGGATAGATCAGTGGCCCCATGCTGGCTGCAGGACGCTGGATATATAATTGGCCAGCTGGAGGCAGCTCCCAGCAAACGGAAGCCCATATTGGATTGGATTGCCCAAGGATCAGGAGCATATTGGTTGGTTGTCGTCGCACGTTCGTGCGTTGGCAGTAGCAGCATCATCTCAGACTGCCTGTTGTGGTGGTGTCACCACTCCTATCAATTCGACTGCAGGGTCGCTTACCTACAGCAGTATCCACCACCGTGCCTTCGACTCTTGCCATCCATTGGACAATGTCAGAGGACATTCCTTTGTATGTTCCGCCAGATCCCAAGGCGACCCGGTGCGTCGCGTTCCTGGACAAAGTGAATGCAAGATACAACATCTCGCTCGAATCGTATCTTGATTTATACACTTGGTCGACCGAGCATATCGATCTCTTCTGGAGCCTCGTTTGGGACGACGTCACGGTTCTCGGCGACAAAGGCAGCCATGTCGTCGACAACCAAGCAGTACCAGCTACCAATCCCTCGTGGTTCCAGGAAGCAAGACTGAACTGGGCCGAGAACATGCTCCTGTGTCGCTCGGAGCATAAGATCGCCCTCATACAAGCAAGTATGTTCTCTCGCACTGTATTCGCAGATCACACCCACCCGCAACGGCAGCCGAGCCTACTCTAGATTGTCCGGCGCCTCCAGATCGACGTGTCACGTATGCACAATTGTATGCCATCGTAGCAGATCTCGTGTCTGCGCTCCTTCAACTCGGGTTGAAACCAGGAGACAGAGTAGCCTCTTACTCCTCTCACTGCATCGTATGTTGTCCCGGTGCACACCCGCATTTCATCTTTGACACGCGCATCATATAATGCAGGAAAACGTTGCGGCGTGTCTGGCAGCCACAGCTATCGGTACCTAGCGCTCTTTGTTCCAGTCTGTCCCTGACCCTCGCCTCTCACACCAGGTTGTATCTGGGTCAGCGGGGCTGCGGATTTCGGTGCAGATGGCGTTTTAGAGCGGTAATTGAATTCGTCGCATCACATGTATCTGAGGCTATTTTATTAATACTATGCAGTTTCGAGCAGGTCCAGCCCCGTGTCGTCTTTGCTGTGGACGCCGTCGTGTGAGCTGTGCATATCTGGTGGCCATGATCAGCGTTTGATGGACTGTATCACAGTTATAATGGTAAAGTGCACCCGCATTTGCCAAAGCTGGAGGTTCTTTTATCTGGCCTCGCGGCCCGCTGCGCGCTGCAGCCTCATGCAGTTGTCATTGAAACAGGCCATTGCAAGTCATCAGGCAAGTGGGAATCCTGGGATACGTTCATTGGTAGGGGCAGGGACCATGTACATGGACGCATAAATGGAGAGATTGAGTGGAGCCGCCAAAGGTTTGACTGGCCCCTATGGATTCTGTTCAGCTCCGGAACAACAGGTGTGTCAGACCGGCAGTGTTGGCATCCACTGTATCACCTTTCCATTTGCAGGTCGCCCCAAGTCAGTGCTTCCCTTTTTGACTGGCAGCTAAATGAATCCATGGATTAGGCCAATAGTGCATCGAGCCGGCGGAATGTTGTTGCAAGCTAAGAAAGAGTTTGTGATCTGTGCTGATCTAAAGGAAGAAGACGTTTTCTTCTATTATACCACAACGTGAGCACACAGTTTTTCTGGCAGATCGGAAGAGCCTACGCCACTTCCCATAGCGGATGGATGATGTGGAACTTTCTTGTGGGCGGGCTAAGTTTGGGTTGCACGTTGGTTCTCTACGATGGAAGTCCGCTGAGGGATCCGGGGTTCCTTTGGCGTCTTGTAGATAGACTAGGAATTACGATATTCGGCACAAGTGCCAAATATCTCGATCAGCTCTCCGTACGGCGCTCCTCCATCTCCCGTGCGCTTTGTGACTGACAGGGCAGCCATAGAAAGTTTACAAGCCGCGCGACCACGATGATTTGACCAGTTTGCGGCACATCTATTCTACAGGGTCCCCTTTGGCGCCAGCGTTGTTTGACTATGTGTATCGGGATATCCACCCGAAGGTTCTTTTGGCATCCATAACAGGTAACGACCAAAGAATGTGGCACGAATCTATTCATGGGAATATGCAGGTGGGACGGATATCTGTTCTCTGTTCGCCGGGATGTGCACGGCCCTGCCGGTGTATCGCGGGGAGATACAGTGTCGAATGCTTGGGATGGCAGTTGAAACATACTCGCCCGGCGGCACGAAGACGAAACAGGGTGAGGCTGGTGAGCTGGTGTGTGTCCGGCCGTTCCCGTGCATGCCCCTCGGCTTTTGGCCTCTTCCCGGGGTTGATGCGCCGGACGAGGCTGTTACGGCGGCTTTGGGACGATTCCATCAAGCCTACTTTGCAGAGTACGAACACGTGTGGCGTGAGTGATGCGGCTGGTGTCTGGTGTTAGCTAACGTGGACTGGACACTCTGCCAGGTCATGGGGACCATGTGTTGCTTACGCCATCACGATGCGGAAATGGAGGGGGCCTCGTCATGTTGGGAAGGAGCGACGGTGTTTTGTGCGTCCATGTCTGTTATCTGTTCGATTCGTGACGATCGGCCTGCAGAAATCCAGGAGGGGTCCGTTTCGGGTCATCGGAGATATACGATGTGCTGGAAGCATGCTTCGCCCCCAGACCCGGACATAGCACGGCCGATGTGATTGAGGATGCATTGGCAGTAGGGCAGGCGATTGGTGGGGGTGTGGATGAGCGCGTGATCTTGTGTGTGAAGCTTGCGGAGGGGACGATGCTGAGTATGGACATGGAGACTAGGATCAAGACGGAAATCAGGGCACGGAGGACTGCACGCCATGTTCCGGCTCGGGTGAGTCCATTCCGGCCACTTTGCCTCGCTAATTGGTTGGACCCCAGATCGTGCAGGTGCAGGATATCCCGTATACTCTGAACGGGAAACGCGTCGAGGTGCCAGTCAAGAAGGTATGTACGCGATGGGTGTGTACGCGCTGGTTCTGAGAAGACGCAGATCATCAACGGTGCGCCCCTGTCGAGCGTTAATCTGTCTACGTTGCGGAATCCGGAGTGCCTTGCAGAATATGTGCGAGTGGGTGAGCAACTTCGGTGTGAGACGGAGAAGGTGATTCTTGCCAAATATTAGTGTAGTTATAACGTGACCGCGCCGCGGGTTCCGGTCGGGAAATGAATCTTATCGTGTCCCCGTTTGCCTCGAGGCTTCCCCAGACCGCTCGCAAATTTTTCATCCTTATGAAAGGCATCGCCAGGATGTTCTCCTCCTCGTGTCGCACGATCCTCGTCCTGCACGCCGTTGCCGCCTCTCACTAGCACGCCGTCCTCGTGTACTACCCTTTAATATGAGGTCTGCACGCCCCCTCCCCCTGAACTGCCAGTATCAGACCTCCACATCTCGTCCTCAACAGACTGCTCGTCCCCATCAGCAGCTCCGGGCACGCCAGACGTCCCGTCGCAGGCGACTCTCAAGAATCTCGCTCTCTACGCTCTCTGTTTCGACCATCTTTAGACGCTTCACCATGCCCTCCAGGTTTAACGTCGTCCGTGCTAGTATTTACGGCAAGTCGGTCAGTCGTAGGCAGTCCCATCAGCTCACACTGCACCCTCTCTAGTTGTCGTATTCCTCTGGACCGTGATCTGCCTGGCTATCGCAGCACACTTCCAGAGCTTGCTTGTCATCAACGATCTCAGTGAGCGTCCATCTGCATCCATTTCGTCTCTTGGGCTCATACAGTTGCATTCTATTAGCTCGTTTTGTGCCATATGCCATCTTCGTCTGCAGTGCTAGCATGCTTATTCTACTGATACTGTGAGCAACCTATACCAGCATCTTCTGCTTTCTAATCTTGCTCTTAGCCTCGGGTGCAGCGCCCTACGCACTGGCAACCCCATCAATACTCGGACAGAGCTTGGCTGTCTTGGGTTATTGGGCACTTTTTGGCTTGGTACGTCATCATTCTCCTGTGTTTTCAAAATACTTAGATCGATCAAAAAGCCCTGGGCGCTTTTCTGGCAAGTTCCAGTTCCGAAAATGCAGACGTAGAATGCTTCTCGTCCGCAGACGAAACAGCACTTATTGACGTAGCCGGATGTACGTAATCAGCATGTTCATCCACACACGTACTCATTCTGCATAGTTTCTACGGACATCTACCATGCCCAGTACCGCGTACTCGAGGCTTTCTCCTTATTCAACGTGATTCTGAGTGCGTGTTCAGCTCATTTATCTTAAACTTGCACTCAAACCCTTGCTACACACAGTTTGGGCATTCCTTCTCTTCCTGCTTGCAATGGCTGTGAAACACCATCTCCACGTGAACCGCAACGTGTGGTTCATCTCCGTCACATCATATCCATGGTTTGGATCCGACTCGAATGCATCCAAGCTTCCCGCCCCAGTCGTCAGTCGCTCTAGATCTAGAGGTAGAACCCAGGCAAAGGAGGACCCTGAACTGTGGCGGAAGGGCTCGGGGTCGTCGCGTCGTGGGGACCCGCGCTATCCGGCATACAAGATCCCAGCTCGTGCATATACTGTTGACAAGTATATGAGGAACGCTTCGCCCAGGCGGTGACACGACGCACCAGTATCTGCGATACCTTCATCTATCTATGCGTAG
>Ga0307518_10000125_pt1 | contig 53947 bp, 32 predicted proteins | sample 25_EM_MG_FD_203889 | JGI IMG/M metagenome (GOLD analysis project Ga0307518, IMG submission 203889) | Populus trichocarpa ectomycorrhiza microbial communities from riparian zone in the Pacific Northwest, United States - 25_EM | ecosystem: Host-associated > Plants > Roots > Unclassified | place...
AACACCGTCTATCCATTTAATTATACAATAAAACAACTCATGCACATATAGATGATAGAAGATGTAGAGATTGTAGTTATGTACCTCTTAACTTTCTTTGCCACTGTAAGTTCAATATTGGGACCAACATATCATAAATTATTGTTGTTGGTTCTAAAGTTATAGTGTAGAGGCAAGAAAATTTCTTCTTCATAATTTCATACCTTATATTTCATATTATTTCAAAACTACATCATCGATTAGGGTGTTATGTAATTAATATTATGATACCCAGTACAAATGGTGTTTAAAAGACCTTAAAGGGAGGAATTAGTTTTAGATTGGGTAATGGGAGAAATGTTAGATTCTAGACAGACAGGTGTGTCGCACGTGTGCGGCGTCGCGACGAATCGTCCACCCTCAAGTATATGTAAGTCTATCTGGAAAATATGAGGAGACAAGGAATTCTTGTCTTTTATCAGTGAAAAAATTGAATGGGAATCGCCACCTAATATTATGGTCAGTAGGAACCCTAACTAGTCTCATAGATCGGGTACGGAGACTGGTTGCATAAAGAGAAGGTATTAGCACCCCAACTACGCCCTACCTAAGGTAAGCTACATTGTTTTGTTGTCTGATAAAATCTAAGGTCTTGTTGTGGTTTCTAATTGTCGGTCTATCTACGGTCTAAGAAAAGTTCTCCTCTATAAGGAGATCTTTATCTTATCGGGTAAAAACCTAATTGTTCTATGTCGTCAAAAGAAATACCTTTTTAATATCGGGAATACGTTTTATGTATAAATTCATAATCCTTGATACTAAAACAAAACAAAATATATTTTTTTAGAATTTTTGAAATATTGACCAAATTCTCGTGACTTTAATAAACTGGTTATTAAAGCCAAAATTCATGCTAAAACATATTTTTTAAAGTTTTCTTTGTTGTATGAAAATACCATATGATTTTTAGCTTTGGCAGACTTGGCCGTATGCATGAAACAAAAATATTTTTTTACAAAAACCCGGTATTTTAATACCAGATTTGTATTTTTATAGTGTAAAAATATAAATCGATATTAACCAAAATGGATAGAAAAATACGCGAAAACATCACTAATGTTTTTTTGAAAAAAATATTTTTAATTGGAACGGGCTGGACCTGGTCCAACATAAAAATGGGCTAGCACCGGCCCAATAGTTTATAATTAGCTGCAGAACGTGAATTGCTCACGTTCTGCATGCAAATGAAAGAAATGGGAAGACGGAGCGAGAAGGAGAGAGGATTACCTGGAGTGAAGGGGCGTGTTTGTTGTCGTCTGCGATGGTTTGCGATGGCGGAGACGGTGGCTGGCGCTGTTGTTTTTCTTCTTCTTCCCCGTGCAGAGGTGTCAATCCCTGCGTCTTCTCCTTCTCTTTTTCTTTCTGTTTTCCTTCTCTTGGTTCTCGCCTCTCTATCTTTGTTCTTCTCCTCTCTTCTTTCTCTCTATTCCTTTGTTTTTTTTCTTTCTTTCCTCCTCTGTTTTTCTCTCTCTCTCTCTCTGTTTTCTTTTTTTCTATCTTTCTGTTCCTCCTCTGCTGCTCCCTTTTCTTCTGCTCTCTCTTCCCCTGTATTTATAGGCAAATACATGAAGAGAGAGTCTTGTTACCCCTGTCCAGTCATGGCACAGGGGTAGGGTGGTCGGGGCGGCCACTGTGCAGCCGCCCCAGGACCGTCCGAGGGGCACGTCCCCTCTGCTTTTCACCCCGTGGTAGGCCACGAGTCAGTGCTTAGGCAAGTGGGGGTCTTTGGTCGGCATCTTTTTAGGGCTTTCAAAGAAAGAGGGAGAGGAGAAAAAAAAAGGGAGCGAAAGCTTCTGCTTCCCCTGCCTCGCGCGTCCAGGGGAAGAAGAAGACCCATAGTGTCGTTCAAAACGGCACCGTTTGGGTCTTTTTTATTTATTTATTTTTGAAACATGGATGAAACGATGTCGTTTTACCCAAAACACGTCATTTCATTTGAAAGGAAATGGCGGCAAAATCGTGCCAAGGTCTACATCAGTCCTCAATTTGTGATTTGTTCAATCAAGTCTTAAATTACAATTTTGATTTTAAAAATCAATTTAATTGCATCCCTGTCAAATTCAAACGCTTTCCCTGAAGTTGGCCGCCTTTTTCAAATTGGTCCTTGGTCTCAAATTTATGCGATTTGACCCTCAATTGATCAATAAACTTCCAATTTCTTCAATTTAATCCCTAATTCCGTCAATTACAACCCCTTTATTTACGCGTCTTTTCTAATTTGGTCCTTGGTTTCGAATTTCTTCAATTAAGTCCCTAATTAGCTATCAAACTTCAATATTTATGCAATTACGTCCCTGATTTGACTAAATCAACTCTCATAAATTATAATTTGACCCCAGAACTTTAATTTCTTCCTATTAAAGCCCAAATTGACTTAAAAATTAATTTTTCTTGCAATCAAACCCTCCATAAATTCAATTAAACCTTCAATAAAATGTAATTGAGTCCATAAACATCTGATTTTGGACTTTTCTTTCTCAAATTGAATTTTCTTTGTCAACAAGGCTTTCATGAGTCAACAAAATACTGTCAAATTTCAATCTTTGTATTTTTGAACCTCCTTAACCAAATTCTGACTATTTTCTGGGCCCTTCGGCATCGTATTCTCACTTCTATTATTATTATTATTATTTGGATTTCTTCCGACTATATTTTTTGATTTTTTTTGTATTTTTTTTGCGGGGATTCAAAAATGGGTTACAACAAGGTGGAAAGGTTATGAAATTATGAAGAAGAAATTGTCCATCTTATGAAATTCTATGAAGGATTGGGGTGACTAGAAATAAGGTCTACAAATATGAATTTTCTTTATACAAGTCTGGATCTACATAGGAGCCCCAAAGACATCTTAATTACAATAGACAAACTAGATTTTTAAGAGTTTCTTTTTCAGTTTTTCAATTTGGTGTAGAGCTTTTTTTATTTTTTTTCTTTCATTCTTCTCTTTGTTTATGTACACAAACATAACTTTTTTGTTTTCTTCTAGTTAGCCAAGTCTTTTTGGCACAAGCTTTTACATAAAATCTTGATTATTACCAAAAAAAAAAATTATATATGTAATGAAGACGAGATAGTAGTTGAAGGTTCATTAAACTTCTCACTCAATCTAGGTTAACTAAAAAATAAACAATTTAATATGTTTTATGCCTTTTCATAAATATTGGACATGCTTGCTTGATTTTCTTCGAACAAAGTCTCGTGAGTACTATGTTAGGACCACATTTCCATAATCTTAAAGAAAAAGCAAACAAGTTGCAGCAACATTGGTGAAGGAATAAAGGATGCCGCCACTAACATGGTGACTGATAATTAAATAATGATTAAGTTAATAAATCATCACAAATATGCTTTTGCAATGAAATGCTTTCCTAAAGAAGAGAAGTACAGTTGTTTTCCTTTTTTGGATGGTAGTTATAGTGCATGTTGAATAGTTTTATTCATTGATTTTTTAAGTTTAAATATCATCATTTCAAAAAAAAATATTAAATTTCTTTAAACACATTAGATCAATGTAAAATTGCATTCTTAAGATTCTTCGGGACAGAAAAAAAAAAACTTAATCTTAGTTGATATATAATCTAATCTAAGAGTATCCTTATTATCAAATAAAAAACAAATCCATCATTATATATTTTATAATTTGTTCCATTAATGATCATAAGATCCTCTTTTCTTTTTTATTGGAGTTGATGACAACATCAAATGATTCTTAGCAGGAAAATCTCTCTCAACCCTTTATATATATTCTACTCCCCCTCTCTTCATATAATTGATAATCCTATATATTAGCGAAGTGCAAATCTCCAATCAAGTTAATTATGAAAAGAAGATGTTAGAATCTAGAATATTGATAGGAAAGGAAAATTTACAGTAAAATCTTGTAGTGCCTTGATGACAGGTTGACATGTCAAGGTGACCAGCCTTTCACTTCAAACATCTGGAGTGGAGTAGCACCGCTGAAAATACAGGGTTTTTTTTTTATGGTTAGCAGTACAAAATCATCTGTGTGCAAGAGACTTTTTTCTCAGCTGACACCTTGTTTCATTGGATCAAGCTTCATGCTCGTTTTGTGCATTAGAGATAGAGTCAGCAGATCATCTTCTCCTTCAATGCTACTTTGCTTGGAAACTATGGACAAAGTTCCTTACATGGTAGAGGGCCTCTTGGTGCGTTCCAAAGACTATATATGGATCGGCTTCTGGTTCAATGGCCAACATTGACATATGGCAGATTCTGAAGGAAAGCATGGAACCTCTCTTCATATGGCATTGCTTGGAGTATTTGGTTAAGCAGGAATCACCTAATCTTTAACTAAATACAGCCGAACTGGGAATCATGTTTTTCATTAATTCTACACTGGCTATGATCAGCTTGGTTAAAGAGCTGTGAAGAAAATTTTGGTTAAAAAATCACCACCAGGGGAATAATATATATATTAAACTTGAGCTAGCTGGCTAGTTTGCCCTATTTGGTCATCTAATCAATTAATTAAAAGTGGTAGTTAACAAAAATTAATTAAAAGTGGTTGATCTGGAATTAGCAGAAAATAATAGCAGTTCATGTACAAAGAGAAACAAAATGTACATATATTGCAAGTAAAATGAATTTTATACAAAACAAGGAAAACGCAAGAAGAAATACGCAGCCCAGCATCAGCATGGACACACAAGATCAGCCGAGGTCAAATTAACATATCCAGTGCCAAAAGCTAGAGTCCACAACCTGAAATATATTAAGTCCTAACTTAATTAATTATGGCTTAAACTTCATATATATATACACCTCCGCATGAATAGTCAAGCTTGTGTTAAACTTCATTTATTTTAACAATTAATCACCCACACCAAACTCGAACTTGCATGGAATCGTTGTTAACAACAACTAACTTTGACTAATTAATTTTTGGTGCTGGAATGATATGATTTTTAACTAAATTTAGGCTCTAAATTATGCTGGGTCAGAACGGAACAGCGTTGAATGGTGGGGGGGGAGGGGGGGGCATGATACCCTCCCAAATTTTGAGAAGATGACATATTAGTCCTAATATTTTGAGATTTTTTAATTATACCCTTGAGTTGAAAGATTATATGTAAGAACTATACCTGCTTTGCCCCCCAAACAAATCATGTATTATCCAATCGGCACTCCCAATTCATTAATCACTCACACCAAACTTGAATATGCATGAAATCCGCAGTTAACACACTACTTTTTATAAACTAGAATATCGAAAACTTACGGGTTTAGTTTCTGTTGATGGATGGTTTTAAAAAAAAAATGCTAGTGCCAATTAACCCTTAGAATATAGAGAGAAAGGTTTGCTATCATGCATCTTTTTCACATGGGACGACGAACTTTGACGAGAATTTAGCCATTAATTTAACTCGAGCCAGAACTTCACCAGGCGAGCATGTACAGATCACTAGATTCTTGTTTATTTCTGCCCCAGTAATATTATATATATATATATAGCTCAATGTTTTTGTATGATGACAGTTAATTAATGCACTGCTTACTTACTTCTTTTTGGATTTAATGGCTCCCTTAGACTCTTTTATATATATATAGAACATATATAGATAATTGGATCTAAGTTGATAAATTGGTTTTGATTTAAATTTATATTAGTAGATAAATTTCAGTTTTAAATTTATCTTCCCATAAATTTATTATGAAAATTAATTTTATTGTATTGAATTTAATGATCCTTGAAATTTTATAAAAAATATATTTTTATTTCTTTATTTTAAATGGAAACAAAACACCAGCATAAAATCCCTTGATTTGTATATATATAGGGACTGATCAACAAGGGAAAAGATTTGAAAAACGATAGCAGCACACTCAAAAGCCAAGGTCAAGTTAATTAATGGGATCCAACATAGCCATCGCCAAGAGCTTGACTACCCTAAATTAACTATGGCTTTTGAACTATATAAAAATAATAATTAACGATGTGTTAAAACTATAATCCTTCTTTATTAAAATCTGTCAAAACTAACCGTATGAGAATAGTAAAACACGTATGGGCTTGGTGTTCATTATTTTTCCACATAATTAATCACCCACCAAACTTTGACATGCGCATGCATTGAATCTGTGGTGTTAATATAAAGTTATTATCAAATGATTTATAATTCAACTACCGAAAAGAAAGAAATAAATATGAAAAATCACTATAGAATGAGCAAAAGGTCAGGGAATTGGACAGCCATGGACTTGGACCAAAGGCAGTAGAGATTAAATATATATGTTGAAACTCCATCTTGGTAAAAGCTGATCGAGTCCAAGGTACTCTCTAAAATAAGTAAATAATGAAACCGAGTGTAAAAGTATGAATTAGCATGCCAGGGGATTAAATATAATGGAAGCTTGATTACCACATTTACCTACTTTAAAGAGTATCATATGCTTAGAAATAGCTTAACTCGATCTATATATAATATGCTTTAGTGGAATCAATACATACCAATTAAGGAACATGATGACTACTCCAATGACAAATGTTCTCTTCCTTGCTTTAGCTTTAGCTTTTATTGGACTTTCAGCCATTGATTCCGCTCAAGCAAGAACTTTACCAGGTTATTACAGATCACTAGCTTCTTGTATATTTCTGTCCAAGTAATACACACACACACATACACACGCACACTCTAATTAACCCAACATTTTGGAAGTGAGCTTAGCTGATGTTCCATTCAAATCCTAACTTTGACAACTGTTTTATTACTAGCTAGATATTTAAAATTACCGTGGATCTAAAATTTCTTCCATTCATGTGTTGCAGACAGGTTTGGCCTCAAAGTTGCAAAAACATTAGCTACCCCGCCACCTCCGTGTATGGTACAATCAACAAGAGATTATCAGAAATACTTGACTTCGCCACCACCAACGACTAGTTATGATCAAGAGACCTTGAGCTCACCTCCAAGGCCTGACTCGACAAAAGGCCAACTTGATATTGAGTCTCCATGCAGTAATGAAGAGAGTCCATGCATTAATGATGGTTGCATATCTATGATAACAGATTTTGAGAGGCCTATACCAAGTTCAAACCCACCTCCAAAACAACATACTCCTACGGTGCCATTACTGCGTCCAAAATCACCTCCAAGGCAATACCTCGTGTCAGCTAGAAATCATCATCCATGATGATCTCTTGATAGTTAATCAAGTGCATGCTCTCGCTGTAACTCGGCTTGGTTTTCAAAACAATAAATTCAACTGTTACTAAGGTTACGGAATGTTTAGGTGCTGGGCCGCTGGGATGCTGTTTCTGCTTGGCAAATCTTATCTCTCCTTTAGAAAGTGTAGGCTTCTACTAGTGAAATTAGGGTTTGCTTCCTTACGAGGTTAATTGAGTTGGTGGTCATGTTTGTTTGTAGTTTCTTGGTAAACACTCTGCTTATTTCTCCATTGTTGATGACTCTTTAAGAAATTAGTAAACAAAAAGCGTTTTCTAATCATAGAAGAATATAAGGTTTTAAGTGGAAAATGTTTTCCTCTTAAACTTTGGGAAAACACTTTCGATTACATATTTATGTTTATATATTGCTATTTTAAAGTTTATTGTTAATCAATAATATATATTTGTATAGTAAAAATTCTTCATTTATTCTTTTTTCAATTCATATTAAATCTTGTCAAGCGTGTTCAATAAAATCAATCAACTAACAAAACCCAAAAAACTAAAATAAAATTAACAAAAAAAATACTAAAACAACAATTAAAAAACCCAAAAAATATTGGTTTAGTTCGGTTTCAGTTTTACAAATTTAAAATCGACTAAACTACACCAGTTCAACCAAGAACTAAACCAGCTATAAAAAGCCAAATAACTATAAAAAAAAATTATTCTCAACACTCGCATGCCCCATCCTCCCCCACCCCGCTTTATCTCCTCCTTTCTCGATCTTCTTTTATCCATAGCCCACCCTCTCTTCTCTATTCTTTCTACCTCTCTTCAAGTGTTTTATAGCATTAAATTTGTAGGATCTTTTGGTTTTTGCTATTATTGGATTTTTTGGATGTTGATATTGCTGGATTTTTTTCTTTAATCTATGTTAAATGTTTTTGTTTGATTTTATCTAATTTGTATTTGTTTATATTAGATTTGCTAATATGTTGTTCTTGATGTATCCTCCCATTTATTTTAACTTTTCTGAACATCTTTGTGAGATGTTAATTTGAGATGTCCAAATCTAATTATGTAATTTGCATAGTGTATTGATTTGGCTAGGTTGGGAAAATTGAGTTCTTGTAAAATTAATTAGGTTAATGCAAATATTGCATAATGAGAATGTCTATTTGGTTGGTTCTATTATTGGGTTGTGTGTGTATGTTTAAAAAAATTGTTTTAATTACAATTATAAGCCCAACTTTCACAATTATTAAACCATGTAGAACACAACATACTCTCTTTGTTTTCTCAAGGTCCAACTCCACAGACTTATTGCTAAATTCCTCAAATAAGCGATTTAATAATGTAGTTAAATGGATATATGTTAAATTTAATTTTCAATTTAGTAATGGTGTTGGCTTGGTTTTGTTAAAAAGCCTAATAAAAAAAAGTTCCATTACAAAACTCTTAAAAGAAACTAAACTAAAAAAAATTATTAAAGTACAATTTAATATAGATCCATTTAAAAATAATAATAATAATAATAATAAAAAGCTTATTTATATTAGTATTAGATTTCCTAGTTTTTATGTCAAAAAATCAAATTTTTGTACCAAGCCGGTTTGGTTTGAATTAGTTTTCAATTTCATCTTTGTCATATTCTCCAAAAATAACGTATCCTAGCTAGTTCGGTTGGATTTTTGAGTTCAAACAGAACCGAACTGGACCTTAAATACCCCTCCTTTTCACCTTTGATCTCATCTTTTACTGTTTAAAGTATTTAATTTGCAATTTTAATTATAAAATAAATAACTATTATGTTACATTTCTTTCGAGTTAAGAAATATAAATAAAACACTTTCCGTTTTTCATGTCATGTCCAGGTCAATTTTTGTGATTGAATTTTCAATGTACATCAAAGACGCTAGCTAGAGCATGCCAATTTTTGTAATTGATTTTTCAATGTAAGTCAAAGACATAAAAAATGATTTTCAATTATTTTTTATTGCATAACCAAATATAATAAAATGATTTATTTTTTCAAAGTTTATTTTTTAAAGAATAAATGAGGCTCTATTAACTTGTGCTAGATCTGGTCTCTCTGGTTGCTTTGGAGAAACTTTAACAAATCAAGAATAATATTTTTCACCCTTTTTTTTTTTCATTTCACACACAAACAAAAAAAATGATTTACAATTTATTTTTCCCGAATCAATTAAACATTATAAAATAATTAATTTGTTTAAAAATTATTTTTCATGAAACTTACTTTTCAAAAAAAATGTATTTTATCCTCACAATATGTATTTATCACATAAGCTTTAGGTGGAGTCAAATATATCAAATCTTCTATATGATAATTAATTAAGTATCTGCAAATATCCACCTAAGGTTATTGTTGTTGTTATTCAAGTAAAATGTTATAATATATTAATCTAACTTTCGTACCATATATATAATGTTGTCTTCAGATTTATTATGGAAAAAAATAAAAAAATAAAAACCCAAAGTTGTCGATCTCTGGAAAGACCGATCAAGATATCTTGTTTTGTTTTAAAAAAACAAGAAAATAAATAATATATATATATATATATATATATATATATATATAAAAGACAACATTCACCTATATATTATGTTGTCTTTACGAATTTTAATGGAAAAATTAGGGGTGAGCAAAAAAACTGAAAAACCGATTAAACCGAGAAAACCAGAAAAAAAAAAACTAAAAAAACTGAACCATAAAAAAAAAAATTAAACCGATTGCATGTGTTCTTTTTCTTCCTACAACCACATAAATGAATAATGAAATTTATTATTTTTCTCTTTTTAAAAATGTATTCATAATCATTCATAAAAAATATTTATTCTTTGAAGTCAAGGTAAATCAGTATTTATTAGGTTAGAATTAAATCAATATCTCTAAATGTTAATTTTGAGATGTGGTTAAACAAAGCTTGTAATACTATTATGATAATAAGCAAAATAAAAAATAGGTAAAATATATTTTATTCTTACAGATTTATCAATATTCAAATTCTACTTATATACTTTAAAATTTCTCAATATTATTATAATAATAATTTCTTAAGAAATTCAATTTTATCCTTTAATGCTAAATAATTAATGCAAAACTCCCTTTTCTTCATATTTTATTTTATTTTTTCTTTATTTCTCTTATTATTTCTCTGAGATGGTAAGCTTTTAAAAATACAATACAAAAAAAATATGAGAAGGTAGGCTATTTAATGTTTAGGGATAAAATTGGAATGTTCTTGAAACTAGAAGCACAGCATTGAGAAATTTAAAACTAAAGGAGTAATCTATAAGGATAAAACTGAAGCTACACACAAAATGACGTGGCAAAATGCAAAAGGACAAGTGGGTCCCAAACCGAACCCTTTAAAAACTCCTCTCTCTCTCTCTCTCCAGAGCCTTAAAGCGCCAAAATCCTAAACTCTCTCCTTCCAACAGAAACAGTATCTCTTCTTCCGCTTCTTCTCTACTGCTGGTAAGACTCCTTTCTGTTCCTTCTTCTTAAATAAATAATTTTTTTCTATTTGATTGGTATTTTGTGTGCGATTTTTTTCTATGATGATTTGTAACATTTGGGTTTTTGTTGATTTTTTTATCTGTGAATTTTCTTGGGTTTCTTGCTTGAATTATTAGGTTTTGATGTGAATTTTTCTTGTTGTATGATTTTTATTTGTGGGTTTTGGGTTTTGTGTGGTGTTTTTATCTCCATTAATCTCTGTGGTTTGAGGAATATTTTGTTGTTTTAGAATCATGTGGCAGATTGATATTACTGCTGGTTAACTTCGATTATGTGGCAAGGATTGCATGAACTGTCTGCTTAATTTATCTTAGGATTATAGTATTCTCTGTGTTTGTTTCGATGTTGTCTATTGTCAAAGACTCTAGCTTTTTTCTTTTTCTTCTTCTTTTTGTCAAATTTTGCCCCTTTGTATCTATTTTATGATAAAAATAATTCATCATATCTTATAAAATCTTTTTTTTTCATTTGCTAGTCTATGTATGCATAAATTTCAGTTCTGTATATCCTTCTAGTAATGTGTACATCCGATTGCACTCATCCTTTGTCCAGAACTAGTTATGCAATGGCAAGTGAAAAGCCAAAACAAGGAGATAAATTAGCAAATCCTAGTTCTACACCGCAAAGGAATGAAAAACTCGGGGCTCTTGATCTAACTAATTCACCTGCTGGCCATAATGAGATTCTTGATGATCGGTTGCCACCATTTCCTTTTTTCCAAACTGGGGATATGCAGGGAATGCCTCAACATTATGCTCAGGAAATGCCATTGCCTGCCATCCGTATGATGAATGATTTTTCCCATTTCAATTTCTCTGACCGTACTGCATTTGACCATGATTACTTATATAGGCCAGTTCCAGATATTTCACTCTTGGAAGGGAATGTGAACGAACCAGTTGATTGTTTTCCCTCATGTGCTTTAACAGATGTTGCTAGTAAGATTTATGATGGTCTTCAGAACTCCAAGATACACAGAAAAGTTGACAGTGCCAGGAGCGACGTGGCTAGAGGCTCAGAAATGCACAGGGAGGCTGCAGAAGCAAAAAATAGTGATGTGCACAGGTCTTCCCTAATTGGAGAAAGGGGAGCTAGCACACCTATGGCAACGCATAACTCAACTAGTGGAAGAGGGGTAATTAATAACATTGTCAACACAAGTGCAGCTCAGTCTAGTCATCCTCAAATCCTTGATGGGAGTTCTTTGAAGCTGGGAGTTGGATCTAATGCAGAGCCCAGGTATACTTCTAATGTCTCCAGCAGATATGGCACTCTTAAGTATAATGAGGCTGCTCTTCCCCAATCAAGTGCTTTATGTGGTCAAAAAGATGATACAAGTTCTTTGAGCTCTTCTTCAAAGATGACTGGGAATTTTTCTACTATTCAAAACAATGCTGGAGGATTCGATAATAATGCTTCGAATGACAGTGGATTTTCCAGCCTCACACAGAATGTTGATGGGCTTTCTAGGGTAGTACGAAATGCAGGTAGGGCTTCTCAACAAGTGCAGAATGTTGTTGAATTTTCTAACCTGCTGCCGAATATTGGTGGGTTTTCCAATCAAATGCAGAGTGTGGATGGGATTTCTCCTCAAACGCCAAATGTGGATGGATTTTCTAGTCAACTGCAGAGTGTAGAGCAGCTTCCTAGACTATCTCAGAATGAGGGTGGTAGGACTTTGTCACTTTTAGCAGATAGGCAACATTATCATTCTATTTCAAGCAACTGGAGCTCAGGACCCAAAGTGAATGCGAATGCAAGATTTTCAAATGTAAATCCTAGTACAGGTTTTCGGGGTTTTCCCACTGAGCCCTTAATACTACATAATAGAAATCAAGTTGGCATGCCTGATTATGGACACGGGGAAACCGGGTTGCAATCATATTATTTCATTAGGAATGCTACTCAAAGTTCTTCTGACCAAAGACAGTATCCTCACACAGGAACTTTCATGAACCTCTCACCTGACCCTTCTCTGGTTGTTCCTTTTGTAGGGTTCGCCAGAAGCAACCGTGGACAGAGTCAATCAGGTGAATTATTGAGTTCTAAGTATTCCACTATGAATTTAGATAGAGCTTCTAAATAGTAGGTTTCTACTTTATTTACTTTGACATTTGTTTGTTTGCATTTTTTCTTTTTCAATAATCAATGAGGAATTTTGAAAGTCGAGAATGCTCGTCAAATCATTAAGTTTAAAAGACTATAATCTAAATAACCTTGTCATGAACTCTATCAGTTAAATGTCTGATCATGATGATCAATCAGCAAGCTATTCGTTGTTTCTTTCATTGCCAAGTTTTAAGTTTAATTTAGGTGTCCCAAATTGCAGTTGATCTCTTCCCTTTAAATGATTAAGGTGTTCTTCTTCAGGATTGTATCAATGATTTTTTTTTCTTTTGTTTTATGGTGAATTAACGAAAGAGGAGAGTTTGAGAGTAAATACAATCTGGGAATTGGTATGAAGTTTTGAAATGGTGGAAGCCAGTAGCTCAACTATGATCCCAGAAAAAGATGTAAGTGGTCTGTATATATATAGTGGAGGTTTCTTGTCTTGTCCAAAGGAGATAAAATTATTTGCCACTCTTTCCCCAACTCTGTTTTTTTTTTTTTTTTTTGTGTGTGTGTGTTTTTCCTCTAATGGATTTTTTAATCCATAATCTAACCATTAGGCTAACAGAAAGTCATAACTGATGTTTAATTAGTTATTTGCTGATTGATAATTGCTGAACTTCCAGCAATTCAGCCTTTTTGAGCTAAAGAGGTGCTGCTCAATTCACTGAAAGCAGTCTATTTTCTTAGAAATTTGGAGTTTAACATGCAAAGGCATCCTTCGTTTTCTGCACTAAAATCACAGCTTTGGCATGCATGTCTCTACGTGTCTTAAACTCATTTTCTCATAGTAAATGATGTTTTGATCCTTAATAGTAACCATCAATTTATAATGCTCGTTTGGCTTGATGAAAGCCTCAAGTGTCATAGTTGGGATGCTGAGAGATTCATGTTGTTCATATTATCAGCCATATGGTTTCATTGCAGCTGATTTACCTATAGAATATGAATGATGATGATAACAAACAGCTTTAGATGATGATTCTGCTAATTTATTTTGGATTTGTAGTTCTTAGAATTCATGTTCACAATATCATATTCTGGACACAAATTGGGCTCGGGTGGTAAAGTGCGTTACTTAATTCATTTGCCTACTTTCCCTTGCTATTGCATGCAGCTAAGCTTGCTCAAGCTCCTGTCGAGCTTTCCTGAAGTTCTTCTGAATCTTCTTCTAGTACTAGAAATTAGCATCTAGCTTGACTTAGCTGTTGTTTTGAATCATGTGCTATTATTATTGGTGTTAATTTTTTAACTTACAGGTCAAGTAATCCCAGCAGCAAATGCACCTGCTCAGGCGTCCAGTGTTCCTTGTAGACCATCATGTAAGAGGGGTGCAAGTGAATCTTCTCTTGCTACTCCCGAGGCTTTACACCGAAAGTTCAGAGTTTCTAGAGCTTCCAGTCACTTGTCTACTCCAAATATGGCCCAAATTGCTTCACCTCATGCACCACCGCCTCTGGCTTGGACTCCTTCCTTGAGGCCGCCCTCTGTCCAACTAGCTCGCCCATGCATAATCCAATCTCCTCCAGATGTGTCACAAATTAATGCACCAGCTCTGGTTCAGATTCCTCACTTGAGACCACCACCGGTTCAAGCAGCTTACCGAAACCTAGCTCAGTGTGCTTCGAATGTGGCCCAAATGACTCCACCTCACTCACCTTTGGCTTGGACTCCTCCCAACTTAGCCCTAGTCCAAACTGATCATCCACACCTAGCGCAGTTTGCTCTGAATTTGACCCGAGCTTCACCCAATGCACCTCTGGCTGGGACTCCTCTCTCAAGCCAATTGCTAATCCAAACTGTTCGCCCAAACTTGGCCCTGAAGCCTCCAATTCGCCAACTCTTGGCCCAAAATACATCTGGTCGACCACCCCTTTCCCATCATGTTCCACCCTTGCCCAGTATAAAAGCACCTGATCACATAAAATGGCAAGGTATATCTCAAGAGTTAGGCTGAATTTTTTTGTGACAGTTGTCTTTAGTTGTTGAGTACCCATTTTTTTCATTTCCAATTGACACTGTTTTTTACTGGGTCGTTTTTCATTTAGCCTTTATTTATGATGAGTATGATGTATTTTTTCCTGTTCATTCCATAGCAGCCTGTATTGGCAAGCAACATTTGCCTTGTGTGAGTAAGGCCTGACAGGTTATTCTCTGGATTTTTATTTTTATCCAATGCTCGTTGTATCTGTTAATTTACTTGAGGACCTGCTTGGACAGCAACAAAATATTTGTGGTGCCTTTTGTGACATGGTTTATTGAACACTGGAGATTTGTCCTTCAGCTGGGAACTGCTTCATCCTGGTTTTGCCTGGACATGTTTCAAATACCTAATGTTATGGGCACCTGACAGCAGAGGCTGTGTTCTATTTAATTCAATCAAACTCCTGCTACAAATGTGCTTTGATATTAATCATGTTAGCAATGATATGGATGGTAACAAGTAATGATGATTCTCTTTATTGCAGATCCAGAAAAAACTCCTCAACTAAGTGGACACCAGTGTTTTATATGCAAGAGGGATCTCTCATTCACGCCAGAAGGGCCAGTGGAACAACCAGTGAATCCACAACCTGTTGCTGTCTTGCCATGCCACCACCACTTTCATGCTTTCTGCTTGGAGCGTATTACTACCGGAAGCGATGCAGAGAATCCTCCATGTATTCCTTGTGCCATGGGTGACAAGAACTAGCTCTCACCATGATCATTCATGTCCTCCATGTTTTTTCCTTTCTTTTTTTCTTGTTGTTCAATCCTGCTAGCATTAGTCTTCTTGATATAGCATATAGAGGTAAACTCTAAGTTTTGGAGAAGAGCGACTATATTAAATAGCTAGCTGCAATTCTTTTAACTGTGTACAGCAGATGACATTACTGATACAAGTTACAACATTTAAAATCAATCTAGTAGAGGACACTTCACGATTAATATAACGCATCCTTTAAACATTCTATAGCTGAAGTTTGTTTTCGAGATTCTGTTGACAGGGTGCATCAAAGGTGGTTTGCTTGCGATTGCTTTCTCATAATTTTTTACTACATCAGTGGTTTTTGCCCTTAATTTTATTTTAATGCTAACCTTCCATCACACAATTTGGCCATACCATTAGATTTTTTGTTTTCCAATTACTTCTGTGACGAAGACATGCAAGCCTGCAAAACTGCACTGGCCTCAATATCAGCCCAACCGAGCCTGCCAATGGTTCATGTTAAGCCCTAAGGCTAAGCCCTACAACCCTTTCCACTCACCAACCAAACCAATACCTGAAGTCAAAATCACGAGAAAACAAAACATAAATGGAGCTACTGCCTGCCTACCGGTCCTGATCAAAGGTCAGTCGGTGGATTAGCGGTTACATGTTGTGGGGTTCTGACTTCTGACTTCTGAGTTTGCTCTCTCTTTCAAGATTCCATTTTCCGAGAAAAAAAAAATCCCCATGCATCATGGGATATGCCTTTCTTGTAACATTTGGTATCAAAACTGGGACTGGAATATAATTTGCGATCATAGATTTTAAATTCAACCCGAGTTTTTAACTCAATGCAAGCTTTAGGTTATAAATCATCCAACTTGATTTATTTTTTTTAAATAAAGCAAAATAATACCATTTTTAAATTAAAAAAACACTTATTTGAAAAAAAACCGAACCAATCTGTATTCTTAATTGAATTATATTAAATCAACTCTCTTTCCGAGTTAAGAGTTGAACCTAATAGTGTTTGCAACAACTATTTTAGAAATTAAAATAGGGGATTAAAACAAACCCAAAACAAGAGGCAAAAAAAAATAAAATAAAACAAAGCAAATAAAGACAGGCTAAATAACATAACACATGGAAGAAATAAAACACTCAGAAAATAGATAATGGGACCCACATTAGACAACTGTTAGCTTAAAATCTTCCACCCTATAGCTAAAATCCCCACCGTTCAAATAAACGACAACCAGAATCAACCTTGATGCTACCGTCATTAGTTATTGTCCCCCAAGATGGGTCAACTGTATTTTAATCCCTGTATTTCATTAATATTATAATTTGGTCCTTATATAAAATAGCTTGTCACTCTTTTCTAACCTTTTCTTTGATTATTTTCTCAACCTTTCCTTCTATAAATCATGTTTTTTTTTTATGTGATAGTAATCCACCAAATCTTTAAAGGAAAATGCTTGCCTAGTTGAGCAAGTTAACATTGTGCCTAGTTTTTTTTTAACACAATTGTCATTGAATTTCTTAATATTTTCACCAAATATTTAAAGGAAAATGTTAATCTAATTGAGTAGGTTAACATTGTGTCTAATATTTTTTTATCACAATTGTCCTTATGCATTGAATTTTTTTTTATTAACGTGGGTGTTTGTACCAGCTTGCACGTACCTCGACTAATCTCACGGGCCTTGAAATTAACGACCATGTAAGTCTCCAGTGGCCTTGAGGTTTGTGGAACTCGAACTGGGGACCTCTAGGGAACAAACTTAGGATCTGACCAGTTGAGTTATACCCTTCAAGATTTATGCATAGAATTTCTTAATATCTCCGGACAATGGCAATGTTATTATTCTCATGCTAATACTATTTATAATTATTAAATATTTATTTTCTTAAAAGTAAAGTGGATCTTAGTAAACATTAATTATAAACATACCAGGAAATTAACAAAATATATGTTATACATAGGCAATTGTGTCTAAGAAAACTTGGGCACGGTGCTAACTTGTCCAAGGAGTGTGTAGGTTAGCATTTTCCATCTTTAAAAACCCTAAAATACTAAGACAAATCTAAATCATCCCAAAAAGTTATATTGGAAAAAACTATGAGACTGACAGTTGGAGTTTTTTTAAGACTATGAGGGCTGAAAGGAACATTATGAAATACATGGGGATTGGAATGTAGTTTACTTCAAAAATTTAGAAGTACAAATAACAGAAAGAAAGTTGAAACGGACACTCTGCTTGTTATCTATCTTCATTTCCACAAGAACCTCTCCCCGTCTGTCTCTCTCTCTATAAGCAAAGAGAGACCTTGGTGTTCATAGTTCTTGAAAGTTGAAGAAAGTTTTCATCTTCTTCAATGGAAAAGGAGGACGATAATAATAAAACCAAGGATGTGAGGATGGTTGAAGTTGAACCTTTGAATGGCTTCTCCCCAGTCTCTTCAACTAGGATCTTTTGGAAATCTAGAAAAAGATCAGGTAGTACCACTTAAGCTGTCTTCTTCTTTTTGGCCTTTTTTTATTCTTTCTGTTTGCTTTCTAGGAAAATAAGAGAGAGAAAGTGAAGGAAGGTGCTTGAATCCAGTCTTGTTTGTTATGTTTGCATGGTATACAAATATATCTATCAAACCCATGTCTTGAAATTTGATATTAGTGAAGAATCCTAGTTCTTGTTGCTTGGTGTAGAAAGATCTGTGTCAAAGGTTTCATTTTTAGACATTTAGAAGCTTAATTCTAACATTCCCCATGAGAACAAGAACAGATCCTTTGATTAGAGAACTAAATTATGATTATTAACCATAACCTTCCCTCTCTAAGGAGGCAAAGATTATAGCTTTGACATTTGTTGGTTAATTAGAGGTAGAGGGAGAGAGACAGGGAGAGAAAGAACAGTTTGTGATGACTTGTTGTTTGCTTACACAAGACTTGTTTACTTTGCTTGTAAGTGAATTCACTGGCTTTGGATTACCAATTGCTCTCTTTCCTAGTATTATTATCATTATTACTATTATTATTACATCCATTTTCTTTTTTGTTACTATTTTCTTACAAGATCACACCAAGACATCTCCAATTATTAAGGATGGTATCCTGTTTGTGTTTCAACTTTTTGGTGTGGATTTTATAATTAGTCAATTTCTTAGTCAACTAACCCATGGCCTACCTCTCCTAGGGAATTGGTCGTTACTTTTTGTCAGGGCAAAGGTTACTATCTTGCTCCATTTTTGGTTTATTACTCGTACTTAATAATTGTAACAATCTTGGTTGATGAACCTGTGATTTATGCTTTGTCAATGGTATTGTGTTAGCCCTTATTAGACTTCTTAGAGCTGGTTTGGCACTATGCTGCATGGTATTTTTATTTAAAAATATATTAAAATAATTTTTTAATATTGACATATAAAAAACTACAAAAAAATATTAATTTGATATTTTTACAAATGTATTTTAAAAAGCAACTACAAAGAGAAGCTAACACTCTCTTCAGATATTTTGAAAATGGAAAAACATGGTGACTAGGATTTAATGATTTTGTGTTCTTTTTTTATTCCCAACTGTGCTAACATCTTTCAAGAAAGAGGGTATGGAGAGGTACTGTTTCAATAGTTTCCTAGATAAAGTAATTGTATTGTTACCATTTAGAAAGAAGATGAATTGAGTTCTTGGCAAATAGGTCAGTAATTCGCAGAAGGTAACTGTTCTAGAAGAAATGGCTCTTAGGAAATGAATAGTTGTTTTAAAGTAAGTTTGAGAATGTAGAACTGATTATTATTATTTTTAAAGTGTTTTTTCTTGGAAATAATATCTTTTTATTTTTTAAAATTTATTTTTTATATCAGCATGAAAACATTTAAAAAAAATTAATTCCAAGCAAAAAAAAAATCAAATTTTAATAAAAAAAACAAGTTAAAATCCACTATCAAACACTTTTTTAATGATGGACATGTAAACAGCGTTGAGACATTGATGCTATCCCATTTTGTTTCTTCTTTGATTAGTTTGGTAAATTGCAATGCCCGTTGCTCGAGTATATCAATGCCAAAAAGGAAAAACATCCTTATGCCCGAGTAAAATCCAATTTACTTAAAACTTGGTTTTAGTTGGTTGCAAAAGAGCAAGTGTGGATTGTAGATTCCATGCATTTCTCTTTATGTTTGCCTATGCTCCTATAGAGCATAAAAAAATGTGATATATTCCACCATACATGGTTTGGCCACATAGGTTTACAGTTTTGTACGGTCAATGAACATAAAAGCATAAATGTTTCATTGTTTATGGCTCTCTTTCAAGGTTAAAATGATGAGCACTGCAGATAGTTGTAGTTTATATGTGACTTGTTACATCTTTTAGTGGCCATGTATGTATAATATAGATCTTCCATGCTTCTAAAACTATTTGGAACTAGAATGGTAACTTCTTTCCAACAGCTAGCGGGAGGAATTTAGACAAGGTAACCGAGGACAATGTTAATGAAACACCCAACAAACAGGAGGAATCTTCCAATGATGAAAAGATGCAGGACCAAAATCTAACTCCAGAGCTTTCTGAGCGTCGAAAGGCCCTCTTTGAACCGTTGGAACCTGTAACAAATATCAATGGCAAGAGATCATCTGCAGAATCCCTACTCCCTCCTCCAGATTTTGATGCTGCAAGCTATCCCAAGGGCTGGCTAATTGGAAAGAAGCGAAAGCTTGTTAATGTAGATGTTGTTGAGAGCATGAGGAGGATTGCCGTGCAGGAAATGAACAGAAAGGTATTGGCTTCATAAACCTAACCTCTTATGCATCGCTTACACAGCAGCATGTGCAGATTGAACTAGCATTGGATGATTCTTGCAGGACCGAGAAATTGATGGCCTAAATGAGCAGTTGGAAGAAGATGCACGGTGTCTAGAACATCTCCAACTCCAACTTCTGCAAGAAAAAAGTAAACGTGCTGAGGTAGAGAGAGAGAATGCTATGCTGCAAGACCAGATATCAATGCTTATGAACGTGCTACAGGAAAATGAGCCAATGGGCGATGAAGATCTGGGGAATGAAGGTCCTGATGAACCTTAAATATGTTTTGATTATTTATTCTTTTTGTAGGTTTGTTGGGGAAAGTTAGAAGAATTCATACATGAACATACACGCGGTTTTGTCCAAATATTTGTTGGAGGTCATGTTACTGTATCTGTTGAAATGGGCGCACCTTGTGCACGCTTGTTGCTGTTTGTAGTCGTGTCTCCTTCCTATCTTGTAAATGCATACAGGCCTCTGGTAATTTGTTCATGTGTTGATGCCTCGTGGCTAACAATATTTAGATCAATTATGTGGCTAGCAATTCTTCTGCCCTTTTGTTGCGCTCGCAATTCTGATTCATCTTTCGCTGGTTACTTTGACAGCAAATCCTGTCCTACCCATTTTGGCATGCGCTCTGTGTGGTTTCATGTGGCATATTTTTATCTCCTGGTTTCCAGTAAAAGGCATGCTGCCACTATAGCCGCCATCAAGGATGTTTTTTCTCAAAGTCCTAGAAAAATGAGCAAGAAATTGTTATCCTGATTTATGTGCCCCTTGGACAAGGTTGCATAGAAAGTGCTCTACGATTGAAAACGCTGCCAACACCACATTCCACGTGCACTATTAGGGCTACAAAAGGTTGTGATCCCCTACAAACACCAAGCTTTACATAAACTGTTAAGATTGCAAAAGGTTGAACAAAGAAAACACTAGTTCAAACACTATGGACACCAGTATCCCCATATGAACATCCGAGGATTCTTCATCAATATCCATTTCTGAATCCCCGAGCTGTACAAGTTGAAAGAGGCAAATTATATCACTATACCGCTTCATTTTCACAATCTTCCTATATATTGAATAAAAATTGTGGCAGAGAAGCAATACTTGGAAGATTAAGAAGTAGCTCTCCAACCGAGTCCTTCCTTGACATGGCTGGTGCCTGCTTGCAAATGGAAACATTACTGGCCTCTCCCTCAGGTGCGGGAAAACTCTCTATAAATTTGCTTTGACACGCAGATGCAGTGGAATTAGTTTCGTTTATTCTCCTATCATGATCCACATCAAGATCGCTGAGACTCTTTGCCTGCAAGTCCCGAGCTGTTGCAGGATCCTTCTGCAGTAGGCAGCAAAGAGAATTGACCGTTGACACAACGGATTGCTCATCCGAGGCTGACATAACTTGAGAGTCTCCAAGCAAGTATTGAGTAATTTCATCTAGAATGTCACTGCTCTTTATGTCACCACCAGAGAGGATAGAATTTCCAGAGGTCATCTGTTCTGAAATGCAATGTCCAATGTGGTTCACAAGGTCGCTCATTGAAATGGATGGATGAAGTCCGGGCACTTTAATTTGATCACAATTGCTTGGCAACTGCTGTTCTCCTGTTCTGTTGCTCCTGGTTTCTTCAAATGCATGGGTTTCCATTACTAGAAATGAGAGGCAAGTTAGAAAGATTACAGTAGGCAAGATAAAGAGTTTAAAAACATTGCAAATAAATCCACAAGTGTTCCATTCCAGATACTGATCTTAATAATGTCAGCCATGAAGGTTTAACGGCAATATAGATCAAAAGATTTGACAGAGCAGAAAGCAATTTTATCACACAGCTAAACAAGATTAAAAGATGGTTCTTGAAGATACCAATGATGCTTAATATGAGCTAGGCTTAGCAAAAAGGTCGCCTGAGTAGCTTACATGCCTGTACTAGGAGTATGTCATTTCATACTATGATGGACCACAAACTTTTTGTGAAAACTTCACTTTAGTTTGACAGATGAATTACTCCCAGCTTCTATAAAAGCTAGATCATATATAGTTGATTGACTGATTATTTGGAACCTTTGTCCAACAAGTAACTAATTGTAGCAGCTAGTATAACTAAAGCGCCTTAGTTCCTTCAGAGTTTACAGCTATAGATTCACATGATACGTGATCAATTTTTCCATCAACAATACGCATATTATTCCCAACTAGTCCAGATTCTGAACTACTGACTGTGAGGCAACTCTGGCTCCTCACAGTTATCAATGCACTGCTGGAACTGTATCAGTTAGTGATCATTGTTCATTCAAACTGCAAAAGATATATTGGCGGTTGCAGTCCACCATTAATTGTTAAACAATAGACATTAAATCAGATCAGATACATCCGATTGCTTCTAAAGCAAACATATAAGGGTTCTTAGGATTAAGAACAGTAATGACAAGAGATGACAAGAGCAGAAAAGCTTTTACCATCATTTTCATCAATTTATTCAGATTTAGGATTATATCTTACCTAAGGTAGTTGAAGAAGTTTGCTGGGAAATATTTTCAGGAGACTGACACGTTAAACCTTGGCATTCATTATTCAAGGAAGATGAAAGAACTCCAGATGGTGGCCCTGCTTCCTGCAGAGCAAAAACAGCTGTTCTATCCTCAACTTCTGAATCAAGCCCCTTGCCAGATTCATGCAAGTCACTGAATGCAGAAACTCTTTGCGCAAAATATGGAGATTCTAATATAATTTCTAGTTGTTGACTAAGAAAGCTGAGACGAGGATCACATTGAATAAGTTTTTCATAATGCTTGCCCATGAAGCCTTGCTGGAACTGGAGAAAATGCCGCCTAAGTAAGAAGTCAGAAAATCAGCATTCAAGGTTTGAATCAAATGAAAGAGCAAAAAGTTAAGGAATTAATCATTAGTAGTGTCTTCTACACATCATAAACAAATTGAATCTTCCAACAATGAAGTAAAAAAGCTCTAGTTCACATCTAGGCAATGTCGTAGTAAGAAAAAGACACTTCATGGTCGAAGCCACACCATGTGGTGTACAGAGGGGAAGACTTGATCATGTTTACAGTATGTCAGAAGTCTCAAACAGAAGGGGTGATCCCTCCACATCAGACGGGCATAGAAGTCTACTTTAACCAACACGAGGAGTCAAACAGAGGTTTGAAGAAAATTATAAAATCTCTTACACAATGTGCATTGCCATCTGACTGGATTTCAAATCATCTTAGAACACTAAGAAACCATCCAAAATATAACCAAGAAATCAATTTACTAGATGGACCCATCAATGCTCCAGATCCAATAGCCTTACATGATGCTAGATTTCCAATAGCCTGAACCAAGCTCATCCTATTCAGTCGAATGTTGAAAATTTCTAGCACCTCCCATAACATTATTGAAATGGAGAAACAAATTCAGGTGGCTGTGACAAAAAAAAAAAACAATTTGTAAAAAAAAAAAAAAGACATAAGGTCAAGCTCATTTTCAAGAGCACCTTATTGAGAAGCCTCATCGTGAGGGTTCGTTTTGTTGCTTCTTAGGGTGAAAAGCACCCCCTAAACAAACCCCTGCCACATGTCGTGGAAATGAACATAAAACATGAAAGAATAGAACCATAAATCCCCAGACTATAAGACGAAATTAATTTATAGTCCTAACAAAGAAAAACATTGAAACCTTGAAACCCCTTTACAGAATAGCAGAATCGTGATGAATATTTAAAGCCATGTATGACAACGTGTTCATTTTATAGACTAGCGTTTTTGCCAAGAAAGATAAAAGGGAAAAGAAAGTAGACACTAGATGTTATAATTAAAAGCACCAATACTGTAACCACCAGATATTTCAATCCATGAGGCAATGAGAATAAGTAAATCCCCCTCAAATTGACAGCTTAAGCATAGTATCAGTACCTGTGTGTGCTAGCTTGTCCACCAGTAAAATCTGATGTTGCCTGCCACAAAGTATGCTTCCTAGGCTGTGGATTTGTCTCTCTAAAGAAAAGGGGTTGTCTAGCCAGCTGCGCCAAACACATACAACCCTCCATCACCACCATCATTATTAAGATTACATGTGTGTTTGAGCCGTAAGAAGGGGCATGTATTATAAAAGCATATGATTTTGATCAAAAGAGAAGAAAAATACCACTACATCCAAGGTTTCTGGTCCATCATCAGGAAAATTTGCCTTGATAGCCACAATATCTGACCACTGAATTTCAATCTTATTCTTAAGACCACCATCAAGCACTTCCCAAACAAGTTTATGCTTAGCAAAATAACACTTTGCCACCAAATCCCCTTCGTATCTTGACTTACACTAATTAAAAAAAAAATCAGAATTTAAAAATACGAAACGTATAAACACCGAATACTCAATTAAAAAAGTAAAGAGATCAATTTGCATACCTCCCAACTCCCTATTTTTAGAAGTGAAGCAGTAAAGTTTGAAGCTTTAAGCTTATCAGCAGCAGCACTACTAGGTTTCTTTGACAACATAGTATTACTAGTGTTTTGCTGAGATAACTTCATTTGAATCAAATCCAAAAAAGATGGACTCTTTTTCAGTGTCAAGCCAATTGGACTTGGCTCTTGAAGTGGATTATACAGTACTGCATCTGGGATTATCACCTGCCCTCAAACAAATCAATCAACCAACCAAGAAAACAAAACCTCATAATTAATCCAATCACAGAAACTCAAACACACCAAAAAAGACAACAAATTTAGTTGTGTTTGGTTATTGAGAAAGTGAAAGAGAGAGATAGATAGAAACCTGTAAACAAGGATCAAGTTTTGAACGTTTGTGAAGTGGACTGAGTTGATCCTCCAAGGAATCATCAGCTTCCAGCTTCACTGATGCTTTTCTGCTTAAGGAACTCATTGACTGAACCATCTGAATCCTACCCTTTTATAAACTCAGTGGGTTAACTCTGATTCTTCTTTAACTAACAGAAACGAAAGCTCTCTCGTTTCTTCATCCAAAACTCTATGCTGAAACAACAATAATTTCGGTTTCTTTTTTATACTGTTGTGGCAGTTACGTGCCCGAATAGGATCGGCACGTGTTCATTCCGGTTAAATGGGAACTGGGTGGCTACAAGAATGACTACTGTACCCTTCAAATGAGAAGTACATGGAGGGTTGGTTCGTAATTCGCATTGTTTGGGTGGGAGGAGATGCATCATGTGGTGCCTCTGTCACCTGATGGACACGTGCGCTGCTATTTTTGTTTTTGATAAATGTGGACCCGGTTCATGAAAGCTCTACGCGAGTTGTCTTTTGTCGTTTTAGCGATATTTCCTAGAAAAGGAAGAGACGTGATTGGGTGGAGGTGAAACGTGTAAAAATCTGGTAAGGTTGGAGTGACAAGTATATTTTTATGAAAATGAGCATGCTTTGTGGATAAGAATTGCCAACTTGTACTTGCCATCCTTTGTTGACTACTATGCGTTGCCCGCGGCTTGCGGGGGGCTTGATAAACATTTTTACACGTGTAAAAACATAATAGGTTAAAAAAATTTAAGTTTCAATGTTGTTAAATTGACAATTTAAATATTTTATAAAAAACAATAATAAAAAAATTGATATAAAGTTTTTAAAAATAATTACACTCGAATCTATTCGAATTATCAAACAACTCAATGTTAATCTAACTTAAAGAAAACCGGAAACAAAAGTCAAATTTTCAAAAAAAAAACATTAGCTTAAAAAAAATAGAGGAAATCAAATGAACCTTTTAAACCTGATCTAATCTAAAAAACTCTCAACTTATTAAATCTTAAACCTGAGTTAAATCAAGAAGCTTAAATGTCTTCCAATTTAATTTCAAATGATAAAAAATTTGAAAAAACTATTAATAAAAAAACAACAAAAAGAAATAATAGAGTAAAAATCTGACATGAAAAAACCTATTAAGGATGAAATCTAAAAAAAAACATTATATCAAAAACAAAAAAATATATAATTAAAAGAATTATAACCAAACTTGAAAGATTAAAAAATCATAGGTGATGAAATTGAAAATTATTTGTAATATAATATATTATTTATAGATTAAAAAATTACAAGGGTGAAATAGAAAAAACAATTGTTGAGAACTAACCTAATAGAATCAAACCGAAAACAAATAACAAAACAAAAGTTAAAAAAAATAAAAAAAAATAAGACAACATCAATTTATAAAAAGGAAAAAAAATAAGACAAACCTCTTAAATCTAGTTTAATTTCTAAAAATCATTTTATGAAATTATTTACCCAGATTCAATCAAGAGCATAATTCTTAATCAATTTAATTTTGAAGTATAAGATTGGTAAAAAAATATTAATAAAACTATTTAAGCAATAAAAACATTAAGGATAAAATTTGATAGAAAAAAAAAACCTAAAGAGAATGAAATTTAATGAAAAACAATAAAAAATAACCCTAAATAAAATAAATATCAATAAAAAAATAAGTACCAAATTTTAAAAATTAAAAAAATTATAGGGTGAAATTGAAAACATCTGTAAAAACCAAGCAAACAAGACAAACATCCTAAACATGGTCAAATCTTAAAAAATTTACAATATATAAAACTCTGGATCCGAGTCTTATCATGAAATTTATTATAAGTTAATTTAAATATATAAATTTAAAAAAATTATCAAAGCAAAAAAAAGATAGCAAAAAAGTTTTAAGGTGAACCCAATAGTCAACAAATCAAACACATAACCTAGGATATGAAATTGGGTTAAACCTATAAATATGAAAGCAAAAAAATAGCAGAAAAAAACATTTGAAAAAAATGCTTTAAATAAAATGAAAGTCAATTCGGGCTAATCTTCCAGATCTATTACCTGGGTAATAGGATTGGGGTGATCCCATTAAATACAAACCTTAAAAAATAAAGAAGTAAGATTTTTAATCAAATAAATATTGTTATGGGGATTAGTATAATTATAAACCAATAAAAAATCATTTGGTTAGATATAGTTTTTTTTACTAGATCTTAAATGTAATTATATTTTAAAATTTAATTTTGTAGTAACTAAAATAGTCTATTTTTTATTTATAAAAAATTGTCTTTTATCTATTTTTCAAATAAAAATTTATCTCATAAAAATTTGACGAAACATATTTTTTAAAGCCTACTTTTTATAAATGCAATTAAAATGTTTTTCTTAAACCTGTTTTTTTAAATCGCAACCACAAAAGTTACATAAATTTAATTATACTTGGATTCAGAGCCTGGCTCACGTCGTGTTTGTGAAAAAACATGATTTTTTTAATAAAATGATATCATTTTAAGGTTTGTTTAAAAAAACAATTAAATTAATTTAGGTCAATCCACCTTACTTTGCAAGGATTAGGGTTTTTTTTTTTTTTTTTTTGCTTGACTTGTTTTTCAAAGTATTTTTTATCTAAAAAATTTTAAATTGATGTTTTTTTAAGTGTTTTTGATAGTTTTAATATGTTAACGTAAAAAATAAAGAAAAATATTATTTTAATATATTTTTTATTGAAAAACATATTTGAAAAGCAATATGCACTGCATTATCAAGCACACACTAAGTCAACTAAAAAATTATAAGTTTATAATTATATTTTTCTTTCTTTTCATTTTTTTTTAAACTAAAAAAATACTATAAGGTTAATCAACTTCAAATATAAGGATAAAATATTCGATTATAGACTAATTTGTGTATGTTTTTATGCTGATGTGGATTATAGGATTTTGAAAATGGGATAAGAAGTTTGAACTCGAAAATAGAACTCAAACTCAACGTATGTTTTTTTTTTTAAAGGATTTTGTTATTACTAAAATGCGGAAATGAAGAATCAAAATTAAATTAGAAGCGTTGTATTTTACTTTACAATTGTTAAATTACTTGTAACATCATGTTTTACAAATATTATAGAATAAACTAAAGGTGTGTGGATGAATATCACTGTAGATTGACATATTTCGTGTACTTACAAAACAATGGAGTTACTATTCATTTTTATAATAATTCATTCTCTTCATCAAAAGTTTTTTGCGATTTGATCGTAATTTAAACTCAGTTATTTTTTATTTTTTATGCAATTATAAAATTAGAAGAAGAGATACTGAAATAAAAAAGATACCAAATACTGGTGGCATGCAAGAGATTTTGCAAAAAAAAAAAACACTTAGGTCTTTAATTTTTAAAAATAATATAATTTATATATTTAGGTCCCTTCAAATTTCTAAAATTCATTTTTGATACAAAAATTCATATGTATTAATTTTCAGTCAATGGTTAGAGAGGTAAAAGAGAGATGGGTCACTAGATTCTGCGATGAAAAAGAAAATCGTCAATCACGTCATTTTCAGGCACTAAAATAGTTTTTCTTGATATCCACGTGCTTCATGCGATGAAAGGGGATTAATGGTGGTTTTTTAAAAGTCTCAACGTTGCTTGAAAAACAAATTTAAATTGTGGAAGTCAAAACTAACCCAATTTGATTTTAGATTTTCAGGACATTTTAGGTATTTTGGGTTGATGAGTTTGTTTGTAGGTGCTCTAAAGGTGTTAGTAATATGTTTTTGGGTTAAAATGAATTAAAAATTAGTTTTTTTATAAAAAAAACATTGGTCTCATTTTTTTATTGTCACGGTGGTGACAAGAATCTAGATTTGCAGACAACACGTTGCATATTTTTTTTTTCTAAAACAATAAAACCGTGCAACAAGTCATCCACTTCTTTAAAAAATAAAACCTAGTTTAGGCTTGTAGGCCCGAGCTTGAAGGTCCACCTACGTGTTTGGGATATTCATTAAAGTGGCTAAGACGTGTTGGTTTATGGGCACTTTTTTGGCCCTTTTTTTTATATAAATTTTAAGAAATATATTATTGAACCTAGTTGAGTTCATGTCCCGGATCACAGGTTTAACAAGTTAAGTCACAACATCTGGACTATTATTTTTTTTTTCAATGTTGCTTTTTTTCAATTGATTTCTTTATCTTTTTTTTATATGTTTTTTTTAAATAATTTTTAAATTTATATTTCAATTGATATCGATTTGCTGTGAATTGTTTCTTCTTGTTTAACCTTTTTAGATAGAGATATTTTTTATTGGTGTTGTGTGCGTTTAATTTTTGAAAAAATTATTTTAATTTATCTATAATTTTTTTTATCTTTTATTTTAATGGAATTTATTTTTGAAAATAAAAAATATAATTTTCAAATAATATTTCTAATATGTGTAGTCTTGCATAATATTTGTTTTTCTTTTATTTAATTAATTTAGTATATATTTATCTATTTCTATTATCATTTGATTGAAAAAACATTAATTTTAATAAATAAATTTAGCAAACACAACTAGAAAAATATTCCATCATGTGATATTAAATATATTCTCTCAATTTTTCCATTTTTATTTTTAGTTATCGTTAACACTAAAGTATATGGTCTTTTTACTATAGACAAAACATTGTGTTGCATTGTTTACACACTCACATATTATTGTTAACTTACTGTATATTTTTATTTTTTTTATTTTAGTCCTTAAACTTTTTATTATTGGGCTATTTACCCCTAAATTGAAGGTTAATTGCTTATGATTTCTTAGACGAGGGCAATATAGAAATAAGGAGGCCCTAAATGAAAAAAAGCAGCTAAAATGAGTGATGTGTTCAAAGGTTTTTTTAAATACACTCTGGTCCTTAAGCTTTAAGGATAAAATAATTTAGGTCCCTTTGAACATCTAAGATTCTATTTTAGTTCAAAACTTTATTTTATTTATAATTTAGTACCTATATAGAAAGAGAAAGGAGAGAGACTTCTTGGATTCCGTTATTAGAGAGAGAAAATTGGTGTTGCAATTATTCCAGCAGCCAAAATTGTCTATATTAGTACTAGCAGGTTGCATTCATTGAGAGTGGTCCCACTTATGTGTTTTTAAACCTTAAAATTGCCTAAAAACCATAGTTATTAAACCCGGACCGGCCCGACGGGTTGACACAGGACCCGGCCGACACGGGGGCTGGACCGGTCCGGGTTTCTCAAAAGACCGGTCAATGCAATGATCGATCAAACCCGGTCGACCCGGCGGGTCAACCCGTGACCCGGGTGAGACCCGACCAAGACCGAGTTTTTTTTTTTTTTCAAATGTGAGATTTGAAACCCATTAGTATATATACTCTATATTCCCAAGAAAAATATTATGTTTTTTCAATGTGAGATAAAAAACATTTTGGTTTAAATACTTCAACTTAAAAGAATAACATAGTATCTTTTTAATGTGAGATTTGAAACCCATTAGTATATATACTCTATGTTCACAAGAAAAAAAACTATGTTTTTTCAATGTGGGATTGAAAAGTCATTAGTATATATACTCTATGTTCCCAAGAAAAAAGTTATCTTTTTTCAATGTGGGATTGAAAACTCATTAGTATATATATACATACACTCTATGTCCACAAGAAAAAAACTATGTTTTTTTAATGTGAGATTTGAAACTTATTAGTATATATATTCTATGTTTCCAAGAAAAAAGTTATGTTTTTTCAATGTGGGATTTGAAACACATTAGTATATATACTCTATGTTCACAAGAAAAAAATTATGTTTTTTCAATGTGGGATTTGAAACACATTAGTATATATATTCTATGTTCACAAGAAAAAAACTATGTTTTTTCAATGTGGGGTTTGAAACTTATTAGTATATATACTCTATGTTCACAAGAAAAAAGTTATGTTTTTTCAATGTGGGATTTGAAACACATTAGTATATATACTCTATGTTCACAAGAAAAAAACTATGTTTTTTCAATGTGGGATTTGAAACCAATTAGTATATATACTCTATGTTCACAAGTTAAAAGCTATGTTTTTTCAATGTGGGATAAGGAACTTTTTTGGTTTAAATACTTTAACTTAAAAGTTTAACATAATATCTTTTGAATGTTGGATAATTTTTTTTTTAAATATTCTTTTAAACTTCATTATTTACAATATGTATAGTCTATATTTACATGAATTTTTTTTTTTAATTTTTTCATATAAAATATTAAAACTTTAATTTTTTTTAAAATTTTTCCGGGTTAATCCGGGTTGACCTGGGTTGACCCATGAAACCCGGGACCCAGCCCCTTGGTCGGGTCAACCCCCGGGTCGGGTTTAATAACTATGCTAAAAACACTAAATCTAAGCTCTAGAAGAGTTTTTGTTTCATGTTGGTTTCAAGTTTTTTTTTTAAAAAAATAAGTGGGAAGGACAACACAATTTCTTAAAAAATTATTAGGAGCCCACATGCGGGCCCATTCGTATGGGCCAGACACCTAGCCTGGCTTACTAGACCCAATAACATGTGACATGTTTTTTTTTTTTTAATTTTGATTTTTTGTTTTTAATTAATACTTTTTTTTATATTTTTAAAAATATAATTTTTAATTTGTATTTAATTAATATCCCTTCTATGTGATTACGTTTTGTTTTCTGCCTATTTAGCCTTTTTTAAATAGCAATTATTTTTTAATTATATCATGTATTTTTAAGTTTTTAAGAGGTTAATATGATTCATAAATATATTTTTTTGCATTTTATATAAATTAGATTTATTTTTACAAATAAAAAAATATTTCTTGATAATATTTTTAATATGTGCAGGCTTGCATAATAATTTTTTCTTTTCTTTTATTTTAATTAATTTTATATGCTTATCAGTTTCTATTATCACATGATTTTAATAAAAAAATTCATTAAACACAACCGACTAAATGATCATTTTTACGAGATTAAATATGTTGATTTATGTGTGTCTCTCAAATTTATTTTTATTTATCATTAATGATTTTATTTATTTATTTATATAAATAATTCCTGATTTATTTAATTAGATCCGTGCATGAGTTTTTTAATTTATATATATATTTTAAAAAACATATAAAAAAGGGGTGCATGTTCAAAATTTGTATTGGTAGAAAAAACTATCCGATCAAATGGCTAGTCACTTGAAGCAGTTATTATATGATACACAGCTTCATGCACACAAGGTCAATGGCTATAAATCCTTGGGCCTGGCTTGGAGTCTCCTCACTGTGGGCTCGATGGTTCATAGCTTCTTCCTTGAAATATGTATTGTTATATTTGGGTCGTAGCCCTCACAATTTGGTCTAACGAAAACCATTTTTTAGGATGAGAAAATGCCCACTTGAGTCGGCAATATAGAACCCAGGGTTCACGGCTTTCGCTTTTAAAAGTTTGTTTGGAAACACAGAGTAAATTATATTTTTTTAAATTTTAAATTATTTTTATTAAAAAATATTTTTTATATGTTTTTAGAGTATTTTAATATGTTAATATCAAAAATAATTTTTTAAAAATAAAAAATATTATTTTAATACATTTCTAAATAAAAAATACTTTAAAACACAACCCTACTACAATCTCAATCATTAAATATTATTAGTTTTATACAGGGTTCAGTCTTCAGGTGGTCTTGGATTAAAATTAAGGGAAACTTCTTAATAATAATAATTAATATCCAAGTAATTATTAAGAAGGTGTTTTTCTTTATTTGTTTTTATGAATTTCTTTTTATAAAATGCTTGACGTATTAATAAATAGAAGAATATATTATTAGTAGACAGACGAAAGATAATAATAAGATTATTATGCCTACCTCACCTTTTTATCATAACAGACGATTAAGTCAAATACTGCTGGAGGCTTGACGTGATTAAGACAAGAGTTTGGGTTTTCTAATCATTTTAAAATAATATTGTTTTAAATAATAATTTTAAAATATAAAATGATATTGTTTTGAATAATTTTTTTAAAAAAAATTATTGAAATTGATCCAATATATATTTAAAATATAAAATGATAGTTATGGGTTGACATCCAATTATTTAAATTAATGTTCAAAATAATTTAAAAACAAACATATTACATGTTAGCTCCAAGTTAATCTGACAAGTTAAACCATGTTTAATAATTGTAGTCATGAGCTTCTAGACCTATGACAATGGGCCTTCCATCTTATTTCAATAGTTTTTTTTGTGCATAGACAAATCTATATTGTTGATGATTTATATGCTTGATTGGTATCAATATTATAATTTAATTTAGATGATTACTAGCCTTTTGTTCTGCACTGTGGGTCAGTTCTTTTTTTTTTTTTTCATCCTAAAAAAATACCAAGACATTAGGAAGTTAAAGAGTATAATGATGAAATACTTTTAAAATATTTAAATGGTGATTTATTGGATGATATATTTTTTTTAAAAAAAATATCGGGATGGCAATGTATTCGATCAACCTGGGGTAACAATGGTTAACATGTGAAACCCATGATATGAGGTGCGAGATCATAATAAAACTATGGAATCCACATAAAAAAATTTAGAAATTCCAATTATAATGAACAAAATATTGAAGGCTGAAAATTAAAAAAAATTAATTTTAAAAAGGTGACCCGAGTAAATTTATATCAGTAGCCGCGCAATGACTCGAGTCAGGCCAAAGTTTTTTGGATGTAAGAAGAACAAAGTTAAAGTGACACTAGAATTCCTAAGCAAGTAAAATAAATTCAAGACTCAAGATATTGAACCGACTATGTTTAATAAGTGTGATTAATTTAATAACATAAAAAAGACAATCTTAATTTAATATTCTAAAATCATAACTCGTGAAATCTCAGATTCGGATCTAATTAAAAAGATCAATTCTCAACAAAAAAAAATTAAGCCTATAAAAACAATGTCAACTCGTGTTAATCTACCTGACCTAAGTCATTTGACTAGAAATGCCAAATTTATAAAACCTAAAACCTAATTTTCAACTAATCAAATATTGAAGGATGAAATTAAAAAAAAAATTCAATGATATAAAAGGATAAAAAAATAGTAATTATAAGAAAAAAAAAAACTAGAGCTCATTTGGATCAACCTACCAAACTCACAAGTTAGATTATGAGAATAGGTAACCCAATATAAGGAAGATGAAGAAAACCATGAAATCTATTTTTTTAAAAAACCATTGTTAGCTTATAAAACTTGTGACTCGGGCCATTTGAATGAAAATGCCAAATATAAAAAAATCACAAAGCTACATTTTTAACAAACCAAATATTGAAGGATGAAATTTTAAAAAACCAACAACACAAAAGAATTTAAAAGAAGAAAGAATAATTAAAAGCCAACAAAAGATGCGAGCTCACCCAGGTTAACCCGTCAAACCCACATGTTAGGTCATGAGATCGAGATAACTCGATAGAAAGAAAAACAAATAAAACTTGATAGAAATAAAAACAAATAAAACTACAAAGCCTATTTTGGTAAAAAATCAATGTCGAATAACGAGATCTAAAAAGAAAATAAGTAAAAAAAAAAATGTCAACCCGTATTAACTTATAAAACTCGTGACCCACACCATTTGATCAGAAGCACCAAACCTGGAAAAATCATGAAGTTTAATTTTCAATAAATAAAATGTCAAATGATAAAACCAAAAGAAAAAATAATTGTACAAAAAGATAAAAAAAAATAACAATTAAAAGAATGAGGATTAAATCTGAAAAAACAAAGATAAATAATTTTTGGATTGAAGGGTTAAATTAAAAATAAAAATTAAATTCATAAAATAATTAAAAGAAGAAACCATCAAAAGAATGAGAAATAAACTATAAAAATAACAAATTAATTTTTTTAATCAAAGGATGAAGTTAAAAACTATTGAAAGGTTACAAAATGGGCAAGAAAAGAATCAAGACCAAAATTAAAGAAATAATAAATAATAAATTTAGATTCAATGATGAAATTAAAAAAAAATAAAAAATATATAAAAGGATCAAAGAAAAAAATTACAAATATGAAAAAAACACCGACACTCAAATAGACGCAACTAGAGGACTACCCTGAAATTTTAAATGACCAGTGCGAATTTCAAGAGAGGAGAGTGAATATGAAAAAAAGAAAAAGAAAAATATTCTCAGTGACAATCCATTGAGAAACAACCAACACACGCTATCTCTTGAGGAAGAAGACATTGTAAGAAATCTAATGACACGACTGGAACAAGTTTTTCACTACCAAAGTTAGTTGTACACACCGTCTAAAGCAACAGAGCAAATGACGGGCTAACACGAGCAATTTTTTTAGTTTTTTTATCCATCAAATTACAACATTGCCCCTGGAACCAAATAATAACTACGAAAAAACCTCTATGAAATTATACAAAAGCCCCTAAAGTAACATTTTGACAATTTTGATTATAAGAGCAATTGAATCATTATATTGTGTTTAATAAAATAAAAAACTGAAAATGCCCCTATCTCATGCCATGTGCAAATGTTTCTTTTAAGGGTACTTAAGTAGTTTTACTGTATAAAAAACAAAAAAAAACCGAGATAACCCTTAACAAATATATAATGACAAATGAGTTTTATAAAAATTATTTTTATTTGTGAATGCCAGTTCGGTTGATTTGATTTTTTGTCGATGACAAAACCATCAATTTATTATTATAATTCACATTAAATCAAGAAACATGTGTAATATTATTTCCCCATGTTTTATGTTTTTGTAATTATTGTTTTAAATATTAAGTAATTACTAGAATCAAATCCTACATAATTGCCCCACATCAATCGACGAGACAAAAAGAGTTCACTAAAGAGTAAGTATGAGATGGACCAAATTAATGAACAAATGTAGCTGCCTTTCCGATTCAATATAAACAGCTGATCAAGGATGTAGCTGAACACGATTCCTGCTTACCTCTCATGCATTTTTCTCATAACAAGCTACTTGATTGAAGAGAATGAATGTGGGGGGAGGGGAATGGAATTAAAAAAATACTTAAAAATACCTTTCGAACGCATTATGAAACGAAATTTAATTATTATTATTATACTGGCAATTCCAAATTTGTCAAGTGCTGATCCAAGGAGATGATTTTACTTTATAATATGGTGCTTGAGTGCTTATAAAAAAAAGGTTGGTGAGGGACCCTGCCATGGATGCCTTGGTTAAAATCCAAAAAGCAAGAGTCAAACAGCTCCACAGTTGAGAGGAGCAACGTAGGAAACAAGGATAGAACACTCCAAGGAATCGCAGGTGATCTGAGACATGTCGATACGTAGGAATTGGGCACCATTTACCCACAGAAGAACCCCAAAACTCTTGATTAGTAGCTTGATTTATGGATTAAGGTCTCCCGAATGTTCTTGCAGATGTCAATGTATACACAGGAGCCGTGACGCTAAAATTGTTGGTGTAAGGTCCAAGGTTTTTCCATCCATCTTGTAATAACCTGGTTTAGAGGGGGAAAACAATAGAGGGACGTCTAATCAAATAATTAAGACTCAAGATCAAGTTGATTAATTGTTATCTAATTACTCTGCAGAACACAAAAGTCTAATGCTATGTTCATAGATATAATGCTCGAGTGCTAGTGCTCCCAGTACCATGTAGAAAGGGACAATAATCAAACACACAATATCAAAATGCTTCTTCATGTCTCCCTCTCTCTATCTCTCTCTCTCTCGGAGTAAGTTGTGACAGTTGATTCCGTGATGGGCGAGTCCTTATCTTATGAAAGCTCAGCAAACCAATCAAATTATTGTAAATATCACTACCTCTCCATATCCCACCATGTCCACTACTAGCTACAAACACAGCGGTAACACACATCTCCCTTTTTTTTTTTTGGTGCCAAGAATTTGCACGTGAATCTACAATAATTTCTCATGCACCAGTGGGGTCCTTTAGCCAGCCATTTCTCTTTTGTTCTCTTGCCAAACTCCAACTCTTAAGAATCTCCCTCTCTTCTCCCTCCTTCCCTCCCTGCCTTTCTCTCTTTCTCTCACACACACATTCAGATATTCACACACTCATAGCCGAGATTCTTTCTTTGTTCCATTTTTTGTTCTCGGCAACTCATAACTTCTTACCCTTCTTCATCATCAAAATGGTGCAAGCAAAACCTCCTTTTCCATCAAAACTACTCCTTCTCTCTCTTCTTGTTTCTACCCTCGCCATTTTTGATAATGGGGTTCAATGCTTTCAAGGGAAGAAAGTCCTCAGCATGCATAAATTTCAATGGAAACAGGGGAGTAATAGTTCAACTTGTCTCTCCCAAGAAACAAGTGAGTAGCAAAGTGAAAAAGAGAAGGCTTAAAGAATGGTTTGGCCAATGGTGACCAAATCTTTTTTTAAGCTAGCTATCTTCTTTATTTATCTGTTCTCCACTTTTGGGATCTGTACTCTACTACTTACTTTCCTTTTATGCCAGCACTATCTATAACTGAGTTCATGCTTTATGGGAATTGGGAAACATCCATCATTGGAAAACTTTATCTTGGCTTCACTTTCTTTAACTTTGAATGATGTACTCCATTGTTGAATTATTTATAATACTTGGTATAAATATTTGAAAAATTTCTCCCACCCCCCCTGAAACTAACTGTTTTGGATCACTGGGGATCAAAATTATACAATTTATTTTCCTTTTTTGAGAATATATGGCATCCATATACAATCTTCATTTGTATTATTCCTCTGCTTTGTTGGTAAAGTTACACTAGTATTTGATTTTTAAAATACAACTACAGTGCCCAAATATGGACTAATGTTCTCATTCTGTTTGGGAATTAAAGGATGGGAGAATGGTGCAACCATATTGGAAATGAAGCACAAAGATTCTTGCTCAGGAAAGATCCTAGACTGGAACAAGAAGCTTAAAAAACACTTGATCATGGATGATTTTCAGCTTCGATCACTTCAATCTAGAATGAAAAGCATCATTTCTGGCCGAAATATTGATGATTCAGTGGATGCTCCAATCCCATTAACTTCTGGTATAAGACTGCAGACACTAAACTACATAGTTACAGTGGAATTAGGTGGTCGAAAAATGACAGTGATTGTGGACACTGGGAGTGACTTGAGTTGGGTTCAATGTCAACCTTGCAAAAGATGTTATAATCAACAAGACCCTGTTTTCAACCCTTCAACATCTCCTTCATACCGAACAGTTTTATGTAGTTCACCAACTTGTCAGTCCCTGCAGTCTGCAACTGGAAATTTAGGAGTCTGTGGAAGTAACCCTCCGAGTTGTAACTATGTTGTTAACTATGGTGATGGATCCTACACACGCGGTGAGCTAGGCACGGAACATCTTGATTTGGGAAACAGTACTGCTGTCAACAACTTCATATTCGGCTGTGGCAGGAACAATCAAGGTTTATTTGGTGGAGCTTCAGGCCTTGTGGGATTGGGAAGGAGTAGTCTCTCTTTGATTTCTCAAACTTCAGCCATGTTTGGAGGAGTTTTCTCCTACTGTTTGCCTATAACAGAAACTGAAGCTTCAGGTTCACTAGTCATGGGTGGAAATTCCTCAGTATACAAAAACACAACTCCTATTTCATACACTAGAATGATTCCCAATCCACAGCTACCCTTCTATTTTCTAAACCTAACTGGTATTACTGTTGGTAGCGTGGCAGTACAAGCACCAAGTTTTGGTAAAGATGGAATGATGATTGATTCTGGGACGGTTATTACAAGGCTCCCCCCTTCAATTTACCAGGCACTAAAGGATGAGTTTGTGAAACAATTTTCAGGGTTTCCTTCTGCACCAGCTTTTATGATTTTGGATACTTGCTTCAACCTTAGTGGATATCAAGAAGTTGAGATTCCAAACATAAAAATGCACTTTGAGGGAAATGCTGAGCTCAATGTGGATGTAACTGGGGTTTTCTATTTTGTTAAGACTGACGCATCTCAGGTCTGTTTGGCTATTGCAAGTCTCTCTTATGAAAACGAGGTTGGTATAATTGGGAATTATCAACAGAAAAACCAGAGGGTTATATATGATACCAAGGGGTCCATGTTGGGATTTGCGGCAGAAGCTTGCACTTTTGACTAGGTCGATGATTCGAAGGTATTATTAAGAACAGGTGTGTGACTGTGCATATATTTATTTGATGCAATGTCAGTTGTTCTTGTTGCCAAAGAAATCATCAAGAAGTAGTTTTTCTTGGTTCATATCACATATAAATATCTATTATTATCCATGGGGAAAGATATAGAATATGTAAAAACGCCATTTCCAATTTCTCAAGTGTTTTGACAGTGCAGTCCCAAACACAGCAAATAATATCTTTTGTATATTTTAAATGTAAGATCTGTTTGAATCTGAGAGAGGGTGCAGAATTACTTCTAAGAAGGTTGACGTGGTTATATAATTGCATACTCTTATATGTTCTATGTGTATCTAAAGATGGCTAAATGATGAAGAATTTCTTGATATTTCAGAATTTTCAGGGGCTAAAATACTTTATGGGAAATTCATTTCTTACAAAAACTTAAAAGCGCAAGCCTTTGAGCTAAAAAAAAATTGATAAAAAGATTATGAGCAAATCGCTTTACCGCATCCGAGACGGGTTACAAGCTGCATATTTCAGAACAGGATCATGGCTTTGGAAAATGTGATCAATAATTTGTAAAATCTACAAAGAAAAAAGAAGAGCCAAAGAGGGGAACCTGCGAAGTTTTTGAAATGTTAATTTGGAGCTATTATCTTCAATAATGTCTGTTGTTCAAATTGATTCCAGCGTTCGTGAAAATTAGATTTTGACCGTGGCAGGATGGACTTGATCTTATCTCTGAAATGTTGTTGTCCACCAGAAATATCAGACAATCAAAGAATAACATTGTCTTCTATATTGAAAGCATTATCAAGGAGGGGTGACTTCTGACAAGAGGCATTCCACGGGACACTCTGTTGACAGCCTGCAGCAGAAAGTTATGTCCTGTTTTGAACTTCTAGTGGAGAAGCCTTTGTGTTCTCAAGGTGATGCATCAACAGTAGTAATTCTAAGCAAATGAACATAAAAATCTTCCTTGGAAGCCAAAATTGAGGATTTAATCACGTCTTCATTCAGAAACTGTCAGGCTCCTAGAAGCATTTTTATATTGTTGGATTAAGTGACGCCATTCAAGTGCTATCAACGAGGGAGACCATCTCGGTGTTTTCAGATTCAAGTCTATTGTCACCTTTTTTGGTCTTCAACATCTCTTCTGGAAGAATGGATAAGTTTGGATCGCTTCTAGGTATCAGAAACAGCAGGAAAACTGGAATTATTCTCATGAGGCTCCGGATTAAAATGGCCACCCAAAGATTGTCAAATTGTGTCCGTGTAACCTTCAAGAATTTGAGTAAGAGACCTCCTACCCAAGTTGATGAAAGCAAACCAACATGGTCTATTGACATGAGCAAAGCAAAGAAAGTGCCCTCTATACCAGCAGGGCAAAGCTTGGAACTAAGTACAAGAAGAGGCTGCCATTTAATGCGTCCAATCATCATAGAAATGGCTTCATCAATCACAACAAAGAAATAATCAGGTAAACCAATTTTCAAGTTCAGACGCAACACCAATATCAAATCTAGCAACCCTGATGCACCATACAACAACTGAGACCAGAAAAGCAAGTCGCGAAAACGATGGTCTTTCAACCAATTTTGGTAGATAAGAACCCCAGAGAGGGAGCCAACTGCACCCACCGAGAATATGGACCCAACAACCTCCTGCATACAATATATATAACAGGAGTTACTTATCTACGATTTGCATTCCGTTGCAAATAGAAACTTCTGAACATAGTGAGAATTATGCATTTGGATGCATTTCATTTAAGAAATATTCTGGAAATTGAGTGATGATATAGAGACACACTTGGCAAACCAAAATGAACATTCAATAACAAGTGTGTGAAGTTATCACAAAATATTTGTGAAAAAATCTAGCATACAAATGGGAAAGAAAACACAAGTACGTAATTTTTGCATCTTATAAAAAATCTGTTGTTGGCAATGGATGATATATAGAAAATAAGATTCTATTGCAAAATTAATCCTCCAAGTTTCAACCATATTTCAACTTTGTCCTCATGGTTTTTCACTTTGATAATTTAGTTCAGACTTTCACAAGCAGTTTATGAAGTCACATCGCTCGACTTCAATTCGTAAAATTGAGAGAGATGTCACACCAGTTAAGTGACACAACTGAGACTATATGGGCAATGAAAGTCTGGTGAAATACTGTTTTCTAACACTCGATACTGCTGTGTTTTGGATGGAGAGGACATAAAGTTTTTAATGGACCTGCATCCCATACCAAAACAAAACATCAGAACAACCCAGCTCAGAATCACTATTAAGCCAACTAGATATCTCATGGTAGGTGATGAGCGACAGATTGGAGTTCTTAGATGCAAACAATCCATGCTGGGGTTCCAAATGAGTGCACGTGGCAAACCTGTTAAGCTTGCATCACAACATGGGCCTAAGGAAAAATAGACATGTAAGATGCATAACCTGACTAGTTTTCTACCACATAGCTCCTTCAATGATTGTACGACGAAAAAGCTTGATAAAAGAACTAAATAAATCATCTTTGGAACGGATTGAACATGAACAAAAACAATGGAGTTGATATGCACTATATCCTACTAACCGTTCGTTTCAACTTTCAAATCCGTCCACTGCCATGACCCTAAATTTTTGTCCAGTTGTCAGAATTCTTGGGAAAAGGTTGCAGCTTCAAGAGTCTCTTCTATTGCTGGGGGCTTTTTTGAACTCCAGAAAGTCTAGATTTCTTGCAGAAGTTTTCAATTTTAGGATCTGTATATATTTCATCACTTTGATTGACATACATAAAGGTATTTGAGCAAATGTTCCTCAGTTCTCAAAAAGAGCAGCTGAAAATGTTTTAAAATGATATATTGGTAAATGTGGAGTTTCAGTTGATTCCAATGCACACAAAATATCCCATGACATGTGATTACCCAAACAAGAAAAGAAAAACGAAGGAACTAGGTAGAAGTGCTTTCACGTATAATTTTTTTTATTTGTGGTTTCTTGGTTTCCATGCTAAAATGAAGACAATGACTAGATAACATTGAAGAAAAATCAGCTGCACGAGTTCTCCAGCATATTTTTGTTTACAAAAGATGAAAGGCAAGTACCTGTGAAAAAGATGGACCTCCCTTCGCATCTGTATACCAATAGAACATCCCTTCATGAATATTCAAGCTCACAGCAAGTGACAAGTACATGTATAGACATGGCCTCCATACATCACGGAATTTCAGTGCTGTCCACATGGCCTTACCAGCATCCAGAAACTTCTCATTTACCTAATCCAATGACTTCATGTGAGCATGGAAGAAAGCAGTGATATAAATTGTGCCAAAAGAAGACACAGTCACAGAACCTTACTCCTCTGTGCGTAAATTTATGAACACGGGATTCTTTCAGCATCATTCCAACCAAGATAACCAGGCCTGCTGGCACACTGAGAAGCCCAAACACACCCTGTGAGGTAAGAGTAACACTTGACAGATTATTGAGAGGATAAAATGAAGAAAAAAAGCAGTACAGCCTGACTACCACAGATCAGAAAGAATTCGAACTAGATTTTTAACCGTAATTTACAAATTCATATTATTAATAGACAATACATCACAGATTCTTTATCAAATCTAGATACGAGAGTTTTTTTTAAAGCAGGAAAGCCTCCATAGATGGATTAACCCTGGACTCATGAGAAGTTTTGACTCTATGTAGGTGCCCCAAGCATGGTATGTTTGCACCTTCCTAGCAGCACTGGGAATTGAATCCAAGACATGCGCCTGAACCACACAACTCAGCAAGCATTTAACCACCAGGCCAACTCCATGGGATTAAGAATTAAATTGTTAACTGAAGATGGACAGTAATCTAATTTATTAACTACCTAAAAGGAAAGCAAACGGATTATCGAGGATTGAACATAGCCACAGTAATACGTGCACAGAAACTGACCTTTGGGCCAACTAGGTGAACCAAAAAGCCACTGAGTGAATAGCCCACCAGTGCTCCAATGGAAGAGCTGAATCCACACAAGCTTTGCATATCACCAGCTAAAGAAGGATGACTTATGCTGTTTTGTGTCACACAGGCATCAATGGCTACATCCGCTATTGCTATCCCAGCACTTACCCCCATTAGAGACAATAGGGAAAATGCAAGACTCAAGTTTCTTTGGATTGATAGAGCAAGCATCGAGGTCACGCTAAGAAAACCTGAGATTAAGGGAGGGGTGAACTTGTTGATTGAACAACTACTTTTATCTGTCCTCATAATATTATGCTCTTACATGTCATATTACAAAAAAATCCAGCCTCTCATTTACTTTTAGATGATCACTGAAAGGAAAAAAAAAATTATAATAACCAAAAAACAAAAACACAGGGACCAAAATCTAGTAAGGGAAACATATAACAAGAATTCAATGAACTACAGCATTTTCCATATGTGCACAATTGCATTTGAAAGAGTCAAAACTTTAAACTGAAAAATATGCATATGAAAGAGACTAACTAATCTTCAGTGTTCTCCACTATTTAATAACACAAAGAAGTTGTTCTAAAAGAAGATACCAAGGGGCAGAGGCCAACCTAAAATATGACCTTGTTTGAACTCCCATGACTCGTATTAACAGCCGATTCCTCCATGTGCTTAACCTATATCAATCTGAGTTCATTAAACAGTTTCTCTTGTGCAGTGATCATGGTCTGATGCTTTTCTCTCTTTTATCATCCAAGCTTATACTGTTGACTAAACTCAGCCCTAAAATTCCGCAGTTCACAATCAAACAGGTTTTTTATATTTCACAAAATTAATGACTACCATAGATGCTTAAATGTTCTTTCTAATCCTCATGTAATAATCTTAGTAATCCTAGTCTAGGGCCTTCAATGAAAAGCTCAATTTGCAGTCCATAGTTGTTCCTAAACTTGATGCAATATCATAGACTACATCTCTAGAAAGTCTAGATTGAAACTTATCCAATTCGGAAAAAAAAAACCCACCAATGAACAACTTTAGTAATATCAAGAGCTTAAATTCCTATCAGCAAACAAACACACGCAGAACACCAGATTGAAAACAAGTTAAAAGAAAAAAGCGTATCTTTTTTTACCTGCAAAAATGAAATAAGGCCGCCTTCTGTACCCAAGAACAGGAAGTGTATCGGTGAGGAGACCCCATAAAGGCTTAATTACCCAAGGAAGTTGAAGCAACCCCAAATACACCTGTAATTCAGATGGCTGTACCTTCTGCTCATCTTTCATATAGTACTTAGTACTAACTTTACTCATGCCAACTGCAAATCCCTGACTGATCCCATAAACAATCATAACTCCTAGCACAAAACTCCAATGCAACTCTTCACCAAGCATTTTTAGCCAATTTATTGGTCTCAACACCAAAGCCAAGAAACCATTTCTTGGGTTCCTTTCTAACTGGGATTCTTCCATGTTTTAACAAAGATTTTGGGTAAATGAGAAAGACCCAGATGAGTTTATGAGCTTGGGTATGTACTGTATCTCTCCGATTCAATTCATGTGAAGTTTTTTACTTTCTGTGGTTCTTGACTCTTGGGGTTGGTGACGTGATGATGCTAAGGTTAGAATTCAATGGTCTTCCTGGGGACACATATGAAAATATTATAATCAACGTTGAAAAGAAAATATTAATGTTAATGTTTTTCTTCCCTCCAGTCTCCTCCACTACCCCAGCAAGCTCCGGCAGCAGCTCCTCCGCATGCTTAATTAAATTTTGCCTTCTCCCTTTTATTTTTTTTTAGTTCAGTCTTTCAGATTATGCAATTCTTTTTGCCCACAATGATTTCAAAAACGTTCCCAAATAAATTGATTTAGCTACTAGATGGGATTTTAAGAGGAAAAAGAAAAGTAAAATCCCTAGTGAAACCATGCACAGAATTACAGTTGACCACGCATAGCAGAGCATAAGTGCACACCAAAATTAAAGCCAGGCTGATCCGTGTGCTACTTCTATATGTTGGCATAAACACAAGTCTGCTGCCACCATGTTTTTTTTTTTTTTTAATTATTATTAAGATATCAAAATTATCCTTCAATTTTATATAAAGGAGAATTAAGTCATCAGCAAATTGTGGATTTGCCAATAACATCACAATTTTTTTAATTTTCGAATTACATTAACTGAAATTAAATTTTATTTTATAGAAATTTTTTTAATATCAATAATTTAATGTATTTGAAAATTTTAATTTATTTGCATATGAGAGGAGTAACAAAATAAAATGTTGTTAATTTACATTAAAAAATTTAATTTTATATATCCTGTGCATGTGTGTGAGAGGATATAATACATATATTAATATTTATTGTTGTTAAAACTTAATTTAATTGTATGTACATAGTAATGTGATATGATTTTTTTAATTAAAAATACAACAAAATAATTTTATTATAATTTTTTATTTTTATTTTTAATATCAACACATCAAAACCATTAAAAAATACAAAAAAAATAATTAATTTGATACCTTTTCAAATAAAAATTAATTTTTTAAAAAAACTATCATAGTATCAAACAAAAATCATAAAACTTACAATTAAAAATCATAATTTTATATTTTTTTATCATATTCTTACAATAAATGCTTAGAAATGTGATAAAAATTATTTTTTAAAATACTTTTCTTTTAATAATATATCGAAATAATAATTTTATTTTTAAAATTAATTCTTAACATTAACATTGGTATGTTAAAATAATTAAAATATATATAAAAAATAATTTAAAACTAAAAAAAAAATTCTTTTTTAAAATACAGCTCATCTACAATTTCAAAAATGTTTTTTTCATTTAGTGTTCTTGTTCCAACAACCACACTCATACAAGGAAAAAAAAATTAAAAGATCTAGAAAAGTCAAGATCCACCATTTCCAAACCAACCATTACCATCCCATTATAATGGAGGAAAAAAAAACCCTCAAGAGTCAAATCCATCGACATCACCAAATCCCACGTTATAAGATGCAGCATAGACACCATGTCTGCAATAAAAAGCTTACTAGAAGCTCCTCCTAGCAATCCAGCCCCTCGGCCCATCTCAAATTTATTCTTCTCTGGTGACTTACTGCTGCACTTGCACTGGTGGTGGGTGGGTGCCCATGAACATGTGGATTTACCATTGCCTGCTAAATCCAAAAGCTCCTTTAGTGGCGCGTTGACTTCATCAACATCTACATCCCCTGAAGCACGCTCGCATTTAAGCTTGATTACAAGATTTAGACGGTTCTCTGTAAGTGGGATTTGGGGGCAAAAGATGAAAAGAGAAGAAGAAGGAGATACAAAATAATGAAAAAGATGCGAAGGGAATTGACGGGGAGAGTGACATAGCTGGTGGAGGCAGAGAAAACAAGATTTAAAATCAAATAAGTTGATGTGTTCATCTTTTCCGATTCATTCGGTTTTTTAGCAGTAAATCGAAACCAAACTAAACCGAGAAATGTTTTAAATTTTTTCAAAAGTTGATGATAATTCTGGTTTGGTTTTTAGTTATAAATTGAAACCAAACTAATCTGAGCAATATTTTAGAATTTTTCAGACTGATAGTTTATAAAATCATTCAATTCGGTTAAAATTGATTCATCCCTTATTGGCAGCAGTCATCATCACTCCATTTGGCTTGAATATGATCGATGCCGGAAATTAAGCGCCCGTCGCCAAATATGGCACACCAAAAAGGACAGCACCTCGTGCCCAATTGTCGCATGCATTTAAAGTTCCAATTAATTCTATTTTTATATCCCAGACGTAAAATTAAAAAAAAAATGATTTATCAAAAATATTAATATCAAATAATAAAATAATGGTTCTTGAAAAAAATTGTAAGATTTTTTTATATGATTTTCTTTAATTGTATAGCACAATTAATTTAAAAGACCAGTTAAAATTTTATACAACGTTTATATAAATAGCCCCATTAAATTAAATCATTTTAATTGCTAAAAATATTGAGCAAATGCTTATTATATAATTTCCTCCACAAAAGATCCAATAATATGTGCCCTCCTATATTCCTAAATTATATTTCATTATTTGTTTTTAGATTATTGTGGGTGTCCGGCTAGCTTGCGCGTACCTCAACTAATCTCACCGACTATGAAATTAACGACTATGTAAGCTTTTAGTGACCTTAAAGTTTGATGATTTTGGGTGATCTTTCTAGCAAAACATATGATTTTTATATGATATCTAGTAGTTAAAATAAATAAAATTTAACAGAAAAAAAGTGTTAAATTTAAAATTAATCGATCAAGTTTTTCTATACTGTCCAAATTAAAGAAGCCGAAGATAACAGCACCAAAGTAAAACGCTTAATTTATTCAGTAGAGACTAGTAGCCATTAATGGCCATGAGTCCTGAAATGGCAAGCAACGTAAAAGAAGAACACCAAGCTCTCCATGCCAGCCATGCTCCATCGCAGCTAGCCCCTTGTGTGTTGCTTCCCATTTTTGTTCTGGGTATAGTTTATCTCCGATGGTCTCTAATTCCCAATTTATGAAAAACAACAGCATGTTCCATCGAAGGCTCCACCGTATCCACTTTTCCTGTGCATACACTTGACAGAATTTAATATTGCCTGAAGTGTTAGCTGAATGGTTGTTTGAGATTGCTGTAAAGGTTAATTTTTAAAGTGTGTTTTATATTATTTTTAATATTAATATATAAAAAAATTTAAAACAAAGAAATTTTTTTTTTTAAAATATTCAATGAGAGACCTAAACTGTTGATCTACTTAAGGGAGACCGAGCAATAGTGTGCTCAAGTTCAAATTTGACTGGTTTTTAAGATTTTTTTTTTTTTTATCATGAAGAGGTAAGGTCATTTAAGAACGCGGTGCAAACCGCGTTCCAAAAATATTTTAATTTTTTTTGTATGTTTTGGATCGTTTTGATATGCTGATCTTAAAAATAATTTTTAAAAAATAAAAAAAAATATCATTTTGATGTATTTCGACACGAAAAACACTTTGAAAAGCAACCGCAACCACACTCCCAAGCACACAGTGAATCTCCCATGGATTTTTAGCATTGCAATAGATTAATTAGTTGTCTTTCCTCAATTCCTGCATCTAATCTTCCTAGTTAAGGTTTAAACGTGTAATCTTGAAAATTCAAAATTCAAAAGTCAAATGCAAATTACTTGGGCTATCATCTTAATCCCAAGGAACTCCTCTCGAAAACGTTTTATTTGGGTTTTGGTTAACCAACTCATTTTAATAATGAGAGTTGTTGAAAAGCTCTACACTTTCTTTAGTCTCGCCCAAAAGTATAAATTATTGGAAAATAATTGCAATATTTGCAATCCGCATGATGATATTAACCGGTGACTGACTTAGAATTTCAAATTCAATTAAGCACTCATGCTATATTATGAAACACGGCCGTTTCATAGCCTGACCTAAAGATTAGATGGGTGATCTAAGCATGATAATATAAGGCTCACGATAAGGTGACAGGTAATTCAAGTGAACTGGGTGATTTTTTTTAATTTAGTTTTTTTATATTTAATTTGTTGGAAATTAAATTTTATTTTTTATTTTTTTTGAGGCCATCTCATTTTCATATAATTTTTATTTTGTTATTAAATAATAGAATGGTATCTTTGGTAGTATTTTATTTTTTGAGTTGGTTATACGATTGTATGTATATTTTTTATTTTAATTATATTATTAAATTAATCGTGTTTATTAAAATAAAACGAGTTAATGACCTGAATCTTATATTTTTCTCGCTTATTAAATAAAAACGCCACTGTCATTGCATCATCCTTAGAAAATCTTTGCTCAGGCCAATCTAGTTGGATCTAAGACCTTATAAATTAATATGAGATTTTAAGTTTGATCACCAAACGACCTCTCGTAATTCTAACATGAATAATGCAAATATTAAAGAGCGGCATCCATCTTATCTTAAAAAAAAGAAAAAAAGCAGGCGACTTTTTGAGAAAAGAAAAGGCTATATAGCAACATTAATTAAACCAGGCAGTATGATCCATAAATGCAACACCTCACGCTGGCCTAAGCTCTAGAGTGTCAAAAAGGTCAACCCAAGATTTATCAAAGCAAAAGCCCACCATTGAATCAAACCAACCCGTACCATTTCCACATGGCCGAAGAGAAGAAGCAAACTTCTTCGATGGAGAAGGAGGAAGAGCTAAAAAAACTTAGCACCTAATCTGGATAATAAATGGGAGGTTGCTACCAAATTAGGGCTGCCTAAGCCAAGCATCACATTTCTATTTACAGCATAATTTCTTGATTCATTAGGGCAACAAAACAAAGGAGAAAAAAGTCGTCACAAAATTTCTCCCATATAACACTCACAAAACACACATAAGCAAGGACAAGAGGGAAAGAGGCTGCACACAAAGCCGCTTGTAGACGGCCACAAGAAAACATCGTCTCCAGCTGCCGGCTTCCCTCTCTATTCTGCCATCCCATTAAAGAACCCCCTCCTCCCCTCCACATCTACTCTTTCATTTCTTCTAAAATCTTCCCTTCTCATTGGATGACCTAGCTAGTCATTATCCCCTCTCTCAGCATCTACCTCTCTGCACTTTCTTCTTCCTTAATTACGTGTGTCTGTGTTTGTGCACTTCTCTTGGCGAAGTTAAATGGGAAAAACATCAAAGCAAAGCCTGAAGGACACTGCGAACACTAGCACAAATCCTACAAACAAGGTGAAGCGGACACGAAAAACTGTGCCACGAGACTCTCCTCCTCAACGTAGCTCCATCTACAGAGGCGTGACGAGGTTATTTGATCACATTCTTTGATTCATCTTCTTTTTACTCGGTGATTTCTTATTCTTTGGATTCATTTCTGTACATGTTTTGTTCAGGCATCGATGGACCGGGCGTTATGAGGCTCATTTGTGGGATAAGAACAGCTGGAATGAATCACAGAACAAGAAAGGAAGACAAGGTTCTTCCTCTTCCTCTTCTCAGTCCCATTTCATCTTTCTCTCCAAATCTTTCACTGTCATTCTGACTTCACATTTCATTTTCTTGGTACTGTTCTTCGCTTTGACTTCAATGGTGTGATGCTGGTGGAATTCAACTGTATACAGTGTATCTAGGTGCGTATACAAAATCCTCTTAATTTGCTGTACTTTAATATATATCAGATATTTTTCTTATCCTGCAATTTTCCTAACATTACATCTAAAAAAAAGCGGAAAATCATATTTTTCTACCATTTGATATATTGGATTTTCTCATTAGGGGCCTATGATGATGAAGAAGCGGCTGCACATGCCTATGACTTGGCAGCATTAAAGTACTGGGGACAGGATACCATCCTCAATTTCCCTGTACATTTTCACGACTCAAAGTTATTTTGTTCTTGAAATTTTTTATTTCATTGTCTTTTAGTTTTTACCTTTCTGTTTTTTTTTTTTAATTAAAGAGATAAATTAATTTCAGTGGTCAACTTACAAAGAAGAGCTCAAAGAGATGGAGGGTCAGTCAAAAGAAGAATATATTGGATCGTTGAGGAGGTAAATACTATAAGAATTTTCTCATTTAAAAAAAAAGATAGTTTTTTTTGGATATTCATTTACAACTATCGTTGCTTATCTTATAGATTCTTTTTAATTATCAATTCCGTGTTCATGTTTTATAAGAATTTTATCATTTAAAATAAAAGATAGTTTTTTTTTTTGGATATTTATTTACAACTATCATTGCTTATCGTATAGATTCTTTTTAATTATTAATTCCGTGTTCATGGTTTATAATTGATGGAATTTACAGAAAAAGTAGTGGATTTTCACGCGGGGTGTCCAAATATAGAGGCGTGGCCAGGTAATTTACTTACAGAATTTTGTGTGCTCTTTCTTATTTATATCTTGAGAAATATACATTTGTTTTCTTTTTTTAGAAAGAAAAATATAATTTATGAGTGTTGCTTGGTATTGTATTGTAAGTAGATGGAATTTAAAAATATAATTTATATTATTCTTTAATATTTATTAGCTAGCTACTAGGTATTTATAGCAACAAAATTTAATTTGTTTGATAAATATTTATGATTTTTTGAAGGTTAAAATATGAGAGTTGTCTCTATTTTTCTTTTTATTTTTTCTTTTCTTTATTGGCCTCGTTTACCTCTATATACCCTTGGAGCTTGCATAAAATCAATCTCACATCTTCTCTGGCAATTAATGCTTGATATTCTCAACTAATTAGATAAGATCCTTACCAAACGAAAAAAAAGAAAAAGAAAAAGAAACGTAACTTTTCAAGAATTGAAATTGATGAACATACCGTATTTATATATAGTTGACGGGCATACGTACAATTTCACTACCCCAGGAGTTTTTTTTAGTGATATATAAGGTAAGGTAAATAATTTAATATATTAGACTATTGTCATGGTAAAAAAGGAAAATCTAATTGGTTGGTGTTTAGAGAGTTAAAATATGAAAATATTCTTGTACCTTACCGTTTTGATTCACCGTATCAATCCCTCGACGATTATATATTATTTTGATTTATTATCTCTCTTTACTTTTATTATATCTTTTAATTAGGACTTGTTTATGTTGAACACGTGGTGTTCATTCAGGTCGTCACATGTCAAATTTTAAATTTGATATTTTTATATTTTATTTTATTATCAAAGGATAAAAAAATACCTTTTATTTTATTGTCAAATAAATAAAAAAACACAAGTCTTAAAAAAAATACTATAAAAAGGGACATAATATCGATGAATCAAAATAGTATATAGTAAAAGAATATAATAAATCAAAACGACATGTACGGATATTTACATGCCTTAAATCAATATTTAAATAATTAAATTCATGCTTCGTGTATTTGATATTTAAAATTCTAAATTCTAAATTCTAAATCGGTATGCAGACACCATCATAATGGGAGATGGGAAGCTCGAATTGGCAGAGTTTTCGGCAACAAATACCTCTACCTTGGAACATATGGTATTTATTTCTTTTAAACTATATATTTAATCCTAAAGGAAATTAATGTTTAAGTACTATATATATACATACATATAGCACGAGGTTTCTTTAATTTCTCTACTTAATTTTCTGTATCCTTAATACCCGACTAGAAGAAATAATTAAGGTTGCTATTACTGAAGTATGCAAAGAATTAAATTCATGATCCTTACAAAATTTAAAACTCTCACCAAAAGAAAACCTCTAATTAATTATCATGAAAGAGGAAATTAAGTCAAGGGCTAGATAATTAAAAACTCAATGCCGATATCCTTTTCACTTAAACATCAAACAACTTTTATTCAAACAATTAACTTTAGTTAATGTCTTCATGCCCAAATCCACTTAGATAATTCTTTATGAGTCATGATACTAGCTATTGCACCAATGTCACTTCACCATCATAGTATACACAATAACTCAGGTGACCCCATAGTATAATTAGACCTTGCAAACAAATATGATATGGAAAAAGTGGTGGGCAAAATTTTATTTTATGTGGATATTATTTCAGTGTTTTTTCATAAGATATTTAATTGATGTGTAATTCTCGCCACTAATTTATATGTTGACGGGAATACAGTTTAGATATCGATAGAATATTCGGTTAGATATAGTTGGTAATGAATATAATTAATGAATTTGATTTTAAATTAAATAGAGGGGTAGGAATCGCATTGTGCTTTCAAATCTTGTTGGGTGGGAGATAGATGAACCAAACCTCAACTACCTAGGCCAGCAACTTAAATTTCAAAGCCTCCCCACCAAAATATGCATGCATATTTATATTATCCTACAGATCATACATTCTTTTTGATGACGATACTACCTCTAAAGTTATTTATGTGCGTTCTCTTTTCAGCCACTCAAGAAGAAGCAGCAACAGCATATGATATGGCAGCTATAGAGTACCGTGGAATTAATGCTGTTACAAACTTTGACCTAAGCCGCTACATCAAATGGCTACGTCCCAATAACCATAATAATGTTAATAATCCTCAACAAAACCCTAATTGTGATGCTAATCCGATTCAAAACCTCGACCAAAAGATTGAATTGGATTTCATGCCCCATCAACAGAGTTCGAATGTTAATGGGACGGAAGAGCTGACTGATCCAGCCCGGTCTGGTGGCACTGGTGGCTCGGCATCATCAGCATTAGGGCTTTTGTTGCAATCCTCCAAGTTCAAGGAAATATTGGAAAGAACATCGGCTGCAGATTGCCCCTTGACGCCACTACCCCCCTTGACGCCACCCGAGTCGGATCGTGATCCGCCACGCCGGAGCTTCCCGGATGACATCCAAACCGTCTTCGATTGCCAAGACTCTAGTAGTTACACTGATGACGATGATATTAATATTTTCGGGGAGCTAAATCCATTTGCTTCGCCGATTTTCCACTACGAATTGGATGGACAGGAGATGGTATTTGGCCCAAATAAGTCTAATATCCTCGCAACATAAATATTTTTGGTTTTGTGAATATGGAGTCAAGGATCGATGTTGACAAGAGGGAAAGATCGATGATGATGATCATGAAAAGGGTAAGATTAAATATTACAATTCATGTTTTTTTAGGCACAATGCCTCTCTTCTTGGATTACAATTTGGAAAGACGAGAGTTTGCTAATTTTTATTGTTTCATTTCCATGTAGATATAGACAAAGTTAGACATTCATTTATCAATATTTCGATTAATTATAAGACATTTTGGCATGTGATGGCCTCTTTTTTTTTTTTTTTTAATTAAAAATACATTTACTTATGAT
>Ga0307518_10000126_pt1 | contig 53796 bp, 28 predicted proteins | sample 25_EM_MG_FD_203889 | JGI IMG/M metagenome (GOLD analysis project Ga0307518, IMG submission 203889) | Populus trichocarpa ectomycorrhiza microbial communities from riparian zone in the Pacific Northwest, United States - 25_EM | ecosystem: Host-associated > Plants > Roots > Unclassified | place...
CCATTGATCATTCACCCATTGACCCATCTCATTAACCAAACCATTCCGAAAAGTAGAATTTTGGTAAAGCCTAGGGAAAATGCTACGTAAAGCATTTGATCCAATCCACACGTCAGACCAGAAGAGAATGGAGGATCCATCACCAATCTTGAATTTAATGTTTTCACGCAATACTAAGCCGATGACACTGTTTGGATCCAAGATTGACAAAACATCTTTCCAAAATGGGGAAATATGACCATGCAATTTTGGGATTCCGTTCTCGAGAGTTGGGGAGTAAAAATGAGTTGTTACCTGTTTCCATAAGGCATTGTTTGGTAAGCTTAGTCTCCATATCCATTTGAAGAGTGTTTTTTAAAGTATTTTTAACTTGAAAATATATCAAAATAATATTTTTTTATTTTTTAAAAAAAAATATTATTTTGATATATTATTTTTTTATTTTAAAAAAATTATTTTTGATATCAGCCTATCAAAGTGATCTAAAAACACCAAAAAAATATTAATTTAAAACAAAAAAATAAAAAATTTCAATTTTTTTAAATACAATTTTAAACGCAAAAACTATACTACCTTTAATAAGCAGAAATGGTTGTCGGCTTGGAATCAAGGACAACTTTGATTACGTAGCTTCTTTACACCCTGAATGCAAGACACCACCCTTTCATATTTCGACTTGTTGCTTCTACAGAGATTTCCCTTTCATCTTTCGACTATTAACTGGATTGGATATGAATCCAATTATGAGGTGTTTTTGGTCATGTTTCTAGAAAGATTAACAGAAAACCACCATGACCTGTAAAAGATACCGCTGGCTAATGCTATGTATTCTCCACATTCCTTGCAAGAAGCTTCCATATTTTCCCTGAAAGACAGAAATATCCGGACTTTGTGAGCAGAAAAATAGTATAAATACACGACAATTTCCTTTGATCTTTTCATTAACAAATTGAGGACACATAGTAAATCTCTTGTGTTATGGCTACCAGCAACGTTGTTTGTGCTTTTGTTCTTTCCTCTTTGTTCCATTTTCTTCTTGTTCCTGTATTTAGCCATGATGTAGATGTTCTTCAAAAATGCGGGTTTAAAGCAATTTATCAACTTGGGGATTCTATAGCTGACACTGGCAATTTGATTACAGAAAATCCTCTTTCTCAATATGCTTGGTTTCCTTATGGTATGAATCTCTCGAAGCCAACCGGTAGATGCTCCAATGGGTTATTGATGATTGATTACATTGGTAAGTTTCCTGCTTGTCTACACGACGTTTCAAATTGTGTTTGTCTTGAAAAAACAAAGCCAGCCAAACAAATCGTAGCCTTAATCTGCATAATAATGCTAATCATCAAGAAAATCTGACACATTGAACCGTTGGGATTAATGGGGAACCATGCGGCCTTGATCCAAAAAGTTTCTTGTTCTAAATGTTCAGAAATATTACAATGTATATCAGAGCATTATTCAAGTTAAAGGCGGTCCATTTCCTACATTATTATGATAAATTACATTATCTTACAAATTCTGGTTTATAAGTCTCTTTCTAACCTATTTTGCAGTAGAAGTTGCTTGATTGTGTTAACTTTTCTCTGAACTATTGCAGCACGCTCGGCTAAACTTCCCTATCTTGATGCCTACTTGAATCCGGTAAGAATTTTTTTCGGTGGCTGCAGCGGAGTGAATTTTGCGGTTGCTGGTTCAACTGCCTTGCCTGCAGAAGTTTTATTATCAAAGAATATAATGAACGTGGTGACAAAGGAATCTCTTAGCACACAACTTGAGTGGATGTTCACCTATTTTAACACAACATGTTCTAAAGGTAATCTACATGTTTCATATGATGTTTCAATAGTTAATCATTTTTCAACCATCATGCCTGACAGTTATTGTTTCACAGATTGTGCTAAAGAAATTAAATCATCTCTCTTCATGGTTGGGGAGATTGGAGGCAATGACTATAACTATGCTTTCATGTTTAGCAAAACCACTGAAGAAATGAAAGCGTTGGTTCCTGAAGTTGTCAAAGCTATAAAGGATGCTGTTGAGGTATGTTAGTTTGTTCCTTGTAAATTTCTAGCTATATTGTTTTTGTTTATGAATGTTCTTCAATATGATCTTGTAGAAAGTCATTGGTTACGGTGCTAGACGAGTGGTTGTCCCCGGAAACTTCCCGATAGGTTGCTTCCCGGTTTATCTTAGCCAATTCCACCCCAATGATGCTGCTGCTTACGATGAGTTCCACTGCCTCAAGGGGTTAAACTCTTTCGCAAGTTATCACAATGAGCTTCTCAAGCAAACCGTTGAAGGATTGAAAAGAAATTATCCTGATGTGATCATAGTTTACGGCGACTATTACAAAGCATTCATGTCGATCTATCAGAACGCTCAGTCTCTTGGTGAGTTTCTTTTCAAGATCCTTGTGAATGGTAGAGAAACTATACGGGGCCCAGCACAAAATTAATGCTTACAGCATCGTCTCCTTCCTTTTTCTATATAGGTTTTGATACGAAGACGATGCAAAAAGCTTGTTGTGGGACTGGTGGTGATCATAATTTTAGCCTGATGAGAACGTGTGGAGCTCTTGGCGTTCCAGTTTGTCCAAACCCTGATCAGCACATCAGCTGGGATGGAATTCATTTGACACAAAAGGCTTATCAACATATGGCAGAATGGCTTATCAACGATATCTTTCCAAAGCTTCAATGCAGTGCTTGATTAAGTTCTGTTCACCAGGACATGGACTTGATAACATGAAGCTCTTAGTTTTGTCTACTATTAAGCTTGTAAAAATTGTGTCATTGAGTGAAAAAGGGACCTCACAAGATTGTTTCTAACTTTAATTATTCATTTTTCAAATGCCAATTTTATTTCACTAGCTCTTAATGCTTGTACTCAAACCCACCACAGAGAAAGATTATGAAGAACAAAAAAACATCCAGACCACATCATATGATATATTAAGCATTTTCACATGATAAATCTTTCTGGATTGATGATTATGACAATGCAAGCATATAAGTAATTGCATCTTAATTATTCCTCCATTAAGTAAAGTATATAATAAAACCTTGTTCCATGAAAACATCTAAGAAGAAAGAATTTAACATGCCACTCCAAAACTGTCATCAAAGTCCCAACGGTATATTTCTATGTTATATAAATTTTGAAAAGCTTATACTAAAATTCTAATACTACAGAGACCACATTCATCTCAAAGGTGGCTGTGCAGTGGCTATCTGTTAAGAGACTGGTTTAACACTTGACTTCCTTCAAGCCATGAGCAAAGTAGAGAAAAGTTGGATCAGTAGCACCTTCCTTGTAGTATGCAAGCACCAGACTGCAATCATCGTGCATGCTCTCCCCAACAAAGCTGCAATGTTATAACCTCAACTAATTAGAGTAGCCAAGGAAAATTCAGGTTAAATCACGAGAATTTAAGAACTATTTCCCATGGAGAAAAGAATGAATTGCACATACAATTGGAAGTCTTTGAGCTTTGGAAACAGGAACTTAGTAGCTCCCTCAATGTTCTTCTTGAACACCTCTTGCTGTTCTGGCTCCAATTTGGGTGTCAGCAACTTAATGTACCTTTTAATGTAGGTAACGAATTGCTTCTTGTCAAAAGCAGGTTGCTCCTGCAGTTTTACAGGAAAGAACTATTTTAGATACCAAGAAATTTAAAAACTATAACAGTGGAAGACAAAAATCCAATCTAGCTCACCAACCTGGAGCCTAAAAGTGTCGACGATATCGACAACCTTGACAGCCTGATCATCAACACCTTCATCATCTCCACCTTCTGCAGAAGGGTTAGCACCAATGTCTACATCAATTGATCCTTGAACAACCCACTGTAGAAACAAAAACACATAAAAAGAAAGTCAAATTGCTTCAAACTGACAACTTCTGTTATATTCAACAGAATATTTGACAACAACGTAGCTTAAAGGAAAAGGAAATTGAGACCAGGAAATAGGAAGAAAATGCTAACCTTTCCTTCCACTTCCCAAAGCACTCCATTCTCAATTTCCTTGTATGGGAATGAATCAGAGAGAAGCTCATCACCTGAAATTAATAACGAAATTAAGCTTCCGGGCACAAACCAATAACAATTTTCAAGTCATAACAAATCCTTATACAAATTGTCCTCGTGTCCTTGAACAAATCAAAATCATCACCCAAATTAAGCTTCAAGCCATAACTATACTAACAAGTTCCTTTTGTTTTCCCTGATAGACTGATATTAAAGGCAAAATACCTCAAGCTCATAAACTTGTTCAAAACACATCTTAAAATCAAATTCAAAGTTCTAGATAAATCTTACTCAATAACTCATAATAATAATAATAATAATAATAATAATAATAAATTCCCAGTACCTTTTATCATCCAAAGACAGCAGTACAAAGTTAAAGCAACAAATCCCAATAACAAGATTATAAAAACAAACAAACCAACAACAAAAACAATCAATAACAGTATAAAAAACAGAACCTAGATCATCAAACGAGTTTCAGAAGAAAGAAACAAAGAAAGAAAGAGTCTTTGAATTACCAGTAAGAAGATCTTGATAGACCAACATGATTACAGAGGATTATTAAAGAAAAAACTATGATATCTTTATAGGAGAAGCAGAGGGGTTGATTGCACAAAACAGGGAGAGAGCTTGAGAGAGTTTAGGACGAGGCAGAGGCGTCGAGAATTTATAGAGGACTAAAGAATTTTCAGGCGGTGAAAAAAGAAGGCGGCTGGTGAATTACCGAAACAGGCACGGTTTTGGTTCTGTCTACGACAAAGGAAAGGAGTCAAACACTTTCTGAGGCTGCTACGACTCTACGAGGAGTGTAGCTGACGGTTGTGGTATGTGAAAAAAGCATCCAAGTCCAAGACCTCATATATAAGCTGGCAGTGCAAAGTTCACACAGGTGTCTGCATACAAACTATGCATGGGGTCATTTGGGCAAGTGGGCCATGGAAACGGACTACAGTATTACCAGATGGCTAGAATATCCATTGAATACGGACATCCTCCTTTGTGAATGCTTACTGGGACTTGAATAGATAAAAAGAAGGTGATATGCCCTTGACCTTCTGACCACCATTGTTGACCTTCTGTTTATTTAGATCAGAAGAACATACAGTCGTGTTTTGTTGCTCTAAGCCCCCGTCATCCTTGTGACATGCAATGCAATAAAAGAATGAAAAGTGGGAAACACGACATCCGAATAAGATGCAAAGCAACCAGTTTATAAGCTGAGTATTGATTAGGATTTTTTAAAAATAAAAAAATATTTAAATTATAAAAATTTATTTAGTATTATTATTAAATTTGATTAGGTGTATCAACTTTAAAATTTATCAACTCCACTCTTTACTTAGTATAAATATAAAATTAAGAATTATTTTAATATAACTCGGTTGATATTGTAGATTTAAAGACTCAAATAACAGAAAAAAAAACATGATTTAACTTTTAAAAAAATTAAAATGATATTTTTTTAATATTAAGATAATGATATATTGAATTGACCCAGACTCCACAGCATAACTCATCAAACCTGTAACTTGAGTTATATACTTTGGTAGGTTTGATAACTTTTTAAAAAACTTTTTTACAAAATCAAGTATATATTAAATATTGTAATGTTTATTTGAAATTGTGATAATCATAAAGAAAAATTAAATAAAATTATAAAAATAAATTAAATTTTAAATAATAAAATTATATAAATGATGAAATTAAAAACGAAAAAAATAAAGAAGGAAAGGAATTTAAAAAAAAAAAAAAAGCAAAGGGGTAATTTATATCAATGTAATAGTCGAAAAGGAAAAAAAATATCCAGGATGAAATTAAAAAGAAATCCTATAGCCGACACAATGTTTAGGAGCAGAAGCAGTGTGAGCAAATCAAAATGAGGCCACGGTTTGGCAGATCTGCATACCAAGTCCCAGCCTTGCTTTCCATGTGGACAGCTAGCTGGGTGTCGTTTCCAAGCACGTTCAGTGCTGCAACTTGGAAGTTTACCCTTAGGCAAGTGTGGATGTCGCCGTGTATTTTACTCTTTTTTTTTAATATGGGTGTTAATTTTTACCAAAAACAAATTAATTTTATGCTATTAAAACCAAATGTGAGACTGAGATGATCATGAAACCCGGTCCGGCCGGTTTATCTATTGGTGACATGTTAATTTAGGCCTTAGCTTGAATTATGCAAATAAAAATAATTATTTTGTATTAAAATAATGTTATTTTAATTTATTTTTTAAGTTTTAAATTAGGTTGATTTTGGTATTCCTTAACTATTTATTTATCTTGGCTAGAGCGATCTCGTGGCTACTAGATAATCTCACACATCAAAATTGAAGCTCTTTTCTTTATATACAAATGAACATTAAGAATCAATTTAAGCATATTTTCAAAACTCATTTAATAAACAAATTCAATTATAGTCCAAATTCAAATTCAAACTAATTCAATTAGGTTTTTGGATGAGATTGACAAACTAAGTTAATATAAAAGCTGTTTTTTTTTTTTTTTGGGGGGGGGGGGAGTAGGATTTGATTTCTTATTGAATTTGCATAGGGATTGAAAACAATTTTAATAATATTTAAAGATAAAAATGGGTGTGCAAGACTTTGTTATCATATATTTTCCTTATCGTTAATAGCTTTCTTCTATTTTCTCTCCATTTTGAAATCTTTATTTCTTTGGTTTTTTATGTTGAAATTGGTTTATATAATATATAATAGGTTTTTTAAGGTTAAAATATATACGAGATCCACTCATATTTAAGGTTAAAATCATATTGAATTTTATGATCCAACACAAGTACTTTAATATGAAATATTAATATATTTTAAAAAAACCAATTAAATGTTGATGAGAGATTATTCTCAAATAATCTTTGAATGGTAAAGTTTCAAACACAAAACAATTTTGTGGAGTGGATAGTTGTGAGCTCATGAATTTAGACGTAAGTTTGATTATTGAACAAATATCCTTGTTATTCAGTCCCTCTTTGATGATTAATTTCTTTTAGTCTCTAAAATGTATTTGTGCATAAATTAATACATTAACGATGTAACAAAAATGAAAGTATTTATAAAAAATTCATGAATTATAAATATTTCTCGTAATCAGCAAATATTTATAAATTATGAGTAGTTAATATTCTGATTCTCAAGTTATATATATATGTCTTGGATGGATGACAAGACATTCTAAAAATTCTTAAGTTTTTTTTTTGTTTGTTGTTTTTAGACTTGTTTTTTTTAAAAAAAAAATTACTCTACAACTGAGGTTTGATATTTATGGGGAGATATTAAAGGTAATTTATTTGAATTTGTTTGATATTATTTAAGAGCATACCCAAACAAGAAGGAGTTATCAAAATCTTGAAGTCCTATTAAAGTTAGTTCTTTTATTTTAAGTAAAGAGTAATAAAGCATTAAGAATAATTAATTCATTATTAACAATAATAAATATTTTATTATTTTAAAAGTATTTTAACAAATAAGTACTAATTTCATTTTTAAAATTTAAACATGTATGTATTATTTATCAATATGCATGGAGGAACATTGATATAAAATCAATTACAAATTTAAATATGTGTTTATTATGCAAGCTAAAATTTATGTTTGTCAATTATATTTACGATGAAATGATGATTTTTATGTTTGAAAGTTTATAATCTAAATAAACTATATGTTATTTAATTTTATTTTGGATATCTGAATTGATTAAAAAAAATTTTATTTTATTAAATTAAACTATTCCTGCTATCTGATTTAATTAATCATAATAACTTCAGATTGTTTGGTTGCTTACATTTGTTTAATCAAAAATCTTGTTTCTCGAGTCGAGGTTTTCCCTCACTTTCACAATAGTTATGGATAGCGTGTGAAGCCCGGTGGTGCTATGACAAAAAAAAAAAAAAAAAAAATTAACTAAGGGATTTATTGATCGGTGATGACACCCTGTACAAATACAATAATCAATTAAAGGCAGTAATCAGCATCTTAAATTGTGATGATAGATTGATTTTGAAAATTTATTAAAATAATATTTTAAAAAATTTATTTTTAATATTAAGATATTAATATATCTTTAAATTATTTTAAATGAATAAATAACTATTTTTTAAAAAAGTATTTTTAAAATGCTAAAACAAATAGATTTCAATCAAGCTAATTTCAATGGATCACTGTTTAAGTTATTGAGTATAGATGTTATTAAACCCGATCTGACCTAGCATGTTAGGTTAACCTGATAATTTATCAACTAGAGATTTTATTTGGATTGAGTTCTGTATTAAACCGAATGAGATTCGATCTAGTTGACTCAGTCAAAATCTAGGTAAAACTTGATTTATTATTTTTTAAAATAATAATGTTATTTTAACTTTTTAGAAGAGAAATCTTGCAATGAGATAATTTTAGATTGATCTAAATCAACCCAAGATATCTACCCAAACCATAACTTAAATTACAAGCCAATTGATGAATGAGTCCAAGTTTAATAACATTGCTTGGCATAATTTACCCTCGACAAACTATTTTATTATGGTTTCATGAGTAATACATTAGTCATATTGTTGCTATTTAGCTTGAGGTTGTGTTTGTTTTTGTGGTCCAATTGTATATTTTAAAACATATGTTTTTGCTTCAAAATTATTATTTTTTTCTAAATCGTTTTGATATGTTGATATTAAAAATAAATTTTTAAAAATAAAAAAATTATTTTAATACATTTCTAAATATATATTTTAAAAAATAATTTTCACCATAATCTTAAATATGCTGCGAATCTTCAATTTACTCGCCTTAAATGCACCAAATCCCTAATCTAGCCAACATTATTATAGTTATTATCCGAGGTATCAGTTAAAAAAAAATTCATAAACATACTATATAGGAGGTAAATGTTCGATGCACAAAAGTTAGTGGGAGAAATATCTTGATTGTTGAGAAAAATAAGAAAATCAAGGGATGAATTGAATTGATTTTTTATTCTATTTTCAAGCGATATATATATATTTCATGGAGATTAAATCAAATTTATAAGAATTTATTTTTTAGTTTGACTTGAAATTTAAATTCTAATAATTATAAAGATCATACACCTTCTCAACTATTGCACTAATGCTAAAATTGGACCCTTATAATAAATTAATTATAATTATATTTTTGTAATGTAGAAAACAGGGTTTATACATCTCCAAGCCATCTTCCTTTTAGTCCAATTCCAACAATTCTTCCAATAAAGGAGAAAAATAAATCCGCAAAGTCTGCCTAACCAGGATGGACAAATCAATGAATGTGGAGTACAGAATCAATTCCTAACTCCTAACTACCCAAAAACCTCCAAGGCACATGAGGTCACATAATAATCTTATCAAATTCATAAATAAATAATATTTTCAACCAACAAATTACAAAGAAAATGAAGGCATTTTATCCCTAATCACGCCATACTAAACACAAACCATTATAATTAAAAGGGTAATCTTGTCATCAATTTCAAAGATATCTCACAATAACATGTTATAAGAAATTCATTAAAATAATTCCTAAAAAAATTCATTATATCATTGAGTCATTTTTTTAATGAAACAAGTTGGGTTTTTTTTTAATGTTAAGCCAACATGATTTAAATTGAATTTAACCAGATCAATTAATTCATTATAAATAAAAAATATTATTTTAATATTTTTTAAATAAAAAACACAATTACTGTCATATTTTCAAACACCACGTTAGCTTTGTTTTATTTCTTTAAAAATCATAAATTTCTAGACTACTTTTCATATGATCATAGGTTCATTTTTTCTTGATCTAATGTTAGCTATGGTTGGCAAACTAGTTTCGAGGACCAATAAAAAAAAACCTATATTATTAGATTATCAAATCAATCTATAACAAAGTTATTTTATTATTTTTTTTTTTGTGTTCACTCAACCTCATTTAGTCATATTAATCAAACCATTAAAAACACAATCAAATCAATCATATTTTTCCATGTCAATATCATATCATTTTTAACTAAAGACTTTACCTAGGTTATATCTCGTGATTTCCTTTAAATTCATACTCAAAACCTTAATATATAGAGAAAAAATCATTTATTATCCGAGCCCAAACCTCGTGCCTTATTAATTGATTCTCAAGAAATAAATAAAAAACAAAACATTGTCAACCAATTGCAATCCAACAACCAAAATCCACAGAAATAACCCAGATAAATCTGAACCGTCCATTATCCTATTTAGACAGCAGTTACTATAAACTTCTAACAGCAACCTTAACCTCCCCTAATCTAACGGTCACAAAATTATTTCAAAGAAAAGACACAAAAGATCGGATAAAATAAATCTAAGACAGAACAGAGAAACAAGGACAACAACAACAAAAGAGAAGAACAAGAAACAGAAACAGAAACTCTCTAAAAAAGCAATCTTTTTCTCGTAACCTCTGGTAATTCACTTAGGATCGAGTCCTAATCTATCGGGTTTTTTTTTGGTGTGATTCTTGGTGGGGTAATTCTGAAGAAGAAAGAAAAGGAAAGAGTGCTATTAATTTATATAGAGAAAGAAGGGAGATTGAAGGATTTGTGGTTTCGGGTTTGGTGAGATGGGATTGGGGAACAGTGGGAATGATGTGATTGTGGATGATGGAGGTGGTGGTGGTGGAGGAGGATTAAATGGCAAGTCGTTTGGAGGGTCAGTTTCGTGTTCGATTTGTCTTGAAGTGGTAACTGATAATGGGGATCGATCATGGGCTAAGCTTCAATGTGGACACCAGTTTCATCTGGGTATGTTAAAAAGTTTGGATTTTTAATTTTTGTGGTGTTTTTGGTTTTGATTTGGAATTTTGAGATCCGGGTTCAATGTTGTTTTAGTCATGTTTTTGTGGGTAGTTTTTGGATTTTTGGTTTGTTGTGAGTTTTTGTGATTGGATTTTGAATTACTGGCTGAATGGTGGTGTGTAGCTTTTCATTAGATAGCATATAGAATCATGTGTGATTATTTTGAGGCCATAATTTGATGATATGCATCTGTTAGATCTTTGTTATGGAACAAGTTAAATTTTTGTTGTACAGATGCGATGCTGATTTGAAATTGGCAGTTAGATTTGCATCTCTATTGAATTTTAGATTTTGGAATTCGGAACCGGAGATTATGAGAGATGAGATATCGGCAGTGAGTTATGTTGTGTGATTGAAATGGTGGGGAGAGGGTGGTTCTGAATTAGGAATGAGGTTGCAACTAATGGAATTTATTACAGCTTTAAGTTATTTTAGCTAATCGGAAGTCATGCTTTGACGAGAGAGCGCTGAGGATAGCTTTGTTTATGAAGATTTCTGCTGTTCTTTAATGTGTGTGTTTGTCTTTAACAGAGTGAAAATACTAAAACCCTAATCTTGCTTGACTGAGAAATGCTTTTTGCTAAGTAATCTTGCTCAGCTCTCTTAGGCTGCTCTCCCTCTAATTCTTATTAATCTACTTTTGCGGGTTGGTAACATTGTGGTGTGGCTGAGAAGTACAATCCAGCAATACTTACTTTACTTATGAAAACACTTTATGCCAAACGCTACCCTTTAGAATTTATCATCACTCAGAAGTAATTTCATCTAAATTTACTGTCCTTTTGCTATTCAAAATGAAAGTTAGATAACTATCAATTATGTTATTGAAATGAGTGGATTACAGCACAACAAATGCCTTAGGAGGGAGGCAAGAGATTCATGATAACTGTTTGTTGGAGAACATAGAATTGGATCCATGAAAATTGCACATACGATAATTCATTACAGGCTCTTCTGAAAAGCTGTGCTTGGGTTCAATGGTCTTCCATTGGGAGCATGAATTGTGATTCTTTGTGTGATTGAATGCTTGGAGATTTTTTTTTTCTTTTTTTTTTTGTATCGCTATGCTTCGATGTCTGTTTTGCTCTCCTTTGGAGAATACCAGCAAGACTTTTTTTTATTTACTGGCAGATTGATTTGTTCACTTGTATTTCATCGTTTACTTTGCATTTGTATTTCATTGTTTACTTTGCATTTGACAAGTATTTGTTTGTTTTTTCCCTTTGGTTGAAATTTATCTTGTCATGATGATCTTCAGATTGCATCGGTTCAGCATTTAATGTAAAGGGTGCAATGCAATGCCCTAATTGTCGGAAAATTGAGAAGGGTCAATGGCTCTATGCAAATGGCTGTCGTTCACTGCCAGAATTTACCATGGATGACTGGGCACATGATGAGGACCTTTATGACTTAAGTTACTCTGAAATGGTAAATGGATTTTTTTTTCCCTCTTAGTCTGAAATGGTAAATGATTTTTTTCTCTCTAAATGTGTACTTTACTTTTATACTGTTCATATTTATGGTGGTCAATTAAACATTGCTGTTCAACTTCTATTTACTTTTGAGTTTTGATGCTATGTTAAACTTTCAAGTACCCCCCTAATTGCGGCAACCCTTTGTTTTTTGTAATTAGTATTCGTTTCTGTCCATAGGACCTTTGAATATCAAGGATGGATGTAAAAAAGTCAATTTCTTTGGCTAATTGCATGTAAAGCAAGAATCTGTATAATTGAAAGTGCTATCTAAGTAGTTTCCTTCCTTGTAAATGCTGAGAAAGCCAAAAATATAAAACTAGGAGATACCAAATGATGCAGGATCAAGATCATAGTCTGTCGAGTTTTAAGGGTAACCATAGCAAGCTTCTTTCAGTTGGGTTTACTTACCTTTTCTGTTCAGTTTTTGCATTATTTTATTTTAGTGTTTTGGATGGTTAAGATTAAGTTATTTTAAAGACTAGGATTTATTTTAATTAGGCTTTGCTTTGCTAATTAAGGGCTGCTATTGCTGTAATAAAAAAAAAGTTTTTGATTGTTCGAGAATTTTACAAGAACATTCCTTTTCTTTTTTGGTCGTATGGTCTAGATAACCAGGCTTTTGGCTATGTTTTTCTTTTTTTTAGCCTTTTCCTATCTTTCCATGTCATTAAAGAAAGCAAATCAGCAAAGTCTAGCCATCTTCAACTAGGTGTTTTAGATAAATGAACCAAGTTGAATAGGATGCGTGTGCATATCTTTTCAGGTTTATTGGAAGGAGAAAGAAATGTGGGTGCCTATACAAACTTCATTGTTGATATACTAACCATCAATGAAATCAACATCATGGCCTCTTTCTTTTTCTGTAGTTTGGACCTTAGGAAGTAAGGTTGAATTCTCAATCTTCTTTGCAACAAGATACCCGGTATTTTAAATTTGGAGAATGACACAGCCACACAGGTAGATTAGTGATTGTATTAGATTGCCAGATTAAAACTTGTTTTGTCCCTGGAACTTAGGCACAAGGACAACTTTGCCATTTTGCAGTTCCCTAGGTTCCTTGGATTTTCCTCGGGAGATGAATTGAAGATGCCACCAAAGTGCAACTGAGAGCTTTACTAAAGTGAGGTGGATCAAAAGGTTTTTCTATCCTGTCTAATTGTAATCTAACTTTGTACTTTGAATGCTCTATGCCTTGGCTGTAGCTTTTCCAAAAGTAATAGGTTTATTCTTCTATCTGCATCTCTCTTTATTATATAGATAGCTTTATTCATGCTTAGATAAATCATAGAAACGACTCATCCTTCTGGACAGTTACTCTTAAATCTTTGTGCTGTTGCTATCTAAATTTGTGTTTTCTGTAAGTTTCTCTCAGTAGTATTTCTGGTTGTGGTATGACATGCATTGTAGGAATGGTTCATGTTCCTGAATTGTCACTTATGATGAATTCTGTGCATGTAGGGCTGTTTACATAACTTTAATTTTACCACTTCTTATTTATTTGGTTCTAAATGTTTTTGCAGTCCTTTGGAGTTCATTGGTGTCCATTTGGTAGCCTAGCACGATTGCCTTCATCCTTTGAGTAAGCATTAATTACATTTTAGAGCTCAAAGTCATTGTTTTAGTTTCTATACTAAATTTTCTAATCATTGGTTTTCCACTTGCTATTTTACACACCTGCACTCTCATGTGTGTGTGTGTGCGCGCGCGCGCGCGCATTTGTGTTTGTATGATATTGGAAGATTTTAATACGGAAATCAGATGGTACCCCAAAGAGACTCGAGGAGAGAAGTATTTTTTAGCCGAGAAACCTGGAGCTAAAACAAAGAAAGTGATCGCAGAAAACCGAATTCTTAATAATTGGGGACATGCTGCAGATTCCGAATGGAAAATTATGTGCCAACTGTTACTATTTCTGTGAAATGTAGCTAACCTGTATTTTGCAATGTTTTTTTTTGGCTTTTAAAACAACAAAAGTGTGACTGAAAACTGAATATTGAATAATTGGGCATGTGGGCTGCAGATTTCTAATGGAAAATTGATTTGCCAACTGTTTTTTTTTTTTGGAAATGCAGCCTCGTCCATGTTTTCCTTTATGGTCTTTTGAAAGCTGCAATCTGTGATTTGAATAGTGAACATCTATCCCTCCAAGGGCCATGATTTGGGATTTGCCTAATCTTATGCTTGTAGCTTTTCCTCTTATCCATGTTTTGATTAGCAATCACTTGCTCTCAAGATGCAATACTTGGAGTGTTTGATTGAAAGAGTCTTGAGAATGTGTTGAACTTGAGAATCTGATGTTTTAGATCTGTTGTGTGATCAAACATTTTCAAGAAACACTGAGTTTTACACGGAGCACCCACAAGTTGCAATCTGCTAGCTACCATAGAATCAGAGAAGTTCTGAGTTTTATTGGCTAATTCCCACTACAATCTGCCACTTGCATTGCCTACGTAATACTGCAAGTCATGGTAATGGCACCGGATTTTTGTGTGAGCTAGATGGTGGCGTCTGAGAATGTTGAAATTCGGGCTGTCAATGATTTTACTTATTTCTTCTGCATCTTGGGTAAAACTATGTGGTTCAATAGATATGATGTGACCTTTGGGAAAAAAATGGATTGGAGGAATGCACCAATTCCTGTCCCTTAAAACTGCTTTAGGTTCTAAAGGGGCAATAGTTTTACTTTTTCTATATATTCAGTCTGCTTGGTTTCTGTTTCTGTTTTCAAGTAAGGCACTGCTCTTTGTCTAAGGTGTTAAATTTTTTCCATGTTGCAGGGAAGGAGAATTTCCATCAAACGCATGTAAGAGATTCCTCTATCCTGTTTATGTAACGGTTCTCTTTCAAATTCTAGCACTGGTGGCTCTATGGATAACTGTATTGATAGGACTGATATTATGATGCAGATCATGATCTATTAGGGCATGCCATATTTGCCGAACATACTGCAGCAGTATCATCTGCTACTCATCAATGCCCATATATTGCTTATTTTGGACCAATTCACCCTTCATCTTCAAATGCCAGTGTCAGTGTTTCAGATGGTTCTAGTTTTAACAATCACTGGAATGGCCCATCAGTACCTAGTGAGATCCCTAGTTCCTATGCTTTTCCTGCCATGGATATCCATTATCACAGTTGGGAGCACCATTCTCCTCCCTTCTCAACAACAGGCAATCGAATAGGTAATGCAGATCAACCTTCAGTTCCACCTGTTACTCAAAGGTCAGCTAGAACTAGTTCAGATCTTCCACCAAGGTCAGGATCTTTAATGCATCCATTCCTTGTTGGTCATAGGTATGTATGTCTTCAGAAAATTTAATTTCTTTGCCATGAAAAATGTAGTTAATTTTAGGCTTCCGCCTGATACCATTTAGGTTGAAGAAACAGATAATCATCGGCATTTGAAATAGAAATCCCCTTTGTTTTTACTTCTATTTCATTTCATTTCGTTCTGGATTATATAATTGCATCATGTACACCTCTTTCTTCCACAGTTCTAGTTCTAGAGCTGGGAGTTCAGTCGCTTCCTCAATGATTCCACCTTACCAAGGCAGCAATGCACGGGCACGTGATAGAGTTCAAGCCCTCCAGGCATACTACCAACAACAACAGCCTGGAAATTCTCCTCCCATTCACACGCCAGTTGTTTCTGGAAGCCGAAGATCCAGCAGTCATAGAGGCTTGTCTCAAGTAGGAACGGTTGCCTCAACATCCGATCAGACTGGCTTCTATTTCATCCCATCAGGAGCATCAAGTCGGAACTTCCAAGAAGCAGAAAATCCTCCTCCAACTCGATTTCGTTCATGGGAAAGTCACTTGCCACCATTCTCAGTAAGTCAGGTTGACAGAGATTCAGGTAGGAGCACATTCCATCAGGCTGGTGGCGGTTCAGATCCCAGCATCAGATCTGGCAGCTTCCGCCAAAGGCATGGATCCGAGAGAATGTCATCACAAAATCGGTGATCACTTTCATCATTATCCTTATTGGGTGAAGCAAACTACCACTACTGTGGCTGAAACCAAATTATGTATGCTTGAGAAATGATATATAATGCTTGGAGTCTGTCAATCCTGGCAGGCTCAAAATACTGTTGAGTGGCCCTGAAAAAACGATCTGTTTGGCAGCCACCTGGCTGTGTGATGGACTTTTGCTTCCTCTCGTTTCTTTGCCTTTGAGGATATAAATAAGATCAAATGTTGGATAGTAAAGTTGAGCAGCCACCAGGCTTTTCGCCGCCCTCCACCGCCACAATATATATCCATGGACATTGTGTGACGCCCATGATGGGCATGCTTTACCATGATCATGACCACAATACTGTTGCTTGATTCACTGGTTTGTTACTTCCTTGCTTCAGTAAACAAGTTGAAAACTTACCACAACAAAGTACAGTACATCCTGTGTCCCAAGATGCAACTTATTTCGCCCATAATTTACCCGAAAACCGGGTTTTGCTCCACCTAAATCGTACCTAAAATATCTAAATCCATCTTCCAACTCCTCCTACAATCTAGGGTCTGACTTTCTCTACCTATCAGGTATCCATAAGTACTCGACTCGATTTAATTTTTATTTTTATTTTTAATAATTTTCTAACTGATAAAATATAAACTTAAAAAATAAATTACATTTTCATCAACCTGAAACCATATGAAACTCAAAACCTTGTATAAAACTATAAAAACTTTTAATGAATAATAAGATAAAAATTTATTCACTGCATTAAAAAATAAAATCACAACTCCATAGAATAATAAATAAATAAACATAGGTTAGAAATTGTTGGGAACTTGAGTCAATATCAGATTAAGTGATTGTTTGGGTTGCAGTACATCCATATTTTATAATTTTTTAAAAATATTTTTTATATTGTTGGTTCTTATGTTGATACCAAAAAAAAATTTAATATATTTTGAAAAAAAAAAAAGCTTTAATTATACTGTCGCATCCAACTCCAACTAAAAAAATATCAGGGTCAAATCAAATAAAATAAAAAATCCGTTTCAAAGAAGTCAAATTCCATTAGATACCCAACATATCCGATGAATTTACCGAACTAACTGTTTTCCCAAGGTAAAAAGGACATCCTAATTACATGACCACTACTAGGGTTGCTTATCATCAAATTTACCGATTGATAAGATTCATAATGTGGTAAATACGAGCATTAACAATTTGTAGTCTAAAAAATGACACAATAATGGCGGTCATCTTTAGGTACCTCAGGGCCGCGCTGATACGTGTAGACTGGTTAGTTGGGTTCTCAGGTTGATTGGGTTTTTCCACATATAGGGAAGGCTCACCCACAAGCTATTTATTACTTGCTGGGGATTTTGGTCATCCACATGTGCTTGTCGAGCATGACTAGTTTCTGCACTTACATTTTAAAATAAAATAAATTTTATCAAATATACAAATTATAGTTTTTTTTTTTTAATCCAGAAAGCTTTACAAAACTAGAAAGACTTTCAAATATATAATCCGGACAAAATACAAACCCCACCACACCGCAATAAAAACAAACAAACAAAGCCTAAAAAACCTCGAGAGCTATGAAATAAGATCATCCCAGCCCCGTCCATATACATCCTGACAAAAGCAATATCGGGAAAAAAAAAAGTCACTAACTTTAAATTCAGTATCAAATAAGATGAGTAAGTTGATCATAGTCCAAACCATCAACCGAGGCATATCTAGCTTTATAGGTGTAGAGTTCACTAAAAACGTTCCACGATCAGGAGAGCAAGACACTCTTCAACGATCCATGGAGTCTACTGAACGACTTCTATCAGATCTCACCTGTCCATTGCAACCATGATCACGTGTCAAATTAAGGTTTGAAAAGGAGTACAGGATGAAATAATGGAGAACATCAAAGCTGAGAGAAGGATCATACAGAAGGCGAACGGGGCTGAGATAAACGAGCGGGGCTTCTGCTTGGGGTTCTATAGTCTTGTTTGCTGCGAGGCTGCTGCACATCAACAAGGACGATAGAATACAGTAAGCAAAGGAGCTGTATTCCCGCACATAGGGTGATGATAATGGAATGAATGCTTTCACTTACAGAATCAACTGGAGATCTTGATCTTGAACGGGATCTGCAAGAATTTCCATAAACAACCAAATTCAATATCCAGAACAATCCATTATAACCCTTGATCCAAAAGCTTCAGTGCCACTTCCACCTCAGAGTGAGCAGCAACCAAAAGAAACAGAAACTTAACACCAATCTTTAGAGGCAACTAAGAAAAGACCAGAGCCAAATCCACTATCTGATAAATGCTACCTTACCATTTGTTAATTCCTTTTTGCAGCAGGTAATGGGACTTAAAACAATGCGTGGAGAAATGAAAAACCAGTATAACACCACATTACAAGATTTTAAATGAAACGACATTGTCCCCATCCATACCAGAAGAAAGGAGAACTAAATCCTCCCTGTCTGTATAGCCAAATCAAGCAGCGATAATACCAAACACGAGTTAAGGTTAAAGTTGAAGTAGTTTCAAGTTTCTTTGTACCGCTTGTGAGCAGGCAGCACTGATAGCACTTACTCCACTTAATCCAGCTTTAGAATCCCAATCCCATCCACGCTTGATAAAGTCTAATGTTAATTGACACGCCAACTTAATAGCATTGTAAGATTATTAGGAATCAACTTAATAGCATTATGAGATTATTAGGATTTTCCAGAGGTGCCCATCAACAAAAACATCATTACCTCAAAACATGCAAAGAGGTGCACGCATACGACCCACCACATCCCATCAAGTCCTTAACATCCAATCCCCAGGTGGCCAGATCACTGCACAAAGCCAGATCAAGCAAAACAAACAAGGCAGCCTTCACAGGCAAGGTACAATACTAGCCAACCCAGAAGCCCTTTCCCAGTAGCACTTTACACTCTTTCCGGTATATTAGCTCTCCAATCCCAATCAGCGGTTGATTGTTTTAGCATATAAGCAAGATTAATGAGTAGTGAAGATAGATGAATAGCAAGAAGTTACACGACTAGAAGGTATTAAATGTTGAATTGGCATGGTTACAAGATGCTTGAAATAGCCATCACATTAAGAATTTCTAATTATGGAGGGAAAAAACCATCAGAAAACAGGCAATTTTTGGAAAATTACCATGAAATTTGGAGGTTCATCCACTGAAATAGTAGCAGATGCAAACAAAAATAAAAAGATCAACCGATGAAAAATAAAGGAATTGCTTAAAATGGCAAGCTCGCTAAGGAATGGAAGATGACAGGCAAACTTAAGAGGCCAAGGCATAGAGAATGAAGAATATGCTCTGCAGCACTAAATTTGACAAATGCAAAGAAAGAAGTATAGTCAGTACGCTACCTAAAATAAAGCTCAGCCTCGAAAGTTTCTTCATGTGCAAGTTGGATTTTGTCAAACTTCATATAGGATACTCAACTAACTTAATTGGAAGGTGCATTTCTCATGTTATAAAAGATTTAACAGTGACCAGTCTATCATGTAAAGTTCGGGACTCGAGTGTCAAAACTTTTTGTGATAAGATGTATAGAAATATATTTCCACGCATGTGAATCTACTTTCAAAGACAGCCAAGAAGCTTTAGAACCCAAGTCAGATGCATACAAAACTGAAGCTGTAACCTTGGCTATTATGCCTCTCTAGATGGGATGAGTCAATGGTCATGAAAAAGCAAGATATTGCTGCTATTTCATAAAATTTGGCACATCGATTCAGTAAAAAAATGAAAAATTAAAAAAATTGCCCGCTCGGCTCTTTCATGTAATAGTTTATAAAGGGATCCAGCATTATAGGCTCTTTGGACAAATTTAAGAACAAAAGGACATGCAAGTCAAAATTGAAGTAACTTCAACTATATCTTATAGAGGCCCAAAGGAAGAGTTGCTAATAAATCATGAAAACTCATGAACTTAGGATATAAAAAAGATGCAGCAGGATGAAAAAAAATGGCAACCAAATGGCAGAAGAGAGAAGAATTTTTACAGATTTATCTTTTACCTAACTTCCCCATTATTTTCCCTTTTCTTGGATAGTCAGCTCTTCTATTTTCCCCTCTCTTAGAAAGCCATCCCATTAGATAAAAATGCAGAAATAGACACAAAACTAAAAAGGATTGAAATGCAAATTGTAACACCTATCAACCATTTAGGATTAAAATGACCTTGAGTTATAACAGCGTAAAAACAAACTTTAACAAATATCTGATTGAACATCTTAAAATAACAACCAATAACAGGAAAAGAAACGCAGCAATGGTATACCTCGACAAAGATCGTGGAGATGATCCTGCACGAGAACGAGAGGAAACAGATACAGATCGAGAACGCCGTGAATATTTTGCCCTTGGAGACTTGCTGCAAAAAGAACTCAACATTAAGTCAATTATCATTAAGGCTTAAACCTAAACATTCTAAATCCATTACGGCGGTGTGGACCTCCGGCTCCTGTCACTATAGCTTCGACCGTGACTGCGACTGCGACTCCGGCTTCTTGATACATGTGAACTGCAACTGGGGCTCCTAGAGTAACTCCGTCTAGAATCATACTCCCGCACCTAGATAAATAAGACAGCTAAGTACAAACCAAAGTGACCAAAATTTAGCACAGCATACAGATCTTGACATACCCGAATATATGCCCGAGAAAATGCATTCCGGAACTCAGAGTCATCAAGCTTCTTGATCTACATGGGAAGAACAGCATAACCATAAATAAATAAACTAACAAAATTCATAAAGAACCGCCTAAAGCTTGTTGTAGTAACTTACAGCATATTTCATGTCATCATAGTTCGTGTAGTCTACAATTCCTGTCATGCCTGCAAAATGTTGCTAAAAAGTGTTACTAATGCCATTAACTTCAAGTCTGGGGTGTCTGGGGTGCAATGTCGCTTCTACATCCAACTAAGGCTTTTCAAATTCAGCCCTCAAAAAAAAAAAAGAAGCTCATAGGTCTCTCTTTTTTACATCCAGCATGCAATGCAACCACAAATAGCTTCAAACACAGCATATCTCAGAAAGCCATTTTGGGCAGTTCCACGGTAGATATTAAAGAACCTTACATTAGTTGAAACTGTTTTAATGGGTTCATCCACTAAGTACCCATTTTTATGGTCCAAAACCATATAATTTCCCTTCTATTCTAAAAATAACTTTAGAGTGAAAAACATGAACCAGTGGAAATCATTACTTAATAAAGATTACTTCTGCTAACAAGTTTGACTTGGCTATTCAATAACCATGCGGCAAAACGTAAGCATTAAATTAATTTACTTACCACCACAGTCGCGAAAGACTTGAGAAAAGCAGACATCCCCAGCTCGACGCATGTGATCCTGATCATTAAATATACATGATAAAAAATCAATTTAACAATGAAGACTGAATGATCGTATGACCCGACATAGAACCAAAATACTCGAGGAGGAGATTGGATGCAGCAGAAAAATTAAGGCCTCGGTATACCTTTAAGTCTTGCCATGAAGCAGAAGAAGGCAATCCAGAGACTAAAACTGCATGATTAAAGAACTATCAAATAAGCTCTTGGGAGCAAACACTTTATGAAACTGCAAGAGGGACATCAGAGTGAAACATACCACGATAGTCAGAGTGCTTGGGAGGCCCACGGCTACCACTGCTACCACTGTAACTGCTATAACGATCCACTGGTGATGAATGTCTTCGCCCACCATGAGCAAGCTCAACCTAGAAACCAAATTGCATACAAGTCAAATTCATCCAAAGCACAAAACAAAAACAACAACAACAAACCAAATCAAATCAAATTCATTGTTATTAGCAAAAACAAAGTAGATTTATTTAAGAGAATAAAAGGAAAGAAACAGAGGCGTACTCGTAATCGACAACCATCAAAATTATATCCATCCAGACCGCGAATTGCATATTTAGCATCATGAGCATCTTCAAACTATAACGTAAAAGGAGTAAAAAAATTACACTAGTCAAACACAGATCCAATGGATAGGAGATAAAATTCAACTTCAAAGCAAATTTAAAAACCAAAGCAGGTAGCCAATCCAAAGTGCACACAAGTGCGTGCTATTTCCCATATGATTACCCCTCACACCAAAAACTTAATCTCACCTCAACAAATGCATAGCCTGGAGGTCTCGGTGGGATTTTCAAATCAATGTCAACAATGGGCCCATACTGCAATTCAAAATCGACACAAGTCAGAATCACATAATACTACTAATAACAATACACTTATCACTGATTACTTCGCTGCAAACCGCTCCCTTTACCCTATCAAACTGGTCAATAAAATGCATCAATTCATCATAGTATGCGCAGTGCCGCAGCTTAGCCATTAATTTGACAAATCTAAGATACTAAATATCACTATGTTTTCACCCAAATCCATAACACTTCAGATCAACTTCAACAATATCAACTCACAAATGCTCGAAAACCGCAACAAAATTTAAACAGAAAATCAATATTTATACTGTAATTATCACTTAAATAAAAATCACGCGAAAAAAGTGAAAGGGTGCAAAACCTTATAAAACAAATCTTCAACTTCCCTCACACGAATATCGCCGGGGAGATTGCCAACGTAAAGTGTTCGACTTGCTCGGCTCATTTCCTTTTCTCTGAAATAAAAATAATTATTATAATTAAGAATTAAGAATTAATATTAACACAGCTATAAATAACACTAATTATATTAAAAAATTTACATAAACAAAATATAATCATTCATTCCAAAATACAGAGAAAATTTTCTATTAATCGGGGAAAATAGAGCTAAGAAATTAGTCTAAAAAATTAATTAAGAGCATAAAAATAGTCATGAGAATCGGAATCTTAGTGCAGAAGAATTAATAGAAAATAAATAAATCAGCTGATGAAAGATTAATCAGCTGATTAATATAAAAATCCACGAATAATACAAAGAATAGAATTGTATAAAAAAAATAACAGAAAAAATAATAGCATAAAAATTAATTAAAAACCTGAAATTAAGTGCAAATTTTGAGGGAAAAAAAACAGCGGATTGTTAATGTTGAGTAAAAAATGAATTTAAACAGAGTTAAAAAGATAATAATTGAGAGACTGACAGTTTTTTGGGGTAAATACTGGATTCTGGAGAGGGAGAAATCACACTCGGAATGTTTCTCGTTTTTTACTTCCTCCTTTATTTCTTTGCCTCTAGAGCTCCTGAGAGTATGTTTTTTGTACAGCTTCGAGAAGAAAGCTATAGAAAGAGGATGAGAAGTTTTGTTTCCCGTTTTTCCATTATTTCTTGTTGTACTTGTTGGTTTGTTTTAGATATATGGTCACGTGTCGCTTGTTTGTTTGAGTTTGACGGGGAAAAGGTTTTACTGATTAAACAAATTTGAAAATATTTAATTTTTTTCTGAAGTTCTCCTGAACACTTTATTAAAAATATGTTTGAAAACGTGTGTTGAAGTTCTATTTTTTAAAATTTTAAATTAATTTTTTTTTATATTTATAAATTTTAAAAAATAAAAAATATATTATTTTAATATATTTTTAAAAAAAAAACACTTTAAACCACGTTAATATTATAATCTCTAAATAACTATCATAATCTCTAAATAAATAAGTGTTTGAAATTATTATTTTTTAAAATATTTTTTATTTAAAAATATATTAAAATAATATTTTTTATTTTTAAAAATTAGTATTAATATTAATACATTAAAACAATTTAAAATAAAAAATAAATAAACTTTTGTCAACTCCGTTTAGGACACAGTACTCAACAGGTGCTAGGAAAAGTTGACACGCAGGTGGCTTTAGAGCAATTTAAAAAGTTCTTTTTTTTTTTTTTCCTCGACAAGTCTCAAAAGAAATTATTGCGAAAGCAAACCTTGTAAAAGCCCCTACAAGTCAGGCAAGGCAAGGAGTCCTTTCAAAGAGCCTAAAGGCCCAAAAGAGACCTTTCCTCAAATTTAATCACGTGCTAAAGCCACCATCCAAATCCAAACTCGTTTTCTTTTTCAAGGTCGAACCTAATTCTAAACTTCAATCACCGTCCAAATTGGAGCGGGTTTTATTATGAATTAGATTCAACCCTGAGATTAATTTAAATAAAAAAATTATATATAAGGTTTTTTTAACATGTTTTTATAATTAAAATCATAAAAAATATCTAAAGGCAACAATGAATTTTTAATTTGAGAGTTAAATTGAAAAAAATAAAAATATTAACAAAAAAGACAAAAAATTAAAAGAATAAAGACAACAAAACAAAACAATACACCATAAAATTTGATTGAAGTTTAAATTAAAAACAATGAAATTTTATAAAAGAATCAAAGAAAAAAAATCAGAAATCATAAGAATAAAGACCTAATTTAAAATATTACAACATAATAAAAAAAATTAAATATGTAAATTTTTTTAACATTTTTGCATATAAAAAAAATGACTGAAAAATAAAAAATAAAGTTTGGTATTAAAATTAATTTTTTGAAAATTACATAGATTGGTTATTTAATAGTTCAAAAAATAGGGATTAAAATAAATTTTGGAATCAAATTTCAATCTCGCCACATATTTTATTTGTGTTTTTCACTTCAGTTTTCAAAATTCTCTTCTAAAAAATATATATAATTGGATGCTAATTTAAACTAAAAAAAAATACTAAATACTGCTACAATCTACAACAGTAATAACAAAAATACCTCTTTTAATTTCTTTTAATTTTTGCTTGCCACTTTTTCTCCCAAAGCAGTCTCCAATTTCTCTTTCGCTTCCTCTGCTGTCTTCCTCCCTCTCTCTCCTGCTATTTATAAAATCGCCTCACAACAAAAACAAAACATAAAAATAAACACTCTCTCTCGGACACAAGATTCTCCCGTGAAAATGGCTGATGCTAAGACCAAAGTGGAATCTATCAGGGAATGGGTTGTTGAACATAAGCTTAGAGCTGTTGGTAATTAATTGCCTTTTGCCTTTCCTTTTTATTGTTTCTTTTCTGAATTTTTGTGATATGGGTTCTTGATTTGATTGCGTGGTTTGAAAAGGGTTTCTTTGTAAATTTCCTTCAGTGCTTTGTTTCAATTGGATCAAAGTTGTTTCCTTTTTGTTTCAAATCCTGTGATATGGGTTCATATGGATTTTTTATTTGATGGTGTGGTTTAAAAAGGGGTTCTTTTTAAATTTGTTCAGTGCTTAATTCTGCAATCGATCGGAGTTCTTTTCTTTTGATCCTTCTCTTGATTTTGTGATGTGGAGTTTTTTTTTGACTAGATTGTTTTGTGATGAAGGATGTCTATGGCTTAGTGGTATTACGGGTTCGTTTGCCTACAATTGGTCGAAACCAAATATGAAACCCAGTGTCAAGATCATTCATGCTAGGTAAAGTTTCTCACTCTCTCACTTTATTAGATTTTTTTTATGTATCCTATGAAATAATAAGAAATTTTGATCAGAAACAAGTATACTTCTGTTTATCTGCTGCAAACCTTCGAAGGAAATGAATTTGAAGCTTTGAATTTCTTTGTTATCTGTTTCTTGGGTAATGGCATGGAATAATGCATATTCTTTTTAGGTGCACCTAACTATGGAAAAGGATGGTCTTTTTAAGCCTAAAAGCTTTTAGGCATATTTGGTTACCTATGAGATGATCAGAAAGCAACCTAGTGCTTGAGCAATTGTGAATGGTTCATAGTATCTTGATGTTGTGTGATGATTAGTTAAGGATTAGCAAATGTTATGATTTATTTGTGTTTCTAGCTGTTGGTTGATCATGCCTCAATTTATGCTGTTTTGATGTTTTCTACTCGACTTTTACCCAGTCATCATTTGCATCGTTCCTGAATGCAAAACCAATGATTAGGGACAAAATGGTTCTTTGTAATTTGTCTGTCAATGATTCACCAGATCTTGAAAACTTTGTCAGATCAGAATTTTTCAGAGTTTTTAATTGTAATTCTTTCCAATAAACAGTGTATGGAGCATGTTTTCCTCACTGTGCCTTCCAATTGTTAAATGTTCATGTTCACATGGGTGAACGTTTTTTTTATCGCTCTCTGATGCCCTCTATGCGCCTTCTTCTGGATTGCCTTGTTCATATACAGTTTGATGTTCTAATATATCTTTTACATTGCATATGTTTCTGCTTTTGCCTTGTTAACCTTGTGCTCATCCTATTGGAATTCAGGTTGCATGCACAGGCTCTCACCCTGGCTGCATTAGCTGGTGCTGCTTTGGTTGAATACTATGACCATAACTCTGGAGCAAAGGCTGATCGATATGCAGAGCTTGTCCCACACAAGGACTAATACATTCAAGATACAGCATACCTTTCAGGCCTCCACTGAAAAGTTAATAACAACAATATTTCCTTGAATGGGCATTAGTTTTGTTCCTTTTTATCTTTTGCTTGTAGTTGGGTTGACTGAATACCTGCTTCGTAGCAGAGTCAAAATCCATGAGAGAATGAAGTGAAAAATGATTTGTTTTCAAGTGTACTCCTAAAGAAATACGATTACAGATTTTACTAGAGAGGGATGAGTGGTGGATGAGTGGATTACTATGATGACCTTACCGTTAGCAATCCAATCAATCACTGGTTTCATTGATTCTTAGTTATTTTTTAATTGAAAATTACGTTAAGAATTGTTAGCAGCCTGCTGCAGTTAATAATGGTTGTTGACCTGTGGTGATACACTAAAGAATGTGTTGTAGCTTCTTGGTTCGCGCATGAAGGTGATAGAAATATAGAACAGGTACTCCATCCTTAAGAAAAACAAGGGCAGAGGCGGCTGCATTTTACAGTCTTTCTCCAGACATGGTTCTATACTTCTAAAGACCTGCAGATTTGGTTGCCTGAGACTTTTATTCAGAGTTGCATCCGGCAACTGGATACAACCGATCTGTTTGGGATGTATGATGTTTTGGTTTAGCACCAGTCTGCTTGAATTGTATAGTGTTTTGGTTTGGTTTGTTTTTTTGGCATTATTAAAGGTTTTCTGGTTTGCCATCGTTTTCTGTTTTTAAGATTTTGAAAACAGATTTTAGAAGAACAGAAAACAAAAACGATAATGGGACAATTAGGATGTTGTTTAAGGAGAATTTCAAAAATAAATTTCATCTATATTAAAGATTAAAAAAAAGTATAGATGAATTTCAAATTAAATGCATAACTAGAAAAATAGTTGTAATTTAAAAGAGGCTTTTTAAATAAAATTAAAAAAAATACTAATATAAATATAAATTTAAAAAATACAGGAAAAACATAAAAAATTCATTAACTTAAAACAAGAACTAGAAAAAAAAAAGGCAAAAGTTTTTGGATTCGACAAGCCAAGCCAACCCACCTAGCCTTTTTTTATAAGGCTCGTGTGATTGGGACTTTTTTTTTTGCAGCAATTTGTCCGCCTCAAATTTTTTTGAAAATAAATCAGACAACGCGTCATCTAATTTATCTAGATTTCAGCTATTATGGTGACTGGAGAATCGAGATTTATGTTTTGTCAACCAAAAACCTTGTTTTCAATCAATTTTTTCAATCCAAAATACACATAAAACACCTTAGAAACCATGATAAATCTACCATTGGTCTTAAAAAATCCAAAAAAACGTCTCAAAAACCAAAATCAACCCAAAACAAAAAATACCCCTAGCTTGTATATGTTTTGTAACGAACTTTAAATGTAAAAATAACATAATATAAACTCCTGTCATAAAATTAAATCATTTGACATGATATCATCCGTTTTGGTGATATAAATTGGTGTCAATGACATATTTCTTTCTCCACCGTAGGAATCTGACAATATATCTCTCTCCTCTCTTAGCCAGAGATTAAAAATAACAAAAATAAATTTTTGTATCAAAATTAAATTTGAAAAATATTGAGGTATCGAAATTGTATAATCTACGTTATTTTTTAAGTTCGAGGACCAAATTGTATATTTTGTGAAACTTATAATACGCTACTCATGTTTGACGCCTTTTTAATTTCGGTTCCTTGTATTTCAATCCCATCCTTTTATGATAAATCAAAATCAATTGATTTTTAATTAGGACTAAATTACTAAAAATAATAATTTAAGAATCAAATTAAAAATACTAAAATTTTTATATAATCCATCCATAAGAGAATAAACAATGCACTTGTAAACAATGAAAAAACCATGCCTTTTATTTTTATACTTAATATATATATATATATATATATATAATCTAATCATGTCCTGCAATTGGGTATGTATCTGCTTGTCTATCTTCTTCTTTTTGTAGTTTGATGTAAGAAGGGTTTCTAGTTATGCTAGTTAATTTGATTAAATTCATAGATTTGAAAAAAATTATTTGACCTGACAAGTTTCTAAGTAATTAAATTAACCAAGTCAAAATTGGTTTAAATCAGGCCACCAATCAAGGAAAAAAATAAAATATTATTATTTTAATAAAAATAATTAAACTAACAATTTATGAATTGATCCATTTATGATTTCCAAGCCATGTTTCACGTCGGTCATTATATCAGATTTGACAAATATACAAAGTTATCATAGTTCAAGACACAAAAGCAATGTTTGTTTTTGGGTGCAAAAATATTATTTATTTATTTAAAATTTTATATATTTTTAAATTATTTTAATACATTGATTTCAAAATTAAAAATTAAAAAATAATAATAAAATATTATTTTAATATATTTTAAAAAAATAACTACTTCCACAAAACTAAAAACTCGTAAACAAAAATATAGGAGGCTAAAATTGTTAACCCATAATAACAAAAAGCCAACATTGAGATACTTAAACATTAAGAACCGAAATGGAATGTCTAACAAATTACAAGGACTAAGCCGCAGCTTAGACTTTAGAGTTAAAATAAAAAAAGCGACCCCTTATAAGCCAAAACCCTAGTCTCTCCTTCTCTTCTTCTCACAGACGCCGCCTCTTCTCTTTTCCTCCACAGTCGCCACCGGTAATTCTCTCTTCATTTTATTCTTCTCTTACATTAGCAAAAAAGCTTACTTTTTTTTTTTAACTTATGCTTTTGTTTTTGTTTATCTTGTGCTTTTGATGTTGGAGATTGATCAAAGATGAGTAAGGCAACAGCATCAGGAGCCAAAGGGAAGAAGAAAGGTGTAACCTTCACGGTAGATTGTACAAAGCCAGTGGAGGACAAGATTATGGACATTGCGTCATTGGAGAAGTTTCTTCAAGAGAGGATCAAAGTTGGAGGCAAAGCTGGTGCTCTCGGTGACACCGTTACTGTTACACGTGAAAAGAGCAAGATTACTGTCACTTCTGACAGTAACTTCTCCAAAAGGTAAACCCTTTTGTTGTTTTGCTGTATTTGTTATTTTTGGGTTTCCTGGTCTGCCTGAGATGATATTAAGTTGTTATCAGTACTTTTTGTGATTCCAGAATTATGGGATTTGTAGCTTTCTTTAATCGATCAGGGACCGTTTGGTACTGTTACTGTTTTGTTGTTTCTAGTTTTAGTGAATGGTTTCTTTGTTGTCTAGTTGATTTGATTCTGTTGGATGTTAATCATATAAATGGTCGGAAATAGTGGGGATGGCTTGTTTTATAGCAGAAGAAGTCTTAGGTACTCTAGAAGTGAAACCAGAGTTTCGTAGGAGAAAGGAGGTGGTTCCAGCTTGTTGTGGCATTCAGGGATTATGATGATTAGGTGTTTTGTCTTGCTACACATTCTATTTTATGAACGAGTTTAGTACAGAGCACAGTGCTTTTTTTTGGCTCTGATAAGATTGCTTGTATTTTTCTTGGACGAGTGTTGTATTGTACGACCTGGGCCGGTTTAGTGGAGTGGAAAACTTGACAACTAAACACCCTGAAACCTATGATATCTCTCACTTTTAATATGTAACAATACATCATCGAGAAGGTCGTTTCTTGTTTGTTGTAATAAGGATGAATTCTTTGACCCAAACATGACTTCTCTGGTGCTTATTCCACAACTTGCATGCATCAGAAACCCATGCTGGTTTGATAGATGATTCTCTATTCCTTAATTGTGTTACATAGTTATTCCTATTCTGTCTTCACAACTAGCATTTGATTTTGCATGAAGCCTGTTTGTTTCACTAGAACATAGACTTTTGAGTTTCTATTCCTTCTCTATTCGCTTTGCTTGTTGAGGTTGCCATAAATTAATCAATTTTTTCTCTGAACTTCTAACCGAAGTTGTCACAATCTGTGCCAGCAGCACTATCATGGCTATGTGCCCTATCTCACATGATTTCTGATTTTGTTCTGTGTATAATAGGTATCTGAAGTACTTGACAAAGAAGTATTTGAAGAAACATAATGTTAGGGATTGGCTACGAGTGATTTCATCCAACAAAGATCGCAATGTTTATGAGTTGAGATACTTCAACATTGCTGAGAACGAGGGAGAGGAAGAAGACTGAAGTTTAGGTCTTATAGCCTCGATTATGTTGCTGCCTAGATTGAACCCTCTTCATTTTTTTTTGTTTGATCAAGTGATGGCACATTTACTGAGTTAATGTTTTTATAATTTTGTTATTGAGTTGGTGCTTTTGCAATGTTGGTGCTTTTGCAATATTGCTACTGCCAAATTTAGAACCTACCTGCCATTAAGAAAATCTGGGTTTTGCTCAAGCCATCCTTTACAACGTGCTTACTCTGAATTTATTCATAGTATTCGAAATCCGAGTACTGTAGTGATTTGAATGCATGGCCAACGGAATATGATTTTCATTGAAATTCTTCTGGAGTAGGTGGTTTCCTGCTTTCTGCTTTGCTACAGTTAGCTTCTCAACAGTCAACTCTTATGATCAGCCACCAGCTAAGTGGATTTTGTTCGACGCAGCATCAATTGACTACAGCGTTACAGAATTGGTCTGAGGAGGTCATGTTCATCGCTATTATCACTTGATCTCTGCTTAACCCATTAACGCATTGTAGAGGGTTCTAAAGCCTAGTGATGAAACTCGCTTTGTCATGAATCAGGGTTGCAGTTCTAAAAGCTTTGTCAAACAAGTGGTCTAGCTCAGGCACCCACCTCTCATTTAGGACGAAACAGACTAGGTGATTGTGCTAAATACACTGAAATTGTAACTCTTCACCTTTCAATTTCGCGTGTGGTCGAGAGTGCATAAGAAATTTTCAATTGAAACTGTATGAATTTTTTTAGATATTTTCTAATTTTTAATATCATCTAAAAAGTTTTAAATTGATGCTAAAACAGTTTGAAAATCACTTGGGATCCTCCTCTTTCGTTTTGCTTTGATGACGACTACGCACGAGGCAGCAGGAAACTTAATACTCAATTTCGTATTTCATCTACTTTAATTAAGCCACATTTATTAGGTGAAAATTTACAATAAAGTTTGATACCGCTAATATAGAAAAACAAAAAAGAAATTGTATCAATTTAACATGATATATCAAAGAAACTTCAATAGTATCATCGTAAAGTGAAGTTTGATATGATGCAAGTAATATAATAATAATAATAATATATGAAAATTAAATAAAAAGAATTATCAACATGTTTGGACTATTCAATTGAATTTAATTAATAGATTTTAATGAAATCGCTTCTTTCTTTTTTTTAACTATTTTGAATGCCAAAGAATTGAATTTGAAATTTAATATATAAAATAATATAAAAATAAATCAAAGACCAACCCCTCTTATTTATAATTCTAAAACAACGAAATTTAATGTTAAAATTAGTTTTTCAAAATATTTATCTACCATATATTATTTTAGAACTTTAAAGAAATAACATCAAGGTGATGATACTAATATAAAAAAACAAAATAAATTGAATTTTAAGACAAAATAATAAAATTCAACTTATTTATTAATTAAATTTAAAATAAATATTGTAATTGAATTCGATTATAATAGAAAATTAATTCTAAATAACTTGTATATCAATTTAATATGATATATCAATTAGTTCTTGCTAATCTACAGGGTTGCTCTATGCTGTGGCTCAAATAAAAAACATTAACATAAAAAATATTCAGGCAACATCAAACTATTTGATATTAATATTAAACTTGATCCAAATAATCAATCTTGAAATCTCCTGACCCAACTCCCTGGTTGGCCTGAATTTCAAATTAAATCGTGTGAGATTTATCTTGACGTGATAAGAGTAAAAAAAACAACCCACCCAAACGATTAATAAAAAGCGTGATTCGACTTCAAAAAAAAATAAAAAAAAATCAAGATGATTTTTTTTAATATTGAGATAACAACATATTAAATCGATATGGGTTTCGCGACTTAACTCATTAAATCCACGATCTAGGTGATGGACTCTACTGAGTTTAAGAACTTTTTTTTTTAAAAAAAAAAACTATTTATTACTTAATCATACTATAACAAAAATAAATACTCATAAAATCAAGCACAAACCAAATACTAAGATATTTTTTTAAGATCGTAATAATTTAATAGAAAGCAAACCTAAATAAATTATAAAGATAAATTTAAAATTAAATAAATATTGAAGAATTATAGCAAACAGAAATGAAAAAAAAAGAGAGGAGAAAATGCCAAAAAAAAAAGAAAAAAAGTTTCACTGTCCATAAAAAAGAATCCAGTTTATTTAGTTGTTTGAGGTAATAACTTAATTTAATTCAATATGTTACGAAATGGTAGATACTCCTGGAGTTATATATTTTTTCCTTACTGCAGCCCAAATAACTTTCATGGAAGGAAAAATCAAGCAGATGATTTCTTTTTGGTGCTTTGGAAAGGAAAAGCACACAAAATAGAACCCAGAAAAGAAACTCCAATGGCGCCACCATATAAGCAAATATCCGACCCTTCTAAACAGGAAAGGTATACAAAAGTTTGGCATGACCCCTCCGGCAAAAACGACAAGCAAATGATAGCGCGTTGACTGTTTTAGCATGCCGGTCTAGATTTCATTACCAACTCTTCGTTTTCATCACAAGAATTTAAATTCAGGATTTACAGAGCAAATAAGCTTGCGACTGATTGGATTCTACATCAAATCCTGTAAGCTACGGTTACTATAAATAACACATGCATGAACCTTTGATTTCACACATCCTGCCACAGCCAACTTTTGTTCTAGCATTGTTTTCATAAGTTGTTGGACTATGGCTAACAGTAAAATTATTATAGCTTCGGTCCTGATTAGTTTTCTCTTCCTTGTAGCAGTGCTCCCTTATGCATCCAATGCAAAATCTCTGAAATCTTGTGGGTTTGATGCAATTTATCAGCTTGGTGATTCGATATCGGACACTGGCAATTTCATCCAGGAGAAACCTTCATCTGTGTATGCTAGGTTTCCTTATGGCGAAACCTTTTTCAACAAACCAACCGGTAGATGCTCAAATGGGAGGCTGATGATTGATTTTATCGGTAAGGAAAGGATCGAAAGATTTGCCTGTTATTTATGTGATGTTTGCACTTCATTAATTCTGAGTGATGGGCTAAATTCCCCTTGCCCTTTGCAGCAAGTTCAGCAGGTGTTCCATTTCTTGATGCTCACTTGAATCCAAATGGAACATTCACTCGCGGCCATGGAGTGAATTTTGCAGTTGCTAGCTCTACTGCCTTGCCTGCAGAAATTCTATCGAAAAAGAACATCTTTCCTCCTACTCATAGTTCTCTTAGTGTACAACTTGACTGGATGTTCTCTTATTTCAATTCAATTTGTTTCAATGAGCAAGGTAATTGATTGGTAGTTGTGCAATATATCTCTTTCAGACTACGCATAATTTCTCATCTGTTTTGTAACCTTTGACGTATAGATTGTGCTGAAAAACTTAAAAACTCCCTCTTCATGGTCGGAGAGATTGGAGTCAATGACTATACCTATGCTTTTTTCCAAGGCAAAATCATGGAGGAGGTAAAAAACATGGTGCCTGATGTTGTTCAAGCCATCAAAGATGCCGTGACGGTACGCTAATTGGTTCCTTACATGATATCAGAAGTTCTTGGTCTATCTTCTAATGTTAATTCTTGCTGTTGCAGAGAGTTATTGGTTATGGTGCTAGACGCGTGGTTGTCCCTGGAAATGTCCCAATAGGTTGTTTTCCAATCTATCTTACTGGATTTCAGACCAACAATACCGATGCCTACGACAAATTTCACTGCCTGAAAGGACTTAACAACCTCTCTGCTTCCCACAATGATCATCTCAAACAAGCCATAGAAGAATTGAAGAAGGAAAACCCTAATGTGCTCATTGCATATGCTGATTATTACAACGCATTCCAATGGATTCTTACCAAAGCTCCAAACCTTGGTGAGCATCTCTAGACCCTCAAAAAACACAAAAAGACTATTCAGTAGACTTACATATAATTCTTTCTTTTAACATGAACAGGTTTTGATGCCAAATCTGTTCAGAAGGCTTGTTGTGGGACTGGCGGTGATTATGGTTTCAATGCCTTGAAAATGTGTGGAACTCCTGGTGTGCCAGTTTGCCCTGAACCTGATCGGTATATCAGCTGGGACGGAGTTCAGTTGACCGAAAAGGCATACCAATACATGGCATTGTGGATCATTGACGACATCTTACCAAAGCTTCAATGCCCTGCCTGATTCTATGAAGTTTGATTTTTTTTTAGGCTAGCTTGATTATGAAATAATGGCATGCTAAAATTCCAGGCTGATAAATGTTTATCAATATATTAAATAAAGCATGGCTTCACATATATATTAGCATGATCTATTTTATCATTAACATTACATTATATGTTAAATATAAATGACATGACTCCTCTTTGCCCCCACTCCGAGCAAAGCAACAAAAATGCTGATAACGTGTGTCCATATTCACATATACAGTAAGCTTTTCAAGAGGTATTGTCCTGATTAACGTAAATTTCGTTTTTGAAAAGACTTTTTTTAAAGAAAAAAAATATCCATGCTAAATACACGACTAAGACTCTGAATATTACATTATTAGATATTAATTTAGTCATTCCTAGCCAATCAACTTTCTGCTCTAATGGCATCCATGTCTCCTCTTGTAAAAACTCGGTTTGCGCCTGGAAATTTGACTCTGTTCTTGGGTGTGGTTTCCTATATTGGCCAAACTATGACTATTCTTGCATGTTCGTTCCTTTAGGAACTTCCTCTGAAAGTTACTGATAAGACACATCTCCCTGAAAACTTCCGGATGGGCTGTTTCTCCGGGCCCTACCAAAAAATATCAAGATGACGATAATATTTATATATATAAAAAAAATTTAATACTAAAATTATTAACTTGATTAAATCTAATAAGATTAAATAGTGTAATAATCTGATTTAAATTATTAGTAAAAATAACGGATGAACTATTGAATTTCTATCTAACTCAAGATTGGATGGTCTAATTATAAATCAGAAGAGTTATTACAATTTAATTATCAATAAAAAAAAATCTAATAGATAGCTTGTTAAGTCATCAAATTCTAAACAAAATGCCTTCGGATTTGCATGGCGAAACTATTGAATTCCTATCTAACTCAAAATTAATTCCATTTCCATAGTACAAAAATCATCCCAATCTTGTGGCACTGATAATACTAAAACTTAGCCTGAAGGGACAAGGAAGGTGGAGTTTATGTTCACAGAGTATAGCTGAAAGGATATACTTTGATTTTGTTCTTGTTTTAGTGACACAAGCTTGAGGTATGCCTACCACCTTGCTACAACTTAGTCCTGTGTTCTTTCTTCCTTCTATCTATTCCTCATGCGAGCAATGCACACGTTCTCAAAAACTGTGGATTTGATTCAATCAATCAGCTTGTGATTCGATATCAGACACGCAAATCGATAAGGAGAGCCCTTCATCTGAGTCAGCTTGGTTTCATTAGGGCAGAATATGTAGCACCAAGTACACTGGTAGATGCTCTAATGGATGCTGATAATTGATTTTTTTAGCAAGTCCATCTTCTTGTTCCTTCAACCTATTCTCTTTTTTATCCCTTATTGTTTTCAGGTAAATAACAGGAAAAGAAAAGACAAGAAATGATGGGTTCTTCCATGCATTTCTAAATTTCAAACACTAGTTTTTTTACCATCAGAGATGTGCACTAGGCTACGTATATCATGCTTTGCACACCATGGCAAGTTCAGCTGGTGTTACGTCGTTTGATGCCTGCAGAATCTGAACGCAACATTTGCTCGCAGTCATGAAGTGAAATTTGCAGCTGCTACCTCTCCTGCTTGGCCTGCAAATGTTTTAGCCGAAAGGAAAATCACAGTGTTGTTCCCTCGTATAAAACACATAATTAGTTTCCTCCAATAATCCAGACAACATCGTTGCACAAGTCAGAAGTTATTGTTGAAATGGCACTGGATCGATCTAACATATAAAATTAATATTCACGAACAGATTTATTCAGAAATTGAATTCTTAGAATGAATGAAAATATAAATATCGATTAATGCCATATATTTTGCCACTCTCATGCGTTGTATTCATGTTTATCTAGTCGTCCTCTGCAATTCCCATGATCCATGCGGTAGTTGCTACTTGCTATGCATTATTTACATGATTTTTCATTTTATCATATGTTTTAATCACTTCATAAGGAAAGGATGCATCATTTCTTCTATGCCTTATTCAGCCAAATGTCAGTTGGTATTAATTCCTACCATGCAAGATCTTACCGGTTGTAAAAAAATCAGTCGCTTACGGTGGTTAGGTGTGAATATTTTCGATTCAGTTCGGTTTTTATAAAAAAAAAACTAAATTGAAATTTTTTTTTTATAAATGAAACCGGTTCAAACCGACCGGTTTCGGTTTGGTTCGGTTTTTTAGAACAAAACCAGTTTAAACCGGTTTGGCTCGGTTTTTTACTGATTTGGCTCAGTTTTTTACGGTTTGAGTTCGGTTCGGTTCGGTTTATTTTTCTGGTTTTTTTAATTTTTTAATTTTTTTTACTCATCATTATTTATTACGATGCGTTCCAAGGGTTTTTAGTCTTAAATTACAAAAAGACAAATCAGAAACAAAAAGCTTGTTATGGGTTTCAATGCCATGAAAATGTCTGGAACTCTTGGCATGCTAGTTTGGTTTGGGCCATACCATGTGATTCTTTAGTTGATTTTTTAAAAACTTTATTTGGGTCAAAGCTAAATCTATATATGTTTACTATATGATAGTTTTTGCGTTTTAAAAAGTAGATTTAAGTAAAGTTACAAATCATAATCTTTTTTTAATTGAGGTTTTAAAAGAATATTTTCAGCAACATTCATATAAAAATATAAAATATTAATTAATCAAACAGTTTTAAAATTAAAGTTGAAATAAAATACAATTTCAACCATACCTCATCATACTACCAAATGAATTATAAGTTAATCAGGTTTTAGTTCTACCTGCCAAGCTGTTTTTTATAACTATATATGTTAAATATTGTGATTTTTAAAAATATTTTTATTTAAAAATATATTAAAATAATTTTTTTTTATATCTTTCCATCAAAACTATAAAACAAATAATCTATTCTATACTTTTTAAAATAAAATATATTTTTAAAACACCCAAACAAAAAAAAAATTACCAAACTCTAAATGCTAAGATTTATGGCAGTGTTTGGCACTGTGGTCGGAAAGCACTTTTAAAAAAAATTTAAAAAGTTTTTTTTCTTTAAATTAATATGTTTTTGATATTTTAAGATCATTTGACGTGTTAATGTCAAAAATAATTTTTAAAAAATAAAAAAAATTATTTTAATATATTTTACAATAAAAAACACTTTGAAAAACAATAATTACTCCATTTTAAAAAAAAAAAAAAACCTTCTTAATCACGAAGTTCTAGATATTTCAGCTTTTTCATTATTTTATCCGGTTAGGCAAATAATTGAGCTAGTCTTAACAATAAATAAAACATAACTTGTCGGACGGAGACAAGAGAAGACTAAATTAAATATTAGTGCCAAACTGAACTTTGGAGTATGTATTTGATAAAAAAAAAAAAAAAAAGTTAGTAATTTCCCCGTCGAAGGACCCCACAACATGCTAGTAGTGGGGTCACAGATCCATTGATGATGTACTTGCAATTTGGATCTTTTAAGGTTAATTGGGAACATAATTAGGAATCACTGATTTTTTATGGGATTATTAGAGATTTTTTAATGATAATGCGATCCACTAAAACATATAATTTCTCATGATAATTAGCTTTTCTCACTGTGCTACTTGCGCGGATAGAACTATAATTAATCTGTAATTATTGATGATTAATCTGTAATTTAGTTCATAAAAATCTAATTATATCTACTCCGACAATTAAGAGAAACAAAAAATCTAATTATATCTACAATTAAGAGAAACAAAATAATTGATAATTTGATATAATTAACTCAATAATTCAATCTCCTAAATTTCAAACCAAGCTAGGATAAGAAGGTACGAGAGAGTGATAATTTTTATTTTTTAAAATGTTTTTTATTTAAAAATATATTAAAATAATATATATATATATATATTTTATTTTTAAAATTTTAATTTTTAAAATTTATTTTTGATATTAGAATATCAAAACAATATAAAAATAAAAATAAAAAATTTTAAATAAAAAATAAATGAATTTTGACCAACCTCTAGCTGACTGGCTGCAATCCCAAATAGACAATAAATGATAAAAAGTGTATTTGTTTTTACCGTAAAAAAAATATTTTTGAAAAAAATACTTTTTTGTTTTGAATTGATTTTTTTATATTTCTAGAAGATTATGATGCTTTGATATCAAAAATAAAAATATATATATTATTTTAATATATTTTTAAATAAAAAATATTTTAAAATATCATTCTCACAGTGACAAATATTATCAAAGTTATGGGAGCTTTTTTTACTTTTTTTTTTAATTTACCTATTATGAATTTCTTTTCCTCAATTGAAAATCCAAGCTCCGACTCCATTAATTCGATATGATAACTGAAGAATCAGGGAGTACTTCACGTGTTGGGAAACAAATTTTCAATCTTGAGGTGGTAAACGAGGATATTAAGAAATATTAAACCTTTTTTTAATGATAGTTGAAGCTTTATTATGAACCGCGTTTTATGGTATTAGAATTACTTAATTCGCAAACACACTCCGCACATTATTATTATGGTTAATATATTAGCTCGTGTTCTGGAACAAATACATAATAAATTTTTTTAAAATATAAAAAATATTTTAAATACTTTAAATACAACGGCAATACAGACTCAAGATACTTGAGTCCGACGGTCAAGCTATCATGCTTAGTTAATTATTTTTATAATTTATTTTTTATTTTAAAAAAAATTAAATTACTATTAAAATATCCTAAACATAAATTTTATTTTTTTATAAATATTTTTTATTTAAAAAAACATTTAAGTTATCCTTAAAGTATCCTAAACAAAAATCCTAGTTAATTTGTTTATATTTTTTTTATTTGTTACAGAAAAAATATATTTAAACTACCCATGAAGTATCCTGAATATAAATGCTAATTAATTTTTTTTATAAATATTTGTTATTTTTTTATAAAAAAACATTTAAACTATCATTAAAGTATCATAAATAATTTTTTTTTATAAATTTTTTATATTTTAAAAAATATATTTAAACTACCCTTAAAGTATCTAAATATAAATGTTAATTAATTGTTAAACAAACAAATAGAGAACAATTATGCACTTTAGTTATTAGAATAGAAAAAATAAAGAAAAAACACAAACGATCAAATAAATATCTCACGAAAAGATAAGATGAAAAATTGAAAGTGAAACTACTATTATAATCAACAATGAAATGTCTCTTAATCTACAATAATTTTTCCATACCATTTAACTTTTATTATAATATAATAATAATAATTATCATTATTATTATTATTATTATATAAAAAAAAGGCTTTGGACATTTTTGTTTCGTTTAAATGTTGTTATTATCTTATTGTGTTTAAAAGATATTAAAATTAAAATGAAGAGCTAAAAGTTAAGAGTTTGTCATGGCAGTCAGATTTAATCAAAGGATGGATAATCTAAATTATAAGTGATGATGTTTTAAAAATCAAACTAATCTAGAAATAAAGTTTCAGGACCGGATAATAAGTTAATCAAGTGATCATAACAATCTCCTTTATTTAGTTAATAGCTCATGTTTTGTTTTTGATATGCCAATGTTACTCGTAACTAATACCTGTAAATTCTTTTTTGAGTGAAGGAGATAATTCTTTGATGTTTAAATAAATATATTTTTTTAGAGAGAAAATACAAGAAAATTATAGAAAAATATGTTATGAAAAAATATATATAAAATAAAAAATGAAAGTTGTGAATATTTGTTTTGAAGATTTTATGATATATTTATAATATATCAGTTTTATCCTTTTATAAAAATAAAAATCTAAAAAAAATCTAAAATGTAATCTTACATTAATAATACTCAATAATCTAAAAATATATATAAAAATAATTTAATATAAAAAATTATATTCTTACAAATATATTTTCCAAATTCACAGTAGTTAAACAAATTCAACATCGCAATAAAGTACAACTCGAAAAACTATCCATCTAGAGATGACCCCCATCACGTGACACGCCACGCTTCACATCTCCTCTTCAGATCTCCGGCAACCCCGGGACCCACTCTCGCATCATTGATCTTATCTTTGCAAACGTGTCCCCCCCATCCACTTCCACGTCATTTCATCACCACTGGATCTAAATCAGCGGCCGAGATACAGCCAAACTTGCTAGACCCTCAACCCTCTCTTCTTCTTTAAATACCCTTCCCCACTCCACTAAGCTTACTCGCTCTATCATCTGCAGGCCTTAAACTACGCCGTATTTGCGGGAGCGCGCCGTTTCTTTGGCTAAATTTCGCTGGGTTTTTTTCCAGCTTCCACCATGAGCCTTCTCGATCAGCTCTGGGACGACACCGTTGCCGGTCCCCTTCCGGAAAGCGGTCTCGGCAAGCTCCGGAAGATGCCGAGCTTGGGCCTCCGGCCAAACCCCGGCAAGGGTATGCCACCCAATTCTTGCCACGACTATCGAACCATAATAAAATGATGAAAACAACTGATTTCAATCGGACGGTTCTTATAAATTAGAGAGCTAGAATAGTGATTTGTTAAATGTAATATAATTATGATTTTTAAGTAAGCTTTTTTTTATTATTTTATTGTTATGAATAGAGTCAGGCGGCGGCGGCGTGATGAGATCGCACAGTGAGGAAGCGACGACGGTTGATGAGAAGAGAGTGACACGGAGTATCATGATAGTAAGACCACCGGGGTACACTAATGGTTCGTCTACTACACCGCCGGCTTCACCAGCTGGATCGACCCCTCCCGTGTCTCCTTTTCCTGGTAAGTCAATAATGCCCTCTGTCTTTGTTCCTCCCAGATAAGTGGAGTTTAGGGGTAGTCTTGTCATATTAGTGGTTAGGTGGATAATGGTGAGATGCTTTATCTGATGGGTAGATGCAAGGTGAGTAACTGTTTGTTTGATTGCCGTTTTGGATGATGACATTTTTGTCCTTATCAACGTACAATCATGCATGGGATGCCGCTACTGCTATGTTAGGATCCATGCCCTAATTTGATAAGTTTGGTTATTGATACGGAAAGGGTCATTAATTTTTGATGCCCTAATTATGTAAATTGTATCTGCATTTTGTTTAGGGTTTGGTTGGTCTGTCACGTCAAGATTATGTGCAATGGGTAGGTAGAATTTTCTGTTCTTTTTTTTTTGGGTGCGGATACAGCAACGTATTGAATGGTTCACTGATAATATCTTATGGGTATCGTGGAAGTCAAATTGAAACTATTTGCCAGTCAATCCAGGTACTGTCACCTGGATGGATTATGTGGAGCAATCTTTGTTTTAAGGTGATTAATTCAGATTGGATTTAGTAGAATGGCTAAGAAAGAAGAGTAAATATTAAGAAAAATTTAGATGTTGTAGCTAGTTGGGTTCACTTGCTGCTCGTATTACTTGAAGTGCCTTTTTGCTAGCGCGGCCAACCGTGTTTGGTAGGGCGGTCAACAGCTTGGTTGGCTTCTCTACCAAACGATGTGAAATCTTGGTGGAAGAGTAGATGGATGTGGTGAGCGTGCGTATACTCCTTTGATTATGGAAACATGAACCCATCAAGAAAACAATGTATTGGTTCCATGTATACGTGAGAGTAACAAGTAAAAACTCGGACATGTTGAATAATTCCTTGCGGCGAGGAATGAGTTGCGGGCGCCGTGGTGGGGAGTCCATCGTCGAACTAGATATAGACTGATTGATATATGGTGTTTGTGTAAGTGATGGGAGGCATCCCATTGTATTATATATGGTGATGGTTGTATTTCCATTAATTCTTAGGATTTGCTAGCGTGCCTAGCATGTTCTTAATTATATCTTCGTGTTTATGGTTCGTGTCAGATTGATTCCATTGTTTGTGAGAATTGTGGGATTCTGAGGATGACTGACATGAGCGAGCTATTGTATTTTGTTAAGGAAGCAGAGAGTCCTTTCGGTTTCGAAGGAGGTCTACATCGGATGCATACGAGAAGCCAACCGAGGTTGGACCCAGAAATCCTACTTCTCCTTACGGCGTGTGAGATATGAGCCCTTTACATCTTCTCCGGCATCTGTAGTAGTTCTCACCTCCTCGGGTGATCGTGTCTCCGTTTGTAGCGACGAAGCAGTACTGTATCCTAGTGTGTGTTTTAGCTGTTTAACAACGCTTTTCGGATCTCATGCCCTGGTGTTGATGGTCTGTGAGATGTGTCGTAATTAAGATGTAATATATGTAGAGATGGTATTTCTCAATGCAGTTTCTTGCTTGTTATCTCTGCTTGTACGGAGCTTTTCAATTTTTGTCCATGGCTTGCTTCTTCTCCTTTTATATGTGATTGTGTGTGGGATCAGCATAGCATTATGATGATGCTTTGATGGAAGCTGAGATAGGACAGCCAGTTGTCATCGTGAAGACCGTCAAGGATGGTGGGCTTTCCATTATTTCATTTTGATACCTTATTTATTTATTCTAATTTGACAAGGGAGGGACGGAAATTTAATCAAAATCCAAAAGTGAGTTTTAATGGTTATTTTACTTGTTGTGTAATATTAGTAATTGATGATTAATAAATAAGATATAAATATAATTGTTAAACTCAATTTAAAAATTGATCCAATTATATTTTTTGAATTATATATATATATATTATTTTATTTTATCTTATTTTATGTTAAATAATACATGATAGTTGGATAATATATGGTATGGATATTTATATTTTTCTTAGAAACCGTGTAGGAACGCGGTGTAAATCGTGTTTTTAAAAAATTTAATATTTTTAGATTAAAATTTAATATGATTTGAATGTTTTGGATTATTTTAATGTGTTGATATTAAAAATAATTTTTAAAAAATAAATCATATTATTAACATATATTTCAATACAAAAAATTATTATAAAAAATTATTTATAAAACAACTATGAAAAATTATTTATAAAACAACTATGCTTATAATGCCAAACATTCTCTTACTTTACTTAATAAATCCTAAAGCCAGTAAGTAATGAGTAGGGAATGATTAAAAAGTTCTAATTTGTGGGTAGCCATGTAATCCGGCTTGGCTTGTTTGGTGTTTGAAAGTCTTTTTTTTTTTTTTTGTTTTTCATAAATTGTATTAAAATAATATTTTTTAATATTAATATATTAAAATAATTTAAAAATATAAAAAAATTAATTTAAAATAAAAAAAATTAAAAATTTACAAAATTATGGTTCAATTACGGTTCATATACTCTTTAAAACCTTGTTTGTCATTGTAGTATGGTGTACTTTAAAAAAATAATTTTTTTATCTAATTAAATTTTTTAATATTCTTTTAGATTATTGTACCAATATTAAAAATAAAAAATATTTTAATATTTTATAAATAAGAAATATTTTAAAATCAACAGTTATTATTTTTGTGAACGATGGAAGTGGTTTTGGCTCGTAGCAAGTTTATAGGGGTGCGCACTGCACTGAGTCAAGTGGTGGACCAATACCATTTATTGGCTTTCTTATCCATCACATCAGGTTGCAAGAAATGTCACCTCCTTTACCTTCTCAGCGCCTGTTTTGTGTTTTCTACTGTAGCGGTGATTATTATTTGTTTAAATATTTTTTATTTATAAATATTAATTTTTATTCTTAAAATTTATTTTTTATATTCACCTATTTTTCCACACACGCTGTTAAGCACGTGGGACAGTGCTGCTGCTGGGAGCAGCGGAAAGAAGGGATTTTCCTAGTGAAATTGGTAAAGGGGAATATATCATTAAATGCAAGTTTTATTAGTTGAGTGCAAGCTTCCTGGGTTGTGATGTCCTTTTCCTTAGATTCAATGATCAGATGCATCCAATTCTCTGAATAGTTTTATAAGGAAATAGACCTCAGTGCCAACTGGGCTGTAGACTTTGTTGGCGTGCTATTTTTTTAAATTATTATTTCAAATAAATTATCAGATCTATGTCTTTATTCTTCTACATCCATCAAGAAAATCCACTAATAAGTAATAGAAACATGAAATTAATTCTTGAACAATACACAAATGCAACATGTAGAACGGAAATTACGAGCGATTTAGTGTATGTGCAGCAAATTCAATGTAATTCTTCGCCGGGAAAGGCATATATAATGTACCGGGGTGTCAAATTCGGTTAGGAATTGATATGAAAAATAGCACAGGCTTAGTGTTTTATTTATTTATTTATATTACAGTCTATATTTTAAAATGATTTTTAAATTATTTATTATCTAAAAAAATATTAAAATAATATTTTCACATGTTTTGTTAATAATTTTAATGAGTTATTTTTTTCTTGATTGTTGACCTTTTCATGTTCGACTAGGTCACTTAATTACTAAAATTTTAACTAAATTAAATAGGTTTTTTTGAATTAATATTTTATCAAATTCAATTAAAAATCTAATTCAAATTAATTCCTAAATCTTAAATATTTCATTTCAAGCTAGATTTAACAATTATATTTCGTTTTGGATGGAGAAAAGGCATAATAAAAGCTTCTAATGAATAAATTCATTTGCACAGATAATCTATATAAAATTTAAATTGAAAAAAAATTAGTTGGATGTACAAAAATTATCCAAGAAGGGCTAGAGGTTTGATGGATTTTAGGGGGACTAAGAAGACAAGTGTAGCCCAATGTCCTAAACTTGGAAACAAAATTATTCAAATAACATATGGGTCCTCGATTTTATTTATGGACCCAAGCAGAATTCAATTTTTTTACCGGGTTCAATCCAATCCATCGGATCCAAATCCACACCAACCGGGTAATCCTACAGCAACTTCCATTTTCGTACTATCATTCACCACAGTTGATGCAGCCTCCCCAGTCCCTCTCTCTCAAATTCCAAGTCAATTCGAAGCTTGAAAGGCCAAAAATGAAGACAAAAAAATATGGGTTCTTGATCTTGCTACTTTTATTTCACTTGCAAATCCACTTCTCCTCCGGTAGAGATTCTTTCTTTGTCAATTCTCCATTACGGTTTTTTTTTCTTCTCAATTTTGTCACTAACTGTTATTTGCGTTGATTTTGATAAACCCATTTGTAATCTATTGATTTTGGTACAGAAATTCACTTGTGGGGTCTCGGTTTTAGGGCGTGGCTTGCCCTTTAGAAAGTTAAAAGATAAGAAATTTGTGTTTTTTTGCTATGTTTTGATGAAGGGAATCACTGTATTTGAAGCCATTCAGTTTAATTAGGTTCTTTAGACTTTTTTTTTTTGTGGTAGGACACTTGAAAAGTTTGAGACTTGCTTTGTTAAATAATGGGTGGCAATTGGTTGAGATAACGATGAATTGGGGTGCTTGAATTATAGACAAAATCTTGTTTAAGTTATTGCAAGTTAATCCCTTCAACTTTAAGGATATTAACTTGGTGATTGAAACATGTTCTTTGTCCAAATATTTATGTGTTTTTTTATGGATTTGGTATTGGAACATGGTCTTTGTCCGAGAATTTACATGTTTTTTGGGGGAGTAGAGAGGTAGTTTCTCTTTGAAAATTGAGAACATGTTATTTATGTGTCCATTAAAGCCTGTTTGGAATCTGCTGGCGTGTAAGAATTGAATTTTAACAAGTTAAAGAAGCTCAGTGTTTGTATCTGGAAAGCTAAAATTCAATTAATTTATCTCATTTCTGTTTGAGAACGATCCTGAGCTCAAACGATCAGATTCCAATTGCAAATTCTGATTGTTGCAAGGGTTCAATTTGTTAATGCAGGAAAAAATGCTGGAGTATGTCTTTCTAAAGGCGGTCGCTTTCCGCCATATACATCGGAAGGGAAACCTCCGAAAAAGGTAAGCAAAGGTGCAAAAGATTTGACCCTCTGCAGGGTGTTTCGGAAAAAGACATGCTGTGATGTGGCTCAGACATATCCTGCTTTGCTGTCTGTTAGGAGGCTGGCTTCAACAGGAGAAGCCAGCCAGGAGTGCTTGCAATTATGGGAATTGTTGGAATGTTCAATTTGTGATCCCCAAATTGGTGTTCAGCCTGGACCTCCTCTTATATGTGCGTCGTTTTGTGACAGAGTCTATCAAGCGTGTGCCAATGCTTACTTCTCTATGGATGCAAATAAACGGGTAAGAGCAAAACTACTGACTTCTAGACTAGCTGATTCATCAATAAGACTTTTTGAGTTATCTGGTGCAAGATTTCACCTCTCATCTCCTTTTTAAGATTAGATTAGCTTATGGTATTGGCATCTGTTTGAAATGAGAATTGCATTTCATGACTTCAATGCTTTTTGCTTGCTTAAGGTCTGAGAGCTCCTTAGTTCAGCTAATGAGTTCACGAACTAACATTTCCCCAATGGGCTTAAGAAATTAATATGTTATGCATTTTCCTTTATGTTTTCCTGGTAGACTACTGTCAGTTGTTAAAATATCAAAACAGATCGAGGATCTATGATGTCATCCATCAGAATGCCTTACAAAATCCATTTCCTGATTGGATTTCATCAATCAGGTCATAGCCCCATGTGGAGTAAATGACTTTGTTTGTGGACAAGCAGCTGAATGGGTCTCCAATGGCACAGAGCTCTGCCATGCTGCAGGTTTCGCTGTTAAGTTGTCCGATGATGCGTATGTTGGTGCTGAAGAAGCATCTTGCTATGGTGGTAGAGCAAGTCTTGATTCTATTGCTGATTCATGGAGGTCTTCGCGATCTGAGTTTCCCCAGAAAGATGAGAATTTAAGGGTCCTGGAATATTTCCAGCAGTGGGTGCAGGAAATGCCGTTCAGTGAAAAAATATCTTGGGCAGTAGGAGGGTTAGTTCTTACTGCAGGCCTCTTGTTCATGAGGTTAGACCAATCTATTCTTGCCTTTCTTATTTCTTCAAGATTTCATATTTAGCTTCTCGGCTTTAAACCTTCATTTAGCTCCTTAGAAAATGAGGATTACTGTAAAGATAATGTCCATGATATCCCCTTTTATCCAGCTCAAGTAGTTACACTAAATAAAGATAAAATAAAGGATTCCTGCTTTCAAAACGGATAAAACCCCCATAGGAACCACAAGGACAGTAGGCTTCATTTTATAAGCATTCTCATTAAAAATTAGAATGCTACTTATCATCCAAGTGGGAAAATTGGTGTGACATCTTTGGCATTTAGCAGTAGATATTTTTTCTTTTTAGAAGTTTGGTGAAGTGTGCTGCCGTTTATTGCAGATGTCTAGCACATTTCAGTAAATACTTGATTCTTTCTACTACCCCTTCTTCAAACTCATTGCGAAACAGCATGTGGGAGACATCAAACACACTCGGATACCATTATGTTTAACTGATTTTCCTTCATAAATCATCCATGCTTGTCTAGTAGTGGGGTGTGGAGTTGATCGTTCAATTTCATTATATTAGCATTAATGATGAATGAAGTAGAAGTAATTGCTTTTTGCAGCAAAAGGAAGAGCCATGGTCAGCGTCAAAAGCTTGCAGCTATTCAAAGAGCAGCAAGGAGACTGGATGGCAAGACGAGCCAGAACTCTCCTGATAGCTTAGTAAACAGGAAAGGAAATCGAAGATGAATACGTAGTTGAACATGAGCTTGATGATGTTTTTAATTTACAGGTGAGTGATGCTGGTGTAGAACTACTATTATGATTTGAATCACTTGTTCCCTTCTTTTCTTCCTAGTTAAAAGATAAAAAAAGAGAAGCATACACGACTCCAAAGTTTTTCTTTTTATTAAAGAGCTATTAAAGCCAATTTGAGTAAGCAAAATACTATTTCCTTATTTTTCCCGCTTTCTCTTTCTTTTCAAGTCCTTATAAAGAAATTGCAGGCACGAAGATAACTGGATGTTCTTGACCAGTTCAGTTCCGAATAAAAAACGATTCAGATAAATATATTTCTTATTGTAAGCAACTACACGTTTTGCAGCTCCAGTCTGGAACAAGCTGCCTCTGTATCTAGCTGGAAACTATCAAGAACATCAACAGCACGCAATCTCAAGATTGACTAGTGTATATTTGTCAAGCTCCGATGATTGTGGCGGGAAAGAGAGACTAGGATTAAATGTATCACGCTGTTTTCCAAGAACCGGTTGTCAATACATGATGGTGCTTTGTAACAGAAGATTTTCCTCCTATGAGATAAATAAGTCCCTTTCATATCCTTTCACAGAGTTTATGAATTGCTTCCAAGATTTAGGAGGTGGAAGACAATAGGGTCATGAAATATGAACACGCCAACATGTCCTTCGTTACGTTATGCACTGTTATCAAATCAGGCCCTACCTGACTGGTCAATTTAGTAACCAGATTAGGTAAAAGTTTATCCTGTTAGATCCAGCGAATTAAACCATGATTAAGTTTATCTGGTTAGATCTAGCGGGTTAAATTATGACCTACAACAATGTTTTAATTTTATAGAAAAATCTTAAAACGATGTGAATTTAAGTTAATTTCCTCAACTGGCCTAGGTTGATAACAATAGTTGTTTTTCAAAATGTATTTTATTTGAAAATTGGTTAAAATATTTTTTATTTTTTAAAAATTATTTTTTGATAACAACTCATTAAAATGATTTAAAAATAATAAAAAAAAATATTAATTTAAAGTTAAAAAAATAAAAAAATAAAATCTAAACATGTAACAACTGGCCATCACAATCCAACAAGTTTGACCATATTATAACTTTTGCGTTATGATTTAAAACAATTAAATTTAAAAAAACCATAAATTATATTATTTTTTTTAACAAGAGAGTTTTTAATATGGCATATTAAAATAATACTTCGTGTTGATTAACTAAACAATTTAATGTAGTTGAAATAAAATATAGACCACAATCACACTGCGCCATAAAAACAAACATTCGGATATGGAACAAGCTATTTTCAAGGGAGATAGAATGAACCAGAAGCAGAGGATGTTTCGGTTGCTAATAGGGCTATTTCTGGTACAGTCAAGTTGCCAGAAATGGACCTATTTTGATTGCCATTAGATGAACAAGGGGTCTCCCTGAGCAAACCATAAGATTAAACTTGCACAAACATCTCAACAAAAATCAGACCTATTCTCAGTCACAACTTACAAACAGCATATATACTGATTGACCAGAATAGGAAGTTCTCAAAGAGCATCTCACATAGGAACTTGTGTTCCTGCACATAACATAGCATGTGCTGCTGTTTTTGCAGATTTTTCTAACAATTTGCAGCATTGCAAATTGAATTGGGTAACATTTTAACAAGAAAAAAAGGATTCTTTCTGATGATAAACCCACATTGTGATAGATATTCAAATCACTGCTCGAACCGAGTTAGGTCAATCTCCTATTTGAAACAGGAAGAGATCCCTGAATGCCCTTTTCCCTTGCTAGATCTTTCCAGCTTTAGGAGGCTGTTTGAATGTAGACAAGGAAAGGAGATCAGAGTCTTTCAACTTCCAAACACGGAAGCGCAGATAAAGACAAGGGGAAAATGGGAGAAAAAACATCAATTATAACATGAACATACCTTCTTAAGGGTCAACTTTGAACTGCTTGCTGGTAGAATTGGCTTTAATATCTCAAAGGAACACACTAAAGATTCATCAACACTTAGGAGAGCACCTGCATTGTCAAACTCCCCACCATAGTTTGGAGCTGAGAATATTGTTACTAATCTTCGTTTGGAAAAAAACTCGTATCCATCCTCCACCACCTGGAACATAGACGAAAAATCTTCATCTGTTATCAATGCAGAAGTTCTGGGCCAATGTTACAGAAAAGGATGCTAACTACATAGGAGTATCAGTTTATATATTTTGGTGAGTTTCAGATTATCATGATAGTTTTGCACATTTTCACTATCTCTAGATAAAATAGTTAAACTGAAGCAAAAGATTTTTGCAATACCCTAAATCATGACCCAGCACATTTACAAGGCTTCAACTTGGCTATATGCAAGGAGAAAGTGCATGGAAGCTGATAAAAGCTGCTTGTTCACTTTGCAATTTTTAATGGGTATTAAGCTTGCTTAAACAGAGTTGGCTCACCTGATGACCTCGGCAAATGAGATCCAAGTCATTTTTATTCAAAAACTCAGCAACTTTATCAGGTCCAAAGGTACATGAAACACCTCGATCACTCTCAGCCCAACCCTCAACCCTAGCATCAGGATCAGACCAAAGCAGATCACAAAGGAGACCACCATCAGGGATTTCGGTAGGTCTTTGAATTTCCTTTATCTGACCCAAATGTTCCAACTCTGGAGAGAGGCCTCCGTGCATGCAAAGTATCTTCTCATCAATCAGTGCGGCAACAGGCAAACAATTGAAGCAGTCGGTAAATATTTTCCATAGCCTAACATTAAATCTCCGTTTACACTCGTCATAAAACCCATATATCCTGTTGATCTTCGCATCCTCATGGTTACCTCTCAAGAGGTAAATTTTGTCGGGATATCTGATTTTGTAGGCCAGAAGCAGACATATGGTCTCCAAACTTTGCCTCCCTCTATCAACATAATCCCCAAGGAAGAGATAGTTTGCTGAAGGAGGGTAGCCACCATATTCAAACAGCCTCAGGAGGTCTTGATATTGCCCATGTATGTCACCTGTAAAAAGACAACAATTAGATATGCAAGGGGCGAAAGAGGAGGCAAACAATGACTACAGTACTTTGCTGCATTGTAAAGTATAATTTGTTCCATTTGGCTTGTGCAAATGAGCAGTAAGATCCTTGCCAGGGGAGAGGTATTTTCAAAAATATTCAACAACCAAATTGCTACCGTGAGTTTCACATAGTTTATAGGAAACAAGTGAAGAACTTGATAACTTTCTCCCAAAAGCACATGTCCTTTCAAATTTATGAGACAGTTCCTACCTAATTCTGATTCTAAGGCCCTGCTATTTCTGTTTTTTTTTTTTTCGGACCTGTGCGCTGGTTATTGCAAAATAAAGACTCGAACTCAACCAAATGAGCAAGAAGCCAATTTGACCTAACCAAAGCTCAACAACCATTCAGAATGTTGGAATTTTTATAATTTGGTAGTCAGGAAGAACGGATTCTCCTATTCAAAGGAAGTGCAGCTACCAAATAGGCCATGCTTCAACCAATAAATGTTGGATTTGATGGTAATAAACAAGTGGATGAAACTGAGCTTTTGCCTCATGTCTCTCCCTGAAGAAACACATGACTTACAACGACATAGATGTCCTCCAACACAAATCCATTAAATAGAGTAAAAAACCAATCCCTTCACATCAAACATTACAAATCCTTCAACAATTGAAATACAATTAAGACAAGATCAACCAATCAAATCAAGCCATACTTAATTTATCAAGTGATCCATGTCTGTAGATAAGCTGAAAATTAATCCCTTTTTCTTAAAATCATTCAAAACAGTCTTTTCCAACAATTTCACACAATCATATCGCATGAAAAACATAAACACACAGTATCAAACAGGATGAAAGTCAATTTATCATTATCAAGAGAGGAGAAGAGAGAGTGCTAACCACAGATGCGAATGGGAGCTTTAATCTCGAGGAGAATAGGCTGAGAAAGGAAGATTTGGCGAGCATTAACACATAATTGACGGATCTCTCCTTCAGATAACTGCACTTGCTTTCCTCCTTTCCCTTCTAACAACCTCCTTATTATATCATCCAATACTGCCTTATCCATCATCCCTTCCATCGTCATCATCATCATCTTCTTCCAAAACCCAATCCTTTATTTCTTATAAAGAATCAAAATTTAAGTTCTTAGAAAAGAAGATAAAAGACCCCAGATGGATTTTGGTGCTGAAGCAGTGAAATAAAGGATCCAAATGAAGAATTTATACAAAAACAGATAAAGGGGGTTGGTGTGCTTTGAGAGAGAGAAATAAAAAAAGAAAGAAAGATTCAATCTTTTTCTCTCTTTTCTTCAGAATCAAATAAATTAAGGAGTGAAGAAGGTTAAAAAAGGAGAGAGAGGTGAGAAAATATTAGATCAAGAGAGAAGCAAATAGTGATGGATATGGGTTGTCAATCTAAAGAAGAAAAAAGCTATTTTTTTTCAATGCCAACTGCCAAGAAGATTCACAATAACTCGATAAGGAAGGTTGAAACCTTCAAAGGTGAGGTAGAGAGAGAGAGAGAGATTTCATCAGAGGACAAAAACCGCGTACTTTGAAAAGTCAGTTGATACGTGAAATGCTGTCTCTTGATTGAGAGATTGGCCTACCACTCTCCCACACACACACATTCTTACATTGAGATATTTTGATGATGCTACTGTTTTCTGATGTCTGTTTTTCTTGTTGTCGTGTTGTGATCTTTCTTTTCCAAGAGGGTATCTAATTAGTGTCATGGTTTCCTAACTTTTTCTAAGGTTATTTGGATGTATATCTGGTTGTGAAAGTTATTTTTTTAAAAATTATTTTTAATATTAATATATTTGAAAGTATAAAAAAAGTAATTTAAAAAAAAATTTAAATATAATTTAATTTTTTCAAAAATATTTTTAAAATATAAAAATAAACGGGTTCATTATTTGACACTATGGTATACTGTAATTAAAGATATTATTATAATTTTTAATTTTATTTAATTTTTATTGTTTAAAACTATTTTTTAATTTAAATTGTAGTAGATACTTGGGTTTAAAAAAATTATAATTTATAATTATTTTAGATTTATTTTTTAAAATTATGATAGCAAAAACTAGTTCAATGTTAAACACGTACTTAAATTAATTTTTAGAAGAAAATATATATGGAATATTTATTTAAAGATTCGATGAAAACAACTTAGTATTGGTATTAAAAAAATTAGAACCAAGTTTTTGAAATAATGATTGATAAGAGAGTCAAGGCATTTGTATTTTATAGTAAAAGATTAAATTATTGAATTTATAAAAGATAAACATATGGGAAAATATGTGTTAAAGATGTTTTTGTTGATCAAGAACAAAGGTTAAGGATACAATTCATTGGCAGATTTTTATGTTGAAAAGTTACATGGTATATCAC
>Ga0307518_10000127_pt1 | contig 53710 bp, 59 predicted proteins | sample 25_EM_MG_FD_203889 | JGI IMG/M metagenome (GOLD analysis project Ga0307518, IMG submission 203889) | Populus trichocarpa ectomycorrhiza microbial communities from riparian zone in the Pacific Northwest, United States - 25_EM | ecosystem: Host-associated > Plants > Roots > Unclassified | place...
AATGGGAACGGGTTGCGGAAAAGAGGGCAATTCGGACGAAAATGCTACTGCGGGATATGCCCAAACGTATCGCGCGGTTCAAACAGGTGGGCAGTCTGCTCGTGTCCTCGAAAAAAAAAAAAAAAAAGGTTTACTGATGCCTGTTACAGTATTACCAGAGAAGACGTCCGCATCCTCTCAAGGCCGCTGGTGCATCCAAGAATACCAAGCTTCCGTTTTAGATACAATTGGGCGCGTATTATGTAATAGCATTCTGTCAGAGACTGCAGTGCGGGCTTATCGAGGGTACAACAAATGGCGTTCGTGAGATTGACTTGTCTGACATATGGAGTGAGTCATGACGTCATGGCCACCACCGAGGTCAGTGTCTTCGGTGCTGGCCTCGAGGAATGCAGTGGATTGTAGGCAGTGTCGATTCCTGTGGGATATGAGAGTTTGGAATGTATAATGAGTCGAAATGACACCGCATCGAGTACTCCCGGGTCAGATATTGCTTCAATTCATTCTCTCCCTTCATCGTCTGCATCGACCATTGAAGGACAACCGGTCACCCATGCCTTCCCCGTGCTTCTAGTGCTCAGGTCTTTGCCGACATCGTGAGTACCTCGTTGTCAGCCCTTCCCCGCCTGGATCCAATCAGCTCCTCGCGCTACGGAATTTGACTAAACTCTATACAGGGTCCACTAAAACGTGCTGCGCTGCTAGTACTTGTACTGGTAGCGCCAACGACCCTAGGTTTCGCTCTTTCCGCTTCTTCCTGCACTTATCTCTGGTCTGTACCAGCTACCATGGATCGCCACCCGTCACCGCAATCTACCCGCTTCACTCCCTTCCAGGTATGTCTGCTACTCTATAACCATACCTATCGCATTATCTTCCACTCCATAGACCACGCCTGCCCAGTTCCTCAGAAATATTGGTCTTCGCACCCGTGCACGAATAGCAAGGAAGAAGCCGGATCCGGTTCATACCACGAATCCCGTCGCGAACGCAGTCGATAACCGTCCACGAGCCCATTCCGCAGAAATATTTCGCAAACCAACTGTATCACCCACCATTCCCGGTTATCGGTTGGACGATACCTCCAATCCGACAGATACCGATGAGTCTTCGCAAGATGTCCCACCGTGCGACACCTCCCACCCGCGCCATTCCACGTCAGACCGTTTGGTCTGTTTCGCATCTGCGCACTCTGCAAGTTGTTCTCACTCCCTCATGGGGGACCAAATCGTATCGGAGGCTGTTTCTAATACCGACGCGGCTTCGTCTTTCCTTCCAAATGCGTCCGCGGGCGCAATGACACGGAGCGCCAATGATTGTTCTCAGGTGGGTCCAGTACCCTCGCAACATGTCCCTGGCCCAGGTCAGTCTACCGTCCCCGACCAAACCCCACCACCCCCTGAAACGACGCGTTCCAACGACACAATTGCTGCTGCTCCCGCAAGCTCAGTAATACCATCACCGCAGGGAATATTACCGAACACTGTGTCGTCACATTTAGAACTGACAGATCAACGAAACGCGCCACCGGAGTTTGTACAAGGCCAGATCTATACGTCAGACCTCCCAGCACCATTCCGGACAGCGACCGCATGTGGGGCTCGATTGTCTCCAGTCATTCTTCCGAGGCAGCCCTTCCCTGTCCTGGATCTCCCACCCTTCCTCCCATCGACGTCAGCGGTCTCGACACCTTCCAAACAAGCAGGTGTGAAGGGCATGCCGTCTCTGTTCGTCCATGGCCGCAGCAATGTGGATCACCATGACACTGCGTATCTCAGTAGTTCAGAAGGAGACGAGTCCGATGAAGGCGATGAGTTGGAGATGGGCGGTGTACCAGATGCTCACCAGAGCGACGAGTCTGATGAAGAGGCACCGCGTGCCGGCCCATCAACTATTATTCATCGGTCGCCCGCGTTCGCAATGCATTTCAATGCAAATGGTACCTGTTCATCAGGGGCAGGTCCTTCGAATTCGCCGTCGGCAAGCCGCTGTGTTACCGTTGTCCCGACCAACTTGGACTCAAAATCTTTCTCAAAGTCTGTGCAATTCGCATCTCCATCCCCTCCCACGTTGTCCCCCAAAGCGCCCCGAGTAGAGGCGAGTGGCATGTCCAATGTGCAGGACAGTGCAAAAAGAGCAGCAGCAGCAGGCCCTTCGTGCAAAACAGACTCCTTATCAGAGCTACGACCGAGTCTCTACCGCATTGCCTCTCGGAGCATGATCGACTTCGGGACTAACAATTGGGGTGATCGTGATCGTGTCGGCGCATTGTTAGACACGCCATCCATCTCCTGTCAAACTGCGGAGACGACCGACAGCTATGACACAGACGTGGTGACCAGACGTTTTCGGCGAGGCTCGATACCTAATTATCATCACCCGACGTCAGATCCCCCGCCATATCCTTCGTTCAACCCGCGCCCGAAGGCACCGCGGGAAGGCGTACCCGCATTAGTATCGCCGGTAGGAGATGAGACACGGGAGCGACTCCCTGCCTACAGCAATTCGCTGTATCTCATGGCGGTGATGCCACGCAAGATGGAGTTTATTGCCCCAGGTGTACAGGCCAAAGACAGGAAGTGGCGCCGCGTGTTGTGCGAACTAGAGGGGACTGTCTTTAGAGTGTACAAGTGTCCCCCTGGGGCAAGTGGAGCCGGCATTCTTGGTGATTGGTGGGAGAGGCAGGTGGGAGTAGGAGATGTGGTGGGGATTGTAAGTAACAATGCTCACTCTCAGGCTCCTGCAGAACGGAGTAGAGGTGAGCCACGAGAAGTGAAGGTAGGGTTGCAGCAGCAGCAAACTCCCCCTTCAACACCAGGAGGAGATTCGACGACGAGAGAAGGAAGTGGGTCACATGGATCGAGCACTGGCCCGTCCTCCAGGGCGACACGGCGGGCATCTGGTGCAAGCTTCTTGTCGTCATTTCGTCCTGCTGGCAACCCTACACGGAGTGGCCGTAGTGAGCAGAGCAATCCCAGTCGTCCCGAGTCCCGAGTACCCACGATGGAGCTATTGTCTGTCGACCTGCATGATGGTCGCCCGGGGTCATCGTCTGAGTCAATCAACCACAATTCTGCAAGTCCACCTGCACAAACAGCAATGGCCATGCCTCCACCACGTTCTGCATCGCGCTTGAGCTTTTTACCGTCCGGGAGGCCGCATCACCGTCAGCCAAATCCGTCCAAGTGTGACTTGATCCGTGCGTACACGCTTCAGAATGCAGAGAGTGGGCTGGGCAATGACTACATCAAGCGGAGGAATGTAATCCGGGTGAGGCTCGAGGGCGAGCAGTTTCTGCTGCAGGCTCCGGACGTGCCATCGGTGGTGGAATGGATTGAGGTGGGTGGACACGTCTGTTCTACGGAGATGACCTGACTGCGATTTGAAGGCGCTGCATGCTGGCACGAACATTGCGCTGGACCTTGATCAACGCACGATGCCGCGGGGTCCAGTGTTCCCCAGGTATGTGGGACTTTCCTTGGATCACTCCGCCTGCATTGATCCCCGATGCAGGCGACGCAGACGACGGAACAGACGACCTGCGGAGACGAGTGCAACGACTGCGCCTACTATGTTACCCCTGTAGCAGTAGAAATGTGTATTCCCACGATTTTCCGTAGTATGCCCGAGTTTGTTCGCATCGTTGCATCGACGCTGCTGTTATCTTCAAGTGTCCTCGTCTCATCGATTTTCTCCTCCTTTTTCTTCCTTTCGCTCTTTGTCACCCTCAACTTATCGTTTGGACTTTTGTCCTCCTCGCGCGCCTCCGCCACGCCCACAAAAGCTTTAAATCACCCGGTTTATTGCGTGTCCGCCCTTGTTTTTTCTCCGCTATCTACAGCCTTGTTTCTCCCTCAATAACAACCAAGACTTCTCTCAAAACCTGACGCAATGGCAGATACTGCAACAGACATTGATTTGGACTCTGTAATCGACCGGCTGCTGGAAGGTGAGTGGCGTATGCATGACTCGCTCTCTGTCCGTCCGTGGAGTCTGGTGAAGATGGCACCCCAAGTTCCGCTCAGAGTCGGACGTTGGTTCTTGTGGAAGAGGTCCGACCTGGTCGTCGCTGGCCGTCGTGCAGTTGGCATGTTTTTCATCCCACAGCATTACCTGTCCGGCGAGCTTTGTCCGCGGAAAAATTTCGCTCTTGGATGGGATCAATGCCCTACCCCCTTCCCCTTCATCGTCGTAGCAGGACCTTGGGTGCCTGTGTGTATGACATGTCAACCGTTGCTAATCGACATTCCCTCACAGTGCGCGGGAACCGACCTGGCAAACCTGTTCAATTACAAGAGTACGAGATCAAATATCTCTGCACGAAAGCACGCGAGATCTTCATAAACCAACCAATATTGCTGGAACTAGAGGCACCCATAAAGATTTGTGGTCCGTAGTCTCTTGGTGTCACCCACCCCTCGTCGGCTTTCTTCGGCGCTTACTTGTTGGGAATACATTGACTCATCCGTGCTCTTCTTTTGAAAGGTGACATCCACGGTCAATACTATGACCTCCTCCGACTATTCGAATACGGGGGCTTCCCCCCAGAAGCCAACTATCTCTTCCTCGGCGACTATGTCGACCGTGGTAAACAATCCCTCGAAACCATCTGCCTTCTACTCGCGTACAAGATTAAGTACCCCGAAAACTTCTTTATCCTTCGGGGCAACCACGAGTGTGCAAGTATTAACCGTATCTACGGTTTCTACGACGAATGTACGTGCCTCTGGTTACAGTGGGATAGACAGGTATTTTAATGCGACACTGCATACGCTAGGTAAACGACGGTACAACATCAAACTGTGGAAGACGTTCACAGATTGCTTCAACTGCCTACCCATCGCTGCCATCATCGACGAGAAAATCTTCACTATGCATGGTGGTCTGAGCCCCGACCTCCAATCGATGGAGCAAATACGGAGGGTCATGAGACCGACGGATGTCCCCGATACTGGTGTGTCTGTGCATGCCAAGCCTAGATTGTCCCTTGATGATGTGTCTCATTTATGCAGGGCTGTTGTGTGATCTGCTGTGGTCAGACCCAGACAAGGATATCACTGGGTGGTCAGAGAATGATCGCGGCGTATCTTTCACTTTTGGACCGGATGTGGTCTCGAGATTTTTGCAGAAGCATGACATGGATCTTATTTGCAGAGCACATCAGGTACGGTTGTGTCCTCCTTTTTGGGGTACCAGCGTCTAGATATCGGTGGTTCCATCTAGGTCGTCGAAGACGGTTATGAATTCTTTGCGAAGCGGCATCTAGTGACGTTGTTTTCGGCGCCAAATTATTGTGGCGAGTTCGACAATGCTGGCGCAATGATGAGCGTCGATGAGACCCTGCTATGTTCCTTCCAAGTAAGATGTCACATGGCATTGCTGCCCCATTATGTGTGGATCTGACTCTGCTCCTTAGATTCTGAAACCAGCGGAAAAGAAAGCGAAATATCCGTATGGTGGAATGAACATGGGGCGGCCGGTGACGCCACCTCGTAAACAGAAGAAGAAGGAAGGCAAGATGGGCTGAGACAGGTTGGAACTGGGGTTCGCTCACGTCTTGATCATCTGCTCACGTGTGTTTATAATACCTTCAACTGTTTTTCTATCTCTTCCACACACATTCTGCTGCTGGTTGTGCGCTGGCTAATTAATTGGCTTTTGAGGGCGGAAACAATGATTCCAAGGTGAAACTTACATGAAACGACACCAGTATCCACAGGAATCAATTAGGTCACGAATCCTCAGCACGAAAACAGATGCTCGGTGCAATTCAAGGCTCTAAACTGATGCTACAGATTATTGTGCTAGGACATTGACAATGATTATGGGAGGCTCGTATGACAGCTGGTTACGGGTGGACAGCGTCGTCTATGATATGAGTCGTGTAACTTACTTGCACAGAGAAAGCAACTATTATACGGTACGGAAATGCGTAAGAGAGCTGCATGCGTCAATGGATCCAGAAAGAACGTGCGTATGAAAAGGATGTCAATATGAGATTTAATGTCCCCCCCAAGTGGGTGGATGCGAGTGACGAGCTGTCTGTCTGCAATCGACCCTGAGTTGATATTCATGCAAATGGAGACGAGCGGGCCTACTCACAGTAAATAATCTCCGTACTGTCAACGGAGAAGAGGAACAGGAAGACCTGCCTGTCCATTTTTCACCACTCATCCTTCATTGCCCCCTTGTCCCTCAGTCGCTGCTCGTACCTTCTAAGAAGTAGCCGGTCGACCCAACCATCCTGGGGAAACAGCCGATCCCACCGGTTATGCAGGTGTACTCCGAATATCCTCTTCAATGCCCGATCGAGACCCCCGTTTTCCTCAAGGCCCTGTCCATCTACCCATCTTCCATCTGGACGGTCAGGGGTGAATGGATCAGGCACGCTGTTGTCGAGCCTGCATGCAAGGGGATCGCTGAAGCAGAACGGGATGATTTTGAATGGGGGGATGGACTCGGCCAGAAGACGGCGCCAGAGACGGAGGTACAGGATTGCGCCCCAGTCAGTGGATGGAGAGCGAGGTGGGGACGATATTGACATGAGGTGGAAGGCTTCGCAGAGGTAGGGAGAGTATTGCCGGAAGTGCATCAATGCGCCGTTGAATGACTGGTAGATCTTGCCTATACCAGGTCGGCTATATTAGTTACTGATGGATGGGAAATGCGTGTACCGACGTACCGTAGCAGTCCCATTGGGTTACAAACTCGTGCTCGAGGAGTGGTGCAAGATCGCGGGTGAGGAGGGTGTCCATGTCAACCCACATTCCTCCGTAGTTCCACAGGACAAGCAACCGGATGAGGTCACCGTCTACCCAGGCCAAGTCGTCATGCAGGTTTAGCAGTTCGCTGTGCTCCATTGCTGTGCCCCGTGCAAGCTCGGGGATATCGACGATGCGGAGGACAAACGAATCTGGGAAGAGGCGCGCGTACTTTCTGACGATGGTGTTTTGGGAGAGGTCGCCGTTCGACCATAGGACGAGTCGTGAACGGTGAATGTCCTGGGTGGCGAAGAATGATTTAAACATGTACTCTTGGCGATGACCGAGTGGAGCGAGATCTGTGCGCCAGTATGTGTGGAACTGGGCGCGTTCACTGGGGAGTATGTATGGTGAAGGGGAAGAGGGATTTCGTGTCTCAGGGAACCCGACGGTGCCGGCAAATGCATAGCAATCCATGCCCACGCGCATGGGTATTCCACCCTGGACCTCGAATTGTTTCTTTCCATAGAGTGCATCAGAGACGTTGTAGAGGGGGCTGACGCGGTCTGGGTTGAAGCAGCCCGAGAGTGGTGAGATGGAGTGAATTTCAGTTGCAACCCAGTGTCTATCGTAGAAGACGAGGTCAACGTGCAGATGCGTTTCGTAGAGATAGTAGACAACAAAACAGAGGGAAACTGCGGCAGCAAGGAGAACAAGGACCAGTAGGCGGGCCTGGCGGAAGGACATGGTTGAGGCAAGGAACAGTGGAGCATATTTTTTGGTTTTATCTTGCATCAAATCCTCGACCGCACTTTCGAAACATACCTTGGCTTTTGTCGAGTTGATGTCCGTAGTTCACCTCATCGCACGAGCCATCTCCTTCACTGCCCATCACAGGAAGGATCCATGGCCACTGCCACACAGTCTACAGCACTTGGCATCGACCACTACAGCATCTGACATCCCCCCACCTGCGCCCATCGCACGGCCTCATGAAACAACACACACCATGCGCGCTCGTCTCACATACCAGTCTCGCAAGCGGGGCACACTCGAAAGCGACCTCCTCCTCAGCACATTCGCACGCGATCATCTCCATTCCATGTCCACCGAAGAGTTGAGAGAGTACGACAAGGTAGCACCCCTCTTACTACTTGGCGTTCCATGTGTCTCATGCGTTTCAGTTGCTGGATGAACCGGACTGGGATATCTACTACTGGGCAACTGGAAATCGCACTCCCCCACAGCGATGGGCCAGCTCGCATCTTTTGCAGAAACTCAGGGTGCACGCAAAGAATGAGGGGAAGGTCGTGCGGTCCATGCCACCGCTATCATGATATATGGAATAGACGTTACAACTTTGAGTATATCCAATGCGAATCGTGGTCATCCTATCAGCAACGCGAGTTCTATTCGAGCTCGTTAGTACCATTCCCGAGGACCTGTTCATACTTGTTCAACAGTAATCTCTCAACCCACCCTTCTTTAGGGAACTCCTTATCCCACTGATTATGCAAATGGATCGAGAATATCTTTCCCAAGACGCCTTCCAATCCACCCACCTCGCTCACTCTAGTATCGACATCCCACCACCCATTCACCGGCCTATCAGGCTCAAAAGGATCAGGTATCCTGTTATCTAGCCTGCACGCGCGCCCGTCGCTAAAGCAGAACGGTAAGATTTTAAACGGCGGTACCCCGCCAGCGATCAGACGTCGCCACAGCTTGAGATAAAGTAGGGCACCCCAGTCTGTCGAACCCTTTTGCGGAGGCGCAGATGTTGCCATGAGATGGAAGGCCTCACAGAGATATGGTGAACGCTTATGGAAATGCAAGAGTGCACCATTGAGAGCGAGGTATGGTTTATCTGTTGCACTTGAGGTACATCCGGGTTACTCCAGCGTAACAAAGCATGCTCACCATAGCAATCCCATTGCGTGACGAACTCGTGCTCCAGTAGAGGCTCCAGATTCCTTGTGAGCAGTGAGTCCATATCCACCCACACACCACCATGCCTCCACACTACCAGGAGCCTCACGAGATCCCCGTCAATCCATGCTCTTCTGTCGTTCACGTTAAGGAGTGCACTACCTTCGAGTGCCGTGCCGGTAGCAAGGTCTTTGATATTGGCCACACGCAGCTCAAAGGCATGCCGAAATCGACGCAAGTAGCGCTGCAGAATGGGGTTCGGGGAGAGGTCGCCGTTAGACCAGAGGACGAGCAGCGAAGTATGAGTGTTTTGCGTAGCAAAGAAGGATTTAAGCATCTGTTCTTGTCTTTCTCCAAATGGTGCGAGGTCGACACGCCAATAAGAGTGGAAATGTATTCTCTCCTCCCTCGGTAGTGTGTCCCCACCAGTAAGCTCCGGATCACCATCGCCATACCCTTCATAGGTGAGCAACACCGGGGAAGGAGGCACCGGAGACACGATCGTCCCCGCAAACTCATAGCAATCCATCCCGAAGCGCATCGGCAAGCCCGCATGCACCTCTGTCACCTTCGGTCCATAAAGATGTCGTGTGAGGTTATATTCTGGACTGACGCGCTCGGGGTCAAAGCACCCTCCGAGAGAACCCACTGGAGTGATTTCGGCATTTACCCACTGTCGAGAGTAGAATGCGAGTTCGATGTGGGGCTCGAACAACGCGAAACCAAGCAGGACAGACGAGGCGGTGAGGATCAGAAGGAGCCTGAGGGCGGTACGTGGACGGAGGAAGCAAGAAGAGCGTGGTCGTGACCTTGACGAGGAGCGGACACGGAACCAGGATGGACGGTTTCGGTGTCGTGAGGAGCGTGAAATAGAGTCATCGTCCTCGTCTACAGAGTGCATTGGAAGTCGTTCATACTTTGACCGTGACATCGTCGTCGTCGAGAGCAACTTCCTACTGACCACGATGGCAGTTCAGGTACAAACCCGAGTTCACTAGTACCACTCCTTCAAGGACTGGTTTCACGGTCACCACCCTTCTGCTCAGTAATACGATACATGAATAACTATGTTGTTCGGAGATACAGCTAACGACACGGAACGTGCACTGTGCTCAGCCATATGCATTGAGTCACCGTTGCAGAACTTGGCCACATCTTTGAGGGGTTCGCCGCGCAGCATGCCCATCTACTACGCCTGTGTGCGGTTCACCATGGAATGTTTCACTTCTCTGGCATCACATGTTTATTGGCGGTGTGTATTGCCTTGTCATTGACTCTGAAACGTTCCCTGTTTACCCATCCCAAGCCAGCGCCAGGATCTCCTCCGTAACCCTGGCCCAGAGGAAGAAGTTATCTTGCTGAAGGGAGAAAAATGCTCCGTCAGTGTGAGCAGGGACTCCCTCTGCTTTGAATCCAAAGACGTTGTGTGTTCTGCTCTGCTAGTGATGCAATCCATTGCGCAATTTGATCTTCATTCCCCAGAGTTCATCTTGGACCACTGGTGTCTCCGCCGATAAGTGCCCCGGTGTTGGCCTTGCGACTTGTACTTTGATCACGGTGCTCCCCGTTCGGCGCGTTACACAACTTTCCCGCCGTCCTTCGGGTTTCAATGAAGCGAGTGGGTCTACTCACCATGACTGTATGTACGTTATTCAATGACATGGTGGTAGACGTTCTGGATCCTGTGAAAGTCAAAAAGCACTTCGATCGCATTGGTCACTTCAGAATCCTCGTCCTCGGCAGGTATAACGACCCTCTTGCAGCGTGTTTACAACACAACAGAGCTCCCGGAGGTCTTCAATGCTAACTTAGGCGAAAATGTCAAGTACCTCATCCTGCCGTATCATACGTTCCTTCAACTGATGCATAAGAGCTTGTTCGGTGACATGGACTGGACTAACTCTATTCAGAGGGGGTATCATAACATCGAAGATGAACTGTTTTTTTGGAGCAACCAAGGTTCTATATTCCATGACTCACGAGGATTCGAAATTGGCTCTGTGAAGCAGCTGGACTTGATGATTGACTTTGTCACTGATCGGGCAGGCACATTCAAGTTGGAAAATCGTATCCATGCCATCTGGTGAGACCACAACTATAGTTGAATGATATATCATATAAACTTGGTGACCTAGGTTTTGCATCTCACTGGCTGATTATGAGAGGCCAATTTTGCCAGCCTGGCTTAGCACTCCTTGGTAAGTGTACGGGTCTACGGGTCCATGGGTATTCCCACCCCATCAAGGAGAACAGTACAGTAATAACCTCAGCACCGAGGAACGCAATTCCCGAATACACTACTACTTTGGTGAGGACTGTGACATTCGCGAGGACCTGGCACCCGCTACGCAAAAACGAAATGATAAGTAATATACCATCTGTGTCGTGACTCGTAGTGCTGGACTTCTGTTCCTAGCTGAGCAGAAAGAGGAGGAAGGACAAGACACAGAACAGCTTTGGCAAGAAGGGGCCATACGAAGATGATGAGGATGCCTGAAGAGAGTTAGTGTATGAATAAGTGAGACAATTGAGATGAACCCATGCTAACTTTTGCTTTTGCAAAACTGCACCAGCACAGCTTCACTGATGTCCACACATCTCCGTGTCCACCAGGCATGACTACCTGCAACAGTTGGCGGTCGAGTCCTGCATATGCAGTATGCCACCGTGCGACAAACCACCAAGTATGACGGAGATGAATGCGATGGCGTGCACGGACAATCATCCACCGGGTGGAAGTGCACCAGAAGGAGCCATACGGTAGTTACGATGTATGGCACTGCAAACGGACATCATATAGCTTGAAATACCTCTTACCCATCAAGTCGCTCACTAGCCAGTGGTCCAGTGTGTCCCACGTCATGATGTATACGACCCATATTCCGGCACCGAGGGTTACACCTGCAGTGCAGTCGACGATGGAGTGCATACCTGTATACAGCCTCCCGCAGACAATACTGACGACATAGACGAGCAGAATGGCGCAGAACGTACGGTAGGTGACGTTGGCTGAGTGTTCTGAATATGCACAATAGAGATGTAGCCAAAAATGAAGAGTGTCATGGATACACTGTTAGTTGAGTGAGTCGAGGGAAACCTGTACCCGAGATGGTGGATGCCGATAGCTATAGTGTGATGTCACGACAAGGTTGATACGAGTGATTCGAAACTCACTCAAGCGCCAGGTTACCGGGGCAGTAAGCTTCCACAGTGATATCCATGCCCTCAGAAGTTCCTCCAGTATGGTGAAGTCCATTCGGTCATCATCCTCCAGTACCTCGGTTACTATATGACATCATTCCTCACTCCAGTTGTGGCCCTTCAGTATAACTTGACTCTCTCGAGACCTTGCAATGTTGGAAACTCATCAAGTTGACAACTCAAACAGGAAATTCAACCGGAACTTGGGGCATCTGAATCATAACCGGACGACCGAACAGCAGTGATATGAAACATACATGCTTAGCAATATGGGCAGAAAACGTATAAATGCTCACTAGGATCCGCCACAGATGGGGCGCAGATAGACATACACGATTACGCGAAACAAAACATACAACGAAATTGAGCAGGTGATGTGACGCTTGGCTGGTGTGATAGATGCGGGGAAAATAAATAGTATTACCAAACTGGAAACATCAATTCAGTAAATTTCCCCGCCCATATTGAAGACATACTCACAGTATCTGAATCAACGTCTCTCGCAGAGCTTATTGCCCACCCCAGACTCACCGCGTCATTATCGCAAGATCTGGTACCAGCGTCCCATACTCTGACATGTGCTTCACAACGCCCTTGTTCTGCCTGACAACGAGCGTCTTGAGTGCCCCTCCGGACCTCCTGACAAAGTTGGCAAACTGCTCGTGCGGCCACGGATCACGCTCGCGATAACAAAACGCGACGTCGAGTTCCTCGAGTGCAGGCATCGTGAGTGCATCCAGAAGAGCATCCAGCCCGTGGCGAATTACACGCAGTTCGAGGCGTCGCAGAGTGTCCTGGTAGATTGCACCCCCGCCAAGTGTGCGCAAGAGGGCGGGTTGGTCGGGGTCTGCGCACAAGCAGGAAGCGGTAAGCACGCGGAGGGATGTACACAGAGAGATGGTCTGTAGAAGTGCGGTGCTGTCGAGGAGGGCAAAGTGGAGAGTAAGCTCAGTGAGTTGGGACCACGGGATGAGTAGGTGATCGAGAGTGCGAAGATGGACGTTTGGGCATTGAAGGAAGGCCGCGCTGAGATGGGGAACAGTACTGGGGAGACGGACAGTACAGTGTGTTCCACGGTGGGATGTCACGCGGAGGCGAGTGAGAGGTATAACGGCATCCGATGAGAGGTGTGTTGTGACATTGTCGAGTACGTCTTCCATGGCGGGTCCATGCCACCAAATATCTCGGCAACGAGTCAGGAGGTGGCGAAGCCAGTAGACGAGGCCGGGGCTGGCGGCTAAATATGATCCATCAAGATCATTCAATACACGTATTGCGAGTGGTAAACCCTTTGCTCTTGCCAGCCATGCCTCACACATGAACATGTACTTTTTACTGATGGCTCCGTCGAGGTGAAGGGTGATTGACGACCACAGCCTGGGAGTAGAACGAGCTACGGCACGCCAGTGTCGACAGACTTGAGTGAGAACCATAGGGCCCTCGACGTCGCGTGGAGTGACATAGGGAGCGGTTGGGAGACAGTGAAAGAAGATCTCGCCAAGGACCTCGGGCGGAACTCTGCGAACTGGGGAAGTGAGGGCCCTGTGAGAGAGAACAGACTGTGTGACGTAGGATGCACTCTGTTCGAGGCGTGTCTTGAGAGTAGCTAGTTTCCAGACGGCAGACTGGATGAGCGAGAGCTGGAGATGACGCTGCTGGAGGACTGCGTCGATGGAGGCGAGGTCGGGTGGAGCTGGGATGAAGTTGGCTGAGTGGAAATTAGAGTAGGGTGTTTCGAGATCGATAGGCTAGTAAAGTATTTAGTGAAGTGCAGGATCAAGAAAACGGCACTAACGAGGAGGAGAGAGTGGGACTGCCAGCGGATCGATGAGCAACGATTGCGCAATCGCTCGGATAAGGAACGCTCACAAGACACTCGTCGAGTAATGAATCAAGCCTGGCAAGCCCACCCATCTTCTTGTTTGCCGCTCTTCCTGTCGTCGTCCTCGTTGTCGGTGTCAACGTCGTCGTGGTGCGTCTTGTATTATAGCAACGCTCTCCGGCTGGATCTTGGACCGAGTCCTTCTGCTTGGTCATGGTCACGAGCAATTCGGCTCCCCTCACGGCAGTTCTTAACCTGCCCCCGCAGCCTTGTCGTAATGACATCCGCCATTTCGTGGGCAAGTATGGGCTGCTCGTCGTCACACCCAGCCTCCAAGCATTCCACACGTATAACATTCACTCGATCGTTTACATGGAGCTACGCACCTGCAATGCCAAATTCAATGTATCCTGCGTAACTAAAAACACTACCACAGTCTCATGACTTTCTTTCTGCAGGTAGGCTGGTGTCTATCGTTTGACAGTCTATTAGAGATCTAGAAGTTGGCCGGGTTGATGTTGACTGACCTACAAGCGGGAAACCTGTAACAAATCTCGCCATGGCGGATTGTCAAAAATCCTTCCAGACAGAAATCCCAAGAGACAGACTTTGGTAATCTGGATTCCGGAGGGTTCTCCGGGGTGCGATTCAGATCCTATATTTTTACTGTTTTAAAGTCCTCTCACTCGGATGAGTGCACGAGAATCTCTTCGTTCAAAATATTGTTTTAACTGTCAACTTTAACGGTCAAACTAGCCTGAATTGGAGCTTTCTTCCACAACTTTTGAGGGGTCGCCTCCATTCATAGCTGCAGGGACTTGGGAGTTCCAGTTGGTAAAGATGAACTCAACCCTATCCAGATAGCTGTGTCCTTAGTATCATTCGAATCAGAGACGTCAGAGGCCAATTAATTGTCAGTGATAAATTGCTTATCGCCCACCGTATGGTGTCATATGACAATGTAGACTGCCAATCTGGACAAGTTCTTGATGGAGATATCATGCCATGACTTGTTCTGGGACAGAGGATCCATTAAAAGGTGTGATGGAGCACCGAACGTCGGTTCAACAACTCAAAACCGGTCAAGGTTAGGTTCATTACTGTCTGCAAGCTCATGCGGAGCATGAACGGAAGATTTCGAAGCCATGTATACAAACCTGAGGGAAGGAATACATGTCACATCTCGACCAACGGCGATCAGCATTTTCCAGTAAATGATAGACACGAACCCATAGCCCAAGTGAATCGGTAGCACCTTCTTGCAAGATGACGACACTCGTGGCCGTCGTTCAAGTCCCGCGAAACTCTGACATGCACGAGTTCTCGATCCAGTGCCCGAGCGCGGACGCGTGAGTGAACTCTGCGAGGGAATGACGTAGTACGTAGGGTGGCCAACGGTCTGCCTTCCACTTGGACTCCAACGCCATCAGGATCGAGGGGGGTGCTCCACCTTCGTGGGATGGGATTTGGGTTACCTGCGGGTTTGACAGTAGTTTGATCAGCATCGTGATGCGGAGCTATTAGGATTGATCACGGTGTGGGTCTGGACTGCGAAGGTTTGTGGGGATTCGCACTCCACGACTGGTCATCCAATCCACGGGCCAACCATGAGCCAGGGAAAAGGTGTTTATGCGTTCGTACCACGGGTAGCGTCTCGCTGGTCGCTTTGTTTATCGTCCTGTCGGGGAGTGTTTGAGTGGTCGCTCCGAATTTTCAATTCGTACTGTCTGCGAACCCCGCGATCACGTCGTGGATATCCAGACGAGCTCCCAGCGGGATGCATTATTAAATGGCTCCGGATCTGTGCCAATGGACGGAAAGGGAGCGTGTTTGGAACTTACATAAATAGACTCTTCGATCAGCAGCGACACAGATGAGTTATCTGAATGAACTGATGATCACGATCAGCCACCCCGGACCCTTGTGAACGAATCCACACCTATGTCATGCCACCGATTTGTGAAGCAAGACATTGTAGCCAATCCCATTGGTTGATAATCTAATCGCACATGGGATGGTATTGCTTCCGCATTCACATAGGCGTCTGTCTCCACTACTCGCGATGTCAGTCCTCGAAATAGGCACATCAGGTCATGCTTACCATTCGTCCGACGCCAGCGCGTTGTATACCCGTTCCGATTCTGAGGCTCGAAGAGCATACCGGTCCATGTCCGTGCGACGCCCAAAATTTGGGGTGTCTGTGCATACTGGACATGGCTTCCATGATCGATAAACCTATAAATCTTATCTGTCGCGCGTGATGTAAATTTGAAGGAGTTGATTGGGATATCAGTCACATCGAGACGCCCGGCCCAGTACCCTTCCCGTTCAAGTGGGCTTTGAAGTCGGAGTGGTGCACGTTTGATATGGCCCCGTGTTCGTGGTGTTGGTGGCTTCGACAGAATCCCCGAAACAGAGCCACCATTGAGTCGGTGGCCGAACTCAAATTTGTTAGCATCGGTACGACCATAATGTTGGGCGGTCCACAGCTGCCTAGCCTGGACTGTCCGGTTCGGCACCCCCGGTTGTCTCCCGGACTGGTACAAGCACATACACTTTGTGTAGCAAATTGATCCTGATGATCCAGTTCTCCGGCTACAGCGGGTAATGGCAATGCAGATTTCATTTCCCACCAAGGGATAGCTGGCGCAACCCGATGATTTCGCCTCGAGCGTCTTATCGTGGGAGTCACTCGGCTACACACTTCACCAGGTACTAGTCGGTGTCCTCGAAAGGTATGCGTGCACCTGAAACTTTGTACCTTGCAGGTTTAAGACCGGTGATAGCCCATGAGCGTCAGTCATTAACGAATTGCCTATTAACGCTAGTCTTTTCGGTGTTAAACTGGGGTGTTCGTGTGGTCATCGTCTGGGTAGAGGAGTTGGCCCAATTACAGCGCTCGTCGCAGCCTTATATGGAAGCTCCAGCTTCCATTCACTCTCATTCGATTATTCGTTTACAAATTGGCTGTCAACTTTGTCCGGAACCGGACGACTTCTAGGACTTCTTCGTGTGGCACCCAATATCCTTCTTCACTATTCACTTTAGTTTCGGCATCGAGTCTTGCGTTTTTTTTTTTTCACGAATACCAAAACTTAGAAGCGCTGGTACTAAATCCAGAAACCAGGGACACTTCACTCAGAGCCCCTATGGCAACCGGGATCTTGAGTACTTTGTGAGTGCTCGTCGACGTACTCCGCAGCGGACCCACGACCGAAGAAAATCCAATAGGACCGGTCGCATAAGGTGCTTGAACCAGATTTATCGTTACTTCGCACCCCCAAGTTACTGTAATTGGTGCCAGTGCTTGTCCGAGCTCCTCGAAGGAACTGATGTGTTGGCGGCACCCTGGTTCCAGGTAGGTAACCGACAGTCCAGTTGCAGGATCTCGATGTTTTGAGGCTCCACTAATTGAATGTACGTGCCTATCATATCAGAATACCCTCGAACGTCGCGCACTAGTCTGTGATAAAGCTGGAGGCGAGGGTAGTAAGCTAGTTCCTCCTTGAATACGTTCAACTTCGTTTTCCACGCTGATGGCTCCACCAACCCCCCTGATCTTACAACGGATGCACGTCGGCGTATCACCAAACCCAGGTCAGACCCCATATCCTTTGCCATAATTAACCATCGCGATGAACGTTGCATGCGCCACCACCGGATATACCGTGTACCCTTGAGACCATTGGCCCCTAAATCTGAGTTGCAGAAGAGCAGGTTGCCCTATTGCGACTCAGATTTGGGGTAATCCCCTCGCTTCTTCGGTGTCAAGGGTACGCTTCAAGTATACGCCAGCTGGAGCTTCGTTGTTGCGTACCACTTCACTAACATTGATATGATCAATCAGAACAAGAATCGTGGTGAGACCTGGAGAGTGCCTGGGTTTGCTGACCAGCGACATCCCGATGACATGTCATTACAATTGTACATCATGACTAGGTCCTGGACTGCGACGACGGTGGCCATCGTACCTCGTCGCTGTTGACGACGGGCTCCACTGCTGGTGTAACTATGCCACCCTTGTCGCGTACTTCTGCAAATCCCTGGCGCAACTGGTAACACAGAAGTGGGGGCTGTTCCTGACTGCCAGGTTGCTCTTTCTTTGACAGAAGAGCTGGTTGCTAGCTATGCATCGTGGCGATTCGAGCCCGCGTGAGCCCAGGTGGATTAGAAGAAACCTTGATTTGAGCTCGCTCAAAAGCCCACCAATCGTTGGATGTACCAAGATCCGAAAGTCGAGCACGAACGAAGAGACTGGAACACAACACAATGCACGAGGATGGCCACGCGATCAAACGCACGGAACTAACTCCGGACAACGAAGCGGTGGTGAATAAACCGACTTTCAATCCGAAGATGAAGCTGGGAATATGAATTCATAACACTCCAGTCAAACGCAAACTGTGACAGACAAAAGAGGTGCTGGTGGTGACGTTCTAACAAAGACAAAGGGATTTCGCGAGGTAATACGTACGCACCAGCCTTGCACAGCAGGCGCCTTGAAGTCGGCCATGATTACCCTGGCATGCCTCGTGCAAACCGTGTACAGCTTGGTTGCCCGGCGCAATTCCTGAAACATGGCAATTCGCCAGCAAGCCACCGCTGCAAGGGCCACGCCCGGGAAAACTATGGTGCTAGAAACAGGGGCGGGAGTGTGCTGAGTCACTGTTGTATAGGCGTATGCATAGCGTTACCAAGTTCACCAGGAACAGGGCCGCCTTGGCCTGCCCAACGCCGAGCGTACGCCATGTGTTGCACGAGGATGCGTTGTCTTTCATTTCGGATGTCGAGGACGTGTGAAGGACAGCTGCGAAATACGGAGACATGAAAAGAAAAGAAAAACACGTTCCTTGATCGGCTGCAGGCAAATCCACATCGCCTGCCGCTCGTATCCACGGGCACGGGACGGAGCTGTGCCGACTCGTTGTGGCAATCGATAATCTGGCCTTTTCTCTTCCTCGGAGATGCACAAAGAGCGTTTTATCTCACTTGGCATGTCGTATCGTGATATGTGTATATCCACGCCTCCGCGTCGGATAGTAGGTGAGGGTATTCGGTAAACAAAACAACATGTAGTATACGTTCTATTAAGTGCCGTTCGGTCGAGTGTACAAGGATGTGCATGGGGAACGTGAGTGTGAGAGAAGACAAGACTCGATCTAGCGAGGGAGATACGAATATTATGCAAGGGATGCGTCAAGTCCACACTCGCCAGGAGGGGGACCCCGAGGACAATAGTGAATGGGTGATGGCCAACGAGCACATAAAAAACGACGAAAGGTAACAGCCAGGGGGATCCAGCCCACAACCTCTGAAATGACCAACGACCATGAAACCCGAGGGTGGAAAAAAAAACTTGGATGTGTGATATGATGATAGTGATACTGCCGTGGCTCTTTCGTGGGCGATACCCGACTGGGAGGGAGAGATCGATAAGGGAGACACGCCGATATGGAAGATACGCGTGTGGTGGTGGGATAGGCATCGGGCGAGGGTTTGGCACGTATCGGGTGAGAAGGACAAAGGGTTGATCGTGTGGCACTGCGTCCACGTATAATCGCAGCTGCCAATCAGGCAGTGCATATCAAGCATGAGCACACCATGCGAAAGGCCATCATCGGCGACAGAGATACCGCCAAAAGTCAGGGTTCGGTGGCTGAAAGAAGGGGTCAGTGTTCGTGATCCAATCGGTGTAGTCAAAGGCAGCGTACAGCTGTGGTCGGTGTGGAGTTGTCTGGGGGAGTGCGGGGTGAGCGGGCAGTCGGGGCGCAGAAAGAAAGCCACTCACGCGGTCGGATGCACTCCCAAATATCGACGCCCCCCTTTGGGTGCCAAGTGCAGCACTGGGAGTAGAGGCTCCAGTAAGAGTTTGCGACCCATATTTCTGTGGTGGGGGATATCTGGGGGAGACGGACGGTAGTACTCATGGTGAACGAGGGCGAGGCGGGCGAGCACAAAAGGAGCGGGAGGAGGAACGAATGAATTTATAATGCTGAAACGGGGAGTATGTACAAAATAAGAGAAAGAAAGGATAAGTTGTGTGACAAGTGGGAGGGAGTGACATCAGCCCTCCTTTTTGTAGGATTACGTGACCACAGCCCGATCGGAGATCTGAGATCCAATTATATCCCCCCACGACCGGACGATCTTGACATGGAATCCTCCATCACGATGCGGCCCATCGAGTCCAACTAGTATGATAGCCGGAATGCAAGCGACACCATGGAGGACGCTGTCCCGGCAAATTGTTATAGGCATGGCCCACTAAGTCAAGCCAAATGCAATCCCTTCCCCCAGTAGCCGGTGCGGCGTCCACACACACTTCTGTCCATCATTCGACGCCATTCATTGCTTACTCGCTTCCACCGCACGACTCTGAACACTTTTGTCTCGTCTTGGCTGTTTGTGTACGCGTGTGTATTATGCATATGGTTTTGTCTTGCCATCATCGCACATGAGATCAGAAGTACGGAAGTGGTCCGCACAGCGAATCCAAACCCTGTGCGTCGAGATGCCTAGTTCATCTTCTTCCCTTCCATCCTCACCTATATCGGTAGACCGGCAACAAATATTGTGTCTCCAGTCAACGTTCGTCCAATTGATCGGACCACGGGGCTGCTGGCATCCCGCACCCCGTGCAAGCATAACGCATTTCCCAACCTGTGCAACGCCCATCACACTGATCATCAGAACTGATGTATGCCACTCCCGCTGGCTGCACACGCATGCCCTGCGGCAAAGAAGGCAGCCCCGTTGGTTAATTCATACTTCTCCTCGCTCGTAATGCACTTATACATATCTCTGCATGACTGCTTGGCCGTGCCTGTTTTTGCCAATACCCTGCTTGACGGCTGTCTTCTAAGCCGCTCGCTGGCGGCCCCCGTCTCCCGCCATCTTCCTACTATGGTACTCCCCAAACCCTACGCGCATCTTTTTGGGGTCCGAATGCCGCAAAGGGTGGCTCAGCCGCCATGGGGACGGAAATGAATCAAAAGGAAGATTGGTCAAGAATGCTTCTGCATAATGTATATCCAGTTTTCAGAGGCCCTCGTTTTCGAAATTGCGAGCTTAACATCACCTTCTTCTATCGATGTCGATTTGCCATAGCATCAGTACGTGTGCATCACGCTAACGAGTTCGAATCCCAGTGTTTGCGACGCACCCTTGGAGTGGTGCCAGTGTCATCTGGAAGGCATCATGAGACGACCCCAAAATCACCGGATCGCAAAAACCCCCCCCAACACATAGAAGTCCGAATGCCCGCAAGTCCTTGTCGTCGAACAGAGCTCACGAATGGAACAGTGTGGTGTGTGTGCAGAGGGCGTTGGGCCAGCGAACCCGGCCGAGAAAAGCAACGATGAGCCCAAATGGCAACCGAGAAGACAACCAGAATCGGGTAGGCCACCCGTCTGCCACGCATTGCGAGCGCTCTGAACCGTCGAGAATGGACCCCAGTTCCTGGATCTCCCCTGAGCGGCGCACACCCTGTGGGAAATGAGGGCAGGTGGCGGGAGGGTGAATCTTCGTTGGGTTCTATCGAGCATTAGGGCGACTGGCATCACGAGATATGGTTATATAGTGCGCCATGGAGCCCTCTACGGGGTAAGTAGCTCCAACGCTCCCCGGCACAGGCTCTCTCTTTCTTTCTTCGTTGAGATCTTGGAGCTCAACGACGCAACCCTCACCTGTGCGTGTTGTCTCACTGCGATTCCCATCCAGTCCACCTGACCCCACGTTGGCGTGCCAGACCCGACGTTTGCGGGGTTTCATACAGCGATTCAATGTGTCAACTTGGCGCTTGGGAGCCGAGGGAAAACGAGGCAGGGAATATGGGGTCTTGGTGGGAGTGTTGTGGCGTTGATGGATTGATTCAATGCCGTTCAGATAGCCAGGGGATTGCGGCTTATAGTATGGTATGTATTCATTTGAATGACGTCTCACGCAACCTTGCACATCCTGGATGATGCGTGGCCGAGGACGCCAGGAGAACCGTTTCATGAAGGACAAGAAATACACCGACGTGGGTGTGAGGCGTACATGCCAACACTACAGCTTAGGTTCCGTTCGACTTACACTTGCATGGGTTTGTAATTTCTGACGACGACGGCAACAAATTATTATGGGCAACGCAGGAGGTATAATAAATTTCCTAATTTGGCAGGGTGACCCACCAGATTGGCTGCAGTGCGGACGTTGGGTGCACACGCTCGGCACTAACAGAAGGCTAAATGAAGCTTGTTCAGTGCGCTGAGTTGAATTGAAAACTGCTACTGCTATGTATTCCCTTGGAATTGCATTGGTGGCGATGTGTGCCCGCTGTACCTTGATCTGAGCGTATGGCTCATGATGCAAGATCTTGCAATCTCGATGCTGTTTAGTGGCAGGGTCAGGCTCGTCCTTATATATGTTGGCATGATGGTGTGTATAGAGGAAGTTGAATTTCCAGGTCTAATCGCTCCAGTGAGTGCCAAGGAGCGACATGGCAGGTGCAGCTTCTTTCTTTCACTGATAGCAGAGGTCACTCAGTGCAATGCAGTGCAAGTTCCGATACACTACTCGGATTCTTTTGATCGGGTCCCCTGGCATTTGCACAAATTTCGATCGTATTTGTCTCGGTCCGAGGTAATATTATTGAGGAGGATGTGCGTGAGAATTGTGATGTGAAGGGTCTAGGCCTCCATTCCTTATTCCGTGGTAATTGGCTTGCAAAAAAATAACTTGAAACACGAATTCTGTGCAGACCTTGCTGCGATTCGAAGACTGCCAAAGCTTGGCTGGAATCAAAGGTATTCTTCCGAATCACACTTTCAGTTGGAGCTTATTTTTATTTTTATTTGGTTTGGGCGTTCCTACATCCTGTTTGAACGGAAATACCGGCCAGAACCCCTCTCGGAAACCGTCGACGGTTGCAAAACAGAGTTCGGTACGTGCAAGGTACGCCGTGCGCACGATCTAGATTATCAAGAATAAATTTGCGACGTGCAGCCGCCAGTTCTGGACCGCAGTGCTGTGATAATGATCAACCAAGCACTCGTGCGTCATCTTTCTCACTGCTATGTCATCCCACCCTAATCATCCGAGTTGCATGCGACGGACGGAACTCAACGTTGCGACCCTGGCATATGCTGCAAAAAAAAACGGGCAGTTAATGAGACTGGGCGCGCTGACACTTCTTGGCGGGGCGAGTTTCTTGCTAGTGAAGCGTGTGTTGAATGAAAGACGGAAGCAGCGGTTTGAGATATCGGATCGGCCCAAAGGAAAATGAGAGGGTCGGATCGGGGTGGGTGCTCCGAGTGCAGTGACACAGGTAAGGCTATCACCCGAAAAGCGACTTCGTGCACGGTGCACAGGATGCACCAGTGAATTCATCCGTACTTGCGCCTTTTCAGGTGGGTCGCTTTTCATTCCATCGGCTGTGGTGGCTCACCACAGCTGAAGCACTGACTGACCATGGTCATAATAGATAGTTTGTATACCGTGAAACGCCAACATGTGGGGGGGATCTCTGCTTCCAACCCTGGTGTGACAATTTAAGATTCCATACCATACATGCTGTGTACATATCGTCGCGGGTGTCTCGTCCCGAAATCATACGTGGCCCATCCTGCATCGAGCCTCGGTGACCCTGTGATCACACTGCTTGTACTTACAACTGAATGGCTGGAAAAATGGGGGCGCTCGGGCCATGCACATTGAGTAAAGGTTTTGATATGGGTCGCCAAGGGTCGTTCTTTCACGCGTAGGGTCTAAGTGGCTGTGCTGGCCTTTGCAGATGAAGGCCAACTATCAGGTGCGTTTATCCAAGGCTCGAGGTATGGCACATACACCAACTTCATCCAGTTCTCGAATATATGCGGGACCGTATATAGGCAGGGGAATGTTCTGTTCACGCCCGACGGCAATAGCCTGCTGAGTCCCGTTGGAAACCGTGTTTCAGTCTTTGACTTGGTGAAGTGAGCATTCTACCTCTTTTCCATATTACCTGTCCCTCGTCTGACAATGCCGTATCATGCTAAAGCAACAAATCTCGAACACTACCCTTCCAGAATAGAAAGAACATATCTCGAATCGCCCTCTCCCCCGATGCGAGCACCCTCATTTCAGTAGACGAAGGTGGCCGTACGCTTCTCGTCAACTTCAAACGCGGCGTCGTGCTACACCACTTCAATTTTCAGAAACCCGTGAATGATATTAGCTTTTCGCCAGATGGAAAGTTAGTTTATCCTCCGCCGCTTCTTCCGTGCAGGTGTGCTCATACGCGACAACATAGATACATTGCAGTCACGCACGACTCACACGTCCAGGTCTGGCGCACTCCGAACCATCTCGTTCGAGAGTTTGCGCCATTTGTGCTGCATCGCACATACACAGGTCATCATGACGAGGTTCTGAGTATACGGTGGTCATTAGATTCAAAGTAAGTTCGTGCATACACTGTCCGGTTGGCCCATCAGGGCTGATGCTTGTCCCAAGATGCTTCTTGACGACATCCCGAGATATGACTGCGAGACTATTCACTTTGGATCCTCTTGAGGATTTCCGCCCAAAAAACTTCGCTGGGCACCGCGATGCAGTAGTCGGTGCATACTTCTCTGCCAATGGCAAATACGTAGGTCGATCGTCCTGTGTTTCTGGGCAGCTGTGTAACTCTAGTAGATTTACACCGTCAGCCGCGACGGTGCTGTATTCACGTGGCAGGCCAAGGCCTCCGAAGACGCGGATGATTCCCCGGATGAATCGGCACCCAATCCACCAAAACCTACAGGCATTTTTGAAACAATTGCACTTACGCGGTGGGGTATACATAAGCGGCACTACTTCAATCTTCCAAATACAAAAGTTGTAACCACATCGTTTCACCCCTCGTCCAACCTCCTTGTCGTAGGGTTCTCCAGCGGCGTATTCGGGCTCTGGGAGCTCCCAGCGTTCACAAACGTGCACACGCTCAGTATATCACAGCAGAAGATCACTTCTGTTGCGATCTCGCCCTCGGGGGAATGGCTCGCGTTTGGCTCACGCACACTCGGCCAGCTTCTCGTGTGGGAATGGCAGTCCGAATCGTATATCCTCAAACAGCAGGGGCATTTCTTTGATATGAACACGCTGGCGTATGCACCGGATGGACAGACAATTGCGACGGGGGGTGATGATGGCAAGGTGAAGGTCTGGGCCGTGCACTCGGGCTTTTGCTTTGTCACCTTTGGCGAGCACACGGCCCCTGTAATGGATGTGGCATTTGCGAAACAGGGATCTGTCCTTTTCTCGGCCTCACTCGACGGCACAGTGCGTGCGTTCGATCTGGTGAGATACCGGAACTTTAGGACTTTCACGTCGCCTTCCCCAGTCCAGTTCTCGGCACTGGCCGTTGACCCGTCTGGAGAGGTTGTCGCAGCCGGATCGACAGACTCCTTCCAAGTCTTCCTCTGGTCAGTTCAAACTGGAAAATTACTCGACATTCTCACAGGGCATGAAGCGCCCATTTCCTGTCTTGAATTCTGTCCTTCTGGGACGAACCAGCTTGCGAGCGGTTCATGGGATCGGACGGTGCGTGTGTGGAGCGTATTCGGACGATCTCGCGCGGTTGAAACGTTGACAACATCAAATGACGTGCTTGCACTGGCGTTCCGGCCTGATGGGGAGGAGCTTGCGGTGGCGTCGCTAGATGGACAGCTCACGTTCTTCGAGGTTCATTCTGGGAAACAGACTAATGTCATCGAGGGAAGGAAGGATATCTCTGGGGGTCGAAAAGCGAACGACAAGGTTGCAGCTGTGAACAGCACATCTGGCAAGGCATTCACGAGTCTGACGTATACAGCCGATGGAACGTGTGTCCTGGCGGGGGGGAACAGCAAGTATGTGGCCCTGTATGACGTCCGTGAGGGCGAAGGGGTGCTCGTGAAGAAGTTCCAGATCTCGGAGAACCTGTCGCTCGACGGGACAGAAGAATTCTTGGACAGTCGGAAGGTGAATAGTGCGGGGATTAACGTGGATTTGATCGATGATCGCGGAGAAGCAAGTGACCTGGAGGACAGGTTGGACACGACACTACCTGGTGCTTCCCGGCACGCGGGCGATATGTCAGTACGAAAGTACCGCCAAGAGGCACGGACGAAATGCGTTCGCTTTTCACCCACAGGACGGGCATGGGCGGCCGCGAGCACAGAGGGCTTGCTAATATATTCCCTGGACGAAACCGTCGCGTTCGATCCGTACGATCTTACTATTGATCTCACACCCCAGAGTGTTCTGGACGTCCTCGGTGAAGGAGAGTACCTCAAGGCACTCGTGCTCGCCTTCCGACTGAATGAAAAGCCTATCATTCGGCATGTGTATGAGTGCGTTCCGCGCGCCGACGTCCGTCTCATTGCCCGCCAGATGCCGGTTGTCTATATCGCCGCGCTCGTACAATTTGTCGCGGAGCACATGGAGAAGAGTCCGCATTTGGAGTTTGATTTAATCTGGGTTCGGGCGATCTTGATGAGCCATGGGAGATATTTGAGAGACCGGAGTGGGGAATTTGCGCCTGTCCTTCGGGCGATGCAGAGAGCCCTTGGGGATCTCCAGCAGTCGATATCCAGTTTGTGAGTGTTGGTATTACTTTTCCCCACAGACATGAGCTAATGAGTATTGTAGATGCGAGGAGAATACGTCTACGTTGCTCTTCCTCATTGATCAGTCCAAGGTAAAGCAGGAGAAGGAGAGCCTTGACGGTGAACAGACACAGATGGAGAGTTGATTTTGAACATCAAGGTACGAATCAAAGGAAGGTCTATTCTTCGAAACTGATCTCGATACAGGCTTAGTACTGTTGTTACACATTTTCAATCGTAAAAGTAACGCATGTACCACATAATTCGATTCATTGTGAGTCAACTATTTCATCACTCAACACGAGAACCATTGGGTCGTAATGGTATGCCATTTTTGCTCCCTGCGTCACCGAAAGGCACTCTCCACACTATTGGTTGTGATTCAGCGGCGTTTGTCGCCTTCTTTGGCTGTAAGGGAGAACGTGTTCTTTTAAGTCTCGGAAGCACGATCCTAAGTGCAGCTCACATTGGTTGTGCTTATGGTCCACATCGCGGTAAGCCCAGTAATAAGCCCCAGTCGATACGATGATGCACCCCGTGGCAGCAATTAACTAGATTCAACACAGAGCGAATATGAGCCTCGACACAGTTTCACATGTGTAGCCTCAGTGCTCACGAATTTATTTCTGGTTGGCTGGTTCGTCCAGTACCGTGTAGTGAATGTATCACCGTTCTGCCGCTGCTGGCGGTGGAATTGTGAAGGGTGCATTGTTGCTATGTTTCTGATTTTTCAAGGCTGTATGTACTGTGTATGCGAGACAGGTGAGGAATGGTGCGGTGAAAGGATGCGTAGGGTCACCTGATGCTAACCGTGATGTCATTTGTTTGCGAGTACACACTGCTCAAGAAATGGGTCAGTAACACGGTCAATCCACATCGCATATATCCTCAAGTGGTGTCCGACTCTCAAGTGGCGGTGGATGACTGTATGTCTTCCTTTCGAGAGGTCGCGTATGCATATAAATTTCATCGATGCATCCTCTGGGCCAGCTATCCGTTCTGCCCCAGAACACTTGTCAGACTATCATATAAATCAGGGCCCTGTGAACAGCGACTTTAGCGGACAAATTTGTCATGTCACTGCCTAACCATTGCACGAATATAAGTCACATACAGACCAAGTACCACTAAGGTGTGCTTGTGACGTGGATGAGCAAATACAATAAAGTAAGTGAACAAGGTGGCATATACAAGCATTCGAAAGGACTTTATTTTTCAAGAAGACACCTCTACTTTCTCCTAAGCAGCATATTTCCCATCATTGGTCCGTCATACGACCACGTGTAGTCTCATCCGTTGGCCAATTAGGAGTCGCGGAAAGTGAGGTAGCGTCCCCATGGGGCAGAGTACCGAGTTCTACGAGTGGCGAAGAAGTAAGGCGAGAAGAGGGCCTGTTGGGACAATGGAATGGACGGATTCGAGCGCAGGGATGTCAAGTGTGCGGCCAAGGCCGTCGATGAGACGACCGCGAGATGAGGGTACCTTGTAGGATCCGCCGATAAAGCTGATTGTAAGTGTGGGTAGCCATCGTGCACATTGAGCGAGCGATGAATTGGAGACCATTCGTCGACGTGGGAACTGAGTTCCGAGTCGATGATGAGGGAGGGGGCATGATAACAGACAGTGGGGTTGGGGTGAACGGGAAAGTGGAACGTTTGAACGACATAAATCAACTTCGCCAACCTCGTGTATCCCATTTCTGGTAGGTCGGTGCGCTAGGCTATGATGGCGACTTAGCTAGCTCAGAACGAAGCCTCGCCTCGCCCACCGCTCTTATCAGATGCCTCAGGAGCAACCCTGTACGGCAGTACGAGGGAGGTCTCTCCGCCCTCGTTTACCCCGGGATATCTGTCATGCGGTGCATCAGGCCCCTGTGTGTGCGAAGGGTCGCTCGAGCGCTCGTTTGTGTGGAGCGTGCCAGGCTCCGCTGCACTGTCTATGGGGAAACTCGCTCGCCACATGCGGTATTCCCCTGCAGGTGGCTCGTGATGAGCATTCGGTTTCTGAAGGAGATCAGGACTAACATGTTGGAATGGTACCTGGGTGGACAGAGTTCCTAGCGTCTTTGCGAATCTGGCGCCTTTCGATGGCGTACCAGGACAGCGCAAAGATGGACATGACGAGTGCAGTGCCTCCAAACAATACCTGTTGATTGTGAGATAATGCCTGTACTTCTGTATGAGAAGGCTCACTCGTCCACTTGGGATGCTAGGGGGTGCTAGGCCTCGCAACTTGTTACTCATCACGAAAGTTGGCCGTTGGATAGTGAAAGCGGGGATCAAACGACTGGTCTTTGCGCCCCTATGTCGTGGGTGACGTCTTCTTACAAGCCTTATTTGGATAGACTATGATCACCCGTTCAAAAGACAAGGAACGATTGGATTCGCAAGAGTCGTCCTCGAGTGACGCGGACAGACGACCAGAAGTACCGACAATCCATCCGACCATTCCTTGCCTCCCACACACCATGCCAACAACGCACCAGCATCGCAACACAACCAACATCCTCCAAAACGCAACTGCGCCAAACAAAATCTGCGGCACATAACACAAAGGGGAGGGGATCGGGGGTAGTTAGTCACTGGGGAAAAGGAAACCTCACCGGACTACTAGGAGCAGTGTAACCTATGATATATAGAGTGAAACACAAAAGAAAGAAGAAAACACAATTGAAGAAAAGGACTTCGAATGAGTCGGGATGGTGACGAGCACAGATGATAATACGAGTAGCCAGTGGTCACTAAATATACCGGAAAACGAGATAATCCCCTTGGGTCAATGTCCGTGAAAGATGGCGCTTTGTGCAATTGTTTCAGATACGGGTATTGTTGAGAGCCAGGAGCGTACGACTTCAACTACATCCCTCCCCCTCCCCCTATAACAGCAATAACGACACAGTTGCTCATCGCGCTACGGGCGCACGATACGTCGGTTGGGCTGGATACGGCACCCTTGCTTGCGATTGAGCGGGTTGGGCAGGAGGTTGTACACCGTTCGGCCGCCCGTTTCCCCGAGGGAGCTGGGGTTGTTGTGCGGATGTGTGCTGTCGCTGCTGCTGCTGCTGTTGCGCCTGTGCAGGTTCCTCAATGGCACTGGGGGCGACATACAAGCTCTTGTCAATGTGTTGCGGAATGGGTTGTATCTCTGTTCCGAGTTCCTGCTCGATGCGGTATAGATTGAACCGATCTTCGTATGTAACGAGGTTGATAGCGAGACCCAAGTGCCCGAAACGACCCGACCGGCCGATGCGGTGGAGGTACGTTTCAGAGTTCTTAGGGAAGTCGAAGTTAATAACGACGTTAACAGCTTGGATATCGATGCCTCGTGTGAGTAGGTCTGAACAAACGAGGTTCCTGCACACGCCGTTGCGGAAGTCGTGGAATACGCGATTACGGTGCGACTGCAGCATCTTCGCATGAGAATAGAAACACGAGTAGCCAAGTTCGGTAATTTTCTTGGCTAATAGCTCGACACGGTTCGTAGAATTGCAAAAGATGATCGACTGGTTAATTTGGAGCTGCAGGGTTTTCATGAGCGACGTCATAAGTAGCGATGCCACCAATATTAAAATAGCATACCTTGGAGAATAACGTATTTAGACAATGGACTTTCTGCCGCTCTTCTACATAAGCGTAATATTGCGTGACACCGCGTAAGGTAAGTTCCTCCATGAGGTTGATCTCATAAGGACTTTTCATATGTTTATCCTAAGCATATAAACGGTCAGTCGGCAAACCACATGAGGCACTCGAAAACAGACCTTGAAGTCCTTTACGAGTAAGGGGAATGTTGCGCTGAAGAGCATGACCTGGCGGTCGTTTGGGAGGAAGGAGAGTAATTGCTCCATGACGGGAGTGAATTCAGGGGAGAGGAGTTTGTCTGCTTCATCCATGACAAAAACAGGACATTCACTGACATCGGCAATGCTTTTGCCAGCTAAATCGAGGATACGGCCTGGTGTGCCGACGAGGACATGGACCGTCTCCGATAGTCGCATGATGTCGTCTTTGAGTGTTGTGCCACCTGTGGTGACCATGACCTGAATACCCATATGTTTTCCCAGCATTTTGCAGACTTGAGATGTCTGCAGAGCGAGTTCGCGAGTGGGGACGAGGAGGAGGGCTTGGATCTTGGGTCTGTTGATGTCAATTTGTTGGAGTGCAGGGATAACGAAAGCGGCGGTTTTGCCAGTGCCGTTCTTTGCGCGGGCAAGGATATCGCGGTTGGTGAGTGCAATGGGGATAGCTTCTTCTTGTATTGGAGAGGGCTTTTCGAAACCTGCTTCAAATATGCCCATGAGGAGTTCGCGGCGGAGGTACATGTCTTCGAATTCAAGACCCTTGGTGGCTGTCACGTCTTCTGTCTGCGGCCTGGTGTCTTTTAGTGGGGGGCGAAGTCCGGCCTTCCAGGCCAAATCCTTGTGATTAGCAGCGGAGAGGCTAGGGAGTCATCGTTAAGACATGGCAAAGATGGGAACCAAAAAGACACACGAATTGGAGGATGATGGTCTGGCCGTTTGCGACATGATTCAGATGGTTGGATAGGTGGAGGCGATAGCTAAGGATGCGGGTTTAATCAGACACGTAAGTGTCACGAGGACCTGTATTGGTGAGTGAGAGTCCTCTGGGCGGTATTTGTTGCAGAGAGTCGGTGGCAGCGAAGCGGATTGTGTCGATGGCAGCGAAGAGATTGGCGTTCGGAATTGAGTTTGAGAGAAGATGGAGGTGCAAGTTCAAAACAAGTCTTTTTTCCGCTCAACAAATTCAGTCGACTCGTTTTTCCCACGGACAACTTTCCCTCGACCGACGGCTGGGCTCTCTCCTGTAGCATAAGACCGATTTTCTGCATGCGTATACCCTGGACAAGGACTTGAACGTGCCAGGAAGCATGCACAACATGTATCCGTTTATGAAGCATCTCCATAATACCGTCCCATGGCATCTCCTATGTAATCGGTCTAACTCTGTTCAATGTAGCTATCTGGACTGTTAGATTTGAATCATGGATGCCGACTTGATAGATCTAATGGCGACTCGGCAGCTGGGTCTGCCATTTGGACTTGATAATCTGTCTCCTTCAATCCGAGGCGGATAGCCCTCGAACTGCGTTTCCATACTCGAGTAGGGCAGCGAGGTCAGGTGTTCCTCTGCATTTTCTCTGGCACTTTGTGGTCTGCAGAGCAACATTTAGGTGTGGCTTATAACGAATCCAATGTTCCAGTCTCTGCGCTATCCTGACTTCCCGGTTAACGAACCGCGTAGTTACGATGTGGATCACGTTGACTCCTTGCCTGTCAAGACTCTCGACTGCAATCTGGCGTGAGGTTGAACGTTCGAACGTTCAGGCGGGTACTACGATCGGACATCTCGTCCAAAGCAATTCTAAAGCATATCATTCCGCGGTGGCATAAGTGACACCTTGGCATGACGCCAGTGTTCTACGGGTGACAGATTGGATGACGGACGTCACAACGCTGGGAACGGTTGGCTGATATTCTGACCGACGACTGTCTTGACGAGGTCACTGATATTGCAGTGATTGGGAGTATATGCATCCGGTGTCGCGGATATGATCTTTCAAGTTCGCCTTTTACCACGCAGATGGACACCTGGGCGCCTCCGCAACTACTGTAAATGCCACGGTGAGTGCGCTTGTGAATCACCACTTGCACTCGTCCACCCAACGGTCCCCTGCAGAGTCCCGACTCCCGTCCCATTCCGTCTGCCAAGTCACCCCGATCACCGGAGCGGGGCCTCTCGGAGACTCGGACTCCACACGCTCGTTTCGACAACACTCTTTTGCAGCTCGATACCCTCCTGCTCTGTTGATGTTCACCCCTCCTCTCTCCCAGCCCCCTCAAACACGACCAGCTCCGTCGCGCGCAAACCTTGTCCCGGATGAACTTCTCGTGCCTCAAGAACCTGCACCAGCGGCCCTCCCGTGGTCCCAAAAATACAAGGTCGCACGCCGTCTTCGATGGTCGGCCGTCCTCGTCCCCCTCGCTCTCGTCCTACTCGTGGCTACAACACGCTTCCTCTCCCACCCCGTCGCATTTGACCTCCTGATACCCGGCGCCCACAAAGAGCCGCATACTTGGACAGAGATGATCCTGGATTGGAGTCCGCACATGGCACACACTTCGCCTAGCCATCCACACGATGTTCTCGTGCGTCGTTCAGCGACGCCCACAGTTGCGCCACCTCTTCCACAAAATCCCGCCCTCCCGACTCCGTTTCCTCAGCCCTTTGACACGACGCTTTCGACTAACTTTTCTACGACCCAATGTTACAACTTCTTCCTTAACATGACACAGACGACTCCCTTTCGGTCATGTCGACCGTTTTCGCTCCTTCTCACACATTCACATGAGTTCCAAGAGGTAATGTCTTTAAAGTCCGGAAACCGCATGGATTGAATTGCGCCCATTTTAAGCAGGCCCAGAACAATATTACCGCAATGAACGTCGACGTATGGGGAACGTGCAACACTGTCCTCCCCTGGGATCAATGCAGCGCAAACATGGCATGGTTTGCTTCCACTTTGCAGTCTTCGTGCGTCAAAGACCTGGGTGACCAGAATGCGATGGCCATGGACACTCTCGTGGGTAAGTACCCGAACCCTTAATAACGTCATCGTCTGACTGCTTCCTTGATGATCGTAGCAATCCAAGCGTTCGATCTCATGAGAAATGTGTCATGCCAGGTCAACCCAACAACAGATGCATACTGCTATGTCGAGTCCGTTGCCAATTCTGATCCATCGAGCTACTGGTTCTATCTCCTTCCACTCGGCCAAACGTTGGTCACGATCACGTCCGACGCTTGCAACCAGTGCACTAAGGGACTCATGACAATGTATGCCGATGCTCTCGATGGCGGTAGCAGCACGCCTTTGAGCGGTCTGCAGCAGACATATCAGAACGCGGCCAAAAGCTTGAACAGCGCTTGTGGTGCCAACTACGCCAAAGCGTCGACCACCAGCGCCGCACCAGCACGTGTGCGTTTACCGCCGGGGTTGCTATTTGTGTCTGTGTCATTTGCATCTTGGCACTTCTTTGTGATGTGATGCACGATAGTGGATTCTTTTTTTTTCGTGTTGGGATTGTTGCATTTATACTGGTCAAACTTGGGAGAGCATCCCACCTGGATGTTGTTTCACGCTGCTGGGATTTTTATACCACTTTCATTCAAACTTCTTCGTGCATCACTTCATTATTACCCTGTCGTATCTCCCACTCCTAATCACTCTGTTCCATGCATCCATCCTCACATACTACCTGGAGTTCTGGGCATCAACTATGTTATTGATATCATGTTCGCGGTTTGACTGTGGATTTGATAGGGCAGATGCTATCCAGCTACATTTGAATAGTGTTTTCATTTATGTAAGTGGATATTTGGATGGTGGATTGCGTTTGGACCAGTGGTTTGGCCTCTATAACTTGCCACCTTCGACAACCATCTACATAATCAACGTGTGCAATCCGATATTCCACCGCTTCAACCCTGGGGCTTTATGTGGCAGGACAGAGATGAAAATGTCCGAATACGGGAGGTGGAACGCGATTAACACGCTCACAAGAGCCATTGCTTAGCCGTGAAAACGGAGCTCGATCGATCCTCTTCCATTGCAACCCCCCTCGGCTACCTGTAGAACCCAGAGGCGGCACTGGGAGATTGCAGACACCAGGTGCTGCCAGAAGGAGCTTGAGAACAGCTTGATAACAATAAGCCCACGTCACAACGGAATCCCTGGTCATTGTTTTCATCCGCTAACAATCTGGCCCTTAGTTATGCCTCGACTACATGTCCTCGCTGGACCCTCCGTTGACGCTCTCGAACCCATAACCCACTTCGTGAACACGGGCCATGCTCACCGCATCCACTCCGATATGTTCGAGGGAAAAGTAGCTGTGTATGTCAAGGGGTTTACGGATGCACATGGCCAACCATTACACGCCGAGTATTTTGAGCGTCCAGATCGCAAAGGGATTACGTGGAGCATACAGGTGCAGGGTAGGTGCACGCATTAGACTCTCTGACCCTTCACATGAATAATTGATGCTGATGCGTTTGGGAGCAGGCAGGTTCCTGCAGCCTTGCTCGGCTAATGACGTCCTGTTTGGGAACACATTCGATCGGCCACTCAAATTGCCTTGGGGGTCCAGTGCTGCACTAAAGTTCATGAAGTGAGTCGGAATACGCATTGACATGTGTTCATCATATGGTACATGGCTCACTGTGCAATCAAGGTTTGTTGACCCGGCTTTGGAGCACGACCTCACGTCGCCGACGAAACCGTGGGCACTTTCACCCCTGATTGCGACTGTCCCGAATTTCGTCCACAGTCATGTCGGGGTTCATCATGTGCCAGAAGACAAGTCTTCCGAGAGGCGGGAGGAAGGATTATTCCCACCGCCCACATCCATTTCGGATGATACTTCTCACCTCAGCGTTATTTCTGTGGCGCCGAGCGACGATAGCCAGGATGGGGCCGAGCCTGCGTCCAAAAGTGACCCAGTGGCATTACGTTTCCGGACGTCAGGTGAACGTCGAAAATACTTTAGAAAAGAGTTCAACCGCAAGGATTTGATTTTTGGTCCCAACGTGCGCCCCTTCGTTCTCACTTCGTGTCTCAACACAAACACTATTGCCACAGGACCTTATTTCTATAGACTTTTGTTACGGTTTCTTAGAATTCAATCCGAAACTTGTCCTCCGTCTTCCTGGGGGCATCACCTTTGACCTGATGAAATACTGGGACAAACAACCGGTTCGCTTTGTATGCTGCGAACGTAAACAGTCTTCGAACGGGGAAGGGGACGATGGCTCGCCGACTGGAAAGTTGTTTTGGTGTGTTTCGATCGAGCTGGCCGAGGATGAAGAGGCAAAGGATGGAGCTACTGAGGACGAGGAGGAACGAGCCGGTGATAGTGTGGGCATTGACTAGATCATATTCATCCACCTTAAGTTAGGCTGCACCTGGTGTGTGGCAATGTCTGTAGAAATGCACAAAATTTGGCATCAGGGGGTAAACTTCCTTTTGCGGGTTGCTGAATGACATCCGCTTGACCCTGCGTTGGTGCAACAGACCCGCTACTATACTCCATACAGTTGGGTCGTCCACCCTGGCCTCTTATTATGATTCAGATATGTCGTGCCGAGGATGGTGAATCATTCCAAGTGGGTTACACTCTACTCGCACGAGCTGGCAGGCTAACGTACTCTAGGTCAATGCTACCCTTTGGGATATCGAGAGGTGGGCATCCTTGCAATGTATGCCAAGTAAATTACGCTGACGAAGCTGGTGAAGAAGGGGCAGTCTCGAGCTCTTTCTGCACCAGGAGATAGGAATTGATCAGGACGCCATCCTTGCATACCTCACAGACGGCACGCGCTTACGAACCGACAATGTCCGAGACCTGCTTGGAGCTCATGACCAAGTGAGTCTACCATATCTTATTCGACTTGGTGGTTTGTGCTCAAGGAGGACAAGACGATATATGTATTTAACAAGCATTACCTTGACATCGACCCGCACGACGTCCTAAAAGAGCTCCGAGTCGAATCACCATCACAACTCCCAATAGAAGGTATGTACGTCCAACACCAATTGAGCACATGCCCCTGCCAACAGAAAGTCATACACAGACATCCTCTCAGCAACCCCACCCTACAAACCCTCCCAGCTCGCCGCCTCCTACCTCCGCACCGCGCACGTCTTCCTCGACTACATCAATCACACACTCGCAACGCTTCACCGGCAGCATCAAGCCGTCAAAATATCCTCGGGCACCCTCGACCTCCACGCACTGGCGATCACGGACGCCTTCGAAGCCATTGTGTTGACGGCAAGCAGGGACCTCGACAGACAGGCTATACTGCTTGCAGGTGTCGACGCCGATCTAGACCTGATTGGCCGAGTGGAGATTCACATCGAGTTTATGTCATCGGCTGTGAGAAAAGCGATCGAGAACGGGGAGCGGCCGCGCACGCTGGGCGATTATGTATCGAACGCGAAGATGAAGCAGGTGGCTGAGGCGTGTGCGCGGACACATGGTGAGTCGCTGTTGTTATTATTACTTTTGTTTCGCCTGGCCTGCCGGAGTTCGGGTAGATGATTGTGATTTGTGATACAGACGATCTGCGGACACAGTTTTCAGAAGCGGAGAAGGTGGTAGGGACATTGGCGAGTGGGACTGACTCTGTCCGTACGATTGTGGCGAACACGAAGTGAGTGGGGGTATGTTTTTTTTTATCACTACAGCGTATTGAAATGCACCAGAGTCATTGAGGAAGCGGAGAGTTCAGTTAGGCGGTTCCACGAAGCCTATGACAAGGCCCTGGAGGTCGCGGCCGCACTCGAAAGCCCTGCGAGCGACATCGATACTCTCATGCAAGGTATGTTGACACCGATATGCTCTAGTCACCGTCTGTGCTAAAGGCCACAGAACTCAAGCAGCTCGATAACGTTCTCAGACGCCAGGTAGAAATTATCACTCAAGATAAGGTGTGTATCATCACCTGATGCTAGTGAATGGCTAACATGCTTTAGAACCTGTACACTGAGCAATGTATCACCGTTCTACGGAGCATAAGCACCCTCAACAACGACGTCGTCCAGCTCCCAACAACGCTCTCATCGCTGCAAGCCAAACTACGAGCAAAGAACAGTTTTCCACACATCCAACGACTACACAACATGCTGTATGCGTACGGTGCGACCGTAATTGAGATCGTGCGGCGGAAGGAATTTGGTAGGTCCTTGTGGGTCCTAGACGCTGTATTGTGTATACTGACTAGGGTTGCAACAGCACGGTTCTTTTACCAGCGGGCACAGTCGATACTGGAGGTCATGGCGAAGCTGTCGTGGGTTTTATTGTTGTCTTTGGACCCACTCTCAGACCAAATGAGCTTCTAGGACAAACGAGAGGAAGCGGCGGCAAGTATATAGGGGGGAGGTGCATGGCCAGCTGCCATTCGACACCAAAGGGATGGATGATCCTGTTCCTACCATTGATTTTTCGCCAACAGGAGGAAAAGACCAAGCATATTCGTTGGAAAGGGAAGATGTGGACTGTGGGTGTCAAACCTTACTCTTGGGGGACAGCTGCTTACGTTTCGTGGATTTGCAGTGCTCTTCAAGGTTTTACGGGAGCTAGAGGATCTTGCTCGCTCAAATCCCAATCCGTCTGCGCTCATCTCTGTACAAGAAGCCCGATCTTCTCTCGAGAAACACGTGCAAAAAATGGACAACCTGGAGTCCGGGTTTGATCGAATAGCAGAACGTTCTCGTGAGTTGAAGGTGTGTCATAATGTGATGCGATTATCAATTTTTGTTGCAGTTCTGTCAGCCTCTTGGTTATCAGCATCACGGCGAAGACGTACGCTCCACCCTACTCCTCCCGAGAAAGGCCATTTAACTTCCTTCTTGCAGTCACAGAAGCAGACGAGATAGCTTTCCAAGAACTTGCTCGCCGCCTACAAGAAGCCGAAGAAGTAAAACTGGCGCAAGAAAAAGCTATCCAAGAGGAGCGCGCCACCTTCGAGGCTGAGCTGCGCCTACGTAATGTCGAACTGCAAAGTAGCGAGGTCACTGTGCGATCTGAACGTGACCGGGCGGACTCGCTCGAGCGCGAGTTGCACCAGGCACGTGCGCAGATCGAAAGCGAAGTCATGGTGCGGAGGATTCTCGAAAAGCGGAATGCAGAACTCGTGCAGGATGTCGAGAACCAGAGGCACGAGCGAAGCAAGGCGCTGGCGGACGCCATCGAACAGGCAAAGGTGGCAGATATTTTGCGGCAGGAGCTCGCACAGGTGCGTTCGCAAGCAGAAGAAGTGAAAACACTCGAAGCAAAGAACGCCGCCAAGGTTGCGGAACTACTGGAGGAGCAAACGAGGACCCTACGGAATCTTGAGGAAGCGCGCTCCAGAGGGGAGGATTTGGAGACGCAGATACGCGCGGCACGAGTGGAGAACGAACAGGTGAACCGGATGCTGAAAGAGTCCGATTTAGAAAAGGAGCGACTCTTGCGGATGCAAGCAACTGAGCATGATCGGATGCTACGGGATCACATCGCGGAAACTGATGGTGATCGTGCTGTTCTGGAGCACCAATTCTCCGAGATGCGGGCGGAGCTTGAGGATGCTGGCCGGCAACTGAAGATCGCGCAGTCCAGCGCAGACCTGGCAAATGCGGACGCTATCGGTTTACGAGAGGAATTACAACGGGTCGAACACGAGCTTAGGGAAGCCAGGCACATCGAACGTCTACTTCGCGACGATCTCATAGCTGGACGTGTCTCGCAGTCAGACTTTGAGCAGCGCCTGGAAGATAGCAGTCGGCTGGTCGCGCAGTTGCTGGATGTGGCGATCGCATTTCGGAACACTCACTGCAAGGCACTGTTGATGCTTCAGTCGATGACTGTGCACCCAAACCTGAAACAAGGCCAGAATCAAAGTTTGGTGGAGTCGGCATTTTCGCCACATCTGCGACATGGTTCTATTCCAGAGGAGCCTTCCCCTATTGATACAACCGACGTTGCCGGTGCCCTGGAAGCTCTGAGAGCATGGGATCATGATCACTTTTTGGACGGCGTTGCTAAGACGGGTTCCGTTATACGGAAATGGCAAAAACAATGCAAGGATTACAGGGAACGTGCAAAAGGTAAAATATCCTTCCGAAATTTTGGAAAGGGTGACCTGGCACTGTTTCTGCCGACACGAAATTCAGCCTCCAAACCCTGGGCGGCATTCAATGGTGGGTACCCTGTTATGTAGGTCAGGTCAGGCGCCTATATTGCACTGATTTTTAATAGTTTCATTCCCCCACTACTTCTTACAAGCAACTGGTCACCTGGCAGAGCAACTGAAGACCAGGGAATGGATCGTTGCCCGAATCACTTCTATTACCGAACGAGTGGTTGACCGGAATGTAAGGATGTCTGCTTGTGCAACTGAACCATTGGTTAAAAGTGGTTTCAGGATCCCACAAGCAACCCCTACGGGTTGGGGGACGGGATAAAATACTACATCCTTGAAGTCGAAGATTGGACGCAAAATGGACAACTCAACAAACGAAAAGGGAACCCACGAAAGGTCTCCACTCTCTCGGATCCAGGCACAGCGCCCAGGAGACCCTCGGCCGTAGTGGACCAATCAACCATCCCACCTGGACCACCTCGATCAGAAGTAGAAGACTCGTTCAGCGTCACGCAGCCGCCCACGTCACATCTATTTCCCTCCCGCCCACGAGCAAATTCCACACCTTCTGCAGGCCCTTCGTCGCTATCTCAACTTCTTGCACAAGCGCCGTCTGAGATACCTGAGGGAGCAGTTGAAATTGTTCCACCATCAGGAGATGCCCGACGGGGTGACGGGCCGTCTCATTATGAGAATGCCAGCGCACTATCACCACCCTCCCTGATTCAGCAAGCTGCGCAGAATGGCCCACATGCACCTACTCCATTGCGTCCAGGTTCCCGCGCTTCCCGGGGATCAACTTCTTCACGATTCTCGGCGGTCCGTCTGCCGACCTTGGCAGCTGCATCCAGCTCTCCATCAACGGTCAAGGCTGTGGCAACCACAGCACTTACGGAACATCCGCTACAGTCTTCGATTACAACTTCTCGTGAAACATCCTCAGCGGGTCCACCATCGCCAGTTGGGTCACTGACGGAGGGTATGGCGAATATTCTGAGTCGGCGACGAACAACTTCACATCACATATCGCGGTCATCGCCGTTGGGGCCCCGCATCCCGAGCACGCCTAGTCAGACAGCCACGACGGCGCTGGTGAACCTTGCGAGTAACTGGGCATTCGGGAAGAAGAAGAAGGTCGATCCTGTTGCTGAGCCCGTCTCGGAAGGAAGCGCTTCGCGAGGGGCGGTTCACGATAAGGGCAAGTCTAGGAGTACTGAGGTTTCTGCCAGTGACCTGCTAAGGCGGTTTTAGAGTCAGTCATCTGACCTTCCTCATTAACTATCCAGATAATCGCCTGTACTATTTGGACCTGCTGCATCGCGAATCCACCTACAATACGTCTCTTGCCCGTGTTGATGTGTCCTTTATTAAAGGCTCGCGTTATAACTTATGTCCCCTCGGCAGGAACTATGCTTAGAATGATGATGCTTGTGTCACTGTTTAAAAATTCATGACCGACATACCGTCTGAGAGGGAACATGGATACGATCTTCCGCTCATCCTTGCAATGTGTCATTGTTGTGTTGTGGCCCTGGTCTACTATACACAATTCTGCTATTCTATTGCATCTGCTAACTTGGGGTGTGTGAGAATCTGATCAATCTGATCACTCTTGGAACAAGGACTCAATGTATGCACGTGGATAACATTTAGTCCTGAATCAGAACAAGTCCCGACTCGGACTCGCAAATGAGCAGGCAAGTATGTAGTCCTGTGCAGTTCCGTGTCCAGCGTCGCAGGTTCGCGTGGGATCACTCACAGGTTCAAGTTGACTTCATCTCCGCCCTTAATCTCGCCCCGCGTTCGCGGTTATAATATGCCTCAGGGCCACTGGTATAGCTTTCTGCCTCCTTCTCTCTCGTTTTTTTTTCTTTTCTCAGTGACCAGTCAACATGGGTGGTGGGCCTGTTGCTACTGGGGGCATCCAAGACGCGTCCTTCGCGCACCTCCTTGATCCAAAGAGGAAGTGGTACAATAACAAGCGGTCAGCCTGGACGTCCTGCCCGCCCACCCCACACAGTTACTGATTAGCGTGTTCAACAGAATCATCCTGCTCAATGCCTGGATTTTCCTCTTGTTGGTCCCTTTTGTGTCTTTGGGGTATTAATCAATCTTTAACCATGACCTTGTAGCCTGATCACGTCTTCTACTAATGGCTACGATGGTAGCATGATGAATGGTCTCCAATCCCTCCCTCAGTGGCAATCTGCCTTCAATAACCCATCGAATGGAATGCTTGGTGTTTTGAATGCCATCCAGGTAGGTCGCCTTATTGGCATCTTCAGCGATAATTTCTGGTTGCTCATTGGTGAGATTAGAACATCGGAGTTTTAGCCGGCCTCCCCTTCGCTCCGTACCTTTCTGATGGTATTGGTCGCCGCAAGGCCATGTTCCTTGGTGCAACAATCATGCTTACAGCGACCGCGCTACAAACCGCATCACAGTCCGTGCATATGTTTATCGGAGCTAGGTTCTTGATCGGTTTTGGCTTAACCTTCGCTGGTAAGGATTTCGCAGCGATCTTGTAATGCCTGGATACTGACCATCTGCTCAAGCAAATGCTGCCCCCATGCTAGTCACTGAGCTAGCATATCCTGAATACCGTTCACAGCTGACGTCATTGTACAACTCCCTTTGGTACTCTGGCTCAATTGTGTGAGTAGATTTGCTACGCCTCTCGTCTGATACATATTGACGGCTCTTCAGTGCTGCTTGGACTACATATGGTACATTCAAGATTAACAATGCGTGGGCTTGGCGTCTCCCGTCTTTGTTGCAGGGAATTCCGGCCTTTTTGCAATTTGCATTTGTCCTCTTCGCCCCCGAGTCTCCGCGTTGGTTGGTCAGCAAGGGAAAAGAGGCTGAAGCACTTCGGATACTGGCTTACTACCACGCGGACAGTAACGAGTAAGCATATTCTATATGTTCGAGGTATTCATCCAATGTGCGGAAAGGCAGGATCCCCTTGTCCAGTACGAATTCGAGGAAATCAAGACTGCCATTCAATTCGACCGCACTGGTACGTTTCATTAAGCAGTACCGTGAATTTTTGTGGTCATGATTTTTCCTTAGTTACTGCCAACGTTGGTTGGAAGTCCCTCATCGCCACCCCCGGCAATCGTAAACGCATGCGTATCATTGTCGCATTAGGGTTTTTCTCCCAATGGTCTGGAAATGGTCTTGTTTCGTACTATCTAAACAAAGTGTTTAATCAAATCGGCATCACGGGATCAGGGACTCAGCTGCTGCTGAACGGCTTCCTGCAAGTCTGGAATCTTTTCTGGGCGGTCTTAGCTGCTTTATTGGTCAACAAGCTTGGCCGTCGATTCCTCTTTTTGACTTCTGCTGGCTTGATGACGCTGTTCTACACAGCCCAGGCTATCTGCTTCGCTCAATACTCTGAACATGGTGATCCAGCTGCAGGTCATGCCGTTGTCGCCTTTGTGTTCCTCTTTTTTGCTGCGTACGATATAGCGTTCACTCCTCTAATCGTTTCGTACACCGTGGAAATTCTTCCTTTTCATCTCCGCGCCAAAGGCTTCGCCGTCTTCGGTTTTGTCATTTCTCTTGCTCTCATTTTCAATCAGTATGTGAATCCTTCTGCTCTGGCCGCCCTCGGGTGGAAGTACTATGTAAGTCCGTTATGCTGGTGTATTTGCGTTTTGTCGGACTCATCCTACATGTAGATTGTCTATGTCTGTTGGTTGGCCGTCGAATTCGTGTTCTTGTGGTTCTTCCTCGTTGAGACCAAGAACAGAACATTGGAAGAGACTGCGGTCATTTTTGATGGCGAAGACGCCCTCCAAAAGATCACTCACCAAGGAGAGACGCGTGAATTATACGAGACTTCCTCCGACAAACAACCATGAACTTGAGTTAAATACCCAATTTGCGTATTTATATTCTGGTTTAATCACCCATTTATATCATGCTTTTCAACGTGTACGGTACCACTTATTCTCTAGTAAGTCGCCCATACACGTGTTCGTATACAACAGTCGCTCTTTCATGCTTGATTTCATCGATATTTTCTTGAAGTGTGTATTAGGTCTCATCACAGTGCACGGAACCTGGGAAACATGACAGCAATGTCTGGAGCGACGTCACCCGAGCAACGAATTCCTGGTTGATTTTGCACTAGTTGTGGTTTTCATGCATCGTGTACACCCCAGCGGCCAATTTTTCTACTCACTTGTCGGACAATATACAACGAGTTTGGCTTAAGGTGCGAGCTTCTGAACTACTTAGTCGATCCAGCATGGCGCATGGAGAAGACATGTGTGCTTCATTATTTCTCAGGTAAACATACCATGACCCTCTGCGCAATCCTGCAGATCGGCGAAGAAATGGTTAAAGTTTAAACCATGATATGACAGCCCTACGATGTCCTGAGTCAGGATGGTACTAAACATTGCATGAGGCTCTTGAGGAACCTAGATTACTTACTAAATGGTGAGAACCCTCGAGGCAAAAGCATGAGGTCAGTCAAAATGCTTGCACAGAAGGCCAGTCCATGTGAACCCTTGAAGTCTGGTGAGGTACATTAGATGTCACCTTGTTTACAACGTCACTGCACGTAGACGACTCACTGCACTATTGCCTAGTAAGTTTGTACCATAGCACAAGGTAAACAAGATGTTTACCGTCGGCGACGGTCTTTTTCTCCTTTGCTGCCAGTGGTTGATTCGGAACATGGTGGTGTGGGCGTAAACAAGGTGCAAGCCAGTCCGACATCTTCTCAGCAACTCCACCCTACAAACCCTCCCAGCTCGCCGCCTCTCCGCATCGTGCATGTCTTCCTCGAATACATCAACCATGTACACACTCGCAACGCTCCACCGGCAGCACCAAGCCATTAAAGTATCTTCGGGCACCCTCGGGCCTCGACCTCCACGCACTGGCGATCACGGACGCCTTCGAAGCCATTGTGTTGACGGCAAGCAAGCACCTCGACAGGAATGCCATAATGATCGCAGGCGTCGACGCCGACCTACTAGACCTCATTTGCCGGGTGGAGATTCACATCGAGTTTATGTCATCGGCGGTGAGAAAAGCGATCGAGAACGGGGAGCGGCCGCGCACGCTGTGCGATTATGTATCGAACGCGAAGAGGCTGAGGCGTGTGCGCGGACACATGGTGAGTCGCTGTTGTTATTATTACCTTTGCTTCGCCTGGCCTGCCAGAGTTCGGGTAGATGTTTGTGATTTGTGATACAGATGATCTGCAGACACAGTTTTCAGAAGCGGAGAAGGCGGTAGGGGCAAAGTTGACGAGGGGACTGACTCTGTCCGTACAATTGTGGCGAACACGAAGTGAGTAGGCGTATGTTATTTTCTCACTACAGCGTATGAAGTGCACCAGAGTCATCGAGGAAGCAGAGAGCTCAGTTAGGCGGTTCCACGAAGCCTATGACAAGGCCCTGGAGGTCGCAGCCGCACCTGAAAGCCCTGCGAGCGACACCGATACCCTCATGCGACGCTGATCTCGGTCTGTACAGAAGGCCCCAGAACTCAAGTATGTAGCTCGATAATCGATAACGTTCTCAGACGCCAGGTAGAAATTATTACTCAAGGTAAGGTGTATATCATCACCTGATGCTAGTAAATGGCTAACGTGCTTTAGAACCGGTGGAAAGTATATAGGGGAGAGGTGCATGACCAGCTGCCATTCGACACCAAATGGATGGAAGGTCCTGTTCCTACCATTGATTTTTCGCCACAGGTGGGAAAGACCAAGCATATTCGTTGGAAAGGGAAGATGTAGACTGTGGGCGTCAAACCTTACTTTTTGGAGAAAGCTACTTACGTCTCGTGGATTTGCAGTGCTTTTCAAGGTCTTGCGGGAACTAGAGGACCTTGCTCGCTCAAATTCCAAACCGTCAGCGCTCATCTCTGTACAAGAAGCCCGATCTTCTCTCGGGAAAACACGCGCAAAAATGAACAACCTGGAGTCCGGGTTTGATCCTTCGCCGTAGTGGACTAGTAATCAGCCATCCCACCTGGACCACCTCGATTAGAAGTAGAAGACTCGTTCAGCGTCACGCAGCTGCCCACGTCCCATCTATTCCCCTCCCGCCCACGAGCAAATTCCACACCTGCAGGCCCTTGTCGCTATCTCAACTTCTTTCACAAGGATGCCTGAGGGTGCGGTTGAAATTGTTCCACCATCAGGAGATGCCCAACGGGGTGACGGGCCGTCTCATGGTATCGCGGTCGTCGGCGTTGGGGCCCCGCGTCCCGAGCATGCCTAGCCATACGGCCACGACGGCGCTGGTGAACCTTGCGAGTAACTGGGCATTCGGGAAAAAGAAGGTCGGTCCTGTTGCTGAGCCCGTCTCGGAAGGAAGCGCTTCGCGAGCGACGGTTCACGATAAGGGCAAGTCTAGGAGTACTGAGGTTTCTGCCAGTGACCTGCTGAGGCGGTTTTAGAGTCAGTCACCCGACCTACCTCCGACAATTACCCGGACTTCTGGGGATCGCCTGTAGATTTGGGCAGATTTGGGCCGGCTCCATCGTGAATCCAACTACGACTCGTCTCTTGCCTGTATTGATGTGTCCTTCATTAAAGGTTCGCGTTATACATAACTTATGTCCCCTCAGCAGGAACTATGCTTAGAATGGTGATGAATGTGTCGCTGTTTATGACCGACAAACCTGGCGAACAGACCGTCTCAGACGTCTCGAGACTCTCAGACTCTGAGAGGGAAAAATAATTGCTCCTTCAGTGCTTCAGCCTTGGCACGAGTGCAATGTGTTATTGTATTGTAGCCCCGGTCTAGCCTTAATCCATACTTAGTTGTGATACACAAGTCTGTTATTGCATTTGGGCTAACTTACTAGGGTGTGAGAGAACCTGATCAATCTGATCACACTTGGAATGGAGACTCCATGTTCCACATGAGTAACGTTTCCCCAACCCGAACAAGTCCGGACTTGGACGCGAAAATGACCAGGCAAGCAGTCCTGTGGACTTCTTCAGCGTCACAGGTTCGGTGGCATCGACAGGATCACCTTGGTTGGCAGGTTGACTTCCTCTCCACCTTAATCTCGCCCCGCGTTCGCGGTGATAATATGCCTCAGGGTCACTTATATAACTTTCAACCCCTTCGTACTCATTTTTTCTTTCCTCAGTGATCAATCAACATGGGTGGTGGGCCTGTTGCTACTGGGGGCATCCAAGGCGTGTCATTCGCGCACCTCCTCGATCCCAAGAGGAAGTGGTACAATAACAAGCGGTCAGCCTGGACGTCCTGCCCACCCACCCCACACAGTTACTGACTAGCGTGTTCAACAGAATCATTCTGCTCAATGCCTGGATTTTCCTCTTGTGGGTCCTTTTTGTGTCCTTGCAGCAGCAATTCATCCTTGACCACGTCCCTGCAGCCTGATTACGTCTTCTACTAATGGCTACGATGGTAGCATGATGAATGGTCTCCAATCCCTCCCACAGTGGCAATTTGCCTTTAATAATCCGTCGAATGCAATGCTTGGTGTTCTGAATGCCATCCAGGTAGGTGGCCCTCATTGGCATCTTCAGCGATAATTTCTGGTTGCTCATTTGGGAGATTAGAACATCGGAGTTTTAGCCGGCCTCCCCTTCGCTCCATACCTTTCTGATGGTATTGGTCGCCGCAAGACCGTGTTCCTCGGTACAACGATCATGCTTGCAGCGACCGCGCTACAGACCGCATCTCAGTCCGTGCATATGTTTATCGGAGCTAGGTTCTTGATCGGCATTGGCTTAACCTTCGCTGGTAAGGATTTCGCGGCGATCTTGTAATGCCTGGATACTGACCATCTGCTCAAGCAAATGCTGCCCCCATGCTAGTCACTGAGCTAGCATATCCTGAATACCGCCCACAGCTGACGTCATTGTACAATTCCCTTTGGTACTCTGGCTCAATTGTGTGAGTAGATTTGCTACGCGTCTCGTCTGATACATATTGACGACTCTTCAGTGCTGCTTGGACTACATATGGTACATTCAAGATTAACAGTACATGGGCTTGGCGTCTCCCATCTTTGTTGCAGGGAATTCCGGCCTTTTTGCAATTTGCATTTGTCCTCTTCGCCCCCGAGTCTCCGCGTTGGTTGGTCAGCAAGGGAAAAGAGGTTGAAGCACTTCAGATACTGGCTTACTACCACGCTGACAATGACGAGTGAGTATATTCTATATATTCGAGGTATTCATCCAATGTGTGGAAAGGCAGGATCCCCTTGTCCAGTACGAATTCGAGGAAATCAAGACTGCCATTCAATTTGACCGCACTGGTACGTTTCATTAAGCAGTACCGTGAATTTTTGTGGTCATGATTTTCCTTAGTTACTGCCAACGTTGGTTGGAAGTCCCTCATCGCCACCCCCGGCAATCGTAAACGCATGCGTATCATTGTCGCATTAGGGTTTTTCTCCCAATGGTCTGGAAATGGTCTTGTTTCGGGCTATCTAAACAAGGTGTTTAATCAAATCGGCATCACGGGATCAGGGACTCAGCTGCTCCTAAACGGTCTCCTTCAAGTCTGGAATCTTTTCTGGGCGGTCTTAGCTGCTTTATTGGTCAACAAGCTTGGCCGTCGATTCCTCTTTTTGACTTCTGCTGGCTTGATGACGCTGTTCTACACAGCCCAGGCTATCTGCTTCGCTCAATACTCTGAACACAGTGTTCCAGCTGCAGGTCATGCCGTTGTTGCCTTTGTGTTCCTCTTTTTTGCCGCATACGATATAGCGTTCACTCCTCTAATCGTTTCGTACACCGTGGAAATTCTTCCTTTTCATCTCCGCGCCAAAGGCTTCACTGTCTTCAGTTTTGTCATTTCTCTTACTCTCATTTTCAATCAGTATGTGAATCCTTCTGCTCTCGCCGCCCTCGGGTGGAAGTACTATGTAAGTCCGTTATGCTGGTGCATTTGCGTTTTGTCGGACTCATCCTACATGTAGCTTGTCTATGTCTGTTGGTTGGCCGTCGAATTCGTGTTCTTGTGGTTCTTCCTAGTTGAGACCAAGAACAGAACATTGGAAGAGACTGCGGCCATTTTTGATAGCGAAGACGCCCTCCAAAAAATCACTCATCAAAGAGAGACGCGTGAATTATACGAGACTTCCTCCGACAAACAACCATGAACTTGAGTTAAATACCCAATTTGCGTATTTATACTCTGGATTAATCACTCATCTATATCGCGCTTTTCAACGTGTACGGTATCATTTATTCTTTAGTGAATTGCCCATGCACTTGTTCTTATACAACAGCTGCTCCTTCACGATTAATTTTATCGGTATCGTCCGATTTTCTTGAGATGTGTATTCGGTCCCATCACAGTGCATGGAACCTGGGGTGACATGAAAGCAACCTCCCCCACATCGGCATTCCTTGGAGCGACATCTTTCGAGAGAACTCCCGGTTGATTTTGCACTAGCTGTGGTTTTCATGCACCGTGTAGTACCACATGGCCAATTTTTCTACTCACTAGTAGTCTCTCTCATAGGCTTCAATAGCCAAGCCTTGTACCACATAGTACCACTGCCACCATAGCTGGACCCTATAGTAACTATGTAGACTAAAAGTGACAATATAGATTAACTGGCAACTATGGCACCTGAACTTTTTTCCTGATGATGGAAAAGTGGCAAAGTCTGTGGCTGCAAAATGAAGGGTGTCCTCAACTGAATCAAGTCGAATCACAGTAGTACTTAGTAGAATGATTCATGATGCGATGGTCCCCCGCCTAACAAATGAGAACTACGTTGCCGTGTGATTGGCACATAAGAGAAAGGCGAGTTAATGATAGCAATGATTCAGGCCGTGAGGCTACATCCTACTACTACTGCTAGCACAAGCTTGATAGATTTCAGTAGTGGTGGAAAACTCCGAGTGGCTATACACAAATTCAAACACAGCGCAACCTTACTTACCTAAGTAACTACCGCCGAGACTCGAGAGCACTCGAAGCAATGGGTGGGAAGGAGCCAGCTGGTTCTGAACTCGGTTTTCGGTCTTCGACCGGTTAGTACATAGCATAGTTTGACAAGTCTCTTGCGGACATGATGGTTAAACAGGTGAAGACGTAGACAGTATTGAAGGTATGTCTCCTTATCCTTCACCACCTTTCTGTGTATATGATTTGTAGCATGGTGGTTTAAAGTGCAACTTCGGCAGGGCCACCTACATACCTATCGTTTGTGTGACGATGTATGGACGTTCATCGTAAAAAATGTTAATTTCAAAGATGGAATCGAATGAGATTGTATCTGCACCGCGGATGAAAATCATTGCATGCAACAACGGGGATGCCATCGAGGCAGGGACGAGAAGTAGATATACTAGGCTCAGAGTTGTTGGTATACTGGTGAGTTTTGAATGTTGAAATTCGCCGCCAGTAACGAAAACATTCATGAGATAACACCGAATGGTCTGAATGTGCTACCCACCAATGGGAATAGGAAGAGAAATGTGAACCCGAGGAACTAGATGTGAACGGTCGGAACTTGTTGGCATTCTTCGTTCTTCGTTCTGTCTCTACTCCGTCTTTAACTTGGATGTTGCATTGGGGCTAATACAATTCATTCCGCACGTGTATACATACTAGGTTGTAGTCACTCTTGTGCAGTGTTCGTTAGGTTTGACACCTGAACGTGATAACACAATTGAGGACAGCCATGAATGGTGGAGTACCGAATTGCTATGAATGAATTATCATATAGTATGTGCTTATCGAATGAAAAGGCTGAGTGCCACCGAAAATGCACATGCACCTGCACAGGCGAAGAAGCTCATCGGATAGCCGGAGGGATTGCCCTGGGTGCTTACAGACCAAAGCTACAACCATTTAGTGTGATTCTGACATCCGTCCACAGCACTACAGGAAGCACTTACATAACCTCCGAGAACGGGCCCAACACAGCGCGCGAGACTCACGATGCTCTGAGCAACACCATTGGCGAAACCCACAGTTTGCGGAGGTGTCACTGAGGATAACCAAACTCAGTCTGGAACGGCATTCAACGATCGGATCAACGCACTGTAATTCAGAAGAACGGAAACCGCAGTATACCCAAACGTAACACCACAGAAGCGAATGGCGCTGTAAAGGTTGCTAATTTTGCGACTACGGGTGACTGAAGGCTGCTTACGTGCTAAAAGCGAGCGCTTTCGGCAAACAGATCAAAATATTGCCTCGAAAAGCTCAATAGAAGACGTACCAGTCATAAGGATGAAGTTTCCTTCGTCAGAAGGACCTGTGAGGATGCGATACATTATGACACTGAGGTAGGCTGGTATGAATAACAGTGATCCTAGGCGAAACATCGCAAAATGGGAGAAGCGTCCCCTAGGTGGTCTGCAATGAGGTTAGTAGGCGCTCAAAAAACAATAGCACCACATGCCCGATATTCCTGTGTCACCGATCTTCAGTCTTCTGTTACTCGATACACAAAAGATGTACTCACGGATATAGGTAAAATTGATACACAATTTGTGCAAGGCACATCAAAGCAACTACAACCATCTTGGTTAGGAACGGAGTGAAATGATATCAAATCCGCATACTAAGTTGTGAGAAATGGCCCGGGTTAAGGTTCAGGCCGCCGGATTGGTAGTCACTGGTCCGTTGTTAGTACCAGGGGAATGGGAAGGTATGTTTACTCACGTTACAAGATACGATAAAAATACTTGGTCATAGGTCGTGCTGTGGAGTGCGAGCAAGCCGTATTGGATAATGATGGGGATCGGAAGCTGTGATGTAAGTGGCGGGGGTTTCTCGATGACCTCATCATCCCCAACCCCCGCACCAGGGGATTGCGAACGCTCAGGAATAGGAACAAGAGAATCACCAGCCATCTCTGCGCGAGATAACGCGTCAAGAACAGCGGATGGGGTGCGCACACCTGGATGAGAGAATATGCTTCGAATGCCAGAAGATGGTCGATGCGTTAACATATGTTGCTGTGAAGTCCTTGAAAATGGGTGTCGCGAGGTTCCGTGTGGAAGAGCAACAGAGCGTTGATTATTAGGTGCCTCAGTGGTAAGGCTACGCGGTTCTAGGGAATCTCGAGCGGCGGCAGTGAGAAGTAGTGACATAGGGCTATCCTCCTCGACGGACGCTCTTCGAGCCATTTCATCCTCCACATAACAACTGTCTCGATCCGAATATAGTTCTTCACTGTCTACATTCATTGCAGCAGCGACCCAAAGATCAGCAATGTTTGTCACTGCATTCTCATTTGCTAGGAGAAGTTTTTGGGTGAAGTTGAGGCCTGAATATTCAACGGATTGTTGTCCTTCGTAGTTGGTCCTTCGTCTCCTTAGTCTGCATTCCATATCACTACGGGTCATCGAATCCGCGAGCCTGGTTCTGTAATTGCCGTTGTATCCATAGGCAGATCCACTAGGTCGACTGGTTTGAGAAATGGGGAGGTGCTGGTCCCGATGAGGTGTTGACAACAGAGGAACAGATGTTGTGGATGGATGAACAGCATTGTGGCCCGTTGATTTTGTCGAAAAAACATTTGAAAGCCCCTTCTTTAACAAGGCTGCAAAACCCAATGGTGCATCACTCTCCAAATGTTCGGCCACATCAATGTCTTCATCAGGTATCGCCGGTTTCTGACCACCCGTTTTCTCGGGGGGCAGTCGAACGGAACCCTCCCTCAGCCCTCCGTCACGACCCAAGAACAAGGATAATAACGAGCCTACGAAATGAACCAAAAATCCAGTAAAAAGGGAATGAATAACTCACCAATCATGGTGATGCTTCCAGCAAATGCACATGGCAAGAGATACGGGTATCTCACAAGGAGATCTGTCTGTCCAAACGTTTCTGGCCACTTTTCAGCGGGACGCTCAACTAAAAGGCTAGTTTAGCACGGTATAAAGGTGTAATGCTGTCAATAACACACATGACCCGCCAATAATTGCACCTGCTACACCTCCAAGACCCCAGCAGAAACTGGAAATTATTAGAACATTCATTGTGGAATCAAAATGGTTCCATACCCCAAGATAGCATATGCCCGCCCTTCGTTTGTGATATCAGTTACCGATGTGACAGTTCCACGAGCTACCCCGACCGTCCCCGCAAAGACACCTTGTAAAAGTCGGGTCACAATTGCCTGGCGAAGAGATGTGGATGTGCCAAAGATCGTGACAGTGACTGCACTGCCAAATAACGAAAGTGTCAAAACAATCCGACGACCGTGTCGCTCAGCGACAGTGGCCTGGTTTGGACTCTATGAGCGCTAGAAGCGGAGTGGGAAATATAGGACTTGCCCACAGTAAAGAGGTAAGGAACTGAGTCAGAAAGAACGCAGACACTGGGCAGTAATGAGGGTGGTGTTTTCAGATAGTGTGGAATGACTGCACCTAGAACGCCCGTATAAAAGGCAATGTCTGCCTCGTCTTCAGACTCATGAAACCCTGGTCAAAAGATATAACGTAAATGTCATCTTCCGGGATGTTAATTACTGCGCACCCTTGACCATGAACAGCAGGAATGGCATGGCTACATTGGCAGACAAGAACTCCCCAAGCATAGTCTATGGTAATTGCTTAGTACAGGCTGAGCACAATGCGGCTAGTGGTAACTGACAATGGACAAAACTATCATGGAAAGAATAGGCAAGGGTGTCGCGCCAGGCTCCCGGTTGTGAAGCGCGCTTGGGATGGGAGGTCGTTCGGAGGTCGGGGATTTTACGGTGTCGTCATGTTGATTCCATCGTGACCTAGACAGAGAGCCCGCCTTGCTTTTCTGCGGCTCGGATGCTAAGTATGATTGCCTGCTTCCTCCACTCGCCGAAGGTTCGGAAGCGCCTTCATGAAACTCAATTCCTAGTGCATTGTGGGATCCAAATGATCTTCTGGGTGGCAGAGACGAGCTACTCGATCGCACAGGGTCTGTCATAGCAGTAGTTGGTGAGGATTCCTGCACACGACAGGGCGGGTGGTGGCTGTGAAAACAATTACCATGACATAAGCATGACCCAAGAGCATCTCCTTATTTAGTTCTTCTGCTGCGCTACTTATGTACTTTTGTTTGGACCTGAGCCATTCTCTAATTCTTTGTGGACCGACGGCACTGCCAAGTCTCCACGAACAACTCCTAGGAGTCTTATCTTGTTGCTGAGTCAATGCTTCTTCTTAGAAGTGTCACTTAATTATGTGATTATGTGATCCCACAGCAGTGCCGTTTCGCCTTCATGGCGGTTAGCCGCAGGTACTTGGAACGGAATGGGCAGGACAAGATCACTTTACCATGGCTTCGGCGCAAAAATTCTTCTCTGTAAGGTGTCCTCTTTGATTAGTGCAACTTGCACTAGCGGAACGGCGGCCATGTCAACCAGTGCAACTTGTACTAGCCAGACGGCGTCCAAGTCGATTCGTGCAACTTGCGCTAACGGGAGGCCCATTGCAAATAGTGATTTGTCGATATTTTTTCCATCTTCAAATCTGCTTGTCATCATCTGCCCCTCGTGGTCCTGTGCCTTGAAATAACGTGAATCTGTCTTAACCTAGCATTTGCACCAACAAAATCCGGTATGGCCACGGAAGTAAGAGTTGACTTGGTGAGTGGGATGTCCGAATGTCCAGGGAGCTATTCTCTCGAAATAGAATGCTTGGATGAGCTTGACCACGTTCAGCCACCGACTCCTCTAACCCGATCATTTCCCCCTTGTCCCGTAATATGGGTCATTGCCTCGCACTCGTTCTCGGTGATTCGCCGCCATACGTGCCAGGCTTTAAAGGTGAACAAGTGCTGACACGGTGACAGAGCC
>Ga0307518_10000128_pt1 | contig 53602 bp, 58 predicted proteins | sample 25_EM_MG_FD_203889 | JGI IMG/M metagenome (GOLD analysis project Ga0307518, IMG submission 203889) | Populus trichocarpa ectomycorrhiza microbial communities from riparian zone in the Pacific Northwest, United States - 25_EM | ecosystem: Host-associated > Plants > Roots > Unclassified | place...
GGATTGGTTAGTTTTTTTTTACCCTGCTATCCAGGTTCACCAAATACGGCCACGGACTTATCGTGCTGCAAATCACCCATCAAATATTCAAGCCGCATCAGTTTCAGCAACCTCTTTGCCATTATCAACGGCTTCTCTTCTTCTCGGAATAGCCTAACACAGTGTGGAGGTCTTCTCTGTCCTGGACCGGCGACCCTGCTCAGCAAGGCACTGATCGGCGTTCATAAAAGTGGATATGGCACCATGCAAATGCTATCACTTTGTTCCTCCCCCTGCTGTCTGCTGTGCAGACTTCCTCCTATTATCCTGGAAACGGGGATGGCCTCTGCTTGCATGTTTCGTGCTGCTGGTGGGGAATGGTTCCTTGGGGTGCCCCGTGATGCATGATGTGTCATGTCTGGACCTCATGTCCTATGTACCCTGCTTCTCGGTCTATCGCGGGGTTCATGAGTATCCCCCTCCAGGTGCTCACCAATACCTCATGGGTGTGCATCCACAGGGGCCACGGCTCTTTCTCATCCCGATGTTTCATGGTACCTTTGCTGTGGTCCTACAAGTCGGGAAACTATCAAACGTGCTTCCAACCATATCACCCATCAGCTAATGCCTTTTTGTGCGAGGCCAGCCGTCTTGGCAGTTCCATCATGCCGCGGTAACCCTTGCCACTTACTCATCTGCGCTTCTCCCGTGAGTGAAACCCCCCTGTAATACAGCATTTATCCGCTTTCCCTCCAGGGCTAATAAATTCTGTTTCTGGTCTGCCGCACATGTAAACCTTGTCTCTGTGTGTCCACATAGGTCCACGTCGACGGACGTCACTCAAAATTGCAGCATGCTTGTCCTCTTCGCAGATAAAGTTCACGCAGGTCGCGCTAAGGTTGTGGTGCATCTCGGTTTCCACTACCGGGATAGCGGCCAGTGTTGGTGCCTTCTTATCAGCGTGGTCGTCCTGGTCTATCCGAAACACGAAGAGGTCAAGTTAGGACATCACCTCTTATCGGAATATTCCCCGCAGTGATCACGATCACCTCATAGTAAAGATCTCTACAGCAACTGCGTCCGTATCGCTCGGTCAATTTTTTCATCCCCTGTGAATCCTATTTAAAACCACGTTTCCCTGGCCATTTTCACAGGCCTCACCCACTGCAAATTCCACAGCCGGTCACACTCCCCTTGGAGCTACTAAGTGTATGAAATTGCTCCTGGCTCTGGTAGGCTGCTCAGGTCAAGACAGGAACTGCGAGGTGTGCCACTCCGAAGATTGCTTGGTCTGCTCCGCCACACCTCGTTTTCCAACACATGGCCAACCAGATCTGCTCTTGTCAGGACACTCCGTTAAATCGTGGGAGCACTTCCCCTAGGTGTTGCAACGGCGTGGCTTGGCGCAAAGGGGTCAACTCATCTCACTCTTGTACGGATGCATGTCCTGCGATTTCATTTCTGTACGCACCCCACCCCACCCCTTTGTACTTGCCTTTCACAACAATCACCGCCTGTCTCTTGGCAGTGCTTACGAAAAACATTTTATTCACGTCGGGTCCGATCGTGGCCCTTAGTACAAAGCTGGTTCCTTGGAGCAACGCTCATTATCGCTGCCACTACGCATCCGCTTCATCTGATGCATTTTTCTAGCTCGGTGTCCTTGAAGGAATCCGGCGGCCGCATCGACGGTGCGTTGGCTGCGGCACATGTCATTCAAGACTAGGGCAGTGTGACCCTTTTCGTTGCGTTCCGTAACCCCTAGGGCGTGGGGGGACATGTAGATGAAACTTGCCAAATTAGGCTCATCGGTCAAGGTTAACTCAGAGCCAGAATACTCGGGTTGCGGAGCCCGTGTTCATCTATAGCCGGTGCACACATGCGGAATGGATTAATTCGGTCGATTTTCAGCATCAAGCTATACTACAAGCAAGTCCGTATGTATACTAAATGTTTGTGCGCTGTATTAGGAGTGAATATTAGGGATACGATCGACCTACTCCGAAGTCTTGCAGACACTGAATATCCCCCCCATGCCTGGTTGGTTCGTGGCACGTAATGTGTTCCACCTTCCAATAAACGTACGCCTGCTGCGAAGATATCCTTGAAACACCCACGTCCCAGAGCCGCTATCTCCATCGTTTTGCTAAAAACGGATGGCTTCGTACACGATGAACTGATCAAGATATCAAATATGGGACGTACAGGTTCCCTCGTTAAGGTGATCAATCCATCAGACAAACGAACCCGTCCAGTAAACTTGAACGCTCCCCAAGCGGGTTGGAAACGACGTGGAGTCTGCCGGAAAAGCGTGAGTAAAATCAGAACCCCCCGCAGGACACAAAGGGGCTCTCACCTCGCCCGTGATAACGACATCCAGGGCATGCCGCACATTCCTGCCGCTCTTGGATACGCCACTTAGCTGAAAGGGCTCGTAATGATAGGCTTTCTCCGAGCTGCCATCGGATAACTCGACAGTACTCTAATGGAAAGTTAGCTCGTCCTACAGCAGTTGGTGCCAAGACGTGCCTCGAGTTCCCCGTCTCTGACGCTACTAGTAACAGAGAAATTCCGCGGTACGTCCCTATCAAACCCTTCTGGGGGGTCGATCGGCAGGGGGAGCCACGGCGTGAAGGTAAGATGCTCTTCTAGTTGAAATTGGATTGGCCGACGGCAAAGAAACTCCCGGTCCCCTTCAATACTAAGAGGGTGCGCGGCAGGGGAACATGACATGGGTGGTGCGACCTGAACGGAGCGTGTCAGTGGACCTACATTACGCTTCGATCGAGACGAACCATATAGCTTCCCTCCCATATACCTGTGAGCAGTCCGGGCAAATATGCTTCAAGTTCTTGAGCATGTGCACGGAGATCCAAGGGGTGCGTTATGCGATAAAAGTCTTCATCATGCATCGTGCTTCTTGATGGCCGTCGTCGTTCTCGAGAAAGATCTGAGTCAGATCCACAATGTTGATTATGATTAAATGAATCCGCCACGAGCTGAGTTCGTGTTGCCGTGAGGGCGAGGAAGTCTTCCTTCGTTGGTCCATCGTTACCCGCGGCATCCGCTTCTGCTCTCGTTTCTGGTAGATGAGGGGGGATTTGTAGAGGCGTCACCTCTTTCAAGGCAAATGTCAAGAAGATGGAAGACAAGCTAAGATTCGGCACAGATATCGACATCCCATTGTGAATGGTACGTATGCACGCTCCGTGGCTAAAATTGGGTGAAACGGCAGCCTGAGTTGACGACACATCGGTTGATTACTATGAAATTCGCGGGCGAACAACGCCACTTACGTTCTCGTCAAGGTACTGTAATAAGCATTGTCAATGAGCGTGTGCAACTATCAATGGGGTGTCACAAGCTTACCAGCGGCGTGTGCGTCGTAAATGGTCGTATCACGCTGAGTATCCGATTGCAATTCTCAGCCGGGAAACCGGAGATGTCAACTGACGGGAACGTTTGAGAAGCTGGTTGCCATAAAGGTAAATATGGATTCACTGTGTGACCAAACCATAGATGCCACGGTGATGGCGAGCGCGGCAACTTGATCATCGAAGGTGTACGTTGCTTGACAATAGCGTTCCAGGACATCCGTTATCCATTTGGAAACTCCGGCGTCGTGTAAATGCATCTCATCGAGAGCATCGCTCTTGAGAAGCATGAGGTAGATTACCCATAGGTCTGCGAGAAGATATTCCTCGATCACTTGATGGAGACGAATGCGACGCAATACGTGTCGACGCCTTTGGAGCTCCGCTGCAAGGCGCGACGACGTCATGGCATGCTGTCCGATTCTGCGCCGATAACCCTGGAGGTCGAAAGATACACAAAAGATGCGAGCATATAGCTCAGGACGCGTCCGGATGGACAATAGACCGTAGAGTGTGCGAGAGCAAAGCAGGAGCTGACGTAGAGGATCGAGACGTGCCAAAGGAGTAGGCTCAACAGTGAAGAAGACGATGTGCGAAAGCACGTCGAGAGGGATGGTTTCTAAGCGGGAGGACATTTTGACTCGAGGGATGACGATGATGAGGTTCCTTTAAATACTCTCAAGGAAGAGGTGAACGGCCAAGTGCCATTCCTAGCATAACCTGATCACCGCTGCTAGAAAATGACGCTTTACCATTCCTGTTGAGAATCAGACCAGTGACAAGTGCAGCATAGAGTGGTCGACACACTTCTGAGATCTGATCTTGATTCCCCTCTTGACCTGCGTGCCTGGGTGTAACTTTCATATAACCACTTCACATCAAGTTCGCAGCCAAGGCATCGAACGGGTGCGCAATACGAGAGATCTTGGAAGCGCCCGAAATGCCGTTGGTGACTGTCCTCATAATTACGCTGCTTTCTCCGGAGCTTTAGTGAACCGCCGTAGAATGGTGAGAAGAATGCGGTCAGCCAACCAATAAAATACGACATCCCGAAGTCTTTCAACCGTCTCGTAAGGCGAGCTTTCCGCGTTTTTTCGATGAGCTCCCGGGTCGTCCTAGTGGCATGAGTCTAGTGCTCCATTCATGCTGTGTGGTGCGCAAACTTATCAGGGTTTCCTCGCTCCGTGGAGAACGGCTGCTCAGCCTCACCGACCGCGGAACAGAGGCTGGTTGAAAACTCACATACTGATTGCTAATGAACCCGCTCGGTGCGATAACAAACGCCCATTCAATTTATGAATGAAACACTCGGCAGGATAGAAGGCACCACCATGGGAGAGTCAAAATGAAGCCCGCATTGTCGCTGCGAGAGCTAACCTTGTTCTCCTGATCGGATTTGACGCGCAATGCCCACCTTGGGACTTTGCGACATCGTCTGTCGTAAGGCATCGCAGCCAGAGATCGCCGCACACAGCCAGAGATTGGCATGCGGCAGTCGCAGCACCCGAGCTGATGCCCTTGCATTAGGACTCAAGCACCCTGTCACTAGTGGATAGTTTGCTGCGGCACGCAACAGTCACACTGCAGGACCCTGCGAGCGTTGACCACTGCCTCCAGTGACATGCTGTACATGGTGAGACCACTCCGCGACAGCGATGATGATCCGATTGAACACCCTAAAGACCATCTATTTCCTACATCCATCACGTACATACTCTCATGTCTTCGTAACAGTACATTCATCCCCAAATGTTCTCTACGATGGCCACTGATTGTATCACCTACAGTTCTGCGACAAAAGTCCATTACGCCTCGAAAAGAAATGTAAAAAATGGCAGACGTACTTTGCATGGCAGCAACATCAGTGCTTTGGACATAGTCCTCGAATTCAGCAACCTTCTCCTGAAGCTCGTCGAGAGACACAAGTTCATCCTCTGAAAAACGGTCATCAATATTTGTTGCCTGTGCGACAAGAGAACAATGCCAACCGATAACAAGGGTGATTTGCAACTTCCTGATACCGTAACCAATAGGTACCAACTTGCTTGCTCCCCACACCAGACCCTCCATCTCAATGGAACGGACGGATTCCTCCAATGCTTTCATGTCGGTCTCGTCGTCCCAGGGTTTGACCTCCAAAGTCACAACAGACTAGTCAAGAAAATCATCAGAAACTAGCAAGTTTCGAAGAATGATGGTGCTAACTTTGGCAATGGTTTTAGGTTTGTTAGCTTTGCGGGCATTGTAGGCCGCAACACGCTCGGCCTTAAGCTTCTCAGCTTCATCATCTTCCTCATCGGAGCCGAAGAGGTCGATGTCTTCTTCCTCTGCATCTGCTGTAGGGGCAGCGGATTCTGCGGCTGCTTGAACGAAAGCCTGACCAGCGGTGCTGGTGCCAGGTAAAGCATCGTGTTCCGCACTGTAGGACCTGATGTGTGAATGCCACCTCTTGATGTGGGGGTATGATGAGGCAATGGGTTCCGTGATTAGTTTGAAAACATGGACATCGGCTTGCGACGGTGCGTATCTAAAACGGGAGGAAGCGTTAGGATCTAGTGAAACAAATCGGGCAGAAGAATAATGTTCAGAATGCTAGGTAAAAAAATATCGGCATACTGGGACAGCGGTGTCTAGTCGCTTCTTGGAAACACGGACCATAGCGTTAAACTCATCACGCTAAATCGGAACGTTCAGAAATGAAACGCACCCTTCTACGTAGGATCTAGTTGAAAGATGTTCCTCGAGAGCATCCAACTTGACAGACATTTTTGTATCAGCAAGTGCAGCGGATGAAAGCAAGGTATTCTTTTTTTTTTCAGTGATATCTGCTAGCTTAGGGCCGGTCCATCTAGCACTTCGGTTTGATTATCTTGATCAGTACTAGCATCAATCACCTAAATATATACTACTTCGAACGACTATCACCCAGATTGTACTGCTCGGCTCTGGAGACTAGCCTATGATGCTAGTCTGCGAGACTACCCGCGAGGGAATGAACAAGTCATTCCACTCCTCATTTGGAAGGATAAGTATGCTGCAGTATGACACCTTTGTGCTCGCTTAGGCGCTTGAAAGGCCCCCACGACGTCAAGTACAAGAGACTGTTGAACAGCAGTCTTTCGAGGTGCAGGCTATGCTATCAACTTTCGTTGAAGGCCTGCGGAATAAATCCGTTTACGCAACAATGATGCCATCAAAGACTACAATTATAATTGCCACATGCATTTGCCCTCCATGTGCGTACATCCAGCTTTCGTAGTCATTTGCCATTCGGCTGCTTCATATCACTAACGCCGATATTTCCATGTTATGTGACCGTCCAGCGGCAGCCTCCAGCAGCCTAAAGACCAACCGCCTATGGTATCAATTCAAAACTTTCTACTGTCTATTCGCTACCCTGGTCCTTGCACCGAACTTATCAGCACCCGCGTGTTCACACTATTCAGTTTCCAACAAGCGGGTGTGCGCCGTGCACCTTCCACAGCTCATGTCGGATATTTAAATCGTTCCGCCTGGCCCACCCAATGCCGCTATGCGGCATAAGACATACGACGTGGAGCGAGACGGCACCCTTGCTTTCGGGGGCTGTTCCGTGCGATGTCCTTATCAAGTCCTTCACCGTCATCCTCAGCATGTAATGTGGATTCCTGTATATGGCATTCCGGCCCTGTTGGCTGGTGCATAGATTGGCCCCTGGGCCTAATAACCGTTCGGTGGAGGACAACGGTAAGTACTATTACATGGGCCTTTTGCACGTGTCCCGCTCATGGTCACGTCCGTATGCAATGCCCTGCGATTGGTATCGGAATTTCGGACCAATGTGCCTATTTTGGATAACGCTGATCCTCCAGCCGGCGGTTTATCGGGACTATACATACGATCCATGGATGTTGCTTAAGTTGGACGGTGAATACGTTCCACACTTGAGCCAAAGTTTTAGGTGGGTAATTTATGGATACACATTGAAGAGCCCAATGTTATGCGTGTATGACTTTATTTTTGGCTCATAGCCCCTGGTGCTCTGGCAAACCACTCGCTTTAACTAGTTGCCGGTATGTGGGCGATTTGGAACGTCCATGGTGGGTCGGACTGCGTCCGCAGGTATGTGCATGATATCGCGTGCGCTCATTTCAGAAGTAAGGCATGCTCAGTACACCTCGTGCATTTGGGACCAATATGATTGCCCCATGAAGGTTTTTGGGTGTGGCAGACAGCATCGTGGCATTTGGCAGTGACGTTCTGGCAAGAATGCAACATATGAGCATCACATCACATCCGTGACCAAGGTTGTTTGTAGGTTGAAGCGAGGCATATCCACGAAACAAGGAGTCCTTTTTCCGTACGTGTTCTGGCCCCACCTCAAGCAGTGATCTGTGACCAGGTATTGCCACTTTGCATCACATCTCCGCAAGCTCCCGGTGACCGGGTGACTAAACAAATCGTTTTGAAAACTGTCAGCCTACAATTTGATATTTGCAGACACCCAGCTCCGACATGGGGTAATACTGCTTTCATCCAACACTGCCTTTTGTCGATAATTGTAAGGCAGGATTCAGTACCGGCCAGGCCACGGTCCGGTTATGTGGCAGCCTCGTTACGCACAAATTGATGGCCGTGGATTGCCAAAATGCAGGTTTGCGCGCCTCGAATACAAGCGCTGGAGGCATTGCAGAAGCCCTCACGATCGTAATTACGCTAGCTTCGTACGTCACGGAGAAGTGAGGCCTGGGAAATGATTGACTCATTGCATTCCAATCCGGTAAATCGGCCACTCGGGAAACGAACGAAAAGCCTGGGTGTGGTGCAATGCCTCTTCAGTCGGGAGTGCATCCGATATACATACCATATGTAGGTACCGCAAAGTGCATGGCGTACCCTTCCGACCAGCAGGACATTGTATGTCAGTCGTCAATATTTTCCGTGTTGGGATTCTGGCAATTTCCGAAGACCAACTTACGTGCTTATAACATCCTCGTTGCGGAAATTACTTATGCCGTGACCCATGTTTCACATAGTTAACCTTTTCAGCACCCCTGCAAAGGTCCAAAAAAGACAAGGTGGTAACGGTCGCGAGATACTATAGCTGGGGGATTACTCGGATCCCATGAACGGATATGATATGTAGCAGTGTGACATTGGTTCCGAATTTTGGAAGCAAGGCTAGATCAGTGGAGTTCGGTGGAAGTCTAATATCGAGGTGGAACCTTACATTAGTTGGTCGCCGTGGGCGTTCCATTATCCATATCATGATGTTCAAATCCGAAGTTGATCTGGTCTGGTCCGAAGTTCTGATCAGTGAATGCTATTCCATGTTCTTATCATTGATTAGCTCATGAGATCCACCCAGAGTATATGATCTTCGACGTCGGTGGCAAATACAGTGGACGGAAGTCATACATACATGTGACATTTTCAATGTAGCTTGTCGAGCTCGGCTCGTACGACGTTCGTCCGTGGGATTACTTGAACAGCTGAGCATACAAAGGCATCCATTGGCATCAGGCCTCGACTGCACAGGGGTGGTCCCATAATACTTAAGCCCTACATACTGAAAACATCAAGGGATTGTTGGGCCCATGATCTCTGTTCCTGCCTTTTTTGTATGTCCAGGTTGCGCCACTTCGGGCGATCAGTTCATATCGGGTCACCCGTGATCGAACGGATTTAAGTAACCGGGGAATTTTCAGATGCGAACTGGACCGTGAAATTATGTCCGCTCATGACTGCGTCCACCGCGTTCAGCGGACTCCGTCAAGGCTATGAAGAAATATGCTCGAGCTCGCTACAACCGTGCGAAACGTGTCGCAGCATGCCGTGACAATCTATCCTTCCAAGGCATAACCTGGGCACAGTCCCCAAGTCGCCGCCAGATCGATCTCGACGCAATTCCACATATTATGGCCCCTACGGCGTATGTGCTCTGCATCAAAGTATGGCTGCATCCCTCCTCACTACGCCATTGGAGCTGCTTGAGCACATCGTCTTATTGACTACTGGCGACAATTCTTGCGGTCCACCGTCCGTATTGCGCACTCTCCGTCTCAGTTGTCGAACGTTAAATCAGGCCCTTTCCGTGGAGCGCAACCCCCATCTGTATCTGATGCTTTATTCAGATGGGTTCGATGTATCTCCCTATCGCCATCTGCCACCTGAGAGGTTGTCTGTGCCGAATCTCCATTACGAACTGAAGAATCGCTATGCCGCCCTCCAGTCCATTCGACGGAGAGAGTTTCAACACCCTAATTTGGCAGGAGTCCTTGCGACCGTTTATGCTTTAGTTCTTGAAGATGACGGCCGCAACTACGAACAAATTATCTGGGCTGGTCTTCCTGGATTTTTACAGCAATTTCTCCGAGAGCACCTCTTCAAAGGTGCTGCAGATAACAACGGATGGCCCCTGGAGAACGAGGTCAATACCCTAGCGGTCACTTTATTCTGGTTCCTCACTTCAGATGGTAAGGTCCTTTCACAGCGGAGCATCGCCATATTAAATGTTGACACAGGCAGCCTTCATGAAGAATCAGCACAAGTTAGACAAGAATTCATGGACATACTCTCGCATTATGCGTATGCAGGGTTCCGCGTACGTACATGTGTTTTCACGTCCCACGAAGTTCTCATCAAAGCCAGTACCCTTGTTTTACGGAGCCTGAATATATGTTTTACCCCTGCCATGAGGCCAAACCAACTGTATCCAGCCACGGAACATACCCTCCACCGCGTCCACACATGATAACGGTGCAGTATTTCGGGGAAAAGACTACCCTTACTCTCCCACCCGTAGCTCCATTCGCCATTCTTGGCCAATTCGCCAGGGCAGAGCGCTTTCCTCTTCAAGCACCCCCCGAACTTCCGGATAATCGCCAGGAGGCTCTGATGAGAGGAATACTGCGTGGACCCACAAAAGAGGACATCGAACATTTTAACACTCAGTGCAATACTCGCTTAATCAGCACACGTTGTGTCAACTCTCCCAAGAGCCGAAGCCACGATCCAGACTGGTTTCGTTGTGGACTTGGTCCATATCGCATGCCGCTTTACACCACCGTAGGATTTTACGCCCCTGGAACGTTGTCTGGTCATTGGCAGGGATCCTCCATAGTCAGTAATTTTTTTCAGAAGGCTAACTGTGGTCTCATTCGGTCCAGACACCTTTCCCAGACGTTTATAAATCAATCTTATCTTCGTCAGATGCGCCCTCCATGTATCCTGCCTTTGGTCGGTTCCCTTTGTACGTGCGCTTCCAAGAGTACTACTGCTATGCGCCGGCATCGCCTGTCCCTGTGACAGACGGTAAAAACGCATTTTTTAATGCTTTTCTGCCTGAAGGCTCTCGATGGTATGAAACTGAGGTAAGCTGATTTTCTGTTCCTGGGGCAAGGTTTGACCTGACGTGGTCCATAGGAGGGAATAGAAATTATCGGACAAAACGGTTCTTTTAAAGCGTGTTATACGCAGCCTCCGCTGAAAGACGACTCGGAACAGGCGGGTCCTGTTACTGAGGATCTGGATTACAGTGGTGTTCGTGATGTTATCGTTGTGGGCAAGGTATGGTATCCATGTCATTTCGCGTTGCATTTCCTGACGTGGTCCCTCAGACGGAAGAACCATATGCTACAGCATGGAATGGATACAAGTACATTGGAAGAATACGGCCGTCTGATGGGCTGGTTGTTCTTTTGCGTGAACCAGTCAGTCTCCATACTCTTTCTAAACCACCTCTGTCTTAAGGGAAGCGTAGATGAATCAAATAGAACCACTTGGTTGTGCCCTGTTCAGGGGATACAGTAAGTCAAGACTTCGTGTGGAGTTCAGATTTCCGTAATTGACGCTATCTGCGACAGTTTTGTCCTCTTGCAATTTCGTTGGGAGGTGGAGAAGCGTCTCGGGTGGCGTACATCCCGCAGAGTGGGAATCCATCTTCAGCATGTCCAAGGTGGTAACAAGTCCATAACCTTGTGCAATTGTTTTCAGGTGTGTTGTCAAGTGGGCGACGGTCCTGTGATCGACCAAAGACCCTTGCACCTACATATGTTAAGATCTGGTTTCGATGACTGATCAAGATACTATCATGTGCTTTCGTCCGTAATATGTTCTCTGCCACAATTGAAGCATGTTTGTCTGGACGTGGCCAGTTGCCGCCCTGTAAGAATTTTCCTGACGTTACAGCAAGATTCATATCGATAGGTGCGTACCCTTGTGGTCACGGGTATACAGCGCTGGGCGATATGAACCTTGTGGTACTTGTCCTGCAAGATTATAAAGCCCAAGGTCTTAATGGAGTAGTAGCCAGGACACGACAGCGCTAATCACAGCTTCCATATCCTGTAATTCCGCCGATCGACCACTTTGCCCATAAGACCTCGCAACATACCTCCAGCCCTGTGTGCACAAATGGTTTTGCTCTCGCTACTACCCCAAGAAGTCCTTGAACACATCGCCTACTTTGTGGCTACCGAGTGCCTTGTTGGACCGCCTTCAGGTTTACCTCACTTGCTCAGCACATGCAGGACTATCTATCAACGCCTGTCTTTTGATAACAATCCGGTGCTCTACGCTCGCATATTCAGGTACAAATTTGACTGTCAAGCTGCTATGCGCCGCCTTGGGTCTCGGATGACTGACTCAGGAACGTTGGCCAATGAGCTACGCAAGCGGTGTACCTTTCTAAAGCTAATCAGAAAACGGTTCGGAGCTCGAGCAGAGCGTCCGGAAAAGCATGGCGGGCCTCCGGATTTGCTGCATGACTTACTTTGGTTAGCATACTTGATGATGCTGGAGAATGACGGGAAGAATGAGCAGCAACTGAGGGAGCATGCTGCCCTTGAGGGATGGTTGATGGAATACTGGTTCGATGATGAAGGTGCATCCTTGGCGTCATGCAGGATCAAGCAAGATCAATGGCCCCTGGAAGACGAGAAGAACTCGATAGCGATGTGGCTACTATGGCTCTTCCTTCGACCAGGTCAGGATTTACCCCTGATTTCATGCGAAATCTTTAATTATTTAACAACCCCCAGATTCGTTTCCTCAAACCAAAACCGGCTATCGAGCCTTAACAACTACATTGAAATTTACTGCCCTGGCAGCCAACCGTGTATGTGTGCTAAGTTGATCTCCGCCGACTCGCTTTGAACTGATCATCAATTCAATTCTTAATTCAATAGTATGCGATATGCCAGCCTTCATGGGCGGAATTTACTCTGGAATCAACGGTTATGACTTCCGACATCACACATTTCTCTGAAACGTATTCATTGGCGTCCCCTACACTCGCACCAGCTGCCATACTCGCTTACATGTCACTCGCCATGCGCGCAGAGCGCAGCAACACCATACACCATACACCTCACTCACTTTCCAGCTTGCCAACGAACACAAGACGAAGCGAGGACTGGGACGCGGATTGGCAGAGGTGTGTCAATCTCGCACAGTCCCACGGTACGCCGCAGATGCCTGCCTACGTTCCCGGATCCATCGAAGGGGTATGGGAAGGCCATTTCACAGTTAGTCCCATCGTCACTTTGGGTGTTTCTGTTAATGATATTTTCTACTCTCTAGTATACAGAATTTACCTCGTACATGTCTCTCCTTTCAGGTGGACCTCCCCCAGTCTTGCGCGATTGTCTGGTTGCACAGCATCGTCAGACATGGAAACTGCGCGAATACCACCTACTTAACGCGCAGGACAGTTTGAAGATTATACGGCCCTTGGCACTAGGTGATGCTCTCAGTGCCTTTTTTCCTAGTGGTACTCGGATACGAGAGCTTTCGGGGTCTCTTGAGGTCCATGAACTGGCGAGAGAGGAGACCCTTCAGTACAAGCGGTCAATACGCTCTGGTATGGATGATCCGTCAATCGCCGATATCATCATCATTGGAGAGGTAATTTTAGTCTGCTGGGATTCGGTAGCCATGTTGATCACTTTAAAGGGACATTCTGCTTGGGGTCAATTTAGCTTGTATGGTCGCTTACGCCCATTGGATGGGCTCATAAGCTTGATAAAGGAATATGTATGTCTTTCTCTTCGTCCTTTGGTCCCATTATGTCATCAATAACGCAGGTCGAGGGCGACCGAGGGAAGTGGTTTTATCGCGGGTTTCTTGTTGGGAACGTTAACGGCCAACTATCGGGCCGGTGGCGGGATACGCATAGTCCTCCTGATGTTTTTGGGTACGAGGGCTGCTTTATCATGAGTAGAAGGGGATGTTAGATTTTTCTTTACTTGTTTCATTTGGGTGACATGAACCTATCGACTCGTTCGATAGGTGTGTTCGGTAAAGTTGTGCGGGGCACGTCAGCGATAAGCGCTATTACCTGTGGGACTTGAATGGAGCTGAAAATGTGGGTTCAACTTTTTTTTTTGGACAAGCGTTAAGATTATGTAGCAACTGACAAGTCTGGCCCTACATAATCGCTATATCGGAAGCCTGAAAAGACATCCTAACTGCTCTTACGCACTGCCAGTCAAGGACCTGGACGGGGGTGTGTGGGACTCCGTGAACTTACTGGTGGACCCGTGTCTGGTAGGCGTATACCCACTAAAACCTCAGATTGAGAAGGGGTGCAAGCATCTCGCAAGGGGGGACAGCATCACAGTGGAATGTCACATGGAATAGTCGTGTTGACTGTGTGGTTGGTTCATGTTTCAGGTGGTCTTTGGTGCGTTGGGCATATCTACATTGGGTAGAAAAATTGTGAGTATGCGGTCGCTAAGTGTGGTTGGGTGAAGCTGTTGTTGCCAGTCTGGTATTACTCGTATGTTTTGGTCAACTTAATGACTGGTAAGCATCGTTCCGGAAGTGAAATACCTCCGACGAGTGTGATGTACGCCACTACACGCGTTGATGTCTGTGATCCGGGAACCATTTAGTGCAAATTTAGAGTATATCGGCTTTACTTTGTCACGTGGAAGTATCATTAGTGCAACGAAGCGAGCATTACATCATTTAAGAGGGATTATGAGAGTATAGGATAGGGCGAGGGAACGATACAAGCTTGGTGGTTGCGTGACTGGAATCGCCAAAGAATATAATCGAGGGATTGGTTGTGGCACAGCTGCCCGTGAGGACTTGTAACGGGCACCGGTGATACAGACTTAGGAATAAAGATCGAGCTGAGAGATGTGTTAGTGAGTGAATTACACAGCTCAAATCAACGTACATTGGAATTGAGGGGCCCTGCAATGGTCCTAGAGAGCCATGGATAATAGGGGGGATCGTATGATAAGCTGGGAAGATCGATACAAGGCGCTGATTACGAATAATGAGATCGGGGTAAATATTGGCTTGAAGCATTGTCGTGACCAATCGAATGTGTTGCATTTGTCGACCAGAACGGCGTGACTTCCGTCGAGTTTAAAACGATCGAGCTTGAAACCGCGTCGAGGCCCATGGGATATCGTCATCTACCTCGCGCTACCCGGGTAACAGTGCGGGCAAGGAAATCCGGGACTAGGCGGAACTGGAGCGCTATGGTTGGTTGGGGGCGGCGCTGGACAAGCGTAACCGGTCCTCTTCGCCCGTTCGCACCATTGCGTATTGACGAATTTCTGGTGGACAGGGCAGAAGCCAACGACCTGGATACACATGAGCACGTAGGAAATAGAGCTTTTTGCGTTCTGGCCATCTGGTCCACGCACCTCGATATTTGAGCGAGAAGCCTTGAATCCAGTAGAAGGCAGTTTATGTATTTTTTTTTCCGAGTTTATGGTTAGTTTATGGATCTCAATAGAGCGACCACCTAACTCGTACACGCATAGCATGGAGGGTATGCCCACAGTGCACCGCTGTTAGATGACACGAAAGTGAAAAGCATGAAACACCGCGATGATCCTGCTCGCGCCGTGGCGGAAGTCGTTGGAGCTTGTTGTCAGCGCCACAGCACACAACCAGCGCTCTCACCTGTACATCTAAAGCCCATAGAAATGTTTGGACCAACAAGCTCCTGAATATATTCAATTGCTGAGCTTTGGTTCGACGGTGACAATTTTGAACCGTGTAGTGAGATGTCCTAGTTAGGAAGGTTTCCCCCTTTGTTGGTAAAGCGTCCCACGTGCTGGCCAATTCTGGCAGGTGATGTATTCCGCTCCGTTATCCATGCCCCGCGAAACACGCGTTGACCAGGAATCACCACCATCAAGCCCACCCATGGCATTTGCACCTGTGGGTCCTTCATAACAATCCTCAATGCCGCTGAGTATTCTGACGTTTCGAAAGCCGGATACTATGAGCCTGACGCAGTTGCGGCGCAAGACCGACATCAGTGGACTGACTTTCCAGGTGGGGGGAAAGAATCACCCCAATGAAGGGAGGTTCTATGTTTTGTGGAGGGTAGATGACTTGTTTCTCCTTGTCTTCATCTGATACATTTCTTCCAGAATGGGAGTTTTCTTGTAATTCAAGCCGAACCGTTCCGCCGCCCAGGTGTGATTTACGATCCCTTTACCACTACGCCACGAAGTACCTACCTCGAGGAATGCAAAGCATGGAACTATCTCCTGGAAGTCATCCAGACAATGTTGGATACCATAGTTTTTGACGGCGAAAAGAACTGGGCACATCTCGTTCGTCAGAAAGACAACACGTATCGCCTCGTGTACACCACAAAACGGTTTGTACAGAAGTGTTCAATATGGACAAAGGTATAGTCCCTTTATGATTTTCAGGTAAAATTTTATTTAAATGCTACAAGGTCATTGACCTGGACGAGATTGAAGTTCGTTCCGCCGAGTGCATTGTGGTGTTGAGTTAGTCTAACTAGGATATTGCATTTGCAGGTCACACGATTTGTAGATGGGTTGCAGTGGGAGGGAATCTACCAAGGTGAAAACATTGCGATTGTTATGACACACTCAATTCTAATGGGCATATTCAGGCAACGATGTCGACCTTTTAATTGGTTGGGACGAGCAATGGGGGTCGCATGTCGCTGCTGAAATCGACGGTCAAAAGATAATGCATTCTCTTGGACTTGGCCATTACACCTTTGAATTTTTTGGGCCCGTTGCAAAGAATGGAACAATAGTCGGCGTTGTCTCCGAAGCCGTGATTGGGAGTAAGTACAACGACATCCAATGTTAGCGTGACCCTTACTTGTTCTAGGACGCATTACGCGTGCGGATCGCGCAGTTGTATTCGATGCAATAGCAGATATCCAACGACATGGAGTCCTGCTGGGAGCGCTATGCAAGAGTGACCTCTACATCACTGATCAGGGTGTTAAGATTACCAACATCGCCTCTGTCAGTTTTTATCGCGACCTCGATAAGCTGGCGGAAAAGGCTGAAGAATGTCACTGGAAAACCCTGGAACATATTTTCTGTGGTGAAATGAACACAAGTTTTTTCGTCAGCGCATCTCGAACACAAATGTCGAACTTCTGCGTTATTCCCCGTTTGTCTACACCGGGTCGCCTGGTACCCCGTTCCCCCGAAGAAGATATGATCCGTTTGCTATGGTCAAAGCGAAATTCGGTTCCTGCTTGGCTGGTGAAAGAGCGCCTACATTTGGATGGCCTGGATGTGCATCGTAACAGACGTCCGAGAGAATGCGAACGAAAATTCCTTCCACCGGATGACGATGAAGACAAACTTCAGAAGGATGACGCGAAGGCCTCCAAGTCAGACAAACCTCTCAGCGTTTTCAGGAGCCGTAACCTCAACATCAGTCTTCACCCTTACTATCGCCCGGCCTCCAAGCGCTTAGTGCTTGCACAGGAGTAGGACCTTTTCCCTCAAGCACTATCGGCTTCCATTTCGCTGTGTACGTAGTTCACTTGTATTGTCTAGTTGTCTAGCTATCTGTGCCTGTCATCTTGCTTTCCTGTTTTCCTGTTTCAGCTCCCCTTCGTCTCGGTATGTCCCCCATAATGTAGTCAGTAGTAATGTCATGGCGGATTAGAGAATTATTTCTGTTTTTACCACATTAGAAAGAACGCCGAAATGGAAGAAACGCCAGATGGAAAGAATGCCTGCGCAGTCGGGAATGGTAAATCGACGGCAATCAGATGGAGGCGACTAGTACAGTATTCATGGAATCCAGTGAGTAAGGCATTAGGCGGCGACATTTGTGGGTAAGTACGCCCACAATGACCGAAAAAGCACACATACATAAATGACCAGACCAGCACAAATTTGCCTTGGTCCTGTGTCGGGTTTCGGGGACTTATTCCCGGCGCCCAGTTCAAATGATGTGACGCACCGTATCAGTTTTTCATGTTGCACAAAGGGCTTTGCCCCACCTGCTGGTATGACAACGGTAGGCACTTACCGAGACTATATGCGATCGCGGGAAAGTAGTTTCAGAGCCATTAACGGATCCTGGACCTTGCGTTGTATAGGTCGGGGAAGAGCGGTTGGTTCAAGGTTGTCACCTGTAAAAACATTGAATATCAGGTCCTCGGGGCACAAAGGCGTTCGAGTATTTCAAATTATCTCGGCTGGAAAAAAATGGTAGATGCCTCGTTTCGCTTCCTACAGCTGAATCGCGAGCCTGTATGTAGAGCACGGTGAATTTTTGTGTGTGCGTGCCATTAGTTTAGGGATCCATGGGGCCAACGACATGGAGTTCTGCTACCAGTCAGTTACCGCACCTGTCATTATCACATTGATCGTTCCGCTAAGGCTCAAATCAGCAGGTGAATACATACGTCAAACCCTCGACGTTGTTTTGTTCCTTTCAGCTCTGCGTCGTGACCGGAGGCGTTGAACAAAGCAGAACTTGGCCATGGCAAGTAGGGCACCGCCACCTGCAGCGTGATACATATTCGGATTCTTACAGGAAGTCCACAAACCCTTCGAGCAGGAAGCTCCTCGATCATAGCAAGGCTGCACACATCGCCCACACTCCCAAAACCATGTCGTCGTTGAGTATCCTGTGTACTTTATTGTTGTAATACTGATCAGCCCACAGCGACCCGTCTCCAAGCATACTACAGCTCCCATGCACATTGCCACTCCTGAAGCGCACGCCCTCGAGGGCTACCCTCTCCGTCAGTCACTCTGTGAAGAAGCGGAGACGAGTCTCCATAGCAACATTCGACATTGAGACAGAGCTCAGGGCTCCTGCGCCAGAGACGGCCGTGGAAGAAACAGACGTCAGTGGCAAAGACTGCATCCCTCAGTTGAAACCATATTCACCCCCAAAAATCATCCAGGCAGATCGATTTCTTGCGGCCCGATGTACCACAGCCCTTCCACTCAACACCACTCCCCGCACGAACCGTATCGCCAAGGCATTTGGTCTCATGGACGATCGCGTTCTGAACTACGGCGAAGCTACCACACCACCAGCCCAGAACAAGGTCCGATCTCTTCTGAGGAGGTGCGCTTCGGAGCTGCTAAGCATCCCCCGAACTGTATCTACTATTTCGGCCAAGTCCAATCTAGCAGTTCGCAAGCACTTCGTGATGGCGCTTGATGGGCCAGGAATCTCTCGCGATCTATTTGCGTCTCCGATGGCCTGGTCGCATTCGAACTGCATCGGCGTGGCTTTTAAATCGAATGTTTATTTCCAGAACCTCGAAACGCGCGCTATTGTACACTTATGTCGTGTGTCCCTCTCAGATGGTCTCGTTCATAGCGTGGATTGGGACAACAAAACACCACACGTGTTAGCTCTCGGAACGACCAACGGGGTCGTGCAAGCATGGGATAGCTTGACCCAGAAGCAAGTTGCTTGCTGGTCAAATGACAAATCTCCTGTAGGTGGCATGCATTGGAATGAAGACATGTTGGCCGTTGGAAGGAAAGGCGGTCGTGTATCACTTGTCGATGTTCGGACTCCACAACAAATCCAAGAGGTTGAGGGTCACAGGCGTCAAGTTCACACTGTCAAATGGTCTCCTGACGGGAGATATCTCGCCACAGGCGACCATACTGGGAGCATTCTTGTCTGGGACGTACGAGCCAGAGATCATCTTACCATTAATGACAGACGGGTCCTCATGAAGCACGATGGTCCAGTTAGGGTACGATCAAGCATATTCAGGTTGGCTTTGTGTGTCTGACTGTTTTGCAGTCCATCTCTTGGGCTCCCTGGCAGGATGGACTGCTGGCAACCGGAGGACTATTTCCGGATGGAAAAATCCAATTATGGAACATTAACAAGCTCGGCACCCCGCTCACCATCCACACATTAACAAACATCACATCTTTGCACTGGTCTCCTCACTGCAAAGAAATCCTAAGCACGCACGGCTCGTCGTGGGGGCCGTGGCATGTTGTTCGTCGTGCTGAACCACCGCCAAAACAGGCACCCAGAACTGCATTCACTAATTCAATGACCGTGCATGCCTACCCCTCGTGCGACAAAATTGTCTCTGTTAACGCACATAGCGCCATGATTGGACATTCGTGTATCGGGCCAGATGGCTGCGCCATCTTTACCGTGAGCCCAATAGAGGAAACAATCAAAATGTTCAAAGTATGGTCTGCACCGGAAGAGAAAGGAAAGGACGACGGAGGGCTGGGTTATCAGTGTACCATCCGATGACAACGTTAACGTCCATCTTCATGACTTGATCACTGCAGCCAACGCCTTATCCCTGCAACGCTAATTTGCTCTCTGTACCTCGCCACATTTGATATATCTGGCCCACTTGTTTGCTTGTCGACTTTTACCATTTCCATTATACCCCAGCTTTCTAACTGTAGCACCCACTTTACGGTGTATAATACGTAGAGATAATGTCAAATGTATTGGGAAGCGTCAACTTACAGTCGAACCACAGCCTTCAAAACACCTCAAACGAAATCAAGCGACAATGTCTGTCTGAAGCCGATCTAACATGTTCACGTACGACGGTCACGTACTACGAGCACCGTCTCGGATGCCAACACACTTCCAATGGACTACCTCCGTGGTCAACTGATTGTCACCAAGGTGGTCCCAGACAGACAAATAGTCTCTGGGGAGCGAAATGGCGAATCTGTCAAGGGACGTTACCTGCTACGGAGAAATTTTAGCAACAGGAGCTGTTGGAAGCGTCGACTGTCTGTGTAGTAACTTGGGAGAAACTCAGGATCTTCAAATCTTCGTGCTCAGACAACCGCACTGGGACGCACCTCAGGTATTCCTGCAAGCTGGCTTGTGCGGCCGTCGTCCGCTTCATTCTGCCAACCCGTTGTGCAGTAACGCGCATGACGAGTGAGGAGAAAAACATGCTGCTGCCACATGCAAAATGGGGCTAAGAAGCAAGAAGCCAATTATCTGAATAGGTTCATATAACAAGACGAGGATAGTGAAATGGATCGAAAGAGTGAAGACGGGAGGCGACACCATCGCGATTAGACTGGTGGATAGGCGATGTACTGCTGTTAGTCCTCTCTGACATAGAAGACACAAGGAATAACGAGGTGATGAGATGTACGCATTTCCAAAAGAACGCAAGAGGCTGTTATGATACAAGTATTTCCAGTCCATGTGCAAAAAGCTTGTCCATGCCACGTTGTGGCAACTCAAAATGCTGACACCAAAGGTGTCGTGTATAGGATAGACGTAGTCTGAGAAAGCCCTGGGTCAATCATCTCGGCAACTGTACAGTTGCTCCGCACACGCACAATATCTACTCGGGATGTACCGTGACTGGCTACACCTCGTCATGCAAACCGGGACTCATCTGTCTCCCCGGTGGGAGACGGTCTATTCCGAAGCTAGGCATTTGGTCCTGTACCTGTGGGGGTACATAGTCTGCTCGATCGAGTCTCACGGGCGTCTCATCGTCTGCATCGGAAAGGAACTCCGTTGCAGCTGGCCCATCATCTTCTGAGAGCCTGATCCTGCCCTCTTGAGTGGTCCACGTTTTCAACCTGTGAAGAGATGGAAGCGTAAGTCATGCAGCTCCTTTTGGTGAAAGGGAAGGGATGTGCTGTGGATGGATACTGACTGGTGAGACACAACGGTACGCAGACTACTTGCACGCCGCCAGAAAATGTAAAGAAGACACGACGTGCAAACGGTAAAGAGCACGACAAGGGGAAAGTGGCCGATTGGTTCGGGCTTGTTTCCCTCGCGGGGTTCTGCAGGTCCATGTCAGGCTCGCATTTGGTACCCACTGTCGGGTGAAACAAAGGGAGTCGTACTACATGCATGGGGGAAAGGCAGCACAGAAGGGCACGGAAGGGAACTGACCACCGGGCGTCCCTACAGCAGGCATTATTTGGAGGTTTGAGGCTGTATACGGTTGGGATATTGTACACCAGCGTTGTAAGTCTTCGCTAAGGTGAACGTGAAAAGGAGGCGCGGAGACTCAGCACAGCTGTTCAAGGCATTAATCGACTCTCCCACACACATTCCCGTTGACAGCACACCGCAACTCTTCATCGTGTGTACGTGCGCCTTTGCCCTCCAACCGATATGCCTTGCGTACTTTCGCTCAGAAAGCGGTGTCAGCAGATGCTCGGCAGTCGTTGGCCGGCGAATGGCCATGCTCACTGCAAGCTCCAACAAGTTGGTATGTCAGGCCATTATTTTGCTCAGCGGGTCAAGTGAGTCGTACATACTCCACTCCAAAATGTTTATTTTGCAGCCTATGTGTCTCGGGCCGCCATCTGCATTTTACTTCTCTTGTCGACCACATGACCCGGGTATCTTGCCAATGCCTGGTACCCACCAACTGATCAGGATGAATAACCTTTGGGCGATATACATGACAAACACCAGCATTTTGAAGTTGAGCATTGAATATAGTGGCATGCTCGCCCTTTGGCATTCTACCCATGTCAACAATAGCTATTGGTCGATTGCACCTTTCGCCAGAGATGACATGCCCCTCACTCTTTGTGACAAGCCACAGGGATCTAGCATCGCGCTTCCACAATGTGTACACTTTCCATTACTCTCCCGACGTGTCAAACCCTAAACGAATCGGTTATCTATGCGTTGCGGCTCCCTACCAGTGCGTGGCCAAGTGCTATCGTAGTTGTTACGTATCCGTTCACATGTCACACGGTGCCGCAGAGGTCTCACAGCAAGCTAGTATCGGGACCTTTTCTAGCTCTCAATGGTTTCAGGTTTCGTTTGACACTTCGCCGCGGTTATGGCCCGGTGTCATCTTTTGGAGGTATGATGGCATTCTCGTTCACTTATTAGGGTTCCATTCCTGTAGAGCTTTGAAAACGGAAAGACTTGTGCCATGCCGTGCTTTCCAGCTGAGACCAGACACTGTGGCCTCTTTTGGCACGTTTGTTGTCTCGAAATGAGCATAGCTCCACCAAGACATGCCGGTTGAAGGACTTTTACGCTGTCCTTTCACGTCCTTGTTTTCGTGGTTAGTTGTCTTGCCCGCCGCCTTGTTTTGTTTATTTATATGCAGAGTCGCTGACATGCACAGAAAAATGCTACTTCCTACTCAGTATACTCCGATGGAAGCCGAAACCGGCCACGGACAGGCAATGCTCTGCTTGCTTTTCCGCATTACAGTTATTGTCCTCGCTTGAGCGCATGACTATTTGTACAGTGGACTAGGCTATCCGGTAGAAATAAATATAGTCTGCCTCTGGAATATTAAATCAATTACAACTTACCTGCAGTTACCGGTGAGTGAGTATCTTGTATGTATGTGTTGGTGATAGTACTGAAGAGAACGGACAGGCAAGTATGTGGCGTTCATGTTGCAACCTCATGCCACTGGGCTCTCTGCTGATTATTTTTTTCCATATGAAGGACGATCAGCATTCGAGCAATGCGGAGGGCCGAAATATCCATCAATCTCGCGTTGTTTTTTATAGTCCAATGGAGCCGCGGCTGATAATACTGGCGATAGGGCCATCTCAGAGGCTCAAAAAATAAACAAGCTAACATCTGCACGTCAGATTTTGACTGACGAATGTAAGAGAGTGTTCTATTACCGGCATCTGTGTCTCAGAACTCTGCTACTGCAGAGACACCCGTCCCAACAACAGCTTAAGGAATATCGCAAGACTGCTTCTAGGTCATCCTATGAAGCCACGGTATGTGAACTCATCATCGGCTTACCTTGATAGCAAGTAGGGCGTGTTCTGGCATTGCCCTAGATTCTCACGCAACCGCCCCTGCCCGTGTCTTTACCAAACAGAAAATATTAGTCCAGCACATTCGAAATGGGATTCTCCCTGGTGCGATTTTCATGGAGGTAGGTCTCGGATGCGTGCAAATTCATCTTGGCCAGATGAAAACCCATAACCAATGTACAAGAATCATTGGCGGTGAACATAATAATGGACAGCGATGCGACCCCGAGTCGGGTGCACTTCTGTGACCCATAGGGTGGTTGCGGATGGCGCGTTGCTGGTGTTGATGGGTTCCTTTGGGTTCGAGGCGATAACCAACCTAACCAAGATGCAGAGCAGAGGGGGCCTATTCTAGGCACAGTAGAAACTGCTGTTAATGCGGTGTGAACGCTGCCATGGATCAGATGGATTCCTTAGAACATTTGATACAATCACCCATGTCATTGCAAATGTTAGTCCTCCCAATTGATGGTGATCTCATCTTGTTTGGTAGTCATATGTATGCGTTCTGATGGCATCAAGTGCAGCTTCCGAGGTATACATATATCACGCCAGTTATCATCGTGATTGACCCGATCATGGCCAGATGATCTTGTCGCAGGCAAGCCTTAATTGCGGATCTCTGTGGGTACTTACACGCTCAGACCGGTATTAACCAGCGCTACTCGGATACGCATTTCATTGGCCAATGACGTCTGGATGTTAACCCTGTTACTACCTCTATTCACATGATTCACATGAGCAGCCTACCATCCATGACTATCATATACCAATCCGCCAGCAGCTATTCCACTGTCGTCTAGACCAGAATGGCATTAGATGAACTGAATCTGGAAGGCAACAAAAAGGAATGTCTCGATCGCACGCCGATGTCAAAGGTGTGACGGTGACCATCGGTTGGATCAACAACCTAGGTGTGGATGCATCGCAGAGTCTCTGGTTTCCCGGTCAAACTGGTAAAGCAAACTTCTCCATTACAGTACTCACACCGCGCCTTTATTTCAGGAAGGCGGCCGGACTCGGATTAGTCGCAAAATATCGGGTAGTGAAGACGCCGACGACCACTTCACGCGACCTGGTCGATCGTGATCTCTCGGAGGAAGAGCGCGGGGTGACACCATCTCAAAGGACCACTCTTCTAGGACAAGCAGTCGGAGGATAAAAGAAATATTGTCCAAGGTGGCGAAATCGTTGTCCGAATTGTGGTCATCGAATCATTCCGCGTAGATCCCCTGTCATATCAATGTAGGAAGGTCTTTTTTCCTTTCCCTCTGACCTCCCATATATTCAATATGGTATACTGTGCAACCTCGTGAAGTGTCGCAGTTGCATCGCTCATGGCAGTCCTGTTCACTGACAACGGAGAAGCTGTGTAGAAGAATTACCTGCCAATGAAACACTGAGGTGTGGGCTCGGTCCATCCCGTTTCACACTTGTCCACAGTACTTGCGTCCGATTGAATCTGTGCTCCCGTGCTAACGTATACCCGATGACTCCCTCCTTTCCTCTATTCTGCTGGTTCATTGTAGACAGGGTCTGTCGGCTTGATATCAGTCGCCTCCATGCCCCTCAACCAGTCAGCACACGACGTGACGCCAAGGTACAAGTACCCACTGAGCGCCCCGTAATACTAGGCCTGACAGTAAAGTTGTTTACAATAAGATATCCACATTCCATTCGGTCGGGGACTGCGTATGCCTGTCCTATCAAGTGTCAACGTTAACGTCGGACGAGTGTCTACGTCTGTCATACACACGCGCACCCTTTGAGTCATCATGGCAGACATGTAAACGTGTCCACGCGGCATCGATTGCCTTGGAGTGCAGATGGCTAAATAGGATGCGTATATTCGACTGCGTCACCTTGCATCCTGTATGATCATGGATAGATCATATGTGACCAAAGAGGCTTTGCTCGTTGAACTTGAACGGCGCCGGCCCCATTGGCGTCGATCTCGACCCACTCGGGGGGGCATTGTGGATACAAGGTGGATCGAGTGGCGTGTGGATAAAAATTCAAGTCGGTATCGGGCGGGAACTTGATGCGAGACTTGATCAATGCGTACCTGGAGTCTATGGGGACGGGTGATGCACAATTCAATCGTCGAGGGCTCTCACAGACGATTAGTAGCGCAGCCCCAGGTGTTTCAGGTGAAGCCCTGCGGGATGAATCAGCTTCCGACGGATCGAATTCGGTGGCTAATCAAGACACCAACGTAACCGATCGTACGACACAGACGAGGACATGACATAATCCCAAAATCGTTAAATATAACTAAATAAGTCTTCCCCTTCGTCGTCGTTGTCGTGGATGTAGCGGCACAACATGTTCTCCACTATCTCTTCGTTCTTTCCGTCCATCTTGCAGTCGGGCAGTGTGTGTAGCAACGACCAGCCATTGCAGTCCAACGACGACATCCCTGAGCAGCTCATCGAGCCCGAACCCACCATTTCAGAGCCGCTCCCATCGAGCCCAAAGAAAAAGCACAAGAAAGATAAGCAACCAAATGAAGTACCCTTTGTTCCCTTCCAAACTTATCGTAACTTATTCCACCGAAACAGACGTTCATTGTCGTACGACCGCCCCCCTCGAAATCAGCACACCCATGTAACCTCCAAGTACAACTCGTCCCCCCACAGTCTCGCAATTTCAGCTCATCCACGACTATTCATGCGCTCGATTCTTCCGCCCCCGACAGCACCGATGCCGCCCGCTCCTCGTCGGACAAGTCAGATTACTCCGGATACACCTCCGCGACTTCCATATCCTCCTTCGCATCTACTTCTACCACTGCCTCAGCCAGGCGCACTATTATCCCACTGTACAATCTCCAGGCACATCACGTTATGGCCACCACCATCGTTGATGCAGGAACAGACGCCAAGGTGGCCAAGTTCGCTAAGCGTGGACTTGAGATCATCGGGCTCGCCGTCCTCGAACCTATCGAAGTGTGGGGTGCTACTTCTCTCCCCAACACAATTCCACCGACTGGCAGCGCACGCACATCTGTTGACGACCAGCAGCAGCGCGAATTCGGCGCTCTTCCCCCACGATTCAAACCTGGCTCCCCCTCCAAGGGTATTCTCTCACTTAACGAACGTCCCTTGTCGAGTTATTCTACCGCTGCGCACGATGGAGAACTTCGACAGCAGCAGCAGCAGCATGTCATCTCACATGTACCAACCACAGACGCAGCGACTCCAATAGCCGCTCAGCCTCAGCGGAAAAAGATTTTTTCCAGGATGTTCAAGAAGAAAGACGCTCCTCGTCCCTTATCCGTCACTGTTCCCGAGTCGCATGTTACCCCAGCAGTCCAGGTCACTTCTCCTCTACCTGGTACGAGCACTACACGCGGAGCGCCAGCACATGACACGTTCGACACAACACATCTCCACCTTGGCTTCGGCCTGTCTGACAGCTTCCCATCAACACCCATGTCTGCTATAACGAGCATGTCAACATCCACATCAACAGCCCTTTGCCCTGCAGTCCTCGGCTTACAAGCCATGATGTACCCACCAATACAACCCCCCGTGGGTCGTCCTACAAAGTACGTGTGGGTCGTCAGGCGTTGGCTCAAAGGCACTGAGACTGGTCTGCTCAACGGTATGATGGGTAAGCTGAGTATCAATGGACGGAATGGGGGAGATAACACCGGTAGACAGCGGGGGTTACAGGTCGAGGTGCGATTTGAATGGGCGCGAGGACGCAAGAAAGAGCGTGAGAGAGACAGAGGAAGAAGAAAGGCGGGTGAGGGTCACGAAACTGGTCAAAATGGTGAGATTCGCAGCAGGAATGCTGTGAATGGGACCACGCCCTCTCCGCCCGGACGTAAATCGACCCCATCTTTGGAAAATCGGAGCTCGATCATTTCGCTACACAGTGCCAACTCAGATGTCGCCACGGCGTCCGAGTGTAGTGTTGTCCAACCACATCCCCAACATCCCCGGCGCCGGCGCTCCACGCTTGCGAAGGGGACTCCGGATGAATCTGGCGATGAGAGTGATCCTGAAGATTCAGAGACGCCGTGGACATGCACAGTCACGATCCAGCGTCTGGGTGTGATGCACTCGTCCTCTTCGGTTCAGCGTTTGCATCCACACACGAGCACCATGATCTCCGCCACCTCATCTTCCTGCAGCGCTGCCACTATAGACCGCACAAACACAAGGTCAACCCACTCTCCACCCCCTCCACCCACCTCCGTGCGTCTGAAAGTAGCCACCCTCTCGCCCACACCGCATCACCCTAAAGTCGTCGGTCTTCTGAAGATGCCATTCCCACTGCCCGATATCGAGGTTGAGCAGCTTGCGATCCGGAAACGGATCATCACACCGCATGGGGTGTCGCGTACGACTGGCGCTGGGACAGGGACGCTGTGGGAGACAGAGGCCATGGGCATGGATACGGGCACGGACATGACCGTGGGGTCAAGTGGACTCGTACTAACAGCGGAAGAGATCAAAGACACCATTTCGTCGACAGCGCTCTGGCTGGTCGTGCGTGAGGCCTTTGGGGGGGTCGGCAGGGACAAACGCAAAGGCGAAGGGTGGCGGATTAGACCGTAGCCCGTTTGGGGCGGGTATGTGTGTCTCTTGGCCTCTGCTCTGTGCCGATTTCATTTTCGTTTTCTGCCTCGAATGGGTTGCCTTGGGTTTATGAGTTCCATGCTATTAATCTATTCTGCTCTTCGGCTCACTCCTCACCTCACCTCCTTGTCCGGTGTTTTATCTGCTTTCCGATGCGCACAGCTTCTATTCATATCCGCCTTTTTTCTCTTCCTAGTATCTCGTCTTGCGTCCGACTTAGCTGATATGATCATGACCTTCAAGTAACTACTACCCTCCATCTCTTTCGCATCCATATTCCCGGTATCTACACATTTCATTCATATCCACCCACACTATATCCCTGTATTTCTCTCTCGCCTGCTCATGCTATATGTTACCCAACGTTGCGAATCCAGTTGCTTCTTCGCGGTATCAGCATATCTATCTATGACAACCGGAGTTCATCCATATTTATATACATACCTACAGTCACACCCGATGATGATGACACAAGGGCCTTCGTGCTTTCGTTGATCAGTGATTATCGCCCGTATTATGTACATGGTTAGTCGGTTCGTTGTTGGCGGTTTGTTGGCCAAAGTCTTGCTCTTACACGACCCAATCGCCTTCGCAGTAACTCCCCCAGCCTATGTAGTCATTCCCTATATTCAGTCGAAATTGTATGTAAAGCCAGTCAATCTATATATATTGCTTACCGAATCAAGAATTCTAGTGGACGAACCTCGAATTTATCGTATGTAGCCTTTTGGGCCTCACGGCTTGGGATCCTTCTGTTATTACTACATGTATGGATATGTACTTGCATGCCATGGCGCATCTTCGCAAATTCTCGCTTCGGCTCGATCGATCGAGCTAGTAGTACATGTATCGGCCTCCGAATATTGAGCTGATGATCAATCAAAGATGTGCGTTCGATTCTTCGATTGTTTGCACCGTTTTCCCCACCTTATCGTATTTTTGTTGTTGTTGTCGTTGCTTCTGCTTCCCCACCCATCGGCGCCCGCACCGCCCTGTGCACATGGATCTCACAATGGAACACAGGGACCCAACACGTACGTACATTTGCAGCCGATTCGAGGCTACACTTCCGAAGATGATGATCGATGGCGGCCGACGCCACAAGGGTGACCCAGGGCGACCCGGACCGAGGAGACAAGTTGATAGAACTCGGACATGTCGAAACATCGAAGAAGATAATAATCCTTAGTCAGAATTTCAGAATCGTTTGACAGCCTCGGAGTTGAGCCAAACCTTTTAAATTTTAAAAGTGACTCTCAGAGTAATGCTTGCCTTTCAATTTTTGAGCATACGACGCAAAACCGAAGAATGACTTTTTTCTTCCACTTGAAGGAGCTTTCGTTTTGCCTAGTATCGAACCAACAGACTGGTTCTGCTCGCGAAGCTTCGCCCAATGGAACCCGATAATGATTGGATGAATGAACCTGAGCACATTGTCCCAAACCCTAAATGCGTCGTAACTTCCCTTTTTGCCGACTGGTTTCGTCGATTTAGAAGTTCAGAATGCTTTGATGTGACATGCACACTCTGCGAAAAAATGTGGCATTACCCGAAAGGTTTGCACAACCTACTTTTGCATGACCCTAACGTTAATGAAAATAGTTGAAATTTCCGAAGAGTCCGGGGCAAGTCCAGGATGATGCATCCAGCATTTCCCCGATGACGTCATCGTTATTATCGCATAACCGCGTCTGGCACTGAGATCCGGATCATGGCACTGCTAAAAAGGTGGCATCGAGACATTAAGGCGAGATGAGTTGCCACTGGCGCTCTCTCAGTTAGCTTCGTTTCCAAAACCTGACATATTCACCTCCTATACCCTGTAAGTTGAGCGGCCTAGGATTTATATGGGATATACCGCATCTCACGCGGAACACCAAAATAGTTTTCCAGGTCCAAACTCCTTCTGATAAGGGCCATTTGAGTGCGCCAGGACCACTGCAGCGGATATAGACTGATTGTTCGGGGTTTATATTTCCCTGAGGCGACAAGCTTTTGAGCGAGCGATAAGGGAAACTAAACAATCTGATATGGTTGTGGGTTGATCAGCTTTTCCCCGCAGTCCAACTGGCTCTGCTTGCCATTGTGAACCATATATAGTCTACAAGGCCCTGCATCATCACCATGCGAATCTAAGGATCACGGGTGAGGCTTCATGGAACTATAAATATGTACGAACCAGTTTTTATGATGTTCAAGGTTTGGTTCGCGGGATGCAGCGAGTAAGTGTAAAGCAGTAAGAGATGGAGGACGTACCCAGCAGGGTGACACAGGCCTACATCAGAATCCCACCAGTCCTGACGCAAACCATGGACCGCAGACTTCGTGACGATAATACCTAATTGGAGAAGACAAACCCGAAAAGGGTTTCCCATATAGTGGTCGTTTCAAGCACCAGCACCAGTGCAGTGCACCGCTTACTGCTACTGCGTACGGACTTAGCACTGTTTCAAAAGGGCTCAGTGCAGCACCCCGAGGCGCCTCTGCGCTAGATTTCACCCAAATACAGTACAACGTCAGGATTGATTGAACAAATAAGCGGCATGAACTCAAGGAACTCACGGTGAAAAATGAACGACTCGCGTGCTTTTAATCCGAGGATCAGTCCTGAAGCTCTCCGGACTGCGGTGATAACCAGCACAACGCCCGACCCTGCCCTTGTACGGCCAGTCTAGGACAGGGTTGAAGCATACGCATCTCGGAAAATGATAATAGCACCGGTGCTAGTAAGGCCCCTGCACCTTGTAGGCCGGTCAACCGGGTGATCGGAAGGCGCACCACGCCGATAGCGCGGGAGAGAATGTTATGATCGGTGATTGTACTAATCAATCGAGTAGAAACCTCTGCCCTTGATATTCACAGATCGAACCCACCGGCAGCTAAAGACATACATTCTCAGATATGATGGCTGGGGTATGAGCCTATTTTTCTCGACCTTGGTCCAATGTTGCCAACTCAAGGTTCTTTTTCTTCTAAATCGATATATCCGATGTCCACTGATAAACTTCCATGTGTCAAGCCATGAAGAACGGAACGCATCGTAGCGCCACCTGCGTCAGTCACGCATTAGCGGATCATTGGAAGAGGCGGTTTACCCCTTGTCAGTGTGATCGGATTGACACACCAATGATTGGATATAGAGATTCGGAAGACAGGAATTGGACAGCTGTCCGCTGTCAACCTGGCGCGGATTACACAGAAGGCTGCTGGTGGCGTCGTTTTGTAGGACAAGTGTGCTTGGTTTGAGTGCTGCAAATAGACGCTTTGGAAGCCAGCCCTCGTCCCTGGAGTTGACCTGTTAGTATCAAAACCGCAAATGCTTGATTTATTGGGAATTCGACCAAGTTGAAACACCGCAAACATACTTCGAGCCTTTAAAGGGGCGACTTCAAGATGTGTATCAGGTGGCAAGTCTTGATTCGTACCCAGCATGCTGCCTAGCCAAGCCAAAGATGGTTGAGAGGGTGGTGCTGGTTAAATTTAGTATTCAGCCGCCTTACTTCTGCCCCAATTTCAAGCGATCACCGCCATGGGTCCTTTGCGGCCTTCAATCAAAGACCTTGGCCAGGCTTGGTACTGTTCGGGGGTGAGACAAACCCTGCAAGCATTGCCAGGCGGCAATTCGCAAGATAACTCGTGCCGCATCAGTTCTACAAATGGCCGTTTGCTTCGTCTATATCAGTGATTGTCCGCGGAAGTTACCTTGCGCCGAGACTGCATCTGGACCCACCGCCAGCTGGCCGAAAAATATCATAATGGTGGGCAACGTTGGCCTGCGATGGAATCAGCCAAGTCGGCCACCTTCTGGGTCATAACGCAGCGCTGCATTTTGTCACTGAGATGATCTTCGTACCCACAATCGATGGTACAAACTGGTCTGAGTTCGGAATATCCAATCGAGTATGTACCGCTTTCTAAAGCCGCCGGCCAAGTCCTCTAACATCCATTACATGCCTGCACTGCACAGCTTGTGAGATTAGCACCACATTCATTTACGTGGAGTCTGGCGACACTAACGCGAGTTGGATTTCGATTATTCCACGGTCCTAGTAAGGTTAACAGATTTCTTTCGCATCCAGAAATATTCCATGGTTCGAATGAATCCAGATCCCCCATCTATCCCTTGTATATAACGGTACCCCAACTCTAGCCCACATCTTGCGCAATTAGACATCCTGGGAAACGGCAAGGACATCCGTTTGGGTCCCTCTTGTCCCACCGTTTTGGTTTTGGACTTTCAGAGTCAGAGCTAGAAATGTGACGCACTCCCACCCTCATCTAGGCCATGTAAAATTTCTTCCCACATGTGACCCTGTGCCCGAGCTCAATTTTACAAGTGCCCTAACGAATTTTCTATTAACTGTCCAGATCTCGTCCGGCCAGACTTAAGAATACATCCCTGACTTCCCGAAGGTGATTCAAGTTCGGCACCGGCGCAATGCGGCTCATGACGGTCGAAGTTCCGCACATGGTCCGAGGCGACTGTATTTTTGGCACTAGAGTTCGACCATTGTGCAACTCGATTCATTCATGATGCCGCGACACAGTATTCACTTTGACTTTCCGAGCTTCCAGACATTCTCCGCACCCAGATCTCATCAATATTCTAGCACGTGGCTTTTCCAGTTCAGGCTAAGAAGAGTAATGTGGCCTTCCTCCCATATATCTTCTAATCCAACCAATACTGGTATGGATTTTAAAATAATGACGCAGCCGACATGGCGGAGCCCACCTTACCTTTTACTTTGGGGTCATTTGGCGCTCCTTCTCTTCTTTCAGGGCAATAAATGGCTGGTGTCGAGTCCACCCAGCCCCGTCACGATTCTTCTCTCCCAACTACTTGGTTCGCTGCGATATCCGCTTTCCCTGTCCGCGACCTACTCACCACTTACTGACTCTACTCATGGATCAAGTACGGTTCAGGCCTCCTATGAATGCTCGAGCAAGACCTAATCCCCATGTCAGATCCACAAAGCAGCATATGAAGACCAGCCACGAACCCCCCGTCGAACTCCTATGGCCTGTCAATTCTGTCGAGGTACTATGCTTCCCCGCTTGCCCCACTGGTCTCATCCTCACCACTTTTCACAGGGCGGAAACTAAAGTGCGACGGGTGTAAACCGAGTTGCAGTAACTGCAGTCGCCGCGGCTACCCATGCAATTATGTGCCTGTGTATGGATATTAACCATCTCATCTTGCATGAGTGCTCATCAATTCCATAGCTCACAGGAAAAGTAGACGCGACTGTTTGCCCACTGAGCAGACTTTGCCATTGCCAGCATCATTCAACGTACATCATCATCGCAGCGCTGTTTTTCGGACCTTTTCCATCTCTTTGCCTCATTTGATACCATTTCCTTCGCATTACGTGGTATTGTCCATCGGAACTTTCTATTGATTTGAAGTCTGCCCTTTCGGGAAGGGTAACCCTCGCGGATGTTTTCTTGGAGTTTGCGGCGCAGGGGATTCAGCGGTGGCGGTGGTAGTGGCAGTGATGTAGCTAATTGGAGATCCAGACATACATTACCTCGGGACTTAATACATGAATTGATTATCAGACTTATTCTTCTTTGAGAAACCATACTGTAATACCTGATTCTGTGATCGCGGCGTAGCGACTCACCATTCTAGTCTCGGCGCCCTTGTGTTGACGACATCGCCTCGGATGTAACTTGTCATGAAATAAACTTCAGGTGCCATGTGACCAGAACGGAAACTGAATGCCATCCATTGTCCATAATAATGCATCTTGGCTGAAGCGATATGTACACACTTGGGATGCGACAGGGATCCGTAAACAATAATATCTGTGTCACCCGCACACCAAATGGTCTAAAACCCCATTCGACTACGACTATTCCATTCTCGTAAAAATTCAAGGATTCCCATTTAAGTCAGCCTTTTGGTCGGGGAAAATGTGAGCGGGCAGTTCAAACTTCAAACATTTGTCCTTTTTTTTTCCATCATTGGTGGGTCGTTGATCAACGAATTCATTCCATGATCGAAATCTGCCAATCACGTAGCAGGCAGTGCTGCAAAATGAGGTCATCACATCCATGCACCTCAAGTGCTTTGTGCATCGTGTTGCTCTCGTCGGGTCCGCCTTCATTGTATGCTATCCCCAGTGAAGGGGCTCACCCTCCGCCCTGTCGCCCAGATGAACCAAATGATAATGCGACATCACCAGACCCTACGGGTCGAGGCACAATTTGACATAGCACCAATCGTGGATGTCAATACAAATACCAGAGTCAAGTATAGACATTCCTTGTGACCGAGGCTAGACCGATATTGAAAAACCTCATTCGCGGGTACCTAACCAAAAACAACCTAAGGTGATTCATATGCAGAAAGTGGAAGTCAGCCCACCATCAATAGTATTTTGTGTGAATAGATTTCCTGTACTGATTAGTTGGGCAAAAGTCATGGCGCAGCTAGTAGGGGGAATACTGGAAACCGGTAATCAGGACCCAATAAGCATCCTCCCTGACATTCTGCGGATGTGTTCTACTTGATCGTTCGGCATGGGGCTGGTCTACGCAATGAGCTGAAGACTGTACACGTGTACAATCTGAGTGTAAATAATCTCGCCGTCTTGGAATTCAAATAACTTCCAGTATTTGTGTGCCTTCCCCCTCGTGGTTCCAGAAGGCGTTACTGAGATGGAATTTTGAAACACCTGGCGGGAAAAGTAGAAACAACTATGATGGACCCTTGATGTGATGGACAAGCAATAGGACACGTTGCACGAAGTCCAAGAGCACTGTACTGGATCGAAAAGAGTGTACGGTTAGGAAAATACCCAAGGCACCCATTGGTAAGATAAATGGATAGTGGGCCGCGAACAGACGATGTACTTCGTGCCTAGATTGGTCAGAACGGAATATGCAATCCCCCGCCGGCGGTACCCTTTGCTCGCGGGAGTGGTGGCCAGCATATTCAATTGCTGGCTGACCTCTTTCATGGGGTCAGAACCCTGAAAAATGGTCGAGGCAACAATGCGACTGTTAGGGTCAGAAGGTATGTGCACGTCCGGCAACAGACATGAGGCAAGTCAACTGATATGACTTATAGGGGGTACTATACGTACAGCGACAGGCATCGAGGTTTGCCAGCATTCCGGGGGCGTCTAGTTTCTCCAAACCAGTGCAAGATGATGACACCAACCCGAGAGAGTAGGTGACGGATGGATTCATTAGGAAAGGTAACTGAAACAAGCTGAAGATAGCACGTCATAACAGCCAGTAAGCACCTACACCTTGGTAAGCCAGCAGCCGAATCTCGAAGACTGATTACGACTGACAAGTCGCAGAATCTCCGGATGACCAAACAGTGAATGGACGCGTAACGCAACCCTTACTAGGACATCGGTTGGTTGTCTTCCTTTAATCGTTCAACGACTCTGGGAACCATATCTTAGATCACTGCTCCGTATGGGGGTATCGCCGCTGCCTTGTCCTGCAGCACAATGCAAGGGAAATGCACGGCCAGTGTTCCGATCGTAGTTGCGGGACTCGAGCTAAGTTCAGAAGGCTTCTGCTCCGTGGGAGTTCGTTTAGTACTAGTAAATTGGCAACGTCCAATACATCATGCTGGAACCACGCACCAGTGCTTTTCTGTCCCGCTGGACATCTGTGTTGTGGCGGATGAGGCTTACTACATCCTGTAATTCATATCTAAAGAAGAGGGGACCTATCTCCTGTTCGCCAGGTAAGTCCGATCATGACATCCCATCAGAACTGTTATCGCATCAGTTCGAGCGTCTCTGCCCAACGATGTACACGGGTAATCAGATAAACGAACCTCCAAATCAGAGGTGGAAAACCCTATCGAAGCGTAGGTTCGTGCACGTGTATCTTTTGACCCAATATTCCGGTTTCTCTTCTTCACCCGAGCAGTCATGGTTGTGCAAGTGGCATGAATCTGTGATAAAGTTACTTACGCCACGTCTATGGAAGACTGCAGTTATGGGGTAAATGTCTCCAGGTATCCTGCTGGCGTGATCGTTCTGATTCGACTTACTGAATCAGGTGGGCAGGTGTTGCGGAACACTCTGCTCCCAGAAGAGATGCCTACATTTATGACCGTGTAGTAAGTCGTGCCTGATATCGGAGCTGAATCATTTCCTTCATCAGTATGTGTTAGCCAGACATCCTAGGACGACTGAGATCAACAAGAAGGGAGCGAATCATGACATCCTTAATGAAGTAAGTCAAACCGACCACCCAAATGGGTGCCTTTGACCTCTTGAACAATCATGATGAGACACTATTTTAATCGTTTCTCCTGACCCATCGGATGAGCTGTTGATCAGCGGTGTCCAGCACCACAAAGACGGCCCTGTTTATCATCCTATTGTTGCAACAATCTCGCTGTGGTCCTGCAGCATCTTTCATTATTTCAGATACAGCTTAGAGAGGAACGAATTGGAGGATTGCAAGGCGCCCATTCACGATGAAAGGTACAAGGGGAGGTCTATCCACTCAACCCCTGTCTTCTCGGTGTTCCTCGAACCAGGAAGGAAGTGTTATCATTAACGCTGGCAATCTGTACACCTCCCATTTGAACGGTATCGACGAAGTGAGCATCAGATACATTCACTAGGCCGGGGGTGCTCAAGCGCGTGGCTTGGAGACGAGGTCATCATTGCTAATTGGCAGAATATCAGAAACGACGACACGAGAGAAATTATTTATGGTGAGACGCTTCTAACATGTGGAAAAGGTAAAGAGCAGGAAATTTCCCTGGTGTAATTAGGCGTAGGAATTTTATTCTAGTGTTTAACCCCTTTGTTTTGTGATTGTTTGGTGGCACCACAAGCGAGCCATCCTCAAGTTCATTTGCGACACCACCATGGCGACAAAAGTTGAGACAGATGAAACGCTAAACCCACGAACAACAAAGTACGAATTTCTAGGGCCGCCAGGCGCGTTTATGATCACCATTGGTGTGCCAGTAATGGCCTATGCGCTGTACTTTGGCTGTTCAGAAACCTCAAATGGGTGTCCGCCCCCGCTCAACTCCATCCCAGACCGTTTCATAGCTTCTATAGCTGAGAGAGCCTGGTGGGCGAACTTATGGGACTCCGAAGCTTTCCTCATTTACCTCGCCTGGTACGCGTTCTGCATCGTGTCTTGGGCCCTACTGCCAGGCGATTGGGTTGATGGTGTTACTTTGCGTACTGGGGAAAAGAAGAAATACAAGATCAATGGTATGTTCTCTGATGCATTTATGTTCGTACCTTTATGCACTTTGGTTATAGCGTTCCCGACATTTTTACTCGCCATGGGCATCACTACTGGGTGTATCATGCGGTCCGGCCCCCAGTCGTTCACATTCATCTACCACAAATGGGTTGGATTGATGACCGCTTCGTTGGTCATGTCCGTTGTGCAAGCGCTTGGTGTATACGCTGCTTCATTCCGCAAGGGGGCTCTTCTCGCTTTAGGTGGTAATTCCGGAAACCCGATCTATGATGTGTGTTTCTCCTTTAGTCCTGGCTTGCCTGTCTCACCTGCCAAACTAGTTCTATATCGGTAGAGAACTGAACCCATCGATTGGGTCGTTCGACATCAAATCATTCAATGAGCTTAGACCTGGTCTCATACTTTGGGTCATCATCAATATTAGCATGGCTTGCGAGCAAGCAGTCCGTCGCGGTGGTTTCCACAATGTAACGTATTCCATGTGGCTGGTCCTTGCTTTTCAGATTTTCTACGTTGCGGACGGCTTGTACAACGAGGTAAGTTCACGTGAATGTTTTCTCGCGTGGCAATGGTTTATGCTATCTGTAGCCGGCTGTATTGACGACCATGGATATCACGACTGATGGTTTTGGGTTCATGTTGGCGGTAGGAGACCTGTTATGGGTCCCATTTGTATACTCTCTGCAAGCACGATACCTTGTTTTCCGCCCAGTGGAATTTGGTCCACTTACCGCCTTTGGAATCGTTGCTTTGAACGTCCTGGGCTACTATATCTTCCGGGACTCAAATGGTGAAAAGAATGACTTTAGGAGTGGACGGAATCCTAAGAGTTTGCCCTCACTTCGTGGCATGTGAGCACTTCTGATAACTTTGACAGACCTTCAATTTATCACAACCGAACGTGGATCTAAATTGCTCATTTCTGGATGGTGGGGCCGTTCCCGTCATCCGAATTACTTGTATGTCTATTTTGTGATTATTATCTCTACGGTGCTGATCGGGTCATTCCTAGTGGTGACCTTCTGATGGCGCTTGCCTGGTCACTGCCTACTGGGTTCGAAACACCCGTCACATATTTTTACGTCGTGTACTTTGCTGTGCTTCTTATCCACAGACAACGCCGTGATGACGAGAATTGCGCGAAGAAGTAAGTGGATGGTTGATTCGGTCAGATCTATTTCTTACCAGACAGCTAGGTATGGTGAAGACTGGGACAAGTACAAGAAACTGGTTCCCTACCGCATTATCCCATATATATATTAAGTTAGTCTGTTTCTAAGCTACAAAAATTCGACCATGTACTCCGGAGGAATGATAAGTCCTATTCATCGCCCATGGATTGAAGCACCTTTACAATTCGTTCTTTGCGTAGTGGGATCCAGAGCGTCTCTCCACCACTGGGACCCCCTTGGGTGGCCGAAAGTATCAACCCATGATCCCTGAATTCGCCAAGTAATGATCTCAATGCGGTATCGTTGGTTGCAATGAATGCCGTTCTTGCGGCTGAGAAGAGGGTATCGTATGCAAGTCCATACTGTTCGAGATTGGTAGCGTTATCCGTAGGAGCTGCCTCAATGTTCTCGAGTTGCTTGGTGGCGAAGAGGGCGAAGAGTTTCCTTGCCTTGGCAGTTACGGCTGCAAGGACATGCATCACCGCGGTTTCAGAGAGTGGCCCTCCTGATGTGGTGCCACCTGCCACAAGATCTTGACGGGCCGATCGACCGCCTGTGCTCAGAGCTGCAGCACCAGCGATAGAGGATCGGTCCGCATACGCGAGTTCGAAGTCATAAGAAGCTAGCGTAGTAAGGTCATGCCAAAGCCATGCGTAACCCCGTTTCGGCACGACGCTCTTCGCATCTTTGGGGTTGTGGGGTGGGAGCTTACGCGCAATAATCTCTGAGGCAGACCAAAGGAGGGGGGCGTTCAATCTATCAATAGAAGCAACGAGATGGATGTTGGGGTTGAGAGCAAAGAAAGAAAGGATACTTTTGATCTTGGGGGAGCGCATGGCAGGACTGTCAATGTTGTGCACGACCAGGTACAAATGACGCCGTAGTGGATCATGGGTGGCCTCAGCAAAGAAATCATATATGCGCTGTTCCGTGCTCCCACCTGAAGATGGTACGCCTGGTATGCGCTCGATGGACGAGAAGATGTCTTTGAGTGAAATGTTGGGCTGGAATCCGTTCACGACGATGACATGGCCCTTCTTGGAGAGACATTCGGTTGCCAACTTGTTCAAGATGACTCGCTTGGAACCGAAGCCATAGAAAAGTAGATTGAAGCCTTCGACGAGCTCCCGAGCGTACCGCTGGAAGGTACTGGTCATATCCCATGGTCCCGTCCACTGCGTTTTGATTAGCGGAGAATCTACATGACTCGGTAGACATGCAGCAATGGCTTTCGCATACTCTTCTGCAGTGAGCGGCAGGACACGCGACGAGAAGACATTGGTGGATGTCTGCGAGCGCGCAGAGGTATGCAAGAAATACGCGTCAAAGGACGTCGTGGATGAGATCGCTGGCTCTCCGATTTCCCACTGCTTCTGCTGCTCGATCTCTGAGCCGTACGCGTCTGAGGCGTCGTCACTGTCCATGGTGAGTAAAATAATTATGTTATCTATGAAAATATTCGATGGGTAAAATGGGTTATCCTATCGATAACGCCTGCCCTAAGATTATCTGACTCGGCGTTGACAAAAATTTGTAGTCAACGGAATCATAATCGATCGCTCATCGCAGCTTGTCCTTTCTCCTCCAACATCTCTTTTGATTCTCGTAAAGATGGTCCTCGTTGGCAAGCTCTACTCGGTTCCTGTGATGCGCCAGACCCTGGTCGTACGTACTTGTCCCGTTCAATGCGATCATTTACTGACTTACGATCGCACGCGCTTCGAACAGATCAAGGCCACCGCGTCCGTGGGTGGCTTGGAGTTCGAGGAGCCTGAATACAAGCACTATGAAGATAACAAAAAACCTGAATTTATCGCTAAATTCCCTCATGGAAAGATCCCTGCCCTCGAGTGCACCAACGGACTCCACTTGACGGAAGGTGCTGCAATCGCCCGGTATCGTACGTATCCGATTTTCCTTTGGACTTTTGAGATGGTGGGGTGGAAGGAAGAAAGTCATTTCAACAGTTATCCCTGTCGGAACTCGATGTCGACAGATAGTGGTATTTCTGACCTCTACCACCTTTCGTTTCCTTGTGCATAAGTAAGCGAATTGTACTTACATCTTTACAGTTGCCTCACTTGCCCCTAACGCTGGTCTTCTTGGTGGCACCCCTGAGGACGCCGCTCAAGTCGACCAATATGTGCACTTCGCCGAGTCCGAAATATTTTCCTCGACTGAGTCAAGTTATCTGATGCTCAATGGCTACGTTCCTTATCACAAGGGGGTAGGTCATCCTTGTCTACCTTGAAACAACGATTGACTCACCCACCTACTCAGTTGCACACATTCGTCACAGAACGCATGGTTCGCGCGCTTAACACTCTGGAACGCATCCTTCTCACTCGCACCTACCTCGTTGGTGAACGACTTACGCTTGCTGATATCACCGTTGCTTCGGCTGTCTTCCGTTCTGTCGGATTTAACATCGATGCTCCCCTGCGCGCCACGCTTCCCAATACCCTCCGCCACCTCGACCTCATCATCAACCAACCAAAAATCAAAGAGGTGTTTGGCGAGCCCACATTTATTGAAAAGGCTGTGCAATATACACCACCCGCCAAGGAGAAGAAGGAAAAAGAACCTAAACCGCCCGCTGCTGCACCAGCTCCCAAGAAGGAAAAGCCAACGAAAGAAGTTGCGGAGGATGATGACGATGATGTGAATCTCGTCCCCGAAGAGCCAAAACCAAAGAACCCCCTCGATCTCCTACCAAAATCGACGTTCAACCTTGAGGACTGGAAGCGTGCCTATTCCAACAAGGACACCCGTGGACCCGGTGGCTCCCTCGAGTGGTTCTACGAGCAGTAAGTAAGCTACGACGGGTTTGTGCTGGAAATGACCTTTGTTCATCACACAGCTTCGACAAAGAAGGGTTCTCTGTCTACCGCGTCGACTTCAAATACAATGAGGAGCTCACCCTCATCTTCATGTCCTCCAACCAAATCGGTGGCTTCTTTAACCGATTGGAGGCTTCTCGCAAGTACCTCTTCGGCTCCATGGGTGTCCTTGGGGAGCCAAACAACTCCATCATCGCTGGTGCTCTCATTCTGCGTGGGCAGGATGTAAAAGCTGTTGTCGATTGCGCGCCCGACTACGAGAGCTACGAGTACAGGAAGCTGGATCTTGAAAACGCCGAAGACAAGTCCTTCTTTGAGGGTGCTCTGGCCTGGGACCTGGAGGTTGATGGCAAGAAATTCAAAGATGGAAAGAATGTGAGTCACTATTGAACTTTCTACCTGGATCTCAGGTACTAATACCTTAATAGTTCAAGTAAAAGAAGTTAATTCGTAGGCTCTGTAACTCCACCTTTACTTGTTTTAACCTGGCGCTGTACCCTTTTCATTGGAGGTACTTTTTGACCAACTCATTTGTGAGATTATTTGATCATTCGAATCTGTAATTGATGAAGCTTGAAGTTCCGCAAGCATTCACTTGTAAATTACGAATCAAGCTCATCCGGGGTCTATGTGGCATAGTATGCCTTATGAATGAAGTTCCAGAATCTCATCAAAACGTTTTCATCATACACGACCCAGAGTGTCTAACTTCATCTGCCAAATCTCGATCATTTTTGTCCTACAACCGTTGATTCTGGCTTCATACCGTTTTTGTCTTGTCGGTCTTACAAATTATCAGCGTTCCGTCAGTTACGCAACCAGTAATTTGGCGCGGACTCACTCTCCGCTATGGCCAGGATAGCTAACTATGGCAGGTTTCACCATTACGCCCAATGGATTATCAGGTGATAGCGAACAAGTTGATACTTCGCCGCCTAACCTTCTCCATTCACGAAGGTTCAGAAGTACCTACTCATGGAGTTTGTGGAGCCTGGGACTCACCCCATTTGTCTCCACACACCTTTTAGAAAGGAAATGTGTGAGCCATCTTAGGTGATATACGCCGCAGTACTATTAGGGTGACATGATTCGAGCTCCAACTCCGCCTTCGGAGGCGAGATTCAGGGAAAGTGAGTTTTCTTATGAACATTTAATCGTCGCCGTGGAACATCACTCTCGGGAGCTTCTCGGTTAGATGCCATGATGAAATTCTGCACCGCCCACGCCCCTCAATGATAGCGCGGACGCCTGCTTCATCTTTGCGGTAAGCTGACATTACTCATAACACTAAATACCCCATCGGGTCCCTGCACCTCCTCGATGTGAAGTACGCCTGGTACATACTCGAATTATATGTGCGGATCTTGAGCATCTTTTATATCCGTTGTTTCGTCGTCATCGTCATTATCATCTATCCAATATGTCTCTCCGTAATCCAAGAATAACTCCTCTCCAGCTTTCACCTGCTTCTCTATTTCCCCTATCAGGATGGACCCAATCAGCAGAACAGCCAAAATACTCACTTGCGAAGAACCCAATCTGATGCTCCCCGTTAACTAGGGTGTCTATACCGATGGGGGATCAGATATCACGTTGGATGGTCCGACAAAGAATACACGCACTGACTGCACGGACGTTGTCCTCTCCGTGCCTTCTGTGATTTAGGAACCTTGTCGCGTTTCCGACACGAGCAGCATCGAAAATTTCGGGCTCAAGGCTGTCATGTTCGAATTCAAACAGATAGTTGCGGTGATTGTGTTGCATGATATTGCTAAAAACTAGGTTACTGTAGTTGTCATCACAGAGGAATAGATTGGGCTTGCCTTGTAAGGTTGGCTGTATTGTTGGACAAAATATGGCCAACATATGCTATGAGAAAGGAAAGTCAGCAATGCAAGTTAAGAAGGTATACACTACTGTACGACTCACTTCCAACAAATCTACCACGAGCAATATCTTGCATTGCAAATGCACCAAGACCATAGGATCCAGTTTTGACCTCAATAGGCTTTAAAGAAGGTTTGTGATACAAACTACAAATAACTTGAAACTGTGTGCATACTTCACTGTAGAGCCTCTGCATCTTGGTGTTCGAGCATGGCTTCTTGCTGATGCCTGTCAGTCTGAATGTTAGTCGGAATACAAAGTAAACCACATGTATTCTTCATACCACTGCACCAGTGTCAATAAGTAGAACCTTTGTAGTGAACACAACTTAAACTTACCCAATACCACAATTTACACAGATACCTGGAATGCATTCCCTTGAACTCAGTCTGCAAGGGCATTTATTACCACACTGTTGGCATGTACAAGCTGGCCATTTTCTGACACCTTAGAATGAGGTATGTGCATCATGGTAGCCATCAATCAATTAATCACTTACATGTTACTCCACATCGACAAGATGACTGGCAATGGAATTTGCTACTGTAGCATTGGCACTTATTAGTTGTACATTCACCTGGGTGTGCACAGGGTGTAAGCCTGGAAGTGTCAAAAGAAAATAAGGATAGAAAAAAGCCAAAAAGAGAAAGAAGAAGAAGCTAACACAGGTTGCCTAAGGTGTCCATCAACACTGGCTATAAGGATGTTAGAAAGCTCACAGTTATTTGCAATGCAAATGCCCACCAAATGTCAGTGCAGCTTTCTTTGACCTTTTCTTCTTTTTGTGTTGAGCTCCTTTTCTCTGAGCACTACTCTCACTATCTCCATCCGTGGATACACCAGTAGAAGACTCCCGATCAAGGGGGAATATGGTGTTATCAGGAAAGAGATGTATACGTTCCACAAAAACCTAGACACACAGTGCATTTAGTCTTCAATGGTTAGCACATTCAAAAAATTTCACCTCCTTGCAAGGCTTAAAGCATATCACTGCTAGTTGACAGGGGAATAGATCTGGGGAAATGCTGAGTATGGTTTGTAGATTATTGGCAAAAGGTGTTTGGCTAGGATCTCGCGAGGGGGGTGGTAAAGTTTCCTAAAAAGATAGGAGTCAGACGGAGTGTGAAGAACCGGACAACGCAGACTCACGGCATATTGTTCAATGTCAGGTACTAGCCTAAAACAATCTGGCCCGCATGGATGCCCTTCAGAGAGTATCATATTTGCTCCTGTGATTCGAGGTTTGTTCAGAGGAAGAAAAGTCGAGTGGGGACGAGCTATGTAATAGGCATTCAATACTCACAATTGGCATGCTAGAGAAGTGCCTACCATGGGTTGAACAAAGAGGACCAAGGCAATTTCGTGATGGACAGAAAACTCGGAGTATGGACGTGAGTCTTCCATGCAAGTCATCTGACGGAGGCACCTCGCTAATAGGAAAACCGTCTTTCGCATTTGTCTGAGAGGCACCAGGCCACTGGAGGAAGTCCCTTGTTGCAATGTTTGCTTTAGATGATCATGTGCTAGAGAAACAAAACCCGCGAATGGCACCTTTGCATACAATCCCAAAGGAGCCCAGTATTGTGCGAGGTGCGCGTGGGTTTAAGAATATGCATCCTTGTAATATCGCTGATGGCAAGCCCATGTATAACATGAAGTCTCCACGTCGTTTCCAATTGGATCATCTCCACTTCTGTCAAGTCAGCTGACGTTGCGCGGAGGGGGAATTGTGCGATGCTTACAGTCGGGATCAAATTCCTGCGCCCATTCCAGATGTTCAAACTTCTTCAAATATGACTCGACAGGAAAGGACGAGTCCTCTGCATATGGCAAGAACTTGGCGGTACTTGCCTCTGTCTCATTAATCAAGATGCTTCTGTTAATGGGAGGACAGCATTCGTAAGGCGGATGTGGGGGCAAACGCTTAGCATCCGAGAGGACAACTGTGGGAACTGGTACTACAGTGGTTGTTCTCGCACCGCTGTCTGTGGCATACTCCGTGATGACGACACTCGATGTCGCAGAACCGCCTGAAGCGACAACCGGACAAGACGTCCTTTCCGAGAATCTTTTCGCCATGCTCTTTGCCATCTTTCTAGCACCTCCCCTCACTCGGACAACAGGGTTGTTTTTGATATCACCCAAGATATCAGACGCGTATCCAGGCTCCCATCTGTAGAACTCGTCCCAGACTTGCCTATAGATGGCTTCTCCAAACTTGTGCAGCTCAGATGCGGAATGTCTCACATCCGGGCGCAGACGGGGTCCCGAGGTCGTGGTACGGCGAGTTGGAGACACGGGCTCGGTGCGGTCTATGAATGTGAATGATGGGACCATGAGCCACTGCAGGTGAGTCGATGAACGGCGTACGTATGTAAATCTAAGGGAAGCGACGGAACTGATTATCTGCGGGCTACCACCGCTGTGGGTCCATAATTTCCCTTTGTTGTTAGCCACGGCGATTGCTTTGTGCCACCCCATTAGACGCTCGAGGGATTGTCTGGGAATACGCCAGCTGGGCTGCGTGCCCGCGTGCGCGAGACACAGAACTGAAGCATTGACCCGAGACTTCCATGCAACATTGTGACGATGCGACGTACATCGAGTCATCGACACGCCCTCGCCCCCGAGATATGTGGGCAATGTATTTTCACTGCTGAAAGCGATAACATCCTCTTGTTAGTCTGTTCGAGTCTCAATAGCGATGGATGTATCCAAATAGCTGTCAGATGGTATGTAAATAATCAGACGAATCCCCTGCCCGAACTCTACACAGGAACGACGACCACTTCTCCCCGTCCATGGAATGCATGGCGCCATCCACACCGCCACTTTTCTGGACTATAAGCCCGACCGACAGCAGTGCTCTTGTCGCTCCCGATATGGTCCATGGCCAGTTTCGACGTAATGACTAGGTTACCACCTTCAGGGCTATATAGAGAGGACGGGCGTCCACGGTCCGAGTAGGCAGGACAGAGAGGATCGACACCTAGAAGACAGTCCTGAATGATGATGTCGGTCGGTCGACGGGGGAAGCCGGGGGCGAGGGGTGAGGCAACGGAAGCGTGGATCCGGAGGATCTGAGAGAGGATCGGGAGAACGGAATGGTGGATTATCAATCCACTTCAACACATGTATTATTGTCGAGCGACCAGTCGGGAACAATGAGACATACCTTCCACCTGTACCTACGAATCCACTCCGTCTTCCCAGGTGCTCTGGCGTTGTGCGACCGCTTTCGAGGATATTCATGACCCCAGCCACACCACGCCATCCCCATTCTCCACAAAGCGGGAAGTCGTCTTCTACGAGCATCACCCACTTTCCTCGCCGCTCGTATGCCCATCTAAATGCCTCTGCCACATGCAGGTACTGACCCTCCCGCGAGTCAGGGTGCGAGTCTAGATCTGCGTGAAATACCACAGGAGAACCTCTAAACTCTTGCTTTGCACGTTCAAAAGAAGGATGCACCTTGGCATGTGTAAATATGCTGAGCGAGACGCTGTTATTATCGATATATGGAAGGTATGATGATATCGTTTGAGAGAGCACCGTGGTAGAGCCTGACGTGTCATCATTTGGACGAGGGAAGGAGAGTATGAGGATTTCAAGGAGAGGTCCTCCTCCAGATGGCGCGGGTAGCACAGGGGGATACTTAGATTGAATAAGAAGGAATGTAGATATCGATGGAAGGAGTATCATCAACAAGGCCATGAGGCATGCCTGCATGCCCATCCGAGGACGTCGCAAAGGAGAGTTGGGGGTCTGTTGTGCATCAGAGCTGAAAGGAAAATAGACACTCGCGTGCGGAGCAGACGGTGTCAGCCATGCTCTCCAAAATGCCCATGCAAGGGCCAGCAACACTGCAATGGCATATGTCCATGGGGCATTGTCCAGCCAACACAATATTGAGCATGCACAAGCCACCAGGATGACTTCCGCACGCGCACTGTCCCAGTGTCGGCTCTTGAACGACCCACGAACGAAATCGAGGGTAGGACGCGCACCAGAGGTCAGCAGATAGGTTGCGAGAGCAGGGCCAATTCCGCTGGATGTCTCGTAGAGCGCCCAGTGGTTGAACATCCGTGGGTATGCCCATCCTACACTACGAGTGAGTAGAAACCCTGTCAGTGTCCTTGTGAGAGCGATGATGACCCAATGGGCGTAGCATGGCAGGATGGCGGCGACCGGAAGGCGCAGCAACAACGCAGCCTGCAGGAGACGCGACGCAGCTCGGGTTACGCCAGTTGGAGCCGCCCAGGGCGCGAGGACGAGGGGAAACACGTCCTTGGCATAAACAATTTGACGCGGACTGAACTCAGGAATACGCCAGGCAGAGTCAAAAACGGGGACGAGTAGTGGAACAAGTAGACTCGCTGCGAGAAGTCCAGAGACATGTTCAGCCATGAGATGTCAACAACTTTTCATTTTGTCCTAAATGTACTATTACTACTACGCTTCAAATCAAAGTTCCTATCTCGCATCCTCGCAACCATAAACAACGCCCTCGACATATCGCGATCACTCGGAAACGCATTTCGTTGTACCTCCAGACACCATTCTCGCATCCATTTCTCTAGTCGACCATACTCGCTGTACCCGCCTTTCTCAGCCCACTCCTCAAATATCGGTCCTCGCAAGCCGACCTCGGCCCAGAACACTAGGGATATGGAAAGCAATGGCCGAGAAGGTAGGATAGAGAGGTGGCGCATCCATGCAAGAGCGAGTGGTATCTCGTGCGTGGACGAAGGTGGCGAGAGACCGAGGAGCTTGATATACGCCAAAAACGTGGACTTGGTCGGGTAGACGGAGGGGATGGCGCCTGCTCCTAGAACTGCTTGGCTGTCCAATGTTTTCGCGCGCTCGCTGCCACCTGAATCGACCGGTCCAGACGCCGTCTTATGGGATAGTCCCACCACGAGAGACTTCGCCAGTTCCATAATAGGTGCAATGGGACCCACTTCCCTTCCGGGGGGTCGAATAGCAGTGACGGGGGCCTTGATATGCTGCATCGGCGGCCAATTTCCAAGAACCATACCCTTGAAAATCTCCCTAGCCACCTCAGTGGCAGCTCTGCCCCGCCATATTCCTACTACAGGAGGGGGTTCAGATCTCTCCAGTGCTCCCATGATGTTCCTCGCCACCTCTTCTCGTTTGTCATGAACATCCCCGAGTTCCGAAGTAGACTGCTGGCGTGCATGGAAGGGTGCCTGCAGGGTAAAATGGGCCATAACTCCTCTGACACTCTCCCTGTCCATATTCACAGCGAGTAATGCACTTTTAAGAAGAATATTGAGCGTTACATTGTCCGGGAGGACGCCATAGAGAAGTTCAAGGTTGTCCCAAATCATGAAGATGATATCTGGTCTGCGGATGCGAAGTAGAGCAACCAGGAATTCGTTGATAACGACGATGTTGACCCAGCGAGCTGTCAGGTGAACCTTGCTCGAGACGAACTCGCCCCCCGTGGTCGGTGGTAGGAATATAGGTGAATTGGAAGGGTGAGACCGAATACGCAGATGATTCGCTTCGGTGGGATGGTGGATCGCAAATGAATCCAGCAGATAGAAAGCCGCCTGTGGATGTCCAGCACGTGTCAGTACCTGGACACCGACCGTCAACGCCTTGCGGTCCAAAACCAGGCCGGTCTCCGTTAGCTGGTTCCACACATCCAAAGCCTGGCCCCACGCTTTTCTCCACAGAAGTCCACGGAGAAGTACCGTGTATGTCGCGATGGTGGGGCGGAAAACCTTGGTCTTTTTACGTGCATTCTCAAACAAGTGTATGAGTTGCGAAGTTGTTATTTTTCGATCATTTGCGACGGAAACGAGGGCAGTCGTCCAGTCGTAAATATCGACAGCCTGCTTTCTCACACCCCAAAAGGTAGTGGTAGGCAAGTGACGATGGCAATCGACTGCAAGTTGCTTGGAAGAGGTGATATTTCGGTGTCCTTGGGTCTCTGGCTTGAGCAGGTTGTGAAGGTAGTGGAATGCAGAAACGCGGTCGTTCCGCATAGACTTCAAGTAAAGTGTATTAGCCGGATGGGTGCCACCTTCGATCCGAGGATGTAACGCATCTTCAGTGATGCGCCCGTGTGGGGGTGTCAAGCCATGCTGTACGCAATACTCTCTGATGGCCTTCAAGTATGTGCCTGCTTCGTGGACAGCTCCATGATGTGAAAAGATCCTAAGATAGGCCTCGAGATGCGCAGCCGAGGGTGAAACCCGTTCGTAAATCATCCGTGCATGTAGGTGTTTTGTAAGCTCGAGGGTGACGAAGCGATCTTTCATGAGGGAAGAATAGGTGGAAAACCAGAGGGGGATTTGACGAGAAGTCATGGCTTCCAGGACTGTCAAAGCGAGATGGGCGGACTCCGTAGACCGTGCAAAGTAGGAGAGTGCATGGAGAAATTTATTGAAATGGAAGGGGGAATCTTGTATGGTATGGAAAAGGAATGAATCGACTAATTGGCGCATGGGTACGATTATCCCTAAGTGAGCAAGGGATTGGGCTGTCAAAACGTGCAGACAGGGTTTGTACTGGACGTCAATGGTAGCCATATTACCGTAAGTCAACTTGAGCAACTCGTCTTGTGCTTCTGAAGAAGTTCTGACTTTGTGACATGCCAGTGCAAGTACGACCCATGCAGGTGTCGAAGACGATGTTGTTGCTGAAGCACTGAGCATGTCCAAGGACATACCGAGTGACGGCGAAAAAACAACAGGCTTCCACCGCAGGAAGTCATCGTGAGATATCCTGCACTGTTCAAGCGCTCGTCGCGTCCAGTCGTCGTGGTTTTCCCATCGGAGACGATGTATCACGGTCCAAATGGGATCGTTGGTGGCCTGGTGTGCGCTTCTGAGATACCCATCTATTCGTTTGCGAAGCCGTGCAAGGGATAACGACGAGGAGTGTCTGGTGATATGCCATTGTACCCATTTCTGTGATCTCTTAGGCACAGAAACACGGAGAATACTGTGCATATGCAACCTTCATCTGTATCATGCTGTTCAGCTGAGGTTCGCTGTTCTGTGCGTCCACTTACCAGGATGACAGTGCAGTCGACTGCCACATCCAAGCAACAACAAACAAATGAGCGTTTCATGCTCCGCTGTTTTTTTCTCCTTGTCCTTGCTGCCAACCACGACGTTGACAAGAAAAAAAAGCATGCCTCGCATCCTCTTCGTTAGCGGATTCCATCCTTCGACCCGCGCACGCGACCTGGCATACGAGTTCGAGCGGTATGTTCACAGCTCACGTTTTCTTCGGCAGAATTTTTAACAGCACTTCTGCTAGCTACGGCCCTTTGGTTCGATGCGACGTTCCTGCTCCTCGTAACCCCCACGCTAGCTCCAACCCGTAAGTAAACTGCCTGCCATTTCCACTTATCCAGTCAACTCGGACTCGACCGTCGATGTCGACGATGCCGTGACGTGCCTCTCGAGAACGAATGCGAGCCTGCGTATCATTCCTCGATTCGATCCTCTATCACGCGGGTTCGTCATCATCAATTGCGATTGCAATTTCAACTGCATTTATTCGATGTCGATGTATTACGCGTTCTCGATTTTCGATTTCTATTGGCTTTCGCCCTTCCGAAAGTACACGATCGCTCATGCTCGATATCGCATTCGTGCCCGTATTGTAGTTATGCATTCGTCGAATTCCGCTCGCAACGCGATGCAGAAGACGCCTATTACGATATGTATGCCCTCCCCTTCTCCTCATGTCTACCCTGGCTCATGTCTGTGCATGCATAGGCATGGCCGGTACTTCGAGGGATCACGGCTGAGCATCCAGGTTTGTTCATTTCTGATACTGCGGACGGGGCTATACGCTTACCATGCGGTTTAGTGGGCCAAGAATCCTCCCTCTTCGGTTTGGCGTTACGATCGACGCTCCCCTCCCCACCGCTCCACTCGCGAACGCTCCCGCAGCCCCCGTCGCCGTGCCGAGAGGGACTCGAGGGATGACAGGGATAGGGACAGGGACAAGGACACCGACAGGAGGGACGACAGAGACAGAAGGAGACGCAGCAGGAGCCCTGATAGGCGACGCAGCCCTACTCCGGAGAGGAGGAGGGATGACCGTGATCGTGGGCGTACTCCTCCCATGGAAGACATCAAGAAGGATAACGACCGCGACAAGGCCCGCGGCCAGACACCTCCCTTTGATCACTAAAGTTAAGTGACACCAGTTTCTTTGGCCTCGTCTTTTGGAAAATGGCACCACTTGAAACTCCCAAAATCGACACTTTCGTTTTACTTTTTACATATGAGTGTCCTTCTAGCTATAGTCTGATTGTAATGAAATGTTTTGTTGCCTCCTGGCTTTTGATGGGGTTTTCAAACATCATCTGCGCTGACTGTGCCAGCTTCGCCTTGAGAGTCTGCAGGATTCCGAAATGCCTTTATTGTCACGTCACCGTAGCGATCATGAAGTAAGACATTTCTCTGTCTACTGAGTCATTTCAGTCGAAAGGACTTGCCTGTAGTATTAATAACATCTTGTCACCCCCAGGCAGACCCAACGAGAAGGAAGACAAGTTGTTCCTTCGAAGTTCAAAATGTGCGGCGTAATTGTGCACGGCTCAGGCGGTCCGTCTCTTTCTTTCGGACCGTTCTTTTCTTATGTCAGCATATTCCCTTTTTCTGCGAAACATATATCAGCACATCGGGACCACACTACAACGTCTGGGAACGAGACTAGGCTGTCAAGACTATCGGGGAATCGCTGTATATGTCTTCTACCGTCATCAACAGTAGCGATGGCAGCATCCCATCACGGAGGCTAGTCGTGCTTATCTCCGGTTCAGGTACGTCTTCCTACCAGTGTCCCGAATCCTACCATACCCACTGCTTCGATCCCTTATTCATCATAGGAACAAACCTCCAAGCGCTTATCGATGCACAAAATACACCCGCACTACCACACACCTCCATCGCCCTCGTCCTTTCTAACCGCAAAGCCGCACATGGACTCACCCGAGCCTCCTCTGCCAACCCGCCCATCCCAACAGCTTACCTCGGTCTCCAACCATATCTCCGCCAGAACGCGGGAAAAAAGACAAGGGAGGACTATGATCTTGAGATTGCGAGAATTGTGTTGGGAGCCCGGCCGGATGCGATTGTGCTGGCGGGGTGGATGCATATTGTGAGTGAAGCATTTTTGGAGGTCCTTAAGGGGGCGCGGGCGCTCCCTCCTCGAGAACGCAAAGAAATGGAAGGGAAGGAAGAAGGCCAGAAAAATAATGTCGATGGTGAAGAAGACCTCACACCTCTACATCCCATCCCCGTAATCAACATACACCCGGCACTTCCCGGTCAATTCGACGGCGCAAATGCTATCCAACGAGGTTACGACGCTTTCCAGTGCGGTGACGTCGACAAGCTTGGTGTTATGGTCCATCGCGTCGTCGCGGAGGTTGATCGCGGCGAACCACTCATCGTGCGCGAAGTCCCGATCGAGAAGGGTGAGCCGATCGAGATATATGAGCAGAGGCTACACGAAGTCGAGTGGGAAATTATTGTGCAGGCGACGAAGAGGGTGCTGGACGAAGTCAAACCTCTACCGCAGGAAGTCGTTGACGAAAACACTGAATAGATATTTCACCATGGCAAACTACAATGTGGAGTAGGATTTTTGAAGTTTACAATCCAATTTGTACAGTATGATTATAAAACATCGATATTCAGGTGAGCTACTATGCTATATTAATGCTTGTCCGACCCACTCATACTTACATCCAACTAGAACGGGAACCTCAACTGAGATTCAACCGTAAAATCAATATTTTGTCTCGGGAATTCATCGCTGAAAAAACCAGACCCAATCATTGAATCAATATTCATTTCAACATGTAAATGAGTGGATACCCACCTGGACGGAGTATTAGAGACCTCGACTGGCAGCTGCATGCGCGACACACGCCGACTAGGAGGTGGGCTAAGCATTAAGAATGGAGGGGCAATTTCCTTCTCGGCCGTTCCAGCGAAATACCCCATGCCATCATAGGACGCCCAGCGTCCAGCTGATTCCTCCCGCACAGCAAGTTCTCCATCATCAGTGGTAGGCTCATCCTCAGGCCAGAACCGCTCTAGAATTTTGGTGCCTAGTGGCGGCTAATAAGTATGCATCCAGTACGGTCAGGCGCACGGAGGGAAAGGAGGAGATCAGCTCCAGCCAAGTCACACGACAGAAAATGGAGGATCGACTTACCACGACCAACGGGTTTGTCGCAAGGGAATGGAGAGACTCGATGCTAGTTTGCGTATACTCCGACATCGACGACGTCCCATACTCTGACTCCGATCTGGATACAGAGGACGACGAAGGTCGGGATGATTCTAGCGATGAAGTCGACGGGGTGGATCCTTGTCCCCTTTCTCGCTCACATCCATCCGTTCGCACCCTTTTACCCAGTCCAAAAGGCATCGATGGCATGTTTTTGAGTGCAGCAGGGATGGATAGGTGTGGCTTGAATAAGAAGGATGAGAAGGCCGGGGTACGGGGTCGCGTTTTGGGCTTGGGGTTGTCGTCGTTTGGGTTGAGGGAACTCAATAT
>Ga0307518_10000129_pt1 | contig 53498 bp, 64 predicted proteins | sample 25_EM_MG_FD_203889 | JGI IMG/M metagenome (GOLD analysis project Ga0307518, IMG submission 203889) | Populus trichocarpa ectomycorrhiza microbial communities from riparian zone in the Pacific Northwest, United States - 25_EM | ecosystem: Host-associated > Plants > Roots > Unclassified | place...
GCACGTTAGAAGACGACTCCAACCGGGGAGGAGGGTTTCAAATCGTTCACTTACGGTACTCAACCTAGGAAACAATGAGGACACCATATACAAGAGGTATAGACTCGGCTTACTGCAGGGTTCCACCAGCTGTCCATGAGGTACACTCGAGAGGCTTCTGTTAAATTCAAAGCTACACCACCAGCCTTCAGAGAGACAAGGAATACAGTGACTTCAACCTCGTTCACTGGGTGGAAGACGGTGAGGCAAGACGACCACGACCAACCGGGACGACACTTACTAAAGTGTTGTATTGTAGCATCGCGGGCTTGTGGCGTCATCGTTCCTTCCAGTCTACATATCTAAAATAGCCTCCTAAGCTTGACGGGTATTCCAAAAAAGAAGTCAAGAACAAACCCGAAAGCCCTCCTTTTGCAGTCTGTAAGCAATAAGATCTAAAAAGTTTACAAATTGACTGAACACGATGCTCTTGGTTGTGCTGTCTTGTAAACGGAGATTGGTGAGTTCTTCAACGAGGGCCTCTATCTTCGTCGAAGAACGCCAAGTATCCAGATTGAGACAACCTAAGATCCCCTGGCGCGCACCAGTAGAATTCCCGTCCAGTTCCAACGGCGGCGCCTCGAGATCGATGGTCAAAGGAAGGTGGCAGATCGGACATTCGGGCTGACGACCATTCGTCAATCAAGGGCTAGGGGGAATGGATCTACGACTAAACGCTTACCGTAAGATTGCAGGCCGTGGTCAAGTACTGCTTGATGCATTCGCGATCAAAGATGTGATGGCATTTAGATTGTATCGCATCTTCAGCAAAATCATTGCAAAGTCGGCAGACAGTGCCTTCTCCAAGCTCCTCCGAGTCAAAGAACTGGTTGGTGTTCTTCCTGCTCCTCAGGACGAGGTCTGGATGACAAGCCATTTGCCGCATGCGAGTGATTCTGTAAAATCAAGTAAGTAACTTGGAAGACGGTAGTTGGTGAAGACGAGCATACAAACTGAAGATATTGGAATAGTCTATAGGAATAATTCTGTCAGCGAAGGCAGAGGCATCAAGAACATACGCTCACTATTCAAAACTGTTCCCGCATCAACAAAGGTACTGAATTCACGCTTCGCATCTGTGAACAGAGAAAGGTACAATTCACTCTCTTCAGGACTAAAGTAGTCCCTTTTGACGATAACGGTTCTGGGAGGCAACCCAAGGTCATCTGCGCGTTGTAACTGGAGTGCGGCATATTCAGCCGATCCTATCTGTATGAAAGGTATAAATACACACTTTAGTTCGCCTGAGCATCACTTCGTCCAAGAGAATCCTCAGCTTCTTGAAGGCGGCCTGTCCTGGACCCGCCATCCCATGTTTCTGGATGGGGGTCAAGATCTCGTTGTTCCAGAAACAGGTCTGTGCATCGATGAGAAAAGGTCAATGTCAATTTCGATGAGATGCCATTGAGACGAACATGCTGCATAGGACTATGTCCACACTCTGCGAGGGGCGTGTGAGCTTCCTTGAGAGGGTAAATTAGCGAAACTACATACCGTCACAATTTTTCTTATTCGTGAATTTCCAGTGCAGCGACCTGCAGTCGCAGGCCTTGCCTGATGATCGACATGAGGAAAGATGCGAGACGACAAGACGAAGACGCACAAAAGTAGAAAGAAAATGGGTCACCGCCTAAGAAACGGATCAAACTGTACAACTCTCCAACACGATTCTGAAGTGGCGTTCCCGACAAGCACCACTTATTTTTGCTCTTCAACTCGAAACACGCTTTTGCAGTGTTGGTAGCACGCTCTTTGATATTATGGGCTTCATCAAGCTGGGAACGAAAGAATGACCTCGATGCATTCAAACCCAAGCGCGTGGCTCACAATGATTCTATTCCACTTGAGCTGGTGCAAAGGCGATTTTTCCTTTATGACCATTCCTTTACGCTTAAAGCCGGATTGCTGCCTCCTGAAGCAATTCTCCAACACAGCATATGTGGTCAATACCTGGTGATATTGAGCCACACTATGGGTTGTTGGGCAGTTTGACCTACCACATCATACTTCTTGAGCTCCGCAGGATCCCCAATGCGCGAAGAACCGTGCCAAACAAGGACATTCATGCCTTCCGTGTGTGCATTGATCTCGTTTCGCCATTGCATGATCGCAACCGTAGGTCTAGATTTACATGTATTCGGGATTTACGCGTGAAATATAATAGCGGAACTTACGCTATTACGAGATTCGGTCTCTTCAGATCAGATACGAAGAGAGAAATCATCTGGATAGTTTTTCCCATGCTATCGCAGTGTGAATAACCATTCAGAATGGTATCAATTCATATACATACCCCATCTCATCCTAACCCAACACTTCAGTGATCTTGACGCAATTCCGATAGGAAATGGGCTTACCGCCAATAAACCGCCCTTCCAGATACTTCCTTCTTGTTTACGCATCCAGAAGAGACTTTCACGCTGAAAGGGTAACAGCGTCACTTTCAAGCCAGCAGGCTGTTCAGCTTTCTCAGGGACGACGACTTTCTTTCTTGCTTCGACGTCCTTCCATACGGTGCGTAGCTCAGGATGATTCCTGTACAAACGGATGGTCGTTTTCTCGGCCTAGGAATACATGGATTAGTTCCGACAATACATGGGTGAGGAGAGAGGATTCACCATAGTTAGGCTACGCCCAAGCTTCATTGCCAGGGACCTCTCCTCCATCTTGATTTGCCTTCGTTCCGCAAGCGAGAGGCGCGGATTAACCCTTTGCGGAAGCCTGTTGTTGGACGGACTTAATGATTTGACCGATGGCTCATCACTATCCGAAAGGTCCGATAATTCAGAATCGACAAGCGCTGGGTCATATAAACCCTCATTCTTGTCCATGGGTTCTTCGTCGCTATCTCTTTTCTTAGCCTTGGTACGTTTAGTGGCACGGCGCCGAGTCGACCGTGCTTTTCTAGCAGCCTTTTTAGCAGTAGGTTTCGATGGACCTGCTCCATCCCTGGGCTGATTTTCGAGTCCAATTGTCTGGTAAGAAAGTTTCATAGCCCTGACCATCAGGGCCTCCTCTTCATCTTCTTCTGAGCCTTGCATGGAATACTCAAATTCGGAGCCACTCGACTCTGATTCATCGTAGAAATTGCAACTGTCGTCTTCAGAAAGGGGTAGCTCGACCGCTTTGCCCTTGCCCTTGCCCTTTGTTGTGAGACATCCTAAAATCAATCATAACATCGTAAGACATTGAAGCCAGGTCTGACCTTCGAGCTGGCGGTGTTGTTCCTTTCGGGTATCTGGACATAGACTGATGACGAAACGGCCCTGCGTTTCGTGGTTACCTCTAATTCTGCATCGGCTGCGCGCTTCCTGGTATTTCTGATTACGAGCACGGCCCCTTTATTTTTGACCTCTTCAACATCCGATGTCGCGGGTGTCTCTGGCTCGATGGAGGGCTGGTTGCTGAGAACAGGAGATGCGGTTGAACTAAGGGTGACAGTGGAGGTCGTTGCTGGTGTGGTGGGAATGCGGGCGCTCCTCCTCCTTTGCACGATCCCTTTGTACATGGCAGATAAAGAGGAAGTGCAGCAACGTCGGGGGGTGGTATTTTGTAGGCTACTAGGACTACGCGTAGTTGGAAAATTTGACTTCACGTGAACTAAATTAGTGGCGCGAGAATCGCCACAGACGCGACTGACTCCGAAGGAGCCCTTGAAACTCAAGTAACTTTAGACAACTCATTCACAACGACCTCCATCTCGTTCACACTTTTGTCTGTTTGACCAAATACATCAGCACCTGCTGCAAGAGACTCCACCAACAAGGCAAGGCGAGACGGTCCAAGATTTGGTTCCTGATCAGAGATATTTAAGCATCCATATTCAACGTTGCGGCGCTTACTTGCCTTGCGTAGTTCTTCGAGATCGTCTTTGAAACCTTCCGCTAAGGATGCCATCCAAAATTTACGAAACTTTTCCTTGAGAACCTGCTCGTCCTCAGACGAGCTTGATGCAAATGGTGGGATAGCGACTGCAGCTGGCGGGGGAGGGGAGGGGGAGTCTCGCTCTTGTTTTTTGGCTGATGGCTCTGAAACACCGTGATCGGGAGAGATCGACTTGGCGTTGACCTCTTTTTCGGGGTCAAATTCGTCCTCTGAAGATGACGCCGAAGCTGATGATGAGGACTCATCTTCGCTGCTATCTGGTGGGGGGGGCTTCTGAAGTGTTTTTGGTTTCTGTACCAAAGGTGCTGAGGCATCAGACGAGGATTCGTCGGCAGAAGAGGACGACGAGGACGATGCAACACGTCGTTTCCGTTTCCTGTTTCTTTTCTTTGCTGGCCGTCCTGCAGCTGCAACTTGTGGGGGCATCCTCACTAGGAGTAGTGATCTGAGAGTACGAACATGAGCCTAGCAGTGAAGCCGTAGTACTGTACGAACCTTGGTGGAGCACAACCAAGTTGGGCAGCTGTTGTGCTGCTAAATCACTGTCAGGATATTGACGTCCAACAGTAAGTACACATCGTTCTCAAGAGCGACCTTTCAACAAGATACCACATCAGGGTGCCCCCGGCAACAATCCATACATCCATACCGAGGCCCGCTATCCACTTCGTGTAAAATCGCTCTTACGGAGGCTCCCACCCGTTGTCATGTGATTATCTCGGAGCAAGCACTTCAAGACTCAAGTGTACACCCACACCTTGCTCTCAGTTTTACCAGAACACACCATTTCTCACCTCCAATTATGTTGTCGACAAGCGTTCGTTCGCTCTCAGCCTTGAGGGTGCGATCTGGAGTCTCGCTCGGTGCCAGGTATGCCTCTAGTCAACGCAGAGGAACGACGTTGTGTTGCTGATCTAAAGGAAGGTGTACCAGAGCTTTCTCTGTGTCAGGTATACGGACCACAGAGGCCCCTACCTTGAGCTCGCTGGATAATTTTACCGAAGAGGAAGAGATGTTAAGGGAATCCGGTACGAGCTTTACTTCATGCCATTTGCCGGCGTCACTGACATGCTCTACAGTGAGACGCTTCGCTACGGACATCGTTGCGCCCAAGGTCCGGGAGATGGACGAGAAGGAAAGCATGGATCCGCTGATCATTAAGGGCCTCTTCGAGCAAGGTGTCAGTCATCCGTTTTCTTGCATGCGCCCAGCTTCTGACGTCCGCCTCTAGCTCATGGGCATCGAGACAAGCGCAGAGCACGGTGGTGCCGAGTCGTCATTTACTTCTGCCATAATTGCCATCGAGGAGCTCGCCAAGGTCGATCCTTCTGTATCTGTCATGTGTGACGTGCATAATACCCTTGTAAATACCATCCTGAGGAAGTACGGGACTACGGAACAGCAAGATAAATGGCTGCCACAGCTCTCAGAGTCCAAGGTATGTACTGTATCGGAGTCGTTGCTCGATGGTTCTAATCATCGTCGTGTCGGCAGCTGGGATCCTTCTGTTTGTCAGAACCTGCATCTGGGTCAGATGCATTCTCTTTACAGACCCGCGCTGTGAAGGACGGCCATCACTGGGTCATTAACGGTTCCAAGATGTGGATCACAAACTCCTATGAGGCTGAGATTTTCCTGATATTCGCAAATGTGGGTATTTCATCCTTAGTGCTCTTCTGAGATTGATAAATGTGTAGGTAAACCCGAGTAAAGGATACAAAGGGATTACATGCTTTATTGCAACGAAAGACATGGGTATCCAGATTGCGAAGAAGGAAGAGAAGCTGGGCATTAGGGCTTCGTCAACATGCACGATCAACTTTGATGACCTGCGCATACCAGAAGAGAACGTCATTGGTGGCGAGGGGAAGGGCTATAAGGTTTGTCCTCCGCCGCCCAAGACAGCAATATCTGAAATCACTCCAGATTGCAATTGAAATCCTAAACGAAGGTATGTTACACTGCTAAATGTATCACCCAGCGCTGGTGTCACTGTTTCCAAAGGGCGCATAGGCATAGCAGCACAGATGCTTGGTCTTGCTCAAGGTGCTTTCGAGAAAACCGTACCATATACCTACACACGCAAGCAGTTCGGTCAGCCTGTTGGTACCTTCCAAGGCATGGCCTTCCAGATCGCACAAGCTGCGGTTGACATTGAGAGCGCCCGCCTATTGACATACAATGCCGCCCGAAGGAAAGAAGAAGGGAAGAGCTTCACGAAGGAGGCTGCAATGGCCAAGTATTGGGCCAGCGTGGTTGCGCAGAGAGTATCTGGACAGGCTATCGAATGGGCTGGAGGGTTAGGTTTCACAAGGGAGACAGGCATCGAGAAGTATTGGAGAGATTCTAAGATTGTGAGTGGCTGCTAAGATTTAAATTCTAAGTACTGAGTGGGACTGATCTGGTATACAGGGTGCGATATACGAAGGGACATCAAACATTCAATTGCAGACGATTGCGAAGTTCATTCAGAAGGACTATTCATAGTCACTTCAGTCGTGTTTAGCCACTTTCCTGGTTGTTTTTGTGAATGAGGAGAAGGGCCCCCTCGAACACTGCCCATCCGATAACAGAGCTGAGAACTTTGCGCGACATGCGAAGGGAGGAACCATCGAAGAACCCTACAACTCCTCGTTGCTTCACAAGTTAACATTAATCATAGCACCATAGCATTACACCATCAAATATTGTGTCTTACCTGCCAGATTCTTTGGGCGGTGGAGATGAACCCACGGTATCGCTCCTCGGAGCGTACCTGCATCTTGGTCTAATGCAACGTTAGAGGAAGCAGGTAGGCTAGAATCTACGTTCACGGACTTTGATGACATCAAAGGGGTGAGTGGCCATTGTAGCGATTGCACCTGCCGATGCGGCAGAAACGCTGTGAATGGTTGTCGCATAAACATTCGGAGCCAGGGATGCTAAGCATAGTCCGTTGTACATTCATGGCTATTCCCATAGCACGAGCACTCACTAGCTTCGCACTTGACGCCTTCATACACGACGACGAATAGTCCCGCATAAGGAGCGTCTCTCAACGATGATGCCACGAAACCGCGCATTAACTCAGAGGGTCCCATGCGCACCACTGACATGAGAGAACCTGACAAGCTCTTGTATGAGTAGAGCTCGCTCTGTGAAGATCAACATGTCTATGGAGTGAGATTTACGCCGGACGGGGTAGGACAAACCTCGAAGCGTGCTTTCACAAGAGAGAAAGGATTTAGCAGGAGGCCAATGGCGACGCGGGCGGTTGCCCCAGCTATCAAATTTCCTTGCGTCGAGAGCTTAGGTAGCACGGTCTTGATACCGTCTTTGCTTCCCCGTACATCTTGGACGGCAAAATACGGCGATTTCGCCATGATAGCACGCAAGTGGGTTAAACTGGTCATATACAGAGCCACACCCGGTACGTTCCTTTTGAGCACGGTTAGTTTGTGAAGAAGGCTGAACGAGAGGAACTTGAGCGGAATCTCACCGCATCAACGTGGCCGTTGTGCCTCTCCAGAGTCCCTTGATGCCATCCTGCCCGACTATGTCACGAGTAGTGTTCCATATGACGGTTGCATTCCTTGGGTGTATCAGCATGCCGAACCAAGTCTAACCCCGCAGAGTTGTCAGTCCTCACCGACTACCGGGTGCTCCGTCTCCTTGTTGTATGCGGGTTTTTAACAAGTCGACTGTGAATGCGTCAACATGGTGCACAAAGAAACGTATGTATGAGATTGTTTACGGGGTTGGAGTAATACAGCCCCAGCGAAACCCGATAGTGCACCTGTTGAGTGGTGAGCAATGTCTGGTGAACTGGGGAAAGATCCTACCAGAGAACAAATGCTGGCTGATGGCAGCATTTTTCATCAAGATCAGATAGAAGGGCGACTGCGGGTAGTTGGAGGCTGCTGGTATATATACCGTTCGAACTGGTCACTCTCCCGCAGGATGTGCCAGCGGAATCCCGATTCGAGGCGTCTAGCACGGTCAAAACTCCTACGGAGTCCTATTACCGCGTCTTTAGCACTTTTGTTTGCTCGTATATATTTAGAACTCTCCTCTCTCTCTCTCTCTCTCTCTGTATGCGAGAGCAAAGCCATTCTATTAGCGGCCTTATTTTTAAAAGACAACTGTCGCTTTGGGCTTCCTTCGAGCATGATTTCAACTTCTTCTGGTCTCCCAAAACTAAACTGACGGAGATTACGAGTCGCTCCTATGAGATCAACTTGGACCCCGTGTATGATGAACATGACTAAGGCTGGCCAGTCACTGGCCTTGTCCGGAGAGCGTGTGTATGATTGGTGACATTGATGTTGCCACTTATGATTATGGCCGCTGCGTGCCTCAGGAGCTGACGAATCCAATGCTTCCTAGCTGTGTGGTACTCACTGACACGGAGTTTACTCGTCAGCAAACAGAAGCATTTAAAGGGCCATGAATGGGACAGCAGTCTCCAACCTCAGCAGTTTTGATTGCTCCCAATGACTGAAAGGACCACCGCAAAGATTCATGAAGTGCTTAACACCTCGTTTGACTTCGTCATTATAGGTTCGTTCATTTTCTGAGAGGCGATCTGGGCAGTTACTGATGCGGCGGCGTCCGTGGTATCGTAGGAGGTGGTGTATGCCATTTTCCTCGGTCCCGAGAAATATTGCAGTATTGACATACATATCTACAGGCAGCTGGTCTCTGCCTAGCATCCCGTCTTAGTGAAGACCCGAACGTGTCTGTCCTTGTGCTGGAGGCGGGGTCTGACCGATTTGATGATCCTAAGCTACGTACGTCACATATGATACCACTTCGCTGCACCTAGGCGAGTCTCACCTTGATCTAGTTATTCCGGCTCAGTATGGGCATCATCTCGGCAAACCTGAGTATGACTGGGCCATAAAAACGGTCGGATTTACGCATATATAGAAAATCCGTTGGTCACTAACTGTGCTGCAGACTGCTCAAGGTTTATCTAATAACAGGGAATATATCTGGAACAGGTGCGATCGGGCACTACTGCACTTCTGATTATTTACCGTAATGCAACAGAGGGAAAGTGCTTGGTGGAAGTTCTGCCATCAACTTCCTTTGCTGGATAAAGCCACCTGCTGACGAGATTGATGGTGTGCATCTTTCGGACCTCTTCAAAGCACGCAATAACCGTACATAGATTGGGAAAGACTCGGAAACAGAGGATGGAACTGGAAAACATTCCAGAATAATTTGCGCAAGCTTGAGGGGTGTGTTGCTATTGCCGAACGTCGCTGGCTTTGCTAATTTTACCTCACCAAGTTATCAACCACTGGATGATCTGACAATCACTCACCACCTTCCCGACCTCCAAACTCAGTTGGGAAGAAATGGCAGGTGATTACGCTAGAAACGCTGGCGGTTCTCACCTTATATCAGGTCCAATCAAGCTTCGCTATCCTGGTACCATTACTCAACCAGAGGTTCAAGCGTTCGAGGTAGGACATCATGCACTCCTCGGGATATTGTTCATGATTTGTTTTTAGGCGTGGCTTGAGTTGGGTATACCCCGTGCCCCCAAACCTGTGAGATTTCTTCCGCAGCACAACTTACACCACTGTTACTGACCCCTTGTCATCTTGGCAGTATGACGGCGACGTAGGCTTTTGTATTTGTGCTAAAATTGCATCCTCACACAGAGTATTATAGCCAAGAGGTGCCTTCTTCTGTGCAAAGACAATTGATTCTTCTACGTATACACGAAGCTATGCAACCACCGTGAGTAACTTTTATCTGTGGTGTGTTGGTCATCCTGAAATCGATCCAGGCGTTCTACTTTCCAAATACTGGACGTGGAAATCTCAAAGTCCTGACTTCCGCTTCAGTAAACAAGATTCTCACCAAGACGACACAAGAGGGAGATTTGGTTGCTACAGGTGTCGAGTTTGTACATGGAGAACAAACCTATGTAATCAACGTCGCCATGGAGGTTATACTCTGTGCTGGGTACGTTGCAACTGTACCCTTTTTTTATATAGCTGGGATGTGTGGTTGATCTACATACTTGCAGAGCCTTGAAGTCACCTCAGATCCTTGAGCTATCTGGCATAGGCAACAGCACCTTACTGGAGTCTGTCGGTGTGAATACTTATCTAAACCTTCCCACCGTCGGAGAAAACCTTCAAGAACATATGGTCATCCATCTCAGTTATGGTCAGGATGATTCCGTTGAACACGGGACGAAGCCTCTGAAATCCGATTCACCCCGCAGAGCTTTCTCCGGATGTCAGTGACCTCACGCTCGACGTGCTACGAGACCCTCAAAATTATGAAGAACATTTGGAGCAGTTGAAGTGGGTTGTATAAATCATCCGCTGATGTCTTCCAAATAACCAGCCATCTCCTAGTGCATCTCCCCGTGGGGGTGCATTCACCCTTGGTATCAGCGGGGTCGCTTTTGTCCCATTGCAGTCAATATCCGATCGTGGCGACGATATTATCAAGGCAGCCAGGGAGAAATTCGAGAGAAGGTCGACATACCCCCCTGGGCTCAAGGAACAGTACGACCTCCAACTCGGTCGTATGGAACGAGCAGAAAATCGAGCAGCTCCTTATGCGATTATTCTGAGCCCTGGCTTCCTCAGCATTCCCAGTACGTTCCATTTCCCTTTTCATTTCGGGAAATTTATCAGTCCCTCAGATCCTCCAGAGCCGGGAAAGAAGTATATCACCCTCACGTTGGTCACAAACCATCCCTTCTCTCGGGGCTCCATTGTAAATCTTGTACACCCCTCTCGTCCAAATTTCGAATTTACACCATCATAGCATGTGACATCTCCCGATCCAGCTGCTCCTTTGGCAACTGATCCTCACTACTTCGAGGAAGAGATCGGTGATTCTTACGGAGAATTCCCTGACAACACTTTAATTTATTGACAGATATGCAGGCCTTTGTTGAACTTGTCAAGTTTGCTCGCAGAGTCACTCAGACTTCCCCTTTCCGAGAGATCTTAGGTGACTTGAAAGTTACAGTTCCTGATCATTTGAAGTAACTTTTTATGCCAACAGCATCTCCCCTGAAGGAAGTTAACCCTGGACCTGACGTTGTAACTGACGAGCAGATTGGTGGTAAGAACCACCGCATTCTTGCGTCGTTAAACGACCCGTTGAACTTGCACTCCCAGATTTTATCAAATCCTTCAGCAACTCCATCTCCCGTAAGGGCCATTACAAAGTTGGGTTAAGCGCACTGAACCACCCACACAGACACAACTGGAACACTTTCCATGTTACCCAACGAAAAGGGTGGGGTTGTTGACAGTAACCTCAAGGTATTACCCTGTCAATCATGAGTACGTTGGTGCTAAGTGCTCTCTAGGTGTATGGCACGTCGAATATTCGGGTCGCTGATCTCTCTGTGGTGCCCCTGCAAATTGCAGCTCCTACAATGGGTGTGTCTTGGTGCAACTGGGGAGATTTAATCACTCACCACTTTTAACTTTTCATCTAAAGCTACTGCATATGCCATTGGCTCCCAAGGTGAGCCACAGAACCACTTGTTGAGACAAGGGGATACCGACGAATGCATTATTTTCTCCCCAGCCGCAGATATCATAAAGGAGCAAATCAAACTTCGCGACTTGAAGTGAATCCAGTTAATTTGTATCTCCGTCTTTTCAAGTGTGTTTGTTGTTCTAGCTGGCATCCATTCCTCGTGTGTTCCAGATACGGTCTTCAAAACAGTATGATTTTTTCAGGATTGTCACCCAGAAGCAAATCCAAATGTAAGGGTTGTTCAAGTATTGCTCTATGTTTCTATGCTTCATGTCTTTTGATGAAGATTATTGCTTTGTTGCTGGCCTAGCAATTATAGTCCAACCATCCTTACAAGCTACTACAGGATCATGATTCACAATAACATTGCAGATGGTGGAAAAGGTGCAACATCTGCTCATCTCTTGATTTCGAGAACTGCCTAAGCTCAGCAGCTCCGACGTATAGCCATTTATGGTACTACCTACTCGAAAAGCCACCTGCGCCAGCAGAATCCTTGCTTGACAGTTTAGAGTCCCAGACGATTGCAATTAAGGGGCCCGAAGAGGGGAGTACACGTTTATGGCAATTCGTTTAAACGTCCCAGTAACCAAAGCTATTGAATCAGTTGCTCAACACTTGGAAGCGCTACACATGACACTCGGTTGAGACGTTCTCTATTTGGAAGGATTTGATTTTCGTTCATGGATGGAATGGAAAACGTTCAGAAATATGGCCAAGGCCTGGTTCGTCCGCGGCGACTGCACTCCGCACAGAAAACAGCGGGAAAGAGGAAGCAGCGGAGTTGCGGCTAGTGGCCAAGATCTCAGCGCAGGTCTATTTCCTAGCTGCAGACGCCTGTCTCCTGACCAAAGGCTTTGATACGTACGAAGAAACAATACAACAGGACATATTACTTGGAACTCCCGAATGGTTCTCTCAACTCATCGTTGTCGCGTTCGTAAACAAGAAATCAGCGGGGGTAGAGCAAGTGACAATCGCCAAAGGTCATAGCTTCGTCTTGTTTTTGAGTTGTCGGTGGCACACCCCAATAATTATCAATTCGGGGAGTGATTCTAAAAAAGATAAAGTACCGTTGTCAGTGCTGCTACACATCCACTTACCATCTTCGGATGGTCAAATTTCTGTCGAAGTCCAGCGGAGACATCCGGGATCAACCTGTTTACGTTGCACAGGAATGATTGAGACATAGGGTTTTTATTGGACTGCGAATGAATACAACCGTGTTGTTACATTCCTTAGGTTGAAAACGGTTTGAGAAGGAGACAACTGGTTCAGTGCTAGTCGAAAAACGACCAAGAGCAAGACGAAGACCTACGAATCGTCACTGGTGACCTCAGAGTAACTTAGGACATCTCTCCAGGCATCAAAAAGAGGCACCGTTTACATCCAGCGCAAGTTCGAGAGCACTTTGATCGCATCGATTATTACAGAATCCTCATTGTTGGCAGATCAAATGCAGGTAAAACCGGGACACCATTGCAGAGCGTTTCAAAGCTCTCGGAGATCTTCATTGCGAAGGGCGAAAAGGCTAAATGCCTCATCCATCAAGAACGTAGGGTGCTTTCATATCTTCCTTGAGAGACTATTCGGACAGTGGAAGTAAGAGGTTAGAGCCGCTCAGGCGAGTTCGCCCTCGAAGGAAGAATGAACGAACCTGGGCCCAGCCTTCACACATATTTTGTCCCCAGTTCCCTTATTTGGGCCACTTCAGTGAAGGAGAGGAAGTACATACAATGGCTGTGCTCTTTTTTGTCCGGTATCAAATCACCACGGGCGAGAAAAACCTTGGAGAGCATGATAGATCGGGGAGGGGAATGATTAGTCTCCCTAAGCCAGATAGGGAATGTGCAAGTGGGTGTTTACAAGGAAGATGGCGGCCCGCGTCGCGCCGTGAGCGCGGGAAAACAAGAAATAACCTCCGACCAAATTCGTGAAGTGGGACAACCATGGCCACGATTCCCTCCCAGTCCAAGTCGAAACACCTCCGAGCATGTTTACTATGCTCCATCATTCAACATCCAATGGACTTTCGGAAGAACGGGTGTCCTAATTGCGAAGAGATCATGCAGGTGCGTGTGCTCTTCACACGTCTAGACACAGGGGCGGTTCTTTTCACACTTACGCGCTCGCCTGACAGATGAAAGGGTCTCCAGATCGTATTTCCGTTTGCACTACGACCTATTTCGATGGTATCATCGCCGTTATCGATCCCGAGTCCAGTTGGGTAGCCCGTTGGCAAAGGACTGGTGAGTCTCAGCACGTTTTCGCCTTCTGAGTCTCTTATTGATAGCGTTTTAGCGAAATATGTACGGGGGATGTATGCTGTACGAGTCAAAGGTCGCGTTCCGGAGGACGTCGAGACTGAACTTGAGAATCGTGGCATTAAGTACCGGCCGAGGGACCAAACAGACCAGGACTAGTGCACCTGGGACGCCACCTCTGCAGATTACATGGTACTCTTGGTGATATTCATATGTGTGGATTAATCGTGTTGCAGGAGAATTACTGTACTGTCGACTTGAAATGCTGCGGGTGCTCGGATGATTCATTTGAGGACCCAGCCGTTTCAGCCTCTACACTAAAGTTACATACACGTCATAAATTGGGTGATAAAACTATGGAGTGGCTAAGTAACTGCAGTCTTGTACGGTATACAGATGATCGGGTTAAACTGTTCTGGGTGGATATCGTGGTATCTCTAGGGGCTCATAATAGCTCGTGCAAGACTTGATCGTACCGGTGTGGCATATGGGCGCTATAGTGGGTGAGTGTCGGAACAGCTAGTAACGAGGAACAACATACCCCAACATGCTCCGCGAAAACACGATCTGCGAGAAGACTCTCTCAGTATCCAGCACCTCAAAAAGCCTGACCTTTTCGGCAGTCCCACCCTTGTCTGTAGAACAGGAAGTCGTTGACCTTGAAGCTGCCAGCTGCTGGGAAGGTGGGAGGTCACCGTCCCGACGTGCCCAGAAAACGCGACCAGGAGGGAAGAGATCCGCCATGTGCATATTTGCCTCTAGCGTCCTACGCATCGCCAGGAACTAAATTGAGAGTCAGCGAACGATAAGGGAACAGTTATGCCAGTAAAAGATCCACGCGCATGAGCACCCGAAAGCAATTTAGGCCTGCACTTACCCAATGAAAGTTTTCTGATGAATTGTTCTCGCTCTTCCATGCCTTGGCTCTCTGGGTAACGACGGAGTAGCCCTCCTCTCCTCTTTCATTTGCATCGCACAGTAATAGAGCCGCGTTTCGAATATCTCGGACGGATCCTAATGAGAGCCTGGAAACAACATCGTCCGAGTATACGAAAGAAACCACCAGGTTGGATGCCAGATGGCTCAGTGCTGCATCGGTGAGACAACTGTAGCACACGACTCTTCAATGGGCATGTGACGTAGATCAGGAAAGCCACGTACGGGGGAGCAATGGCGTATACAGATACCGGACAGTTAGCAGTGAGTCCACTTGAAGGGACAGTCAGACAGGTGGTTGGATCCGCCCACATCTGCAGCGCATTCAAATCGCCAACTCCCAGGGTTTCATGGAGCATCACTCACCAACGCCAGTAAAATAGCCACACCAGCACCAAGGCTATGACCACAGAGAATCAGTTCTGCACGTTGTCATCAGTTCTGTGGCAAAAAAAAAGGAATGTCTTCGTGGACGAACCATAATCTGGGCTTCGGTTCAAAGCACCCGCAACCGCACGGTGGACTGGCTTTCCGATCTCTCCCATCACCCGTGCCATACGAAGCATCCCACCATGTACGTGATATTGCGGACGCTTTTCTATTGATGGTAGTGATCTCAATGACGGGGCTCTGCGCCGTTGTTGCTTCCCCATACTCGTGGACGGCACTTTGCTGTCGTCAGATCGGTGGGTATCGTAACACTGCATATCTTCTCCCGGCGGACTGGATGCAGGCACAAACTCGACCGGTACACATGTCAGGTCAACCGCTAGTTCGTTCAGTGACATCGTTCCTGTGAATTGGATTATGTTGGTCCATCAGCAGAATGGCGAATTATCTTCCAAATCAGCACGAACCTCGAAGCACTAAAACTACCTGGCGTCTGTCGTGGTCAGTAAGCACCCAGAATCTGGGCATCTGCCTCTCAATACCGATCACAGCCGTTGCACGGACGCGGGCCTGCACGTCCGGGGTATTTGGAACATGACCGTGAAAAGACCTCTCAAATATTTCCTTATCATGTTTGCCCATTAGTATATCCCACCATGAAAATTCCAGGTTCTCGGACGTGGTTGGGTATGAAAAATCGCCTTCAGCCTCTGCTTCTGCTGCATTAATGGCACTTTCTAGTTGTGCCTCCTCTGCTTCTTTCTGATTCTTCGAAGTCGGAGCCCTCACTTGGCTGGGAGACGAAGTGAGCCAGGGCGAAACGCCGAAGAAGAGTAGACTGGCTCCGCCATAACCTGCAAGAACCATCTTGGAAAAACGGCGCAGATCTGCCTTTATGTCATCTATGGACTTCTTCGGTCGCACTGTAGGGTCCTCCTTCTCTTTCCGCTTAAGACATGACATGGCCGAAAACGAAACGGAGAGAACGCTTAGCGATCGTGTTCTGGAATGGGTTCCAGCGGGTGCCTCCCCGATGTCCGCAGAAATCAGCTGGCCTCGGTTGCCAGGAAAGATGACGTCCGACGTGACACGAATGCGCGAAGGAACCCGTTTGAGTTGTGGTCCGCTGAATAGATCGTGCACCTCGATTTCACGTAGATAGCTCGACCATTCTTTTTCGTGCCATTCTTGTGTTATGCCTTGTAGCGCTACCCAGGCGATGACGGCCTTGCCAACCTCCGTGATCCCGTACCTTTTCTGCGATATACATCCGTTCGGAGCAGCAGGGTTGTCCCACTCTCGCTTTACTAGCTGGATGAAGGAGACGAGGGAGAACGAGGCTTCAGTGCTGCCGGAGAATATGACAGAAAGGATATCGATGGAGCCGTGTGCGGCACGCAAGGAGGCGGAAGAGATGTATTCCCCGAGGAAGATTGGCGCCAGAGTAATTGCTTCTGCAAAGTTAATAGCAGTCGTTACAGCACCTTCGATGACGGGTGCGGTGACATTGATACCAAAGACGGTGTGATCGAACACATTGGCCGTAGCGCCGACGGTACTAGATGCAACGTTACGAACTAGTGAGAACTGGAGACGCTTAGATGAGCTGTTAGTGGGCAGACTTTGAGACGTACACCGAACTTGGTGGTCGTCTTGACAGCCGAAAAGGCGAGCGCAGTGAGTGTGGAAGCGACGTCGATGCTCTGCCTGCTGTACCGTTCCCAGTCATAGCGCATGGTGGGCTCTGGTGTAGTAGGACAAGCCCATGGGCGCCCCTCGACGACTGTGCCCACAGAAAGCAGCCGCCCTTACTTATATGAGGACGATGGCGCGTGATTTGGGGCGACAAATGGGGACGACCACTTTGACAAATACGGCAGGTAAATAATTTGTGGTCTTGCTCCTTGTTGTGATCTCAATCATTTCATGTCAGTCTGCCAACTGCGTTTGGCGTTGTGCAGGCCACTACGGCGACCAACGGCGACATTCCGGGAAGGGAGACGCGTGCTTTGCTGGCGAGCATTTGCGACGGAGGCCGACAGCACCCACGACTTCAAGCCCTCTATCTATGGCCAGCCACTCTTTCCATCCCACCCCCATCTCCGTGAGCATGTTACCATTACACCGAGTTGCTAGACTCAGACAATCCACCAAAAGTGAGACCACATGAACTGACACCTGGAATACCCTTGGACGAGTATGAACTACGACGGAAGGAACTTATGGACAGTCTACCTAGTGACGCCGTCGTCATTTCGGTTGCGGCACCCATCAAATATATGAGTGGGAGTGCGTCGTACTGTCAATTGTCATGATGAATCTGTCTGATGCTTTCAAAGACATTTTGTAGGTTACCTGCGTATTGAGTCCTTGACCAACGCCGACCACTCGTTGTAGCTACAAGTTCCGTCAGGCATCTGACTTTTGGTACTTGACGGGCTTTGAGGAGCCGGATGCAGCTGTCATACTTGGTGCGCTCAGGACTGTTCCTTGAGGCTAGGTGTCCTCTTGACGCTAGCATAGAAAAAACATCCACATCCCGTGGGTACCGTATGACGTTGTTTTGCAATGGCAAGGATTCTGCCAAAGAGAAGTGGGAGGGCGCGAGGTGATTCAGAGTCCATACTTGCTTCGTCTATACATTCTTACTCCAAATGACTAGGACAAGTTTCAGTGACGCTCTCTCCATCTTCAAAGCCGATAATGCCATGTCCATCCATAGCTTTCCCTCTCAGCTCAAGGCTATCGCCAGTCTTTATTCTAATATCTACATTGATTTACCCAACGCATCTTTAAAACGGTCGCCACGTACCGTGAAGTCTTTGTTGAGATACCTTTCGTCCTCCGTGCAACTTCGCTTAGAGCACGAATCTGTTGTAGAGTCCCTCTCGAGTTCTAGAAGGCGGCCTTTGGCCCCGCTGGTAGCAAAACTACGGTCAATCAAGAGTGAATGTGAACAGCAAGTCATGCGCGCTGCTGCAGATATCAGTGGAAATGCATTCGCGAAGGTCTATATGATTTCCTCTGTGAATACGCTGAGCTTACTCGAATATTTAAGACCATGCGCTTCACTCGCCCAGGCTTATCAGAGAGTGCGATTGCAGCTCATTTTGAATACCTGTGTAGGCTCTCTGGATCACAACGTTTAGCATATGTGCCTGTCGTTGCCTCTGGGTATGGGTCTCTCATGTAACTTTGGAGATATCAGGGTGATCGGATATATGCTAGGCCTAACGCACTCATAATACATTACACATCAAATAATCAAGTGGTTGAAGATGGTGAAATGGTCCTCGTGGACGCTGGCTGTGAATACAAGTAAGCAGCTCCTTTGCTGACAACAATATCCTGCTGATGCAGTTTTCAGTGGTTATGCTTCAGACATCAGTGTGTCTTACCCTTCATTGCTTTGAATTTACTAACGCTTAGGCTTCCACTTTTGCATCTTACTCCGCTTTTAAAATCGTATAGCACGCACGTACCCCGTTTCCGGGAGATTCACGCCCGCCCAACGCGACCTTTACACTGCTGTCCTTAACGCCCAAAAGAACCTCATTAGTCTATGCACAGAAACCGGCTCGCTCAGCTTGCATGATCTTCACCAGCGGTCGTGCGACCTTCTTCGTTCCGAACTCAATCAGCTCGACTTTCGGTTGCATACGGGCGATCTGGAACGCGTACTTTACCCGCACTTCCTGAGCCATCCCATCGGTATAGGTGAGCCGACCTCCGCATTAGCGACTAGCTGCTGACGTGGCTACGTAGACTTGCATGAGTCGACAACGCTTGATCGTGGAGAACAGTGAGCATTTACTCGATTGATGTAGACATCTCTTCAGTGCGATTATCCTACCAGGCTGAAGGCTGGAATGGTTATTACTGTGGAACCAGGTGGGTGCAAATCACTGTCATCCTATTTGCTGTCGTCAATGCGGCACCCGTCGGGATAAAGGTCTGTACGTACCACCCACTCCACAATTCCACAAGTGTTACCATAATATGGGGATTCGAATTGAGGTACGTCTCAACCCCTTGATTCAGGGGTGTATTTCGGAAAAATTGTTATAATATAGGACGAGGTCCTGGTAGGCAAGGAACATTCCGTTGTGCTCAGTGTTTCAGCACCAAAAGAAGTTGGTATTCCATTTTCAAATTCTCGAAATTCTGACGTGTCCACTAAAAATGAACCTTTTTTCTCAACTAGATTGAGGACGTAGAAGGGGCTTGTCTGGGACAACTTGGCACCCAACCCTTCTAATCGGCCCAATCAATCTCCATCATTCGTTCTGTTCCTGATGTTCTTCGCTCCCTTCTAAAGCTCCCATGGCTCTGAGAACCTGTTCTTTCCTTAGCCAGTTGTCTTCCGGGATGAAATACCAACTGAGAAACGCAAAGATAGTGATAGCACCAAAAATAACAACCGCCTGCAAAAAAAGAGGTCAGACAACCATCAGCAAGGATATTTAAGGTATCACAACTCACAAAGTTGAATGTCTCAGCCGTAACTGGGAAGTAGAATGGGGAGATGTCCACCTGTGAGGTAAGTCGGATGAACACGGTTGACTACACCAATCCGAAGCCGTAGACGTACACAAAAGATAAGGGCATTGAAAACGGCAGCACACATATAGAACGGTTTGGCAAACTTGCCAAGTTTGAAGTGCGAAGACTGGAAGTGGTTCGGGGTCATTGTGAGCCGTAGCAAGGCGATCAAGCCATATGCCGCGATGGTTGGGACCCCTCCCGCCGAAACTAAAGACGTGAATGCCACCTGGCTAGGTAAGATGGTGCAGAGGAGCACGGCAGCACATATATATATGACAGTAACTGCATTGCGGGGTTGCCCCTTGGCGTCCACGCTGCCAATCCAGCGAGATAATGGCAGAACACCGTCTCGAGCGACTGCAAACACAAGGCGCGACGACGCAACGATGACCACAGTGGTATTCTGGGATCGGGTCACCATGCATTCGCAAGTTCTTTCATAGGAGTATGTCACATACCATAATGAGACCGAGCACCGCGATTATTGTCATGAAGATACTGGCTTTCTTTCCCAGTGCGAGTGCATAAATTTGAACGAATGGCTGCGGCGCGTCCAATGAAAACACGGTATCCAGATCCGGAGTGCAGAAGAGGAACAGGATGGCAGTAATAAAACCAAAAACACCCGTTGCTACAGCGCTGGACAAGATTCCCTTTGCTGCAACCACGCTAATAGTGCCGTAAGCGCCAACATCCTGATTTGAGTGGATTACAGCGCACCTTGCATTCTTTGTTTCTTCGGCGATATGCCCGGAGGCATCAAACCCGGTTAGCGTGCCGGCAGTAAAGAGGCTTGTAAGAGTTGAATGCCAAGCAAAAGGACGGTTTAAAATAACGGCTCACAATGAAAGTATCCAATTCCACGCGGGAGGGGCCCCGGTGCCATTGTCTACCCGGTCATAAATGATTCTGTCGGCATTGCAAATAACAGGAACTCACAGGTCATAGTGAAGACATCCTTCGCAGTGCGAAAACCGTATGTCTTTGAAACACCAATAGGTAACCAAATAAGACATAACAAGAAGTCGAGCATCATGATGCCAACTGAGAATTTGAATACCAGAGAATATAATCTTGGAGGAAAATAGTTAATCGCAACAGAAATCAGGAGCATCAGCTCAGAAATGCCCCAGATGAATGCACGCCAGCGGATGTTGTCGTTTCCAACACCACCAGGGAAATTGATGTCCCAAACGGCCAGTTGAGAAACAATGTAATTGGCTGTTGTCTAGAAAGAGGTATTAAGGCATACGATGTTACATTTTGAGCAACCTGACCTGACAGTTGCTCGCTGTGAACGTCATCCAGGCTGTACAAGACCACCAAGCAACGAGAAACCCGAAGAATCTCGCATACTTTGGCCCAGCACTCTCGGCAGCCCAAATATAGATCGAGCCGCTCAATGGCAGCGCAGAACAAATCTCTGCTAGGACAGCAGCTGTAATGAACATGAAAACCATTGTAACCAGGTATGATGACCTGTATGAAAATCAGTTCCTGCATAAACGACCGTTGGCGTATTCCGACCATATCGCAGCAGGACCGCCCGCGAGCAACCCAAGGAAGAATGCAGAGCTGAGTGGAGCAAATGAGTCGGGGAAAAATGAGCTGGATACAATGCATACCGAACACCGCCAATGAAGTTGAGAGCCACGAAACTAGCTGCGAAGCTCTCTATGAGGTGCCAACTACGGTGCAATTGCTAAACATGCCCATTAACGAATACAAGGCTTTACAAGAGCCAGCTTCACTCACTTGCTTGTACCCAAGCTGGTTCTAGGGAGAAAGGAGAAAGGCATCAGTCATATATAATGGCTCCCGTAGGAGCGTAACATAAATAGCGACACCGGGGGCTTCCCTACGCAGGTATGAGCGCTGTTCAGGTTCAAGCGGTATGATCTCAACCCCCAGTGCTTCTCCAGATGATGCGGTATTGCATCCTCCAAATCAGCAACCAGGGATACCCGCAGCCCGTTCCAGTTCGCCATTGTAAATGGACGTTACCGGTTAGAATCATGGTGGCCCATGGTGAGCGTCTCAATCTACGCAAGGTCTCTCTCCTTTGGCTTGAATGTCTATTACCAGTTGCAACACATCCCTATCTTCAACATCAGCAACTTCGCTGTCGTTGGGGTTGACTTTGTTGGCGTTAACACTCGGAAGAGACATCGTGAAGACAAAGGTGGAGAATGCTCTCGGTGAGATGTGTATTTATATTGTGGCCCCGTATTACTCCGAAGTTGTTACTACAACTCTCACGAAAGTCATCCTGATATGTCTCGCTTGATAACTGCCTCTCAGCCGCTGTCTACTGGATATTGAGACGCTGCAAGGACTTCAGTCGGCGTAAGCAACCATTATGGACTGTGATACGAACCGGTTTAAGTGCCTTGATAAGAGCCCACTCCTCCATCGTAACGTCAGCTTTAAAGGTGGCCTGCAAGGAAGACCTGAGTAAACTGGAACACAAGTGAGAATCACCACTGCACCTTCAGGACGTCAATACTTTGACGTGTGATATGACTGATCAGCTCATCTTGTTCGTCGAAATGTCGGCCGAACGATTTGGCAGGTTGATAGACCGCATGCTCGATCTTCACGGCAACGCCACCACCAGCCTCAGATTTCTTGACTTTCTGATGCCAACGATGAATATTCGAGGTCACTTAATGTCTCTAAGGGTATCTTACCTCAAGGGATTTGTGGTTTATCTCAAGCGAAGTGCTGTTGAAAAGTCACGATGATATTATAGAGCAATGGAAAGGAGGCACTTACATCTTACCCAGGTCAATGATCTCCCGCTTAGAGGGAGTCGCCGGATCTGGAACTTTCACAACACAGATAGGTGTGCCGATGCGCAAGGTTCCATCCAAGATATCGACACCCAAAATGATCGGATCACGTTTACAGAATGCAGCAATGATCTTGAGCCGACACGGCCAGACCGCTTGGGGAGCCGCATCTCTTCTCTTAGCCTCCATGATCTCATTATTGTAGGCCGTGAATGCGTCGAAGAGATGGTAAATAATATCAGCTGAATGGTCCTTATCAGTTTATGCGCCGGATGAATATTTAGATAACGAACCCTTGAATATCCGAACGCCCATTTCTTCTGCTAATTTTTCGGCGTCCTTGTCCACTGGCACATCAAAGGCGAGGATGACAGCAAGTTCTTTAGCCTTTTCGAGCATAGTTGCGCAGCGCATGATGTCTCTCTTGTGTACAGGACCGATGTTAATTCCATTCACTGGGATCTTACTAACCTTCAAGAAATCAAGTAATGCCTCCAGCGAACCCAGTGTACTGGCTTGTACACATACACCGCGTCCCGACTTGTCAATAGAATTCAGGAGTGATGTGAGATCCGACATAACTTCATCGCGGAGATCGTCCTCATCATCATCTGGACCAACTACGAGAAGTCGCGAACCAGCGATAGCTTTCTCTAAGTCGGGGGCCACAAGTTTCACACCAAGGGCTGCCCTGACCTCTTTATGATGAACATATTGTGACTGCGGGATGAGACCACCGTTAAGGGACAAACGCAGTCACACTGAGATATGCACGAACCTTGATGCGTAGTTCGCGCAGAGGTTGCGGAGTGAGAAGAGCGCGTACTTGAGTCACAATTGGTCCGTTCAGGCCACATACCACGATCCTTTCACCTTCGTGTAGAATTCCGTTAGATAGGACGACATCGATTGTAGTCCCGAGACCTTCGACAACTTTGACTTCCAAAACGGTACACTCTAGTTCAGCAAGATACATGAGACGGTCACTCATGCGCTGCTGTGTGAGGTTGACAAGGAGCATAATCATATCAGGAACACCTTCACCCGTGACGGCGGACGTAGGGACAAGGGAAACGTTGCGGGCAAAGTTCTTGTTCTCATAGTACAGCACAGCATTCAAACCTTGTTCCGCGAACGCGAGCATAGTCTTTTGGACACGGTCCTCGAACTCACGCTGGACAGATACCTTTTGTTTAGCAAGCGATTCTTGGAACGCCCCATCTGGAGTGGCCACCCAACCATACATACGGTCGATCTAACTTTTCGTCAGTGCATAACAAGTCGTCGCGGTTGATACTTACCTTGTTCAATGCAACGATGAATGGTGTTTTACGTTCCCTCAGGAGACGAAGGGACTCAAGAGTTTGAGGTTCGAGACCATGCTTGTAGATCTCATCAGCAGTCTAACCTTGTGTCACGAAAAGCAACTCACCATGATGTCAACCACAAGAATGGCGATATTGCAAAGGGAGCTCCCACGGCTTCGCAAGTTGGTGAATGACTCGTGACCTGGTGTATCTATAATGAGCAAACCGGGTATCTTGTACTCCTGCTTATTGTCCTGTAACCATGTGTCAATGACAGAGGTTCCATTATACCTAGTGTTTGGCCTAACCTTGTTAAGTACAGTAGTCTTGGTCTTGATAGCCTCAACCGGGAAATATGTCGCTCCAATTTGCTGTGTAATGCCACCAGCTTCACCTTCTTGAACATTTGTTTGCCGAATCTACGCTACGAGTGTTAGTCGTAACCACAGGCAGGTACAACAATCAAACCTTGTCCAGGAGCTTGGTTTTACCCGTGTCGACATGGCCTAAAATACAACAAATTGGACTGCGGAGATCATCCTTACTGCGCGCTGCAAGGGCCGCTTCATGCGCCTTCGCTCTACGTTCAGCCGCCTCGACCTTCTTCTGGGCGGCTAGACGTTGAGCTTTCGTCAGGCCATCGTCAGACTCATCGGAGGTCTCATCCGAACTGTCATCGGAGTCCTCCGACGAAGATTCCTCTTCAGAAGATTCGTCGGAGGATTCTTCCTCCTCTTCGACAGATTTAGCGGGAGGACCTTTCTGTGCTGGTAACGATTGAGATTTTATAGTCACAGATCTGTCCGTTTCTGCGTGCGATTGGTCCGTGAATATCATTTAACAGCAGCAAGATCAAACTAACCAGTAGTCTTCGCAACAGGCTTCGGTGCCCCCTTTGAAACCTTAGGTGCAGAAGTTGGTTTCGCTGGAGTGACCTCCTCCTCACTTGAATCGTCCCAAGCATCTTTGACACCAGATGGCATGGAAGGCTTACTATCCTCCTCGTCGCTGCTTGCGTCCCAGTCATCTTTGACACCTGGAATTTTGGAGGCCGGTTCCTCAGCACGCTCTGACGGTGTTTCTGGTTCCGGAGTTAGGGGACGGGATGAAGGTGCAGGCGACGATGGAGAAGGGGAAGGCGTCTCGGCAACAGCTAGTTTTTTCTTGCGATTACTATACACCACCTTTTTAGCACCGGTCGCCAGGAAATCGGAAGGCTGCTGTAGCCCCTCAACATGAACACCCGAAGATAATAGGGCCTGTCGACGCAGTTCAGCAGCAGCTCTTTCTTCCTTTTGTTTCTTCGTCAACAAGCGGCCCTCCTTCTTAGCCAGCTCGCGTTTAGCCTAGTAAAAAACATCAACAAGTAAGTCGACATATAAACGTTAAAATACCTTTTCTTTCTCCTTCTTACGCTGCTTCTCCTCCTCCCTTTTCTTCGCTTCTTCCTCAGCACGCCGTTCTTCCTCTTCAATTCGGCGCCGCTCCTCTTCTTCTCTGCGTCTAGCCTCTTCTTCCAGTCGTTTCTTTTCCTCCATCATCGCCCTGAGCGCGCTTAGACCACCCTTCTTCTTCCCTGCGGCGGGCGTAGGCGCAGGTGCCGCGGCCGGTGTTGGTGCTGGGCTGACCCCGTCGTCTTTCTTGCCCTTCTTTTTCTTTTTCTTCTTCGCAGCAGACTCGGCGGCATCACCTCCCTCGTCCTCACCACCGTCCTCCTTCTCAAGTTGTGGTGCTGCTGGAGCACTGGGAGACGGCTGCGTCGCATCGTCCTTCTTACCCTTCTTCTTCTTCTTTTTTTTCGCGGTAGACTCGGCGGCATCACCTCCATCGTCATCACCTCCATCCTCCTTCTCCGATTCGGGTGCCGCTGGAGCACTGAGAGGTGGTTCAACCGCATCGTCTTTCTTGCCCTTCTTTTTCTTCTTGTTCTTCGGTGCGGACTCGGTAGCATCATCTCCGTCATCACCACCTCCGCCTTCCTTCTCCGGTTCGGGTTCCACTAAAGCACTGGGAGGTGGCTCATTATCCTTCTTACCCTTCTTTTTCTTCTTCTTCTTCTTGGCAGAACCCCCTGCGGCATCACCTCCATCGTCGTCATCTCCGTCCTCCTTCCCTACATCCGATTCGGGTGCAGCTGGTGCAGTGGGAGGTGGATCAACTTCAACTTCGTCATCTTTCTTATTTTTCTTCTTCTTTGGCTTTGTAGCTTTAAGAGCAGACTGTATAAAAAATCACCGATAAATAAGTGGACCCACAGTATGGAATGATTAACATACCATAAGGCCACCAAAATCCTCATTTTCGTTTACTATGGGTGGACCGTCATCCGCCTGGAGGGCACCGAACGATGAGAATCCACTCGATACATGATTTCGTTCGTTGGGTAAACCACCTGCTTCATCAGCATCGCCGATCTGTCCGTCAGTAAGCGGGTTTTTTGGAGCAGGAGTCCCCATGGTATCCCTAGTACAGACTAGACATTGAGCTCGAGAAGACTTGAGAGATCGACAAAGCGTACCAGTAGTCATCATCTCCACGTTTCCCTTTCTTACCCTTGTTTTTCGGTGGCATCACGACTGTCGTTAAGACTTTTCTGATCGTATGCCCTCTTGGGTGATATGTGAACCTCCTCCACCGACTGAGACAGTGGAATCGTAGGGTCCTGGCAAGGACTAGATTATCAGCGCTATGGCAGTACAAATGTGTTTACCAAATGTGGACATCAGTGACGACGCCTAACTACGTCTGACCGACACTTGAGTCTTCCACACAGTACATACATAGTCGACCGCAGGCAATAACTGCACCGCAATCGCCATGGGACTGCTCACTATCATCAGAAAAAGTCGTCAGAAAGAGAAGGAAATCAGGATATTGTTTCTGTAGGTGACATCGCTCCAGTGAGGGAAGATGGGCCTCAACGTTGGATTGCAGCGGACTCGACAACGCAGGCAAAACGACTATCCTAAAGAAGATCAACGGCGAGGACATCACATCTATTAGCCCAACCCTCGGATTCAACATCAAAACGTTCGTCCATCGGAGGTGAGCGAACCCTGATCTTCTCGAAACGGACTCATAGTTCTGCAATGGATTCGTTGTGTCCAGCTACACTCTCAATATTTGTCAGCCTATTCTTCATCCGTTCTATGTACTGCTAAAAACCTCAACGGGCATTGCATGTAGGGGACGTTGGCGGGCAGCGGACTCTTCGGCCTTACTGGAGAAATTACTTCGAGCAAACCGATGCCATTGTATGGGTGGTTGACTCAAGCGACCGCGTGCGTATTCGGGATTGCAAGGCAGAACTCCACAATCTTCTGCAAGAAGACGTAAGTAACTCGCAGGCAAGTTGCGGGATGTTCACATGGCTGAGATATTGCCGTCAGAGATTAACTGGTGCATCGCTTCTCGTGTTCGCGAACAAGCAAGATATCCATGGTTCGATGACGGACAAGGAAATACGAGACGTCCGTTATCTTCTATGTGCGCCAAGTAGAGCTGACCTAGACCACTGTGCTTCCTTTGTAGTTGCTTGATCTTCCCGGCATCAAATCGCATCACTGGAAGATATGGCCATGCAGTGCAGTCACTGGCCAAAATCTGGTTTCTGGCCTGGATTGGGTGGTCGAAGACGTTGCGGGTAGGCTCTACTATAATTCTGTTACCTCCGCTCGCAGGGGGGATGTACATGGCCACAATATGGAGCCCCAGGACGTCGCCTGACCACGGATCATCATTCCCACTTAGCGCTGACTTAGTATGGGGAAATTAAACAGGGCTGGATAGGCTTGGTTGCGGAAATTCCTGGTGACACTTCATTGATCCCAACGAACAATAGACTGCACTGACGTTCAGGTCCGTCGATTAAAGTCACCTTTACCACATTCCCGTGATTCCATTTTGTAGGCCAGATATTTATCGAATAGAGGCATATAGCCTACTTCTGGTTAAATTTCAGTGACTCCTGTCGTCCTCCCACGCGGTGGGGATGATACGGTTAGACTATTACTATCCTGAGAGCTCCCCGAAACCGAGGAATTTAATTCACGCCTCGACCTCTGTTATGACTATTACGGCTGGCTACGAGTTTCGACGGCCATGCGCACACCGACTTCCTTGGTAATCAATTAGTTGTCTCGCATATCGCCGTCACTATTTCAGAAATCAACCTCCCATCGTAGGCAGTCAGTTGGCCGGTCATCGGAATTCGTCTCTCGTGTGCGCATGTTATAGGTTAGCCTGTACACGTAAATTTTGGCGATGTCGCTCTGGTCTTCTTAAGAAGAAATCCGATATTCGAGGGTGGGACCTGCATCGTGGTGCCAGTGAAGTACATAGAATCCATGTACGCCGAGCAGAAGAGCGAAACCTGGTTGAATTTTGTTCGAACCAGTCTTCGGAACTGCCCAAACCCGGTTGCATTATATCCGGCCCGCAAGTGTTTCGAAAGACTGTACGATGTACCTCAGTCACATATGTATATATGTACATACCAATGCGGTACCGTGTTTGCCTGTAGTGCGTATTTGATGTGACGTCAACGTTGCTACCTACAAACATTGTGAACTGCCGGTCAAACTAGTTGACAATGGTGGTCCATGATCAATGTGGCAATACCACTAATGAAGATTGCGATCGCTAGCATGCATTAAAGCAAGTGCCACTCCAAGTAGTTATTTACCCTTCAATAGATACGAGGCAAGTTTTTATTGTTCAGTTAGATATCGGTACCTTGGGAAAGGTGTCCATCAGGTCCGTCCGGGCATGGAGACCGAGCCCATACCTACTTTTGATCCGTTTCCATTGAACCGCCACCGTAACTTTGAAGCACCACACAATTGTAGCCACATTGTTGGGACGACCGCACAGGAGACGCGTGACTAACCATTTATGACTCAGCCATGCATTTTTAGGATGACTCGGGCCTCCAGCTGACCTAGCAAGTGAGCCAACACAAACATTAAGCTTTTGCGTTGCTGAACAGCAGAACCTCGATCAAGAATGCATCAATGTACGTACTGGAATCTCTCTCGGTATCGTGGCTTATTGCTGCCATAAACATACCGTTCCCATGAATGCTGAGCAAATAGCGACATGCCGATCCAGGGGCCAATCATCACCGTTCACGAACTCTTTGTTTGAGAAGCCAAGCCACGCTGCTCACCCAGCAACGTTACAGTGGGCAGAAATATGTTCCTGCCACTAGGGACGGGGGCGATAGGTCGGCATGTATTGGTTGCGGCTGTACATTTTGTAGTTCAGGGCGATCGCGCCGTAGAGACTTGAGGTGGAAGCTCAATTCTTGGGGGACGGAACAATTCGCATGGCCATTTGAAGAGGTAATTTAGGTCATCTGGTGGGACCGAACGGGCGATATATTATATTGGAGCCGTGGTTCACAGACAAGATTTCTTTTCATTAAGAAGAATGTAGGTGTTGGCCCCAGGACATCCACTAACCTTGTGCCCAATGAACTAGTTCTGAAATTATGGAGTCAAGTTCATGTACTTGATGATAGTCGAGGCTAATAACATCTGGCAGTGGGAGTTAATCACACAGTTATAGAAATGGCACACAGGGAGAAGCACCTGATCAGTACCAGAGATACTACAAGTTATCAACCAATAGAAACTGGTTTGCACAGGCCTGCGTAGGGCTCCGTGCTCTTGGCGACTCTCAGATCTGGACTAGGCAAACCTTGAAGCTTACCCTTTGCTAGAAGTTTCGGAATCCCACGTTCATTCGCATTTGCACTGCAGTTGCCTGAGAAATGCATCATCGATAGAAACGATTCCAACAACAACAACAACAAGGTACGTACTGACTGCGGGAGTTGACACACCGACTCGCCAGGACTCGCCCCTCGAGCGCATGGCTTATGATCCACGAGATCGGGGGAAAGGTCGGGCCCCGCAATAAGCCGCAAACAGCCCTGTAGGGGTGGATGTAAGGCTAGGACTTGAATGACCGAACGGGGCGAAACTTTGGCTCGTTTATTGTTTGTGATTGGATCTACGCTTCAAGTGCGCGCTGGGCAACGTGTAGTTGCCCGGGTACAACGATTAAGATCCGAGTATTTTCCAAAGCCGCATCGTTTGCGTGTCAGGGCTGGGATGAAAGGAAGACCCTCGAGCATCAGTGGTGAAATTTTTGTCCACCGACATTCAGCGTCGTCGGTGGAGCAATAGAAAAAGTTGATGGAGTTCGAATGCCACGACATTGGATCAGTGTCGGGCGAAGTCGCGTGTAGCGCTGGGAACAGGCCATTGGATGCGGTGAGGCGGTCAATATTGAAAATGACCTGGGTCAACTCGATGAATAGGGCAAAGCAAACCAGTCCGCCCCCGGAAACCAGGTGGTTGGTTGGCAGATCCCACGAGCTGTTGCCCTGCAATTCGTCCAAGACACAGTTCGCCGAGATCAAGTGATAGTACAACCGTAGATCACGACCGCGATCTTGTCACGGATTCCCCTCCTGGGTCAAACGTGTCGAAAGTGAATCATCCTTATTGTCGTGCCACCGCCCGCGGCTGCTGTGGCCATTGGGCACACCTACGGTAGGCAACTCAATGTCAGAGACCGGGAGTGGGCTTTGTGATGTCAGTTACTAGGCATTGAGTCTCAAATGAACAATAGGCTCTAATATCCAAGACAAGGTCTGTCCTGGCATCGAAATTTACCAGTCCTTTGTCACTGAACAACTTGCGCGCCAACTTTTGGCTGAGGCTTGTTTCACCCATTGTTTTCTGCAGACCATGATAGAACCACTTTCACCTTTGAAACATGGCAGGCAGCAAAGCTAGGCGTCATATCCTGTGGGAGCCAATTGGCGTCAAGATTAAAATGTTTCCTTGCTTCCCTGATCCAATCTGAGATCCAGTGCTGCATTTCCGCGAATCCCCTTTTGTGAGGCCAACCCGAAACTCTCAAGGAACTTGTGGCCGTTGTTTAACCGGGATGGGCGATCTGGCCATCTGCATTATGCTGGCGCGTGAGTTGGAGGCAAGGTATAAAGGGGGGGCCGGTTCGCCCCATCCCATCCCCTCAACGACTCCTCTCCGCGTTGGCCCCTCTCCTCCCCAAAGATAATTTCGCCTTAATTCTTTAGCCATGTTGAGCTCGTCGCCATCCACTACTCTTTCCCTCACTACCCCTCCTAAGCTGTACCGGCTCCCGTCATTATCCATGGTGGTCCCGAAGCCCAAGTCCATGCTTACGAGCTATGGTAGGATTTCCCTTGGTGTCAACAACCTTGTGGCTGACGCGACCGACAGCCCGTGCTTCCGTCCTTGCGCTCACGGAGAAGGCCATCACGAGAGGCTACATCACCATCTCTGATGCCGGTGGCGAGTACCACTTCGGTACACGCACAAAGGGTTGCAACGAGGTTCAATTGAGGGTCATCAGTGATGATTTTTGGACCCGCATTCTTTTGTGCGTGTCTGCTCTATTTTCCAATTAATCACTGTACTGATTATCTTACCCTACAGTTCTCAGGATCTTGGTTGTAAGGACGCAATTACTACTGCTTCCTTCCCATTTGTCACCTTTAAACTGCAGTCAGCGAAGCTTACATGATGGGCGACGTCGAAGTGAATAGTCTCAAAGCCGTCATGGATGTAGGTTTCACGCTGATCCTCCCCTGTCTCCTATGGTAATTAACAACCCACGTCATGACAGCTTTGGCTTGACAACGAACCAGGCATGGGCCATCTTTCGTCCACAGTCAATCGCATAGCATCGGCAATCTCCGGCTTCTCAAATGCCTTCCTTGGACAGACACGCTGGAAAGCACGCCTGAATGCCATCGCTAGCTACGATCAATCAAATGAACTCTTCAAAGTATGTGTATTTTTAGCCCGTTCTCTTCAAATAGTGACCCGTGCTTCCAGGCGTTCTTGAGTAAGGAAATGATGTACTCATGTGGCCTTTGGAGTGATTCGGAAGGCGGTGTTCGTGGAGACTTGGAAACTGGGCCGACACCCGGCGACCTGGAAGCAGCTCAGCTCCGAAAAATTCGTCATGTTCTCACAGCGGCCAAGGTCAAGCCTGGAGACCGAATTCTAGAATTTGGCTCTGGCTGGGGAGGTCTCGCCATTGAGGTAAGGCAGTCTAGGGGTAACTTGTTGATTCAATTTTGGCTCATCTTGGGTTAATCAGGCTGCCACCACATTCGGGTGTGAAGTAGATACCTTGACGCTATCCAAGGAACAAAAGGCACTCGCAGAAGAGCGCATCAAAGAAGCCGGTCTTCAGGATCGCATCCGCGTCCATCTCATGGACTACCGAGATATTCCATCCTCCTTCGAAAAGGCATTTGACGCGTTTGTTAGCATTGAGATGCTCGAGGTAAGAATCATCCTGGTGACACCATGTTTTCTAGCAAATTACTTACATGACACTACAGCACGTGGGCTCTCAGCACTATCACACGTACTTCAAACTCGTAGATTATGCTTTGAAATCTCACCATGCCACTGCTGTAGTCAGTGCATCTACCTTCCCAGAATCGCGCTATTCTCAGTACCAGTGAGCTTTCCTCCCTCTGACGGCCTGCTTCACATGCTCACAGCATCTTCCCTTCAGACCTGAGGACTTCATGCGCAAATACATGTGGCCTAATTCGTGCTTGCCAAGTGCGACTGCACTGATTTCAGCCGCCAACTCTGGTTCAGAAGGGAGATTCACGCTTGAGGGGGTTGAGAATCACGCTGCCCGTACGTCGATACTAAACTATGATTTTTCTCCGTCTCTTGACCTCTCCCTTGATACAGACTACCCCCGAACACTGAGAGAATGGGGCCGTCGCCTGGAAGCGAATGTTAGACAGGAGTTGATCGTCAAGGACTACCCAGCATTGATCGACTTCGCCGAGTACGAAACCTTCAAACGTAAATGGCAGTATCTGTTCGCGTATGCTGGCGCAGGGTTCGCCAAAGGCTACATCACTTGTCATATGCTTACCTTCACGCGTCCGGTGAGTAACCGATACTTTTGCGCGTTTTAGCCCGTTGCTAACAGACCCGTCCTCCTAGAACGACTGCCCTCTTGTTTGTGCATAAATTAGAATCCCCTCCCCCCATTTGTTTATACGGACCTCGCCTTCGTTATTATCTTATATGGCTTTAAGCCGGTATATATTGGACGGAATTAAGTTCGTCGGGCCGCGCACTTCTTTCGTTCCTGCGGCACTGGGTCCCCTCTTTATAGCATAGCATTCACTTTTCGTAGCGATAATGACTTATTGTTTTCAAGTAGTGATGTATCTATCTCACTCGCATACATGTCGCATTGGCACAGAATATAAATGTTTCATGGCAGTGGCTTGTCATGATGCAGACACTCAAGCCCAAGCCATTTGGTGAGCGCTTTGGTTATTCTATATTTTTGATGATAGACGGTCAATCCAAGTTCCACTGCTTGGCTTAACCAAGTGCTATATATTACTTATGCCATTTGCGGCGAAGTGAACATGTGCCATGTGGTCATAATAGCGTCATCAGTAAGTTAGTGCCCTTGCAACGCGTGTCTAATAGGAACAGGACAGCGAAGAAATATTATGCCGTTACGGCTACTATCCCGGGCGTTGGCTGCGCAGGACTCTGGGTCGTATCGGAGATCACGGTTGTTTTCGAAAATGCTACACGGACATCCTCCCTCTCTCCACGTTCATTTTTTCGAGATAATCACCCGGGGCCCCTCGACTCCGAGTGCGCTGTAAGTGTTTATGTACCTTGGGCACAGCTATCACAGTGGTACATATACGTAACGCTGGATGCCCTACTGGCACGCTAACTCCACGCTAGTTTTTCCCTGATTCGTGCAACGTCATCACTCCTTACTTACTCCTGCAGTCGTGGCAAGCTTTGCCTCGTATACTCTAGCGCTCTTACACTCTCGGAAGGGTTGGGCGATGATGTCCATTTTTTCCATACACAAGCCTGAAACCGAAGACACCGAAGACACTGTCTTCCTTACTAATCACGGTCGACCGTTGATCCGCCAAGACCTCACGTCGGGATATCTCAGACGCCGTCTTCTCGAATGCATTTTGCCCTTGAAAATTTTTCTCAACCCGCCGTGGCTAATATTTTTTGTAGCGGTGGAGAAACGCCGTGCATCACGGCCGTCCATTTTCCGTTGGGTGGGTGCGAACGGGTTTATGATAATCCCCGTTCACTGGCGGGCACGAGCGGTAAAAAGTCCTACATGATCGACTGTCGTCCATATGGTGCACCCTTCCGGTGGCCTTTACACGGGCCACGGCATGGATCTCTGGCCAACTTACGTCCGGCGCATGGTCTTAATCAGGAAATTCGGGTCGGACAGACACCCTTCCAAGGGGCTGTGAGGGAGGGTTCCGATAACGGATCCAACTGAGCCGCAGACGGACCAAGAAGTATTGCAACTAATGTCGTCAGTGTGGTGGAAAACGCTAGTCAAAATATGGCACTGATAGATAAGATAGGGGGCACACCTATCGCTTAGTCCAAGTCACTCACACGGAGGTGTCAAGCGAGCGACTATCTCGAACTTTGAAAGGCTGAAGTTTATGCAGATGGTACGTTCCTACAGAAACGAAATTGTGATAGGGGCGATCAATACACGGGCTGTCATGAGTGTGTTGACGTCGCACCATGAATTGGACTAGATCACTACCAGCCGAAGGACAACCGGCGCCACTGGGAGGATTGTCAAGACTCAATTGAGATCATCCTATCCAACTATCAGGGGCACACCAAAGTGTGAGGTAAGACATACAAACTTGTATGGTGACTATGGTATAAGTGAGCGAACCGGTATGTACGAGCTCGGAACAATAAGGTAAAGCTAAGTGGCATGACAGTCATCCTGTGCGCAAAGTATATCGAGACGACCGAGATCTAAACGAGTGAACCTGTAGGATCTAATTTCGAGGTCCATGACTGCAGCTCCTTCAGGGATGGTGCAGCAAAAGCATGCGAATTCGCGGCGGTGAAGAGCGTAAAGCAGAATGGTTTCTGTGCAAGAATAGTTGATCGATCAGTTGAACTTGAGCCAGAACGTGGACTTACACCAAGCAGTGCCTCCTTATTTGAGTCGCATTCGATATTCATCCCATGGAGGCTAATTATACCCACCTCTTCCACCTCTTTGGAGCTGGTGTAAATGTGCAAGTAAGGGCTGAGGGACGCCGTTAAGTGGTGTGAATTACAGCCACAATACTGGCACCTACCGGCGTAGAACAAACCACCTCTTCTCCCAAATCCCTTGGTTCGCATCAGTCAGGATCATCAGGTGTCCCTTCTTGGTTGGCCCGTCACTATGAGCCATCCTGTCAACTCCAAGGGGGACATAGAACATCCACACGATGCACTTGCCTGCGAGGTACAAGTGCCACAGATGAGTTAAGTTTTAAATCCCCAACGTGACCTCTGGTAGAGGCTGCCTTCATCGTTGACGCGGACTTGTCAACGTCCAGCGACACCTGACTCAAGACGATCTATATCAGTTAGTATTAGTCAAAGAACTATGTGACCGATGCATGACCTACTTTGCCTTGGTGGCCCAATCGCTTCTGCCACAACTCAATCGTCTTTCGGATCAAAGCGTCCGACACCCATACAGATGATCCCAAGGGCATGGTACGTGACATAAATGGCGAGGAAGCCAAGATGACTCGCACGGCCTGAACGTCTGCGGCACGCCTCTCTGTCAAAATTAACCGGCTGTAGTCCTCCACTGCTGAAATGCCACGAGGTTTCCACGAGTGCAGAATCTCCTCCCCGCGAACGTATTTCTCGGAAGTATCCAATCGCCACAGATCACGAGCGGAGCGCGTCAAAGGGGGGGACAGACGAACTTTGAAAATAGCGCTGATTCTTGAAAGTATCTTGCCAGAGCTGAGGAATGTCAAGAAACGGCTCGGAGGACGTGCATCTCGTGTCTGCATCGTCACTGCTATGTCCATCGAGAACTGTGCAGGCTCGTTGCATGTCTCCACAGCAATTGCCCAGCTGACTTGGAGTATGACACGATATGGATTCGTCGTCACACGATTCAACAATAATGAATCGTGCACGCTAGAGTCCCACAGAACTTGAGCGGTCAGTGACCCTGTGCCATCTGGTTTGAACTCCACAGTTTGGTCTGCAAGCAACGGAAGCGTAACCATCGATTTGGACGTGGAGTCATGCATACGACCCTTGGGATCGAGCAAGCGAATATTCCCTATTCGGACCCTGACGAAGTCAGTCCAGGGCAACTGAGGGCCAGAATCAGACGACAGTTCCACGACAATACGGCGTTGCAGTCCCTGATGCAAGAAGAATGCCCCAGGGTCGAGGCCACCTTGCGAAACAACAGGAACAGGGGTATACTCGCCGTCTGCTCCAAGTTCACACACTTGGATACGGGCAGCAACGTCGTGGCTCTGCTCGATGACGAAATCAGTTTCAGATCTGCGCATTAATTGAACAGTGGACGAGGGTGAGTTGCTCTGGTTCGCAGGCGATGGTGGACGGGGATTCCCCCGCAGCTCACGCATCTCGTCCCATCGCTCCAACCGCTCTAGGTATGTTGGTTTGGTGGCTGCAAAGAATTCTATCGGAGCGTAGCCCTGACGCAAGTGCGCAATCACCTTGGAAGATGCAACGAACGAAAATGTTCGCCGATACCTGAGATCTGATAACGAAGAGGTCTCCGTGTCGAGGACGGAGGAAGTAAACACTTCATCGTTTGTAGATGAGGGCCCAACAAATGAGGACAATCGCACTTGTAGGTGCAGAGCTGCGAAGTCGTGGGATGATAGTCCTTTAACTGAATCAACCGTCAAGAAGAAGCTGATTTTGCTGCCTGGAGGAAGGTGGGAGGGGGCGGGTGAAGCTGGTCGAGTCGATGCTGCTGATCCATGGCCATGCTTAGACGACATCTGTATCACGCTAGATATCTTGACATCCACTCGACAGGAGCCAATCGCTTCGGCGGTGTATCGACAAAATATTGGGACAATAGAGTTTGAGGACAGTCGACGGGAAAGGGGGGCAAGGGATATGAGAGCGTTCCCGATGAATGAAAATTGGGGAGGCGGCAGATCATAAAAGGGCTTATCGGAACTAAAATGGTGGGTGAATGAAGGTCGGTCAATGTACGTCGTTAGATTGCGCATGCGCTGCAGTTGTTGTTGAAGGCGATCCAGTGACCACGTATAAATCGCGCAGTGCTTCTTGTCAAGGACTTTCACTGCGACCGCTGGTTGTGTCAGAGATGCGAGACGAGGGTCCGCAACATCACCGAAAGAGTCCAGGCTCCCTATGGAATCGACGCCAGAGGTAGGCGCTGCCAACGTCCCCCCAGAAGCAATCGTGAAATTATAAGAAACGTCCTTCCCTAGCTCTTTGCTATTTCCGCAATCAATAATCAAACTGAAACAAGAAACAAGTATAGCTTCACCTGATAACTGTTGCCTCTTTCACGAGAACAGCATTAGAAAGGATGATTTCCGCCATTGAAAACGATCGATGAGCTCTCCACTTGTCAAGCACCTTGCGGATCAGCCGCAGCTGTTTCGCATTATAAATGTCAGGTTCAAATCCAACGATCTCATCTTCGGGTTCTCCACGCGCGCGGGCGTGAATTAAACGCTTGAGTTGTTGCTGAACTAAGTTGAGCTGGTGCTCCATATGATCCTTCTCCACCTTCAAATCTTCCGCTTCGGTAGACTCCGAGATCGCCTGAAGACGAGATTCTAGCTGATGCTGGACGTCCTTGAGGGGCCCATCAGTGTCGGGACTCGCGCCAGCATCGACGCTGGTATCATCTGTCTCGCTAGAGATGGGTCTCCCAGACTCGCTCCAGAGATCGTCTCGGTGGCTGAGGCTACTCTCAGGCCTTGATTTCAGATTATGGTCGCGCATCGTCTTGACCTTGGCTATCCGCTCGAAGAGCTTGTTTATGTCTTCATCCGGCAGGTTATCTAGTGTGGGGTCCAGGCCTAATCGAGCCAACGCGGCTTCCCGTTTCGCAAAGTTCCAATCCACGTCGGCTTCGTCAGCAGATGACGATGTCCTAGATGGTGGCCGAGATTCCTTGGGAATTGCTGAGATAGGGTCAGCGCTTTCGATCTCATTTGCTGCTATGCTGTGTTGCAGGTTGGACCGGGCTGTTGCTCGATCACGCCTCTTCCGAACTTCTTCGGGGTTGTTAAATCTGAACACATGGTAGTCACCTAGCGGGAAGAATGAACATCGACCGCCAGTGTAAACCAATTGGAGGGCGACAAACCAAGGATAATCCGGTAGCCAGACCGTAGTTTGTATGGCTGTAGATGTAAGACGAAAGGAATTGTTACAAGAAGCGCAATATGCTTACTTGATTAGGTGTGATCTGCTTTCCATTCAGGAACTATCGGCGATGTGTGAGTATTCAACATACAAAAGCTGTGGGAGTCACACCGACCGTTACGCTGTTAGGCATCGCATAGAGGGTTACTTTGCCATCGGTGTTGTCAAACGTGCAATGTTCTTCGAGGATGTTCTCTCCGCTGAGACGTATGGCTGCAAGCTTCTCGCTGTCCATACGGCCCACCTTGTTTGACTGTTAACAATATTGCACAGAAGAGATACAAAATCCTTCCACGCACCAGTGACGTGCCAGGCTTGAGTTGATATATCAAGCACTCGCTCATCAAAGGGTCTATAGGGTGTTATCAACACAAGCATGCTTACAATAAGCGAGACGTCTCACCCTCATTCTGGGCGGCAAAGTTGCACACTCATTCAGCAGTGGATCCATTGTCATAATTACCGAAAGACTGACCAGGTTCACCAGGTGCGGCATCTGGAAGGGAACATAAGCCATCATTATCTAGCTTCATGCGCCACTTCACCTTCTTTGGCGTATGTACGCCGATGTTGTTCTTCTCCACTGTGATGCCCAACTCCTCCAATGCTTTCTCGCGCTCCTTCTGCACTTCCTGCGTTCGTGCCATCTTCTCCTCCCACGTCTCGTTCAAGCTCTGCATCAATTTCTCACTCGCTTCCATCTGCTCCTGCAGTTCAGCTTTGGTAACGGTCTTGATCTTCCCGTCTTTCGTTTGGTAGGTGACTCTCTGTTTCTCTGGAGGCACGGTGGGATCGAAGGTGTCCTCGACGCTCGAGCCAGACGCACGTGCTATAAGCGAGAGTCAATGGACACCATCTTGTTACCAGTGACCAGCATATACGCGCCTCTGAGTAATTCGAGCTCTTCCTTGAGCTCGCGGACCAGCTTAGCGTTCGGATCCTCGTTGACGACGGCCTTGTTCTTGATCTTCTTTGCCTGATCGGCATACCGGAGGGTGCTCAGAGTCTCCTCGTAATCTGCAGGAGAAATGGCGGCAATCATCGCCGTCTTTGAGTTTCCGCCCAAACTATCCTTGAGGAGCCATGTAAGGACCTAGAAAAGGTCAGTGCCGCAGTGAGGTCGTCCATGCCATGCAGAAACACGTTAGAGCTCACCGAATCACGGTAAGGAATGAACTCGTCGCCCTTTTTCTTCCCCTTCTTGGCGCCATCTTGACTCGCAAGTGCAAGCTGAGATATAACTTTACCTAGGGTAGTGAGGGACTTGTTGATGTTCGCTCCTTCCTTGAGACGTTGTCCGGTTGCACCAGTTGAATTGGCTCTTTCAGAACCTGCTAAATCCACGAGACTGTTCCTCTAGTTGGTCAACTCGAGATGGCCGCTGCTGGGGCGAGAACGTACCTGATCCGAGACACCTTCTCCGTGTCAAGGTTGGTACCGGGGTCATGTCTTCTCATACTGAGCAACAGCGTAAATACGGCATGAGACCGCGAAGATCTGTCCGATTCGGTCTCCATGAGGTGGGGTATATTAATGTGCAGTGACGCAAGGCTTACGTCTCGTTCATGTTTGTGGCGGCAACCGTGCGCGCCTTGTTTCCCTCGTCCATGAGTGTCATCATCTCGTCGTAACTGCTTACGACGAGCTTGGACAGGTCCTCGACATAGGGACCTAGGCTGGGGTGTTCGCGGACGCGGAGGTTGCCGGTGTTCTTGGGGTTCAAAAGGTCGCGCACCTTTTCGTTGTATATCTACAATAGGAGAGGACCAAACAGGGGAGCCGTTGGTGTGTGAGTGACATGAGGGTGGGGTTGGGCAAGGGCACGCTGCTGCGGGAGACACACCTCGATGTAGGACACTTCGACTGTGAAACTGACGTTTGGGTCTTGAGCCCTTTTATGCGCTACGCGTACAAACAGCTCCGAGCACGTTAATGGTATAATTCCCTTGTCCTGTCCATCTGGAGTCGGTCGTTAGGCTGTGGCACATGCGCGCCAATATGGACACACGTACATCCCATCATACTGGATGACGAATGGCGTTTAGCGAATGAACGGCAGAGATGAGCATGGCGTACCTATAAGATTTACCAGATCCTTAGATGATGCAAGCACGTCAGGACAAGACGATTTACTGTATTGGATTATACATACCAGTCTGTCCATCTGGCAGCACCCGCGTTGGCGGCGGATTAGCATTGCACGTGAAAGGCCGCGAGAGAAGGACTCACAGGCCAAAATACACGCATTAAATCCCGAAAAGCCATGGTCTAATAACTCCTTCCCCAAGTCGTCGTACAAGGTCTGCTGAGAACAATAGCTGGGCTCGTCGCGGGGACCCGCCGACCAGTAACTCTTGTCAAAACTGAACGCCATCGTCTTGCGTTCTGTCGCTCGCTTGCTGTCTTGTGATGAGCCTGGCTCTGGTGGGTCGAGGAATGTCTGGTTTCCCTGCATCCGGATGAGCATCTTCGCCCCGCGGGCGAGTTCTGTATGGTGTGGAGAACATGAATGCAGGGAATGGTTGCAAAGAGGGAGATGGATATGCTAGTATGGGGTGGGACGTACCGCGAGCATTGAGCGGTCTGCATCGCACGACGACCTTGATGTTACCCTCGCCGGGTTCCGTCATTGTAACGGTGGCCGCACCACAAAGAAACCGAGTCTACAGTGCTGCACTAGGAATGTGTGGTATGTGTGGATAGAAAGTGTTGGTCGCACAAGGAAAACGCGTGGAAAACTACGACGTCACGTTCTCATTACAAGGCTACTAGTACTACAGTGTATAATACTACTTGTACTGCAAAGCAGGTATCGAAACACGTGCGAGAAGGCCCGGCACCGAGATGCTGAGGCCATGCTGTAGAGGAAACAGCAGAAGCACTGCTACAACAGGTCATAGTCATCAAGCTGAGAGTGCACTGGTCAGCAAGCACATTCCGATTGCATAGAATGTGGATCTACCTCATCATTGTATGACATGATGGTTCTTTTGATTTTGGAGGTGTCCACCCAGGTGACAAAGTCCTCCATGTGTCTGAACAGTGCGACAGTGAGGAACGAGGCCAGTGGAGTACAATGCATCACACACCGTGTAACGAGGAATGCAGGATCCGTGATGGTGTCTGGTCCGACACGGATATGACCCTGTTCGATGAATTTCGTGGCCTGCAAGAAGCGTGTTGGTGGATTGGAACAAGTGAGGGTGGCGAGAGGCATACTGCGCTGACCGTTTCAGCCATTTTGCTCATGCAGACGAACACGGCGAGTCGCCTGCGGCAGAAGGCAGCGACGGTGAGTTTGTTCTCGAGGTCACTGAGTTTTGCTTGGGAGTTGAGCACGCCCATGTCGTACAGCTTTGAGAGGAGCTGGCCCTCCATTGTGGCGCGAAACGGGTCCTGTGCGGGGAGCACGGAGAGACGGTGGGCAAAGGACCTCAGTGTCCCGCAGAGTTTGTTGTACCTAGAGCACGCTGTGAGCGAGAAGGGGAACCGAGGTGGGACATACTTGTGGTAGTCGTCTCTGTGCTGGATGTGGTACCTGCGCATGACCCTGATCTCGCGGACGTTGGCATCCTGCTTCCACTGCAGGGCGTGAGCTGTGAACTGCAGCGAATAAAAGGCTCGTACGTTGAGAAAGTCGACCTTCTTGAGGAGCTTTTTTTCGTGGTGCTTGAGCTGGCGGACCATGGCCAGGTTCACGTGGCCCCGGTGCGTGTGAGTTGTTGTTCGCCAACAAACGCTGCCTCCGACGACCCACTCGACTGCACAAAACTACTTCCACTCGATCGTCGCTCGCCCCGTCTGCCCCCCCCGTCGCCCGCTGAGAGAAGGACGCCCTGTCGCCCCGTCCAGATGAACGTCCGTCCCCAGCCTGGCGTGCTCAGAGGACAGGACATCCAGCCCATGCCTATGAACCCCAGTCCACACTTCCTTGCCACACAGCAGCAGCCCCGGCAGCAGCAGCAGAGCCCCGGCCACATGAGTCTCATGCCCAACACTAGCAATTCCATGGCCCTACTCGGAGGCGGTGCTCAGAACAATCCAACCCCCCTCCCGATGCCTCCACGGTACCAGATGCCCCAGCAAAACTCCATGCAACAAGGGCAGAACCCACAGATCAACCCATCGGCTGCCGCCGCAGCTGGCCCCCATCTCTCCCCCCTCGGACATAACCTCCAGAGCGTGGGCTTTTCCTCGTCCATGATGCAGCAGCCCCCAAATGGTGTCCAGGTGCGCCGCACCCAGTCCCACCCCCAGGGCCTCAACCAGGTCCATGTCCCCTCCATGATGTCTCAACAAGCCGTCAATGGCATCAACATGTCCATGAATCCACAGGCCCAACCACGTCAGCCCTCTCAGCAGAGCATGATGCATCGCATGGGCTCCATCCCCGGATCCATGTCCCCTGACATCATGGGCAGACAACCAAATCCTGCCGGTGTCCCCCAGAACCAACTCAGATCTGTCGCTCAACCCCAGCTAATGAGCAGTCTGCCACAGCCATCAGGTCTTCAGCAGCCCAGTCTTCAGCAAATGTCCCAAAATGCTTTCCAGCAATCTGTCCCACATCCCCACCACCCACCATCCATAACATCCTCTCCGCGTCCTGGAGTACACCCCCAGCAGCACCCCGTCGCAGGTATGATGATGGCAACTCCAGGCTCATCCCAAGCATCTGGTCCGAGACAGATGGCCCATGGCGAAAACGCATTCGTGGGCATCCCCAATCCCCAATTTTCTACGTCCATGGTGTCCACTTCCACTCGAATACCAAACACCAACCCTTCCTTCTCCTTCGGTCCCCCGGTCTCGCAGAGCGATAACCTTGACCTTGCTCAGTCCATCAGCGACGGATCATCTAACCCACAGATGCGCCCCGGTTTTCAGCTTACCCAAACACAGCAGTTCGAACCATCCCATCCCCACTTCAATCACCAGTCCCAAGGAAATGCGCCTCCCCCACGTCCCCCATCTCATCCGGGTGGCATGCATGGCAACTCTATGCCACCTAGGTCAATGCAGCCACCCTCTCAGCACTCCCCCCACCAATCAGATCCTATGGCTGGCCCCGTACAGCAGCAACCACAGCGACCCCAATCTCAACCACAGGGACCTCCAGGCAGACCACCATCGCAAGCAGGACCATCACATACCCCTCGCAGCTCTCACTCCCAACTACCACAGCCTGGTCCACTTCCTGCTACCCGCATGCCACCTCAATCCCAGCCCCAAGCATCTCCCCTTCAACAACGTCAATCGCCTTTGGTTCAGCCACATACTATTGCTCCCCGCCCACAACAAGGACCCCCGTCCAATCACCCAGTAGCATCGTCAGAACCGGGCCCGTCACAGCAGCAACCATCAATACATCGACCACTGTGAGTGTAGCTCGTTGTTTTCTGGTGTCGCACGCGGTATTGACGCGCTGAAGTGCAATGATCCCTCCATTAGGGTTTGGCCAAGCAATTACCCGCTTGCTGCAATTTAGCGGTCAGCTGTCAAGCGAAATCGCAAATGTTGGTCCCCTTTGTCGTTCGCTTTCGATTGACCTTGACTTTTGACCTTTAGAAACACCAACTATTGTTCTGGGAACAGTTGGTGCAAGAATACTTCACACCTAAAGCGATCATGAAGATGACGTTATGGAAGGATAATCAAAGGGTCGAGGCAAAGCCTCTCGGTTCGTGCTCCGATACAGATGCAAACCTCGCACACTGACGCGTGCACCACAGAAATTGGCGTGCCTATTTTACCCCGCTTTTTCTTGGTGACGACACAGGCTGGCGTTAGATCGATGACGCTCTCGCTTGATGGCGCACGCGAGAGACTGTGTTCGCAGACACATGCAGCGATCGAGTGTGTTAGAGCGGTATGGACCTACAAGTATGCCAGCGGGTACACCGTGACTCTGCGCGGCCCATTAACCGTCCATGTCGTGCTATATCCACATTTGGGTCCCACCACGTCGCAGCAACAGTATCCCTGGTCGCTCAAGTTCGATCAATTCGTATTCGACGCGAACGCACATGAGAAGTTCATCTCCCTCGAATCTATTTCGGGTCACCGCACCATCGAGCAGCCAAGGACGCCGCGGACGCGTAGCAACCCCACGCTCAGTCCGAATGGCGTCACCAGCCAGCAGAAGGCGGAGGAAGACAGGCAGTGGGAGGAGCCGCGGACGCTCATAGGTAATGCATCGATACCTCCCGAGCCTGTCAATGCCTTTGGCATCCCACAGGTAACCATGCGGTGTTTGGAGGTAAGTCATCAGCACCTCGCCCATCTTAACATTTACCAAAAGCGTATCACTCTATAGTTGGCAGAGGGCGTGAGCCACATGACAGAACTGATTGCCTATGTGAACGAGCACAATATGGGGCCGATTGGTAGCTATGCCAGTTTTGGTTCCAGGGGGACACGAGTCTAATCAAGCCCACTCTTGACGTAGAAGCACTCAAAGATTTTGTCAAGAAGCTGCGGGAAGGGCCCACACTCATACGACCTGCGGAGATGCAGGGCTCACCAGCTGTGACGCTACACCCGGGGATGTCGACGACAGCCTTGATGCATCCAGGACCATCTACCAGCTCACCACAAAATGCCCCACCCTCTGCTGATACCCCACAAAAGCAGAGTAAGCCTCATACCTCCGGCCCCGCTCCCCAAGCGCCTAATCAGCCTCCCGCTCCTTCTCAGGCGGGGCCGACATCCACGCCGACAGCCGCGGCGTCACTCAAGCGCAAGCCCGATACCAGCAGCTCACCGACGATCGCCAACGCTGATGCTACGAAAAGACGCAAAGTTCCAAAGCGCGAACGGAACGGCTGACAAATATTGCTCCCGGAGACACGGGCTGGGAGTCGTGGTCGCCGTCACCGCTTTGGTGGTTGTTTATTGTAGGATTGGCGAGGAATTCATCGGGATGATGGATCGGCACCACTTCCCACTCCCTCCATCGGCTACCTCTCTTTCTCGCTGCAACAAACACTTGTATTCCCGTGTACTTGTGGATTCTTTCTTTGGCCCAGGTCCTTCGAGTGCTTCACCATCTACTTACCTACATATCTATCGCTTTCGTGTACTCCTACATTAGTCGACTTAGTTCTGCACTGAGGATTTCTAGAGGTCATTTGTAGCTGGAAATCCATGGTTGGCCGTTAGACTATCATTGTCCTGGCTATCGGAGTGGAGTTCCTGCATTTGTATTGTACCATAGGCCCCTGTCTGGGGGCTATACAACAAGGTTAAGTTCAGCTCGGAGTTTGTATTTTGAACTAATAGCCACGATAAGCTTCTTTCGGACGAGCAGGCTACGAACGTGTCCAAGAATGTTTTGCCCCAGGGGGATGTCGAGGAAGCAGAACAAAAAATACGTATGGGATGTAATAGTAAGGAAAAAGAAAAAAGTGCTTGGATATACACGTGCGGGGGTGTGGACTAGTAGATAGCTTCATGGCTGAAGTCGCATTGATCGCCATATCTGCATCTGTTGTTACGAATTAGTCTTTCAGTCTCACGGCGTAGAACTGGCACAATTGATGCTCGCCTTCCTTCTGCAAAGAAACTGCATGGTCTTCGTTTACTACTTTTATACGACCCATCCTCTCCTCGTCCCCGGCCCCGGCCACGACCACGACCGCGACCCTTATCAAGCGACCATCTTCCTCGACCATTCACATCGTCAGAATAGTCATGCCCAAAGTCAGAATACGTATTCAGATTGGGATTCGAGTTCCAGCTTTGGTCCGGCCCGGCAAAACTGGCAGGCTGTGCAACACCAGGCTGTCCCTGCCCAAGCAACGCCTGTGCCTGCTGCATTAACTGCTGCATGTGTTCGGGCGCGAGGGTCGCTAAAATACTTGGGTCGAAGCCCAACGGCATGGCCGACCCATTCGGCGGCGGCTGACCCATGACTTGGTCGACCCCGATACCGTTCGTGAGCTGGCCCACCAGATCCGCAACGGATACTATTGGTTGGGTTTGCGGGTCCTCGCTCCAGAAGATATGGTCGTTTTCTGGTCCTACGGTCATCACTTTGACATCCACATCCACAGAACTCTCCTCGAGGACGGTCCCCGAAGGTTCGCCTGGGCTATCAGGTATCTGGCCCGCATTCATATATAAGGTACTCAAGGCAGTTTGTTCACGTTCCTCCTGGACGGTCTTCTCCTGGCTTTGTTGACCGCGTTGCGCCACTTCAATATCTATTGGGATATCAATCGCTGCGAACAAAACACGGGCGTCAGCGTCGTTCGGTTGATCCTTGCAAGTTTGAAAAAAAGCCTACGTATTGGATCTGCCCAGTCAATGAGCTCTTCAAACAGGTGTGCGTGCAACGCCGCGCCTTCCCCTCGATCAAGATCGCGAAGACTGTGAGTAGTATGTACACCCTAATGAACAATGACAAAACATGTGACATCAATGTACTGTACACGAGCAAGTGGAGCAAGGAGCTGACATCTACTGGATCGTCGTCGTACACAGCACGTTCGATCAGTCGGATTGACTCCAGTTGACCTTCAGGAGCCCACGTCACCGTCTTCCGTTTCACCTTTCCAGTAGTGGAGGTGGCAGCCGCAGGGGCCGCAGTAGCTACCAGAAGAGGTGGAGTAGACGCCGCAGGCGACTCCTTTCGTGCCTTTCCCATCGACTTGAGCGCTTCTTGGAACGGATCGATGGACGAGGGTTGTGCGACATTGGGATCTGGTTCCTTCTTTACAGGTACTGGTGCTTTCTTGAAACTTGGAAGCTTCGGCTTGGGTTTCGGTGCAGAGAAAAACGACGAATCGGATCTAGAGTCCTTGACCGCAGGGGTGGAATGTCTTGTCTCTTTCTTCACCACTGTCCCCTTGGATGTCGAGACAGCTGTCTTCTTAGCAGGCGGTGGTGCCTTCGCTGCAGGTGGTTCGTTAAGTTTTCGTTTCTTGGCCTTGGGATCTTGACACCCTATCAGCGCTTATTACTCAGCAATCAAGGCTGACGTGACTCACCCTCTGTATTATTGCTTTCTATTGGTTTAGTCGCAGCCTCCACTAACTGGCGCCATTTGCGTTCTAAATTGGCCGCCATGTCCTTGACAGCTACAACCAGATGAAGCCATTGTTGTTAGATATGTATACTCATTGCCGAGCAGTAATACAATAAATATGCGGGCATGTGATGGAGAATGTACATAATTCATCATTGTGCGCATCCGACGGGCGAATATGAAACTAGGTTGGAAATGCTCACCTGGAGCTGGGGGTTCCTTCACCAACTTGACAACAATTTTCCCCAGTTTCGAAGCTTTCAGCGCATCGACAGTCATGGGTAATCTGTCCACGATCTGAGACGCAAATATTAGGGTATAGTAAGGTTTGACGAGCAATTGAACTGACGTGAAGCAAGGGCATTATAGTTTCAACTAACAAGTTGTCGCTCTTAGCCGTAAGGCCGGCTTTTAGCCAATCACGTGTGATATCCATCGCAGCCACATTCTCCAACCATGCTCGAAAGTAGTGGTTACCAGCGTTATCTCTAATTTTCGTCAATATCTCTAGCCGCAGAGTAGCATCGACATTGTGAGGCCCGAAATCGTCAAGATGTCCAACTAGACTATTGACTGCACCGGCACCAGTGAAGGAATTTGGTTGCATCAGGGGTCGAATATCTGTCGCGAGCTTGAGCCTCTGCGCCTCTGAGTTGGGGGCCGAGGACGATCCTGTTGGGGAAGAAAAAAAGGGGGTGGTGGCTTGGGGTGCAGATGGCGAATGGAGAACATGAGGTGAAAGCGTGGTCTGGACCTGAGACGATTGGGGATGCTGATAAAATTGGACATAAGCGGGATTAATGGATAATGTAGGCTGCTGATATGAGTACTGCGTTTGCTGCTGTGATGATTGGTGCGATTGGGCCTGCCGTGATTGGTTTGACTGGGTGTCGGTAGCATGATTAATGGGTTGCGTGTACTGTTGAGCTGACTCGGTGTTGCTCAGCGTTGTCAAGATCGGGCTGTTTCGCAGGTCAGTGATCTGTGCGCAAATGGAGTGCAGATCGCTTACTCGATCATCATCTGCGGTGGAGCTGAGGTGGGGGGTGGTGACTGGTGAGAGGTGGACGACTGCGATGTCGGCGGGGAAGCGGAGGTTGCACCATTCAGCGTCGAATAGGTGGAAAGAGGCAATGGACTTGGTTGGGTAGACCAGGACATCGCTGCATAGGGCATCGCATTGTAGGGACCGGGAACAGACGGCACGTAGTAACTTGGAAAGGACGACGGAAAGTAGGATTGTGGCGGCGAGGTTGACGTCGACGGACCTATCGTGGACAATCATCGGGATCAAGGTTGGTGAGAGAAACCTCATGGGGGTAGCACACCCAGTTGATGGGCGCTTAGAGAAATGCTTACCAGCACCCAACCCAAAGTCGCTCAAGTCCAAAGCTGGCTGCGAAGCCCCGGACAGGCCAACAGCGGCTGCCGCGCTGCTGCTGGCAGTCGTGTGGTCTTTCCAGTCGTCGGTGCAGGGTAAACTGGCCTCGACATGAACATGCTGGGGGCTGGTGATATTCTGTGGCCATTGATTTGGCGCGCTCGAGTACATACTATCCATCTGGACAGATTTTCTTTTCTTTTTTTTCTGTCGTTCCCCGTTCTCACTGGCAACACTAAACTTCTGTCCAATCGAGACGCAGGGTAGAAAAGAAACGAACGGCGTTCTATCACCTTTGCAGGGCGTACCAGAGGCCGCCTTGCTCAAAGCCTGCGAGTTCCGTCTCTGTGATGATGCTGAGAGTCGAAGCGCACTGGCCACTTCGGGCTGGGCAATGTTGTAAAGTATTTTTCATTCGCCGCCTCGATCGGCTTTTCAATATCCGCCGGCATTTCGGCACCGGCCGCATCGTGCAAACAACGGCTGTTGTTTTCAACGCCATCGTTGGGGGCGCCAACCTGGTCCCTCTGCTGGCGGACATGATCTCACGATAAACGCTCTACTCGGCGCTTTGCAGAAGAGGTACGCGGTTCGTAGCACACGCGCCCAGCACTTTCCACTGATTATTGGTTGATAAGGGCCACAGTTTATTACCTGATGACTAGTTGGGTTTCAATTTAGCAAACCTAATAGCCATCAACAAAAAAATGCTTATAACTGCTGACAAACGATCAACAAACTAGTCGATTTTTCCCTCGTCCTAGTTCACCTACAACCCAGACCTTTGCACGCGTCTCCCCGCTCGCGACCCATCATGGCTCCCAAACTCGCCAAGGAGGAGGCCCCAGACATCGAGTCAACTCGATCTCAGGTACATGTTCGCGTTTTTATTGCTACAGCCGCTTATCCCTCCCCCTCCTATTGTAGTTCATCACCAAGCTGACCGCTACCGCTGACGCGATGCGCAAGTTCAGCAACTTCGCCGACGCCCTAGCCAAAGTGGTGTTAAAAGTCCCACTGGATGATCCAGAGATCGTCGAGGCTCTTCAGGGTGTCATTGACGCGACTCCGCCCGTCTCTAGAAAACGCAAACTTGCCGACCTGACAGAGGACGCCGGCAAAAGGAGGAAGCGTGAAAAGAAGGCAAAAGATCCTAATGCCCCCAAAGCTCCTCCCTCCGCGTACATCATGTTCCAGAATGACGTTAGAAACCGTGTCCGCGCCGAACACCCTGGTGTTCAATACAAAGAACTGATGGGGATGATTTCCAAGCAGTGGAATGCCCTCACCACGGAGAAAAAACAAGTGGGTGAAAAATTGATTCCTTCATGACTGTTCGCTCATAAAGTGACTATTTTGTCTAGCCTTATTTTGACAGGGTCACCGACGCAAAGAAGAACCATGAGGTGGACATGGCCAAGTATATCGCTGAACACCCTGCACTCGAGGAAGCTTCAAGCTCCAAAAAGGTTAAAAAAGCCCCAGAGGCCTCCCCTGCAACCATTGAGGCTGTAATGAGGAAATTCGCACCTGTGGTCTGTCATCGTCTTGTCCCATCTACCATCCGTGATTTATGATGTTTGAAGGTTGCTCCCAAGGCCGACTCATCCGATTCTGCTTCCGATGAAGGATCTGACACATCGGAAGACGAGGGCCAGGCCGCCAACGGAAAACCGTCAGATGACGAGGTTGACGACTCCGACTCCGATGAGCAGTCGGTTGCCGCTGCACCGAAGGAAGCCTCTCCTCCTCGCCCTGCAAAAAAGGCGAAGAAGTCGGACAAGTCAGAAAAGAGGAAGTAAGGTGGATTGGACCTTTGTTCTCCTTGGTTGTGTTTCCCATTACGGTATTGTACATGATGCCCCCGGTACCATAGTGTGCAGTTGTAACGACAAGCCTAGTTCTTCCGGTTTTCTATATCTTCCCCTTGCACGTTGATTTCTATAAAAAAAGCAGAACGGCGTACCTGTTTGGCACTGCATGGCTCTGCAGAGCAAACTACAGCAAATGAGTGTCGACAGATCATAATCTGCCGGTATAAATGTCATCCGCGCAAGTCACTGATCCCTCACGCTTGTACTCTGTTATCGATGGCCTCCCCTCCCCCCAATCCCGATACAAGGCCTCTCCCCCCTGGTTGGGTGCAGCAATACAACTGGGAGTGAGTACCATTTCGTTCGTGTGCTCAATACATGTTATCTAACAACTCGCTGCACAGATACAGAGCATGGTATGGGATTTCCACAGAATCAGCGACGCCCCACTCAACCCGTCCAGGTTTTATGTAAACACCCGAGAGCAGCCACCGCAGTCGTCTTGGGCGCACCCATTGGGACCACCTGGTCCTCCAGCAGGATACGCGTCGCCTCCATACACCCAAGGCTACCAATCGCCCGGAAACTACAGCAATAGTCCTCAGGGTGCTTACGCAGGTGGATATCAGCAAGCACCTGCATCTGGTAGAGGTATTGAGTCGGTTGCTATTTACGTTTCATGTAAGCTGACGTTATCCCTTCCACCTTAGGCTTCTTTGGTGGTTCTGGGGGGTACCCACAGCAGCAGCCTCCCAAAAAGTCGGGGATGGGCATGGGAGGTGCAGCTTTGGCCGGTTAGTTTAAATACTCTAGATGATGATGATCAAAGTATCTGATAACGTGTCACAGGCGGCGCTGGTCTAGTTGGCGGTGCACTGTTGATGAATGCTTTCGACGATCATGAGGAGCACCTCGAGCAACAAGCATACTACGCAGGTGAGAACCAGGGTTACGACCAAGGTATGCACCACACTACTATTCGGTGGCTGGGCTGATCCATTGTGCTGCCAGGCTACGACAATGGCTTCGATGCTGGTTTCGACGATGGTGGTGGATTTTAATTCGACGAACGTGGCCGACGGAAAGGCCTTATGTTTGTATCTGATGCGTGCATGCCCTTCTCTTGTTCCTGTAGGAATTCAGTTTGTTTTGTGTCAAGGACTCGGAGATATCTCTACTTTTTCATTGTACAAATAATGCAAGTGAAGTACTTGCAAGCCTCCCAGCCGACTTGCTGTGACGATGGTGACTTGGCTCATTGCATACTGTCAACGTGGGTGTTCCTCGAGGGTCAGATAACCGGAGCCGAGTTCACATGGCTATGTAACATTTCTTTGGGCTAGAGCTTGTGTATTGGTTGTTACATAAATCTAAGTCCTGAAACATACAATGGATGCATACACTGCCTTCGAAGTAGCTCGTTGATTGATCCTTGGCACCGCACCACGGTGCCGCACCAACAGGTTTTATTCACTTCTTCTCTACCCTGTTGGACTACTGGATGAGCTGTTATACTGGGCCTACAATTCATTCTGAACCGTAAGCGATAATGGTTTCCCACTGGGGTTTCCTCGCGATCGCCGCATCAACTAATCCCGACACAGACTACCTTCGGATGCTGTCTCTGACCAGAGGGACGTTGAAGATCGAAGAAACGACGTGCAAAGATTTTCCCTAGATATGATGACACCCGCTCAAGCGTATGCATACGCTGTGAAGACAGGCCAAGACGTGAATCGCACTTTACACTTCACTATTGAGCGTAAACAGCCGCTACGAGCAGTTCACTGCCAACAGCAGCCAGCACCTCTCGAACCACCGAGCAATGCTGGTGCTGAACATGGAGGGATATACGCTCGACGTTTATACGCCAGTGCAATAGGTGCCAGGTCCTTGACAAACTTGGCCAGTAACACTGCTATGTCTACCCAGCTACTTGACACACCCACAGGCGGTTCTGCTAGCAATGGCAGACAGGCCAGTATTCCCAAACCTAGCCGCAACGCGTCTCGTGCATCATTCAATGCAGATCCACCGTCCGTTCGGACATTCAATGCGGCAGATTTATATCACAGCAGTTTACCTCGTAATGATTTTCGGCCAATCCGGACTTTCGGGTCTGGGATCATGCACCAGGCTGGCGCCTTCACCTCTGTTGTGAAGGGGCCGCCCCTTTCTGCACCGCCAGCTTCCGCGCCTTCACTTCTTGCTAAATACTCCCAATCCCAAGCGTCCCATTCTCAGACGGAGATATCTCAGCCGCCGCTTGGTAAAGAGCGCTCGGCAACTCCTTGCTCATCGTTAGAGGTACTACCCCCGCCTGGCCATCCAAGGTCAAGGCCCTCGTCTCAAGATTTCCAGGTTAATAATCCTTCATTGTCCTATCAAGTCCCAACCCCTTCGTCATCGACTGGTTCACTAGCAAAGACATCAGCTTCCCCTTCATCGCCCGGAGATTTGGAGGTTGTTTGTCCACGAATATCTTCACCGGTGCTTGAGGATGGGCAGGGGAAAGGTTCGTCTAAGCACTACCATGATGTTCAAAGGGTGCGTGGTGAGCTTGTGATCCAAAAAGATTTCTTGACTTCTTCATATATTGTAGGATCCACCTCAGTAATTCTCTCAGAAATGGAGTCCTTGTTTCCCCACTATTCTCATCTCAGCACTTACTTGATCCACCTTCCTGTGGAAGAGCCCACTGCCTGGATCTTGCTGTGTCATTGTCTATCATAGCTTGAAATGAAAATGAAAAGCATCAGCAGCAGTGACCAACCCTCTGTACAGAGCTCACACAGACTCCATGGATAGGTAGTTACTATCCATTACAAAGTTCAGTAGGATTATACATGCCAATTACTCTCATCTTAGTAGTAGCAGTTTGTAATGGTGGGACAGCATGCCATACTACATCAGGAAATTGGGAAGGTGCTGGCATGATCAGCCAGATATTGCAAATAAATATCAATGTGACTTAAATAAATAATTACTTAGAAACCATTATCCCTTGCTGATCAAACTGGTGCCAGAACATTCATGCCTGACCCTCCAATCTCCATCAGGAATGTTACAAAGGGTCTAATCAGGCTGAGCCAGTCTGGGACTGACAGTTCAGACAGCTCAGACAGTTTAGACATCTGGAGTTGGAGCTTGAATTAATCTGACATGTCTGTTGTGTCTGTTGTATCTCATCAGCAAAATGACATGTGTCTGAACATCCTGAGATTTGTCTGAGTGGCCTGCATCAGGAAACCCACAACTTTACTGAATATCTGAAAACACCTGATGTT